>Ga0307375_10000322_pt1 | contig 63204 bp, 56 predicted proteins | sample TR1MG_FD_202531 | JGI IMG/M metagenome (GOLD analysis project Ga0307375, IMG submission 202531) | Soil microbial communities from Risofladan, Vaasa, Finland - TR-1 | ecosystem: Environmental > Terrestrial > Soil > Coastal area > Acid sulfate soil | place: Finland: Risofladan, Vaasa | collected... | reverse complement strand
CACGCGCAGGCTGATCGCCGCGATCTTGCCCATGCTTGCGGCCACACGGTCAAGGCGATCCAGTTCCGCATCGGACTCGACGTTAAAACACAATATGCCGGCATCCAGCGCCATGCGCATTTCCGCATCGGTTTTTCCGACCCCGGAGAACACCACTTTGCGGGCATCGCCGCCTGCCGCCAGAACACGCTGCAATTCGCCGCCGGACACGATATCGAAACCCGCGCCGAGTCGTGCCAGCACGTTCAGGACAGCCAGGTTTGAATTGGCTTTTACTGCATAGCAAACCAGGTGTTCCCGACCCTGCAACGCGTCGGTGAATTGGCGCATGCTGTCCGTCAGCGCGGCGCGCGAGTACACATAGCAGGGGGTGCCGAATTGCGCCGCGATGTCAGCCAGCGGGACCTGTTCGGCGCAAAGCGCACCATTTTGATAATGAAAATAATCGTTCATGACTGTTGGCCGGGTTGGGTAGCGGTCACACCGGATACCGGTGTGACCGGTGCTTGCACTGGCGCAGTTTGAATTGCGGAGCCGGGAAGCATGAGCGGGCCCTTGTGTCCGCAACCAGCCAGCAGGAGAACCGGCATTGCGGTAATGAACAGGATAAAGCTGGAACGCATGATTGCACCTGAAGGAATTTTAACTGGCCGGATTATAAGTCATCTGATCGTGACAGCCTTGAGCTCGCTGCGCAGTCTTGCGTAATTTGGGCAGACGCTTTCCACCACCCGCCAAAAGGCCGCCGAATGGTTCAATTCACGCAGGTGTGCCAATTCATGCACCACCACATAATCGATCAGGCGCGGCGGCAGCTTGATCAGTTGCACATTCAGCCGCACTGCACCCTGCGCGGTGCAGCTGCCCCACTGGGTTTGCGCCTGCGACAGTTTGACAGTGCGCGGAGCGGTGTTCAACAGCGGGGCAAACCGTGCCACGCGTTGCGCGAAGAACAGTTCGGCTTCGCGCCGGTACCAATGGGATACCGCCTGTTCGATGTGCGCGCTATCGCTGTCGTCGGCCACGAACACCCACAACTGGTGGCCGCGCTGTTGAGCAGGGGCAGCAAACAAGCTTGGTACCACGCGCAACTCCAGCAATTCGCCCAGAAAATCGATCTTCTCCCCATCCTGCCAACGCGGCACCGGCGGCTTGCACGTCTGCCATCCGTCCAGTTTTTCCACCACCCAGTGCGCTTTGTCCTGCAATACGCTGCTTAGCCATTTCTCCGAAGCGCGCAGCGGCACACTGACCGTCAGGCCGCGATCGTCGATGCGCAGGCCGATGCTGCGGCGCTTGCCGCTGCGTTTCAGCGTATAGGTGATGTGCTTGCCGGCGAGCAGGGCGGCGCGTTGTTCGACGGCGGGAGGGACGGTTAATTTACGCAACTTTTTCCGGGCGGATTTCGGGCATCAGTGGGCAAGATTCCGGATTTCATTTTCTATCCATGCTTCGACGCGTTGATTGATTTCGTCCGCCTTGAGCCCCGTGGTTTCGATGGGCGCACCAATACTCATGGTGATCAGGCCGGGATGTTTGCTGAATGCATTGCGTCCCCATAATCGGCCGGCGTTGTGCGCCACCGGAATCACCGGCACGCCGCTGCTGGCCGCGAGCAATGCTCCGCCGATCTTGTATTTGCCGCGCTGGCCGTAAGGAACGCGCGTTCCCTCGGGAAATACCACCACGCAGAATCCCTGGGCAAGCCGCTGCTTGCCCTGCACCAGCAATTGCCTGATCGCACCCTTGCCGTCGCTGCGCTTGATCGCGATCGGGCTGGTCAATGCCAGTGCCCAGCCGAAAAACGGTATCCACAGCAATTCGCGCTTTAGCACCCACACCTGCGGCGGAAAGACCTGTTGCAGGGCCAGTGTTTCCCATGCGGACTGATGCTTGCACATCACGATGCACGGCTGCCTGGGCAAATTCTCGATGCCGCGCACTTCGTGGTGTATTCCGCACACCAGCTTCAGCAGCGGCAACATCGTCTTTGCCCATAACGAGATGAAGCGATAGCGCGTGAGCCGGCTGAGCGGGAAGGTCAGCAGCGCTACAAGCGCAAAAATCGGCGTGATGAAGATTTGCAGCAGCAGAAATATCAGCGAGCGTATTACCAGCATATTGGGGAATCCTAAACCAGTTCGGCGACCACCGCCGCCAGATCGGCAAACACCGCGGTACCTTCCGGCAACCCTCCGGCCGCCTGGGTTTTCAGGCCTTTCCCGGTCAGCACCAGATAAGGTTGCGCACCCATTGTTGCGGCGGACTGCAAATCGCGCAGCGAGTCGCCCACCGTGGGGGTGCCGGCGAGGGTGGCGGTATACCGATCGGCGATTTCCTCGAACATGCCGGTTTTCGGTTTGCGGCACAGACAATGGCTTTCGGCGGTATGCGGGCAGTAGAACACCGCGTCGATGCGCGCACCGACCAGCGCGCAAGCCTTGTGCATCTTGTCATGTATCGCATTCAGCATGGACATGTCGAACAATCCGCGCCCGATACCGGACTGGTTGGTCGCCACCACCACCCGATAATCGGCCTGGTTCAGGCGCGCAATCGCCTCCAGGCTGCCGGGAATCGGCTTCCATTCTTCCGGTTTCTTGATGAATTGGTCGGAATCGAGGTTGATCACGCCGTCCCGGTCGAGAATGATTAATTTCATGGCTGGTATATTCCGAAGTTCCTAGGCTGCCAATTTGGAAATGTCGGCAACCTGGTTCATCAGCTTGCCGAGTTGTTGTAACAGCAGCGCGCGGTTCAAGCGCAGACGCTTGTCTTCGCACATTACCATGACCTTCTCGAAAAAATCGTCGATGAACGGCTTGAGCGTGACCAGCGCTTTCAGGTTCTTGCCGTATTCGCCGCGATCCAGATAGCCCTGCACGAACGGGGTGATGTCCAGCATCGCCTGGTACAGGTCCTGTTCAGCCGCCTCGACCAGCAACCCGGGCTTGAGCACCGCGCCTTCCAGTTCAGTACCGATTTCCTCGCGGTTTTTGCGCATGATGTTCTGCACACGTTTGTTGGCAGCGGCCAGATCCTTGGCAACCTCGAGCGTGGCGAAAGCGCGCACCCCCTCCAGCCGCGGCAGTACCTGGTGCAGGCGGCCATGCAGCATGTAAAGCACCGCCTCGATGTGCGACACTTCAAAATCGCGTTCACGCAGATAGCCGCGCAAGCGATCCAGCATGAAGGCCCCTACATCCGTTGCCACCGAGGAACCCAGTGTGCCCGCAGGAAAATTTCCCGCCGCTGATTTGAGCAACGCGTCCAGTGGCAAATCGATCGGCGTCTCGATCAGGATGCGCAATATGCCCAAAGCATGGCGGCGCAAACCGAACGGATCCTTGTCGCCGGTGGGAACCTGGCCGATGCCGTATATGCCAACCAGCGTTTCCAGCTTGTCGGACAATGCCACTGAGCAGGCGATCATTCCCTGCGGCAGGGTGTCGCCGGCGAAGCGCGGGTGGTAATGCGCCTCGATCGCATCCGCCACGACCTTGTCTTCACCGTCGTGCAGCGCGTAATAGCTTCCCATGATGCCCTGCAGTTCGGGAAATTCGCCCACCATGTCGGTCAGCAGGTCCGCCTTGCACAGGCGCGCCGCCAGTTCCGCATCCGCCTTGTCGGCACCCAGCATCCGCGCAATGGTGCCGGATAACGTGGCGATGCGCTCCACCCGCTGCAATTGCGTGCCCAGCTTGTTGTGGTAAACCACATTGGCGAGTTTTTCCACGCGGGATTCCAGCGTCTGTTTGCGATCCTTGTCGTAAAAGAATTTCGCATCCGCCAGGCGCGGCCTGACCACGCGCTCGTTGCCGCCGACCACCAGGCTCGCATCTGACGGGCGGATGTTGGACACAATCAGGAACTTGTTGGTGAGCTTGCCATGGGCATCCAGCAGCGGGAAATATTTCTGGTTTGCCTTCATGGTCAGGATCAGGCATTCCTGCGGGACGTCCAGGAATTTCTTCTCAAACATGCCAACCAGCACATTGGGGCGCTCGACCAGGGCGGTCACTTCGTCCAGCAATGCTTCATCATTGATCGGCTGGAGGTCTTCCTTGGCTGCGGCAGCGGCAAGCTGGCGCGCAATCGCGGTGCGACGTTTGTCAAAACCAGGAATTACCGCGCCTTCATATTCCATCTGCGCTTCATAGCTGTCGGCATCACGGATTTCCATCCGGGCATTTTGTGCCTCAAAGCGATGCCCCCGGGTCTCGCGTCCGGCGATCAAACCCAGCGCGCTGACCGGCAGGATGTCCGCACCGTGCAGCGCGACGATGCCATGCACCGGGCGGACAAAGTTGACGGTTTTCCATCCGTTGCCCGACGGATTCGGATAGGTCATCAGCTTGGCGATCGGCAATCCGGCAAGCGCGTCTTCAAGCGCACCTTCGAGACCAACAAACAATTGTCCCCCTTGCACGATCCTGTCCCGGTACAGATATTCCTTGCCGCCCTTGGGTTTTTTTACAAAGTCACCCGAAGCCAAAATACTTGTTACATCGACATCTTCATGAAACATCTTTTGCAGACGCTTGATCAGGGGCGGCGTCGGCTTTTGTTCAGCGTCAAATGCAATGGCCGTGGGCATGATCTCTTCAGACTCGTTCTTATCCGGGGCCTGGGACAACACATCCGGGATCCATACGCCCAGGCGGCGCGGCGTGGCAAAACTGACCGGTTTTGCAGAATCGGAAAGAAATCCGCGTTCCAACAAGCCTTTGTGCATGCCTTGGGCAAATGATTCGCCCAGCTTTTTCAGCGACTTCGGCGGCAGTTCCTCGACGAGCAATTCGACAAGCAGATTCCGGGGCGTTGTCATTGCGCGGCCTCCTTTTGCTGCCCGGCCAACTGCTTTTCGGCGTCCATTTGCGCAACGACTTCGTCGGCCCACTCGCGCGGTGCCATCGGGAACGGCGGGTCAAGTCGCCGCCGGCTTTCCTTGTAACTCTTGGCGACACTGCGCGCCAGGTTGCGGATGCGGCCGATATAGCCGGCGCGTTCGGTCACCGAGATCGCGCCGCGCGCATCCAGCAGGTTAAAGGTGTGCGCCGCCTTCAGCACCTGCTCATAAGCGGGCAGCGCCAGTTGCTGTTCGATCAGGTGTTTGGCCTGCTTCTCATGGCTGCCGAAAGCGCCAAGCAGGAATTCCACGTCGCTGTGCTCGAAGTTGTAGGCGGATTGCTCAACCTCGTTCTGGTGATACACGTCACGATAGGTGACGCCCTCGGTCCAGGTCAGGTCGAACACGTTTTCCACGCCCTGCAGATACATCGCCAGCCGTTCTATTCCGTAAGTGATCTCGCCAGTGATCGGCTTGCAATCGATGCCGCCAACCTGCTGGAAATAGGTGAACTGCGTCACTTCCATGCCGTTCAGCCACACCTCCCAGCCCAGTCCCCAGGCACCCAGCGTCGGGTTTTCCCAGTCGTCCTCGACGAAACGGACATCGTTCTTGTTCAGGTCGAATCCGAGCTCTTTCAACGAGCCCAGATACAGGTCGAGAATGTCGGCGGGTGCGGGTTTCAGCACCACCTGAAACTGGTAATAATGCTGCAGGCGATTCGGGTTTTCGCCGTAGCGTCCGTCCTTGGGGCGGCGCGAAGGCTGCACATAAGCGGCTTTCCACGGTTCCGGGCCGAGCGCGCGCAAAAAAGTCGCGGTATGCGAGGTGCCCGCGCCAACCTCCATGTCGTAGGGCTGCAGCAGCGCGCAACCTTGTTTGTCCCAATAGTTCTGTAGCGTCAGGATGATTTGCTGGAAGGTAAGCATGCGATGGTTCAAGCAGTTGCAAAGGTGTGCATTTTACCGGTTTTCGGCGGTCGGCGTCAGCACAACGCTGCACACCCGCGGACATTTGGCAGTTTGTTTTTCGCGGCTGGGGCTATTTGCCGGCCGACGCGATCAGGGCGAGCTTGCATGACCGCGACAGGTTTTTGATTTTGATCTCGCGTTTCAGCGCGACTGATTTGTCCGCGCAAGTTTCGGTGAACACCAGTCTGACCGGACCGCGCCCCCGCGTGTACCGGGCTGCCGTCCCGGCGTTATGCGCTGTCAGGCGCTTCTCCAGGTCGTTGGTAATGCCGGTATAGAGAGTATCGTCCGCGCAACTTAAAATGTAGCATAGCCATCCCCCGCGGGGCGGGATGGAGACAGCGCGTTTGACCGGGTGTTTTGAATTTTTGGTTCTGGAATTCATGGGTGCGGTTCTAAAATGTGCGCCTTTTTGTCGACTGCATTGTAAGATGTTTCGCCGGATAGTTCCGACTATGCTAGCTACGCGCATCTGAAACCGATTTATTTGAGGCACTTGATGTTAAAAATTTACAACACGCTGGCGCGTGACAAACAGGAATTCGTGCCGCTCGTGCCGGGCAAGGTCGGCATGTATGTGTGCGGCATGACGGTATACGACTATTGCCATATCGGCCATGCGCGCGTGATGGTGGTGTTCGACATGGTTTACCGCTGGTTCAAGGCTTCCGGCTATCAGGTGGATTACGTGCGCAACATCACCGACATCGACGACAAGATCATCAAACGCGCGGCGGAGAACGGCGAGTCCATCCATGCGCTCACCGCCCGTTTCATCGCCGCGATGCACGAGGATGCCGATGCGCTGGGCGTGTTGCGCCCGGATCATGAGCCGCGCGCGACGCAATTCGTGCCGGAGATGCTGGACATGATCGCAAAGCTTGAAACCAACGGGCTGGCTTACCGGGCGGGCGATGGCGACGTGAATTACGCGGTGCGCAAGTTTCCCGGCTACGGCAAGCTGTCCGGCAAGTCGCTGGAAGATTTGCGTGCCGGCGAACGGGTGGAAGTGGCCGACAACAAAAACGATCCGCTCGACTTCGTGCTGTGGAAGCATGCCCGGGAACAGGAAACCGACGAGGTGAAATGGGATTCACCCTGGGGCAAAGGCCGGCCCGGCTGGCATATCGAATGTTCGGCAATGGGCGCCAAATTGCTCGGCGATCATTTCGATATCCACGGCGGCGGCGCGGACCTGCAGTTTCCGCACCACGAAAACGAGATTGCGCAGAGCGAGGGCGCGCACCAGTGTACATTCGTGAATTACTGGATGCACAACGGCTTCGTCAATGTCGACAAGGAGAAGATGTCCAAGAGCCTGGGCAATTTTTTCACCATCCGCGAAGTGCTGAAAAAATACGATGCCGAAGTGGTGCGGTTTTTCATCCTGCGCGCGCATTACCGCAGCCCGTTGAATTATTCCGACGCGCATCTGGACGATGCGAAGGGCGCGCTGACGCGGCTTTATACCGCACTCAAAAGCGTGCCTTCTGCGGCTGCTGGTAAGATTCTTGATGGGGTGAATTCTCATGACTGGAACACCCCGTACGCCAACAAATTCAAGGCCGCGATGGACGACGACTTCAACTCGCCGGAAGCGGTTGCCGTGCTGTTTGACATTGCCAACGAAGTGAACCGCAGTCAGTCGGCAGTAGCCGCGGCACAACTCAAATCATTGGCTGGCGTATTGGGTTTGCTGCAGCGCGACCCGGTGGAATTCCTGCAAGGCGGCGCAGCCGGGAACGGACTGGACGATGCGGCGATCAGTGCACAGATCGAGGCGCGCATCGCCGCCAAGCAGGCCAAAAACTACGCCGAGGCGGACCGCATTCGCAAGGAGTTGTTGGCGTCAGGAATCGTATTGGAAGACAGTGCTTCGGGTACCACCTGGCGGCGCGCTTAGGGAAGTTTGCCTGCCGACACCATACGGTTGACCAGAATGTTCGGCGACAGCCAGATCACCATGTCGTCGAAAGTCGGCGAGGGAGTAGCGCTGACGTATACCGTATCGTTATCGGTGCTGTTGGCAGTGGGATTTTCCTGCTCATCGGGTCCTGCTCCTGTTCCATTTGCACCATTCTTGCCGGTCGAATAGATGACTGCGACGGCATCATTGGTCAAGGTATAGTTGCTGCCGCAAGCTGTGTTGGTAGATCCAGTGGCCTTAGAGCAGACATCAAGATTTGCGATTGAGGAGTTGCCAATGTTGGCAATTCCGATGCCGCTTATTCCGTTTGGTTTGGTGAATGGAAATGTGTTGCTGCTTCCATTCGCTATGGCGTAGTGGATTGGATTGCCCCATGCGTCCTCGATGAGCCCATTGCTGTCAGCGCCCGAAAGTCCGAGTGTTACCGCAGGTACGTATGATTTATTGTCATGAGGATGGTTGCAAACGCCGGTGCCGGTAATTGGATCTTCCTGCCCGCCGGTGCCGGTTGCGCCGGAAGCGGGACAGGGCAAACTACCATGGATGATGGCATAGCCGATCAGCGCCTGCTGGATTTCATCGAGCTGCTTGCTCGTATCGCTTTCGCGGCGCTGCTCGACCTGGCTGGTGATGGTCGGCAACAGGCCGCCCAGCAACAGCGCCATGATCATCAACACGATGCCCATCTCGACCAGCGTGAAGCCGGTATGGCGTGGTGGGTTCATAGGCAAGGTTCGGGGCATCATTTGCAATTGTTGTTTCCGTCCAAGCATAACACCAGATCGTTGACGGTTGAATAGTTGGCGTCCGATGGGCTGTAGGTTACAAAAGCGCTCGATGGTGTTGTCTGGTGTTGATTTGTGGCTTCAAGATAAGAAGTATCGCTGGAAACGATGCGTGGTGTTTGTGCTGGGAATGCCTGCCTTGCGACGATCACTGAGGCGCGATAAACGCCGGTGCCGTTGATGGTCAATGACGTGCCAAAGCTTGCGCTGCTGCCGGGCTGAAAGCCGCTGGCTACCTGATAGAACATCTCGTTCTGCCAGTAAGGCCAGTATGTGGATGTGAACAATGTGCATGAGACAGGCCAACTGGCTGTGGCTGACATGGAAGGGTCTGGGGAATCGGCGTAAATGGCGTTTATGGCGGATTGCATTGTAGCCAGTGCGTTGGACAATGTTGTGGCAGCTGAACCGCTGGAAAGATAGGGCGCCAAGGCGCTAACGGCAGCGTTGTAATATGACATTGCCGTAGCATAGGTGGTATCTCCTTGCGCAAAATCTTTACCATAATCGCCCGCCCGATCTATCGTAGTGGAGGAGACTCCTGGGACGGAAAATTTCAGGCTGACAACTGTATTTCCCGCATTAAGCAGGGCGGATTGCTGAGCCGGACTGCCACCGCCACCTGTAGGTATATTGGTATTTGGCGTGCTGGAAAATCTGCCAAATAATGTGTTGTAAGTGCCGGTGTTGGTGTTATCGGAAACGGGTGCAGCCCAAGGATATTTGTTCGCGGAAGATGATGCATAGTCATCCAGGCATTTCTTCGCCTCGCGCGCGAGGCGCATCTCAACTGGAGCCATTAGTTCGTTGCTCCCGATGGCGAGTAAACGATCGTTTATGGTGGTGTTATTGGCCGTCTGAGTTACGACTGAAGTGGGGTTGGCATTACTACCTTCCAGATAATTCGTGATTGCATTGGTTGCATTATTGTCGTTGGAGCTGCGGATTTGACCGGATAATAAGGTGCCGGGGGAAAATACGACAGCCACAACATTGCTTTGTAGCGTGGAGCCGGTGGTACCGTCCTGAACCGTCAACATTTGCGATTGATAGGTAGTTGTGGCATCGCTATTCAGGGTGAAGCTAGCACCACCACTCGCGTGAAACGGATTAGCCAGGGCATACCACAAACGATCACCGTTGCCGTCGCGCAAATCTGGTAGCCCCAGCGTTTTCCAAGGCAGCCAACCGACCAGGCTTTGGCAGTTGCTTCCATTGTAATCAACGACTGGAACGCTTGCTCCGTCATTATTGAAATCAGGGCAAGGCAATTCACCAGGCCGATTGCCGTCACTGACCGCATAGGCAATCAATGCATCTTTCGCTTTTGCCAGCGCTGCGGCCGTGGTCTTGTCGCGTTCAATCTGCAGTGAAGAACTGCTCAGCGCGCTGACCAGAATTGCAGCGGCACCGATGATCATGATCACCAGCATTACCATCAGCGCCGCGCCGTGTTGACTGTCGCAACCCTGTCTGAAAAAGGCGGTTTGTTTGGCGGACATGATTTATTGCTTGGGCGTGTCTGGTGTATCCGACCCGGGCGTATCCGGATTGACGGGCGTGTCCAGCAATACATGCTGTCCGACCTTGAGTTTGATCGTGCTGGTTTTTCCCGGCAACTGGACCGTCTGGCTTTCAGGTGTCTTGTCATTGCTGCTTCCGGCCGGCTGCGGCACGCCGTTGATCCACACGGTGCGCTTGCCGCCGTGCTGTTGCACGATGCCGTTGAGAATCAGCACGCGACTATTGCTGTTCGAATCGGCGCCCTGTGCGTAACTGTAGTCGAGTTGCGCACGCTGTTCCGGGGTGAAAAAAATCCGTCCCAGTTGTGCGGCGCCGGCGAGCATCGAGGTTGCCAATCCGATGGAGAGCAGGCCAAATTTGAGCGTTGATTTCATGATCGGGCGTTCCGGTTCTTCAGCGTGATCCAGCCGCCGCTGCATTCCGCCTTGATGTTCTTCCCGGCGGTGGGGCCGGATTCAGTGTCGGTGGCGACGCGTTGCAGCTTGCAACCGTCTAGCTGGTAGTGTCCCTTGATTTTGCGGTCCAGTGCGCTGAAGAAATTCAGCAACTGGCCCTCGTGCAGCAAGTCGAATTGCAATTTCATTTCGCTGTAATGGATAACGAAGTTGCCGCTATCCAGGGCAGGCTGTGGGGCATAGACTTTTTGCGGGGCGATGTTATAGCGAAAGTCGATGACCAGATTCTGTCTGCGCAGCTTCTCCAATCCTTCCATCCAGTCCAGCCGGTGGTCGTCGCCGATGATTTCGTTTGCCTCGAGGAGGCCATATTCCTTGGAATAATCTGACAGGTTATCCCGGTCCTGATGGGCCATAGCCAGGCTGTTGCGTGCATTATTCATCTGGCTCTGGGCAATCCGCCGGTTTTTCAGGGTGTAGTCAGCATACTTGATGCTGGAATACAGTATCGCGCCGCTGATCAGGACGGAGACCCCGATCGCGGCAAGGCTCCAGCGCATCAGTTGAAGATCGGTGTTGGAGAATTTCATGTTGCCGGTCTCCATGCAAGCCTGAAGGAAAACGCCAGCTGATTTTCGTCAGTGTCGGTCTGGTTGGCAATGCTGCCGGTGGGGCTGACGTCAAGCGGCTTGGTCAGGACGGTCACCTGGTAGCCGTGCTTTTCCAAATCCAGCCTGAAGCGATCCAGATACGACAGCGCGGCACGGAAATCGTCACCGAAACCCTGCATACTCCCTTTTATAACGATTACCTGGGCGGGAACGTCTGCGCGGGTTTTTGCGGCAACCGGCTCGGTCGCACTCTCGTGCCAATCCAGTTCGTTTATCCCGATTTGCGTGAAATGATCAAGTACCTCGCTGATCGGATCCAGGACAGTTTGCGGGGCAGACCCGTATTGATCGAGCTTGCGCATGACAGACACGCTGGACTTCATGTCGGCGGCAGGCGTGTCGGTGACCGGGAAACTCTGGGTGATTTGCCTGGCTTGTTGCGACAGGCGTTGCGCCTGGGCCGTTAATTCATTGGTGGCGCTCGAATTCACGCCGCTTTGCCAGACCGTTGTGGACGCCCAAAATATGCTGGCCACCAATAACGCGCCGCTTGCCCAGAACAGTGCGCGGCGCATCTGCCAAAGCGTGTAGTAGCGGGTGTGCTCAGAACTGGCGTAATTCGTACTCGGACGGCTGGTAGCCAACTGGTGCAGGAAGATCTGGCTGGCATCCGAATCGGTGAAGCGGTATTTGAGCTTGAGTTTTTTGCCGACTTCATTGATATCCGCAAAGTCATAGCGCACGTCCGCGTCATTGGGCAATTTATTCTGCAGTTCGTTGCGGTCATCCGTATTGCACAGGATGCGCACATCAAGTGTTTGTCCCGATGGAAGCAGGCTCAAACTTTTCAAATATTGATAGGTTCGGCTGAGTTCGTTAACCACGGCATCCTGAAAAGTCAGCTCCGCATGAACCGGCGTCAGCCGGGAAATTTGCAGGCGATGGTCGCTGAAATAGGTTTGCCGCAATCCGGAAAATTTTTCCCAGGAAATCAGCAGCAGATGCTTCGAAGCCTGGCCTTTGACCAGCGGTTCGCTGATCTGCGGCACCGAATATATCCCCGCGAGCGGGGTTTGCTGCGCTTGCATGATATTCAGCCACGGCAAGATGAGCCCGGGGTTGGTCAGCGCCGAGAACAGCATGTCATCGTCGCGGCGCCCGGTTTTCTGGCGTTGCAACAGGGTGGCTTTGCGGAACGGGGTGCCGCGATAAAACTGGTCGAACTTGCGTTGAAGCAGCGCATCGCGGCTGCTTCCCATCAAGTGCGGAACGATTTCGTGACGGAAATCCTCTTCGATCATGTCGGTCAGCAGGTAAGCAGGGCACTTGGTCGACTGCAAGACCGACGCGAAGCTTTCCCGCCCCTCCGGGGTGTCGGTGAAATCCTGCTGTAGCACGGTTTCGCTGCCTGCCATGAGCTGTGCATGCAGGCGATCGGCACTCAGGAAAAGTAGTAGCGCATGTTTCATTTCAATAACCCCGAATCAGGCCATACGGGACAGGTGGAGTACACCGTCCCCGGCTTTGCAACCCCTGCATGTTGTTGCCGGTGAAATTTGCAACAACCGCAATCCTCTTGCCGACAGGTAAGCGACTGTATCAAACTTTCATCTTGCCGATAAGGTCATAGATCGGCGACAGGACCGACAGCATAACCCAGCCCAGCAAGGTACCCAGCACGATGGTCATGGTCGGCTCAATCAGGACTTGTATTTTTTTGATCGAACTCTTCACGTCGCGATCATAAAAATAGCTTACGTTCAGCAACGCCTTGTCCAGCGAGCCGGTGGCTTCACCGACTTTGAGCATGCGTACCACCAATGGCGGAAACATCCCGGTATTCTGGAAGCTCTGGGTCAGGTTTTTGCCGGACTCGATTTCAAGCATGACATCGTCAAGGCTCTTGGCAACGGCCTGGTTGTTCACCACATCCCGCGAGTTGGCGATGCAGTCGAGGATGCTGATGCCCGAGCCGTACATCATCGCGAAGGTGTTGGCAAAGCGCGCCAGAATGATTTTGCGCAGGATCGGGCCGATCACCCACATTTTCAGCTTGAATCCGTCAAATCTCAAACGCATCTCGGGACTGGATTTGACCAGCAGCGTACCGGTGATGACCAGCACGATCGGCGCTGCGATCAAGACATACCAGTAATTGACAAAGAAATGCGAAGTGGCGATCAGGATGCGGGTCTGGATGGGAATTTTCTGTCCCATGCCCACGATGAAGCTGACCAGTTGCGGCACCAGGTAGATCATCAGGAAAAACGTGATTGCCACCACGGTGGTGCCGACGAATGCCGGATACATCAGGATAGTCTTGGTATTCGAGGCCATCTCATCCTGCCACTTTATCGATTCGGTGATGTGTTCAAACACTTCCTGCAGGCGTCCGCTGGCTTCGCCGGCATGGGTCAGGCTGACAAAGATTTTGTCGAACGCGTCCGGGTGCAGTGCCATCGCCTCGGAAAGTTTTTTGCCGCCTTCGATGGACTCGACCAGATTGGCGATGATTTCGCGGAAGCGCGGGTCGTTCATGGTGTCGCGCAAATCGGCCAGACATTCCAGCAGCGGCACCCCGGCACGGGTCAATTGTTCGAGGTTGAAAAAAAACGTGATCAATTCGGGGCGTTTGATCTTGCCCCGCCCCATACCTGTTGAGCCGCTGTCGATTTTTGCATCGATCAAATCAAGTCCGCTGCGTTTAAGGCGCATTTCCAGGTCAACCGGGTTGGCGGCATCCTGCAAGCCGCGGTAGGTCTTGCCGAGATCGTCTATTGCCCGATAGGAGTAGAGTGCCATTGGGTTCCCTGTTTGCCTAGCCCAACCGGTCGGTCAGGTCGACGATGCGGCTGACTTCCGCCAGCGAGGTGATGCCCTGCTGGATGCGCCGGATGCCGTCTATTGCCAACGGGCGAAATCCTTTTTCCAGAGCGGCTTCCCTGATTTGGCGCGCGCTCGCGCGATGCGAAACCAGGTCATCCAGATCGTAATCCATTTTCAGCAGTTCCATGATGGTCATGCGTCCCTTGTAGCCCTGATGGTTGCACGCTTCGCAGCCGGCAGCCCGGTACAGGGTGATATCCTGCTGGGGCGAGAGCCCGAGCAGTTTGCGTTCCGATGCGTCCGGGGTATAGGGGTATTTGCATTCCTTGCACAGTATGCGTATCAGGCGTTGTGCCACGATCCCGATGATGTTGCCGGCCATGATGTCGGGAAGGATGCCGATGTCGAGCAGACGGGGTATCGCGCCGATCGCCGAATTGGTGTGCAGCGTCGAATACACCTGGTGCCCGGTCATTGCGGCACGGAATGCCATTTCTGCAGTGGGATGATCGCGGATTTCGCCGACCAGAATAATATCCGGATCCTGGCGCATCATGGAGCGGATACCGTTGGCAAAATCCAGCTTGGCGGATTCATTCACCGATGTCTGGCGGATCAGCGCGAGCGGGTATTCAACCGGGTCTTCCAGCGTCATGATGTTGACCGATTCGGTGTTGATGTGATTCAGCACCGAGTACAGGGTGGTGGTCTTGCCGCTTCCGGTGGGGCCGGTCACCATCACGATGCCCTCGGGCTTGGCAATGACCATCTTGAGCATGTTGAGCGCGGCATCATCGAGACCAAGCTGGTCAAGGGGGACGATGCCTTTTTGCCGGTCCAGTATGCGCAGTACCAGGTTTTCGCCATGGGTGGTGGGGTGCGACGCAACCCGGAAATCAATCGGCCGGCCGGAAAGGCGCAACGAAATACGCCCGTCCTGCGGTGCCCGTGTTTCCGCGATGTTCATGTTGCTCATCACCTTCAGGCGCACCACCATGGCCGGCCAGAAACTCTTGTGCAGGCTGCGTACCTGGCGCAGCACGCCGTCGACGCGGTAACGGATGCGCAGGAAGCTGTTTTCCGGTTCGAAGTGGATGTCCGAGGCGCCCCGTTGCACGGCCTCGGTCAGCAGCGCATCGACCAGGCGTACCACCGGCTGGCTGAATTCGTTGACGCCGGACTGCTGCGTCTGGTATTCCATTTCACCCGGCTCGATTTCGTGCAGGATGCCGTCTATCGAAAGCTCAAAGCCATAGTACTGGTCAATCGCGCGCAGAATGTCCGATTCACTGGCAAGCTGGGTGACCAGCCGGTATTCGTCCTTGAGCAGCGCACGCACCTGGTCGAGCGCGATGATGTTGTCCGGATCGGCGACAGCCAGGTTCAGGGTGTGGCTGGCGTTGTCGACCGACAGCGGTAGCAGTTGATAGCGCCGTGCCACATCTTTCGGGATCAGATTCAGGGCGGCAGAGTCAATCAGGACGGAGGCAAGATCGACGCTTTCCTGGCCGAGATTTTCCGACAGGACGTCGCGGATGGTCGCTTCGGAGAGGAAACCCAGGCGAACCAGCAAGCGACCCAGCGGCTGGTGGGTCTTGCCCTGCTCTTGCAGGGCAATGCGCAGCTGGTCATCGCTGATTACGCCTTTGCCGACCAGTATCTGTCCCAGCTGTTGCGGCGGGTTGTCCAGCTTCTTGTTGTTTTGCATGACGATTTAGTGCGTTAGCTGCTCGATGCGTTGTGAAATTTTTGCGTGATCAAAGCCGGCATGGTTATCGGGGTCAAGCTGCAGGGCACGCCGGTAATATTGTGCAGCGGCCTTGCTTTGTCCAATACGGTCAAGACTGATAGCCAGGTTGAATGCCAGTTCCGCACGGTCGGGGGCCAGTTTGTAGGCATTAAAGTATGACTGTTGCGCTTCGGCCCAACGGTCATGTTCCGCATAGTAATTGCCCAGTGCCAAATGCAGGGATGAAGAATTCTGCTGTTCATTGAGCAGCATCTTCAGGCGGCTTTCGGTGTCGTTACTGTCAGACAGCGCGGACATTCCCGCATTGGCCACCGCATTGCGCGGATCAAGTGCCAATACTTGCGCGTAATAGTGTGACGCTACATTGTCTTCACCCCGCTGCTGGGCGATAACGGCCATCCCCAACAGTCCGTCGGTATTGTTTGAGTCCAGGCTGAGCGCCTTGAGATAGAGTTGCTGGGCTTGGTCAAGTTTTCCGCCGCGATAAGCAAGATAGGCATTGTTCAGCAACGGATCAATCGGTGCTTCCGTGTTCAGCACGATATGCACCGGGCCGGTTTTCTTGCCGCTGGACGAAGTTGCCCTGGCCAGATGTTTGGTGGCATGCCTGAGTTTTTGTATTCTGGCCGGTTTGGGCGGAGTGGCTTCGGCTGAAACGATACCGGGCACCAGGTCATTTTTTTGGGGAAGCGGCGGCACTGCGGGCTTTTGAACCGGCGTGGCCGCCATGTGGATGGGGCGAGGCTGGATTTTGCCCGGGGATGAGATGGCGTACCACACGTAGCCCGCTCCGGCAGCAAGCAATATAACCGTGCCGACCAGCGCGATCAGCAAATTGCGGTTGAAACCGGGACGCGCTGCAGAACCGGATTTGGCGTTGAACAGGTTTTGTCCGGCAAGGCGTGCCTGATCATCGGTCGTTCCCGCATTCGGAGCAGCTTCGTTTGGGGCAGTCGAGTCGTGGCTCGGCTCCAGACTGAGTTCAAGTCCGGAAGCGCTGCCTTTGACGGCCTGTGCTTGCTGGGATTTTTTGCGGGCATCCAGAAGCAGGCTCATGTTCAGGGTTTCCCGTAAGCAGATTCATTAAAGAAATTCTGGTCCGGCAGGTTTTTGCGGAACGCGTTGAAATCGCCATTGACACTGGGGGATTTGATGACAATCGGTCGCAGGAAGATCACCAGCTCGGTCTTGGTTGTCGTGTCGTTGCGATTCTTGAACAAGTTGCCCAGCAATGGAATGTGGCCCAGTAGCGGGACCTCGTTAGTGGACTTGTCAATCTGGTCTTCCATCAGTCCGCCCAGAACGGCAATCTGGTTGTTCTGAATTTTCAGTATTGATTCCATCTCTCGTGTTGAGGTTTGCGGAATCGAGTTTTGGATGGCCAATCCCGGAGTGGGGTCAATGGCTGGTTGGAGCAGGCGTGTAATCGAAGGGCGAACGCTGAGTATAACGGTGTCGTTGTCGTTGATCTGTGGCGTTACACTCATGGTGAAGCCAACCGGTACGGTGTTGACGGTGGTCGTGTAAGCAATGAGTGGTGTGCCGCCTAGGACTGTACTCGGCGTAACGGTCGAATTGACGATGAAATAAACATCGTTGTTAACTACACGCAGCATCGCGGTCTGGTTGTTCATCACGCTCAGCGTGGGACTGGACAGGACTTTGACATTGCCGAACTGTTCCAGCAGCTGTATCGATGCGGCGATATTGCCGAATTTTGAAGCCGGATTGATATAGCCGACTGCAAGTGCACCGGCAGTCGTTGATATTCCAGGCGTGCCGGTTTGGCCGAGCGTAAAACCTTTGCCGCTGCTGCCCAGTGCGCGTGACCAGTCTATCCCCTGCTGGTATTGATCGCTCAGGTCCACCTGGACGATGGTTGCCTCGATCATGACCTGGCGTCCGGCATTGGCCATAACCTGATCGATGAACCGCTGGATCTTTTCGTGCTGTTTTCCGGTGGCGCGTACCGTGATGATGCCCGCTTCCGGGTTCGCGATGACAGAAGCGGCCTCGCGGAATGTGCTACGCCGAGTAACGGTAATTCCACCCTCTTCAACATTGACCGGGTTGGGACTGTTTTCAATCCCGCCCTTGGGGGCAGATTTCTTGTTGCTGCCGGCCGGTTGCGCTCCGGTCCCGGTACTGCTGGCATTGCGTACCTGCTGCACCGATGTTTCGCTGGAGCCGGCGGGCAATATCTTGTCGGTCTCGTGGAGTATGTCCTTGATGTTCTGCGTCAGGGTAGCCCAGAAGTGATTTTTGGATACATCCTTGATGGTAAGCGAAGAATTGTTTCCGCTGCTGCCTGAGGTTCCGCCCGAACCGCCGGTAGAAGAAATGGAGCCGATTTGCGAGGTATTGGATATTGAGCTATCCGATTCGCGAATCATGTTCAGGTAATCGATCTTGTATGTATGCAGATAAGGTGTGTCCGGCAGCACGGTCAGTGTGCCGTTGTCCAGCTCATAGCGCATATCCACCTGCCGGGCGATGCGCGTGAGAATTTCCGGCAGCGTCTGGTTGATGGCATTTATCGTAACGGTCCCCTCGATACCGGACTGGATATCGAGGTTGATTTTGGCATCACGCGCCAGCGCGAATAATATCTGTTGTGCAGGCACGTTGGTCACGACCACGCTGTAGGTGGCGGTTTTATCGGCCGGTTTGGGCGGCGGCAACACGACGTTGTCTTTGATGGGTTGCGGAATGGTGTTTGCTGCTGATGCCTGGGCATCGGGCCTCTTAAGGTGCTGGTCTGCCGGCCTGATCAGCTTGGTCCCGCAGCCGGACAGCATCACTCCGATAGCACCGAGATAAACGATGTTGCGTGAACGCATGCTTTTCCCCTTCTTATATCGGCTGTAGCCTAACAGCTTTATACTTATTACTCAATATGCTACAGCTAATATCTTATCAAAAGATGTAAGTTGACGTGGCGAAGGCTTTTTTATAACGCGCAGGCAGATCCTTGACCGCTTCGTGCGCCGCTTCAACCGATGGATATGCGCCATAGATAACGCGCATCCCATTCCTGCCACCGAGCTTGGCGGGAAGCAGGTAAATCTTCGAGAGCACGCCCAATTTTTCCGCGCGTCGCAGAAACCCCTCGATGCGTTCCGGGTTGACGGTCTCGTTGTAATACAGCTGGATGCTGGCGACCGACTTTTTCTGTGCGAGTAACTGTTTTCCCGCCTCAAGACGTTGATCGAACAGGATTGTTTGTTCGACCGTGCTGTGGGCAACCGGCACAGGCAGTGTGGCCGGGGCCGCTTTTTCAGCCTTGGCTTCCTGGCCCCGTGCGGGGTTCGACGCGGGCTTGGCAGGCGGCTTGGTGGTGGCTGGGGGAGGGGCTATAGTCTGAACCGCTGCCACTGCAGAAAGCGCCGCATCCGCGTTGTCCGGTTGTGCAGCATCTGGCGCCGCAGCGGGGGACGCAGTTGATGAAAGTACGGTAGATTTGCCCTGGGTTTGTTGAAGGGATGTTTGTGGTTTATCGAATATCCACCATGCCGCAAAACCCACTAACAAGACTGCGGCTGCCGCGCCTCCCAGTAGCAGCTTGTTGCCGAACCTGGAAGCGGAGGGGTTGAGTTCGCTGTCGCGCAATGCCGCCTGTACGTGCTCGGGTTTGATGTAGTAAGTGTCATCAACGAATGCGGCCAGCAGCGATTTGTCGGCGAGGATGTTCACACGGCGCATCAGCCCGTTGGAAGCAGAGGCGATAAGTTTGATTGCTCCCTGCGAGAATATATTCGGGCCGTGGTAGCCGGCTGCGCGCATCCGGAACATCAGGTAGTTTTCCAGGATATTGCGCGACAGCGGTTGCATGTGAAAGTGGTGCGCGATGCGGTCCTTGAGTTGGCGCATGTTGGGTTGGTCGAGCTTGGCATTCAGTTCCGGCTGTCCGAACAGCACGATTTGCAAAAGTTTGGCGTTGCCCACTTGCAAATTATAAAGTAGCCGCAATTCTTCCAGGGTTTCCGGGGGCATGGCGTGCGCCTCGTCCACCAGCACAACGATGCGCTTGCCTTCGCGCGCTTTCTCTTCGAGCTTGTTCTGGATGTTCTGCATGATGATGCCGACCCGTTCGCCGTTGATGTTCAGGCCGAGTCCGTCCGCAATTGCATACAGCATCTCTTCACGCGACAAGCTGGGGTTGGCCAGGTAGATCGCCTCAACGTGTTCAGGGAGTTTTTCCAGCAGCATCCGGCACAGCATGGTTTTGCCGCTCCCGACTTCGCCGCTCACCTTGATAATCCCCTCGACTTCTGAAATGGAATAGATCAGCGCATCAAGAATCTCGCCGCGGTTGGCGCCGGAAAAAAAGAACACCGTGACAGGTGTGATTCTGAACGGTGGCTCGGAAAGTCCGAAGTGTTCTAAATACATGTTTTTATATCCTGTGCGTTGAGTTTTTCATGCGCGTCCATGCGGCTGTGCAATGTGGTGCGGTTGATGCCAAGCAACTTCGCGGCCTCGCTGATATTGCCCGCGGCCAGCTCCAGCGCGGCGCCAATATATTGGCTTTCATGCTCGCGCAGTTGTCGATCCAGGTTGAAATTACCCTGTTGCAGTTGTTGAATTATCGACGAAGAAGGTTCGCATGTCTGGCTGTGTGCGTTGGTTTCGAGAGGGTCGAACTCTTCTTCTAATTGTATCTTGTTGATCATCATGCCCGGAAACTTTGTGATTAGCCGGATCACAATGTTGCGTAATTCCCGGGTATTGCCGGGGAAGCTGTATTGCTCCCAGCTTTGCAGGGCGTCCGGCAGCAGTTCGAAAGGCTGTTGCTTGATTTGTCGGGAATAATGGGCGCGAAAATGGTTCAGCAAGGCCAGCTTGTCGGTGCCCAGTTCGCGCAATGGCGGAACATTGATCGAAAATACGTTCAGGCGATGGTAAAGGTCGCCGCGAAAAGTCCCTGTCCTGACTGCCTCGCGCAGGTTGCGATTGGTTGCAGCAATGATGCGCGCCCCGCTGGTGCGCGTCGTGGTTTCTCCGACGCGTTGAAACTCGCCGTTTTCCAGCACACGCAACAGCTTGGTCTGGAGTTCCAGCGGCAGTTCGCCGATCTCGTCAAGAAACAGCGTGCCGGCAGACGCATCTTCAAAGAAACCCGATTGTGCGGTTGTCGCGCCGGTAAAGGCGCCCTTGCAATAACCGAACAGGGTGGGTTCGATCAGGGTGGGGGGGATTGCGGCGCAGTTAAGCACTTTGAAAGGTGATTCGGGTTTGCCGGCCAATTTCTGCAGTGCCGAGGCAACCAGTTCCTTGCCGCAACCGGACTCGCCTTCAATCAATACCGGGAACGGAATTGCTGCATACATCACGATCTGGCTGCGCAGGGCTTGCATCGCGGAAGTCTGGCCGACGAGGCCGAGCAGATGATTGTCCTGATCGTTGTTGTCGTCCCTGTCAAGGACCCTCAGTGCGTCCTTCAGGTACTTTTTAATTTTTTCCGGTGAGCAGGGTTTTGCGATGAAATCTACCGCCCCCAGCGCGCGCGCATGCCGCGCGTTGCTTTGTCCGTCCTGTCCGGACAGGACGAAAATTCTGATCATCGGCGAGTGCGCCAGCAGCTCAGCAATCAGGTGGAAGCCTTCATCGGGGCGGTGCGGAACCGGCGGCAGACCCAGATCAATCAATGCCAGTTGCGGGGCGCAGGACAGCCTGCGCAGCAATTCGATCGCAGCGACACGTGATTCGGCCTGATGAACTTCAAAGTCGTCGCAGAAAGAAACCGCCAATCCTTCGCGAATCAGCGGGTCATCATCAACAATTATCAGGCTGGGAAGTGTAGATAAGTTGTTCATTTGTCTTTCTATAGAGATACTTGCCGTGTGCGGAGCATAACGACAAGTGCGGGCAAGCTCAATAGGGAAGCGCAAGAATATTGATATCGCGGTCAATAAGTTGGGGATTATCGACCGAGTAGTTTAAAATGTGCGCATTCATTTTCGGGTTTGAATATTGTCTTCTTCCACCTTGGTCGAAATTCGCGATCTGCATTTTGCCTACGATAAGCGCGTTGTTCTGAAGGGCATCAACATGACTTTCCCGAAGGGAAAGCTGGTTGCCATCATGGGCTTGAGCGGTTGCGGCAAGACCACGCTGTTGCGCCATATTGGCGGGGTACTCAAGCCGACCAGGGGCTATGTCAAGGTAAGCGGGCAGATAATTCACGACCTGGATCAGGACGCCCTGTATGCGATGCGGCGCAAGATGGGTATGCTGTTCCAGTTTGGCGCGCTGTTCACCGATATGACAGTCTATGACAATGTTGCATTCCAGATGCGGGAACACACCAATCTTGCCGCGGAACAGATACACGATCTGGTGCTGATGAAGCTTAATGCGGTCGGATTGCGCGGTACCCAGAATTTACTGCCCTCCGAACTGTCCGGTGGCATGGCGCGGCGCGTGGCGTTAGCCCGGGCAATCGCGCTTGACCCGATGCTGATCATGTACGACGAGCCGTTTGCCGGGCTGGATCCGATTTCCATGACGGTTGTTGGCGACTTGATTCGCAGCCTGAATGATGCACTGGGAGCAACTTCGATAATTGTGACCCACGATGTGCAGGAGTCGCTAAAGATAATCGATTATGTTTATTTTATGGAGAACGGCGTGATTGCGGCAGAAGGGACAGCAGACGAAATTCGTGCTTCCGACAAGACGTTCGTCCATCAGTTTGTGCATGGCGAAATAGACGGCCCCGTGCCGTTTCACTATCCCGGCGGCGATTACCGCCAGGATTTGAATTTGAGGACCTGACATCATGATGGCAACATTTTTAGATGTGATCAGACTGACCGGACACCGCTCGATTAATGCGGTGTGGCGCATCGGCATGGCGACGCGATTCTTTTTCCTCACCCTTTTGTATTCGGGCAACAGCTTTCGGCGTTTTCACCTGATCATCAAGGAGCTGTTCTCTACCGGTGTGTTGTCGCTGATCATCATCGTCGTGGCAGGCCTGTTCGTCGGGATGGTGCTGGGACTTCAGGGCTATGAAACGCTCAGACGCTACGGTTCTGAATCGGCGTTGGGCAGCATGGTGGCATTGAGCCTGGTACGGGAACTGGGGCCGGTGGTGGCAGCGTTGTTGTTTGCAAGTCGCGCCGGTTCTGCAATGACAGCCGAGATCGGACTGATGAAAGCAACCGAACAGATCTCCGCGATGGAAATGATGGCGGTCAACCCGATTGCCCGTATCGTAGCGCCGCGCTTTTGGGCCGGCGTGATTTCCATGCCCCTGTTGGCAGCGCTGTTCAGTGCGGCGGGAATATTCGGCGGTTACTACGTGGGCGTAGTACAGATCGGCGTCGACAATGGTTCGTTCTGGTCACAGATGCAGGCGGCGGTGGATTTTCGCGATGACATCATGAACGGTGTGCTCAAAAGCGTGGTGTTTGGTACAGTGGTGACCATTATAGCCCTGTTCGAGGGCTATGATGCACCGCCTACAGCGGAAGGCGTTTCCGGTGCGACCACGCGCACGGTGGTGACATCTTCGCTGGCGATATTAATGCTGGATTTTGTATTGACTGCAATCATGTTTAGGGGAAATTAGGAAATGGAACGGACTACGCTGGATCTTTGGGTGGGTATATTCGTGGTGGCAGGTGTCGCCGCGTTGGCAATGCTGGCGCTGAAAGTCGGGAACCTGAGTACATACAATATGTCGGAGTCCTACCAAGTGCATGCCTATTTCACCAATGTGGGTGGCCTGAAACCCAAGGCATCGATCAAGAGCGCGGGCGTGCTGGTCGGTCGCGTGACGGGCATCACACTGGATACCCAACGCTATCAAGCCGATGTGGAAATGAGTCTGGACAAGCGTTATCAGTTTCCCAAGGATACCTTTGCAAAGATTCTGACCTCGGGTTTGCTGGGCGAACAATATATCGGGCTGGAGCCGGGCGGAGACAGCGCGATGCTCAAAAACGGGGATCAGATCAAAATGACCCAGTCCGCTGTGGTGCTGGAAGACTTGATCAGCAAGTTCCTGTTTAGCAAGGCCACCGCACCCGCCAGCACAAAATAGTTTTAACCAAATAACGAGACAATAAACATGACTGCATTGCAAAAAATTATTCTGGGCGCGTTGATGAGCTGCATCATCGGAGCCGCTCACGCCGAGGTGATTTCGCCCGACGTGTTGATTAAAAATACCGTGCGGGAAGTTACTGCCATCATCAAGCAAGACAAGGACATCCAGGCAGGCGACCAGAAAAAGATCATCGCGCTGGTGGACGCGAAGGTTCTGCCGCATTTCGATTTTAAGCGCATGACCCAGTTGGCGGTCGGCAGATACTGGCGCACCGCTGCACCCGAGCAACAGCAGGCATTGGTTACGGAATTCCGCGATTTGCTGGTGCGCACTTATACCAAGGTGTTTACGGTGTATCGTGACCAAACGATTGATGTGAAACCCCTCAGAATGGCGCCTGATGATACCGAGGTAACCGTCAGTACCGTCATCAGCAAGCCGGGCTCGCAAGCGACTTCGGTAGATTATGAAATGGAGAAGGCCGCGGATGGATGGAAAGTATTCGATATATCTGTTGAAGGGGTCAGCATGGTAATGAGCTATCGCGGCACGTTCGCATCGGAAATTCAGCAGAATGGTATCGACGGATTGATCAAGACACTTTCCAACAAGAACGCCGGTGATGCGGGCGGCAATGTGGTAAATGCGGGGGCAAAGTGACCAAGCGCGAGGGCGAGTGGATGATGGTGCAGGGCAGCCTGAACATTGCAACTGTTCCGGCATTGTTTGAAACAGGGCTGCAGCATCTGGCCGGCGACGATTTCCAGGTGGATTTCTCCGGGGCCGATTCCGTTGATTCGGCGGCGGTCAGTTTGCTGCTGGGCTGGAACAGGGCTGCCCGGAACTCCCACCATGAATTGCGCGTGAAGGGTTTGCCTGAAGATTTGCTGAGTTTGGCCCGTTTGTACGGCGTTGCAGAATTTCTGCCGCAACAATCTGATTGATTTTCATCCGCGGGCGGCACCTTTGGTGTTGCGCGCATCGCTCCCCGCTTTTTAGTATCATGAGCATCTTTGGTGACGGGTCTGCCCTTAGCCAACCTTTTTCGACTTTTATGATTAATGAATGGTGGAGTTAACTATGGTCACCCCGGAAAGTATTCAGCAAAACATCGCGCAAGGCATGGCGACCGAACATTTAAATGTGGTGGGAGATGGGCAGCATTTTGAGGCTGTGGTGGTCAGCGAGGCGTTTGCAGGGAAGAGCCGGGTGCAGCGCCACCAGATGGTGTACCAGACGCTGGGTGACCGGATGCGCGCCGAGATTCATGCACTTTCGATGAAGACATTGACGCCACAAGAGTGGCAAAGCCAGCAATAAGCAATGCAAAAATTAGCGATTCTCGGCGGAAACCGCCTCAACGGTGAGGTGCGGATATCCGGCGCGAAGAATGCGGCGCTGCCGATACTGTGCGCGAGCCTGCTGACCCGCGATACCCTGCAACTGGACAACGTGCCCGATCTTAACGATATCGGGACGATGCGCAGCCTGCTGCAGCAAATGGGTGTTTCGATTGCGGTCGACGGCAGCCATATGGAATTGTGCGCGGCGGATGTAGACAAGCTCGAGGCGCCTTATGAAATGGTGAAAACCATGCGTGCCGCGATCCTGGTGTTGGGTCCGCTGGTGGCGCGTTTCGGGGAAGCACGGGTTTCCTTGCCGGGCGGTTGCGCCATCGGTTCACGCCCGGTTGATTTGCACATCAAAGGCTTGCAGGCAATGGGTGCCGAGATCAATATCGAGCACGGTTACATACATGCCCGGGTACCCCGTCGCATGGGGTCGAAACGTTTGCATGGCGCGCGGATTTTTTTCGATCTGGTCAGCGTCACCGGCACGGAAAACCTGATGATGGCCGCGGTCCTGGCAGACGGTGTGACGGTGCTGGAAAACGCCGCGCGCGAGCCGGAAGTGGTGGATCTGGCAAATTGCCTGATTGCGATGGGTGCAAAAATTGAAGGGGCGGGCAGCGATACCATCAGCATAACCGGCAGCGAAACATTGCACGGTGCTAGCCATCGTGTCATGCCGGACCGCATCGAGAGCGGTACTTTTCTGGTCGCGGCGGCGGCGGCGGGCGGCGACATCACGCTGACCGGCGCGCGTGCCGATATCCTCGAAAATGTACTGGAAAAATTGCAGGAAGCCGGTGCCGTCATACAAGTGGCGGGCAACACGATCAACCTTAAAATGGGCCGTCGCCCCAGGGCGGTCAATGTCCGTACCGCGCCTTACCCGGCATTCCCAACCGATATGCAGGCACAATTCATGGCAATGAATACCATTGCCGATGGCAGCGCGATGGTGGTTGAGACAATCTTCGAGAATCGATTCATGCATGTGCAGGAGTTGCGCCGCCTGGGCGCCCAGATTGATGTCGAAGGCAATACCGCGGTGATCAGGGGCTGCGCCCAGCTACAGGGCGCAACCATCATGGCGACCGATTTGCGCGCTTCGGCGTGCCTGGTTATCGCCGGTTTGGCGGCCCAGGGCGAAACCATCGTGGATCGAATTTACCATCTGGACCGCGGCTACGAACACATAGAAGCGAAGCTGTCGGCGCTGGGCGCAAATATCAGAAGGATTTAATAGATTGGCCTGGAACCAGTTGCCTCGGACAGCGCGGCTGCTTGCTGTAACGCTAGTATTAATATACTGTTTTCGGCAGATATGATCGGCGCAGGCGCACATGAATCGTATAAACTTTTGGTTGTCAGGCAGTGAAAAGCGAGTGTGACATGAAGGAAATTACCGTAATTTGCGTTTCATACAAGCGGTATAAAAACATACCTGTGCTGGTTCACTCCTTTCTTGCGCAATCGTTGCAGAACTTCAAGCTGCTGGTATTGCATGATGGCTATGATGCCGAAATGGAAGGCATCCTTCAGGATTTCAGGAACAGGTACCCGGATATATTCGACTACCGGTTTTCCGATGTCCGCTTTAATGATTACGGCCACTCATTGCGGGACATGGGCATCAGGATGCTGGATACGGAATATGTTCTGATAACCAATGACGACAATTATTATTGCCCCAAGTTTCTCGAATACATGTTCACCCCGATTCATGCCCAACCCTCCTTCCCAGACATTGTGCTCTGCGACATGATTCACTCGCACAATAATCCCGGCGGGCGGCCTCAAGGGCCTTACAATCTGTTCAAGACCACGCCGAACAGGCTTTCTGTCGACATTGGATGTTTTATTGCAAAAAGCGAATTGGCAAAAATAGCCGGGTTCAGGGACAAGACGCACGATGGCGATGCGACATACTTTGAGGATTTGCTCAAGGCGGCGGCCAACCCCAAGATATTCAAAATCGATCACGTGTTGTTTGTACATAATTAGCAACGGGCAACCTCGGCTCGCACTATCCATGCCGCATGAATTTTAATTAATGCGCCTGGCATATGATCGCTACGCTGTCCCGAAAACGGGTGTTGATTTCCGGGTGATTCGCGCCAACAGGCTCATCAATGCTGCATTTGCGTTAGAATGAGCTCCTTTTACAAGCGCTTGAATCCGATGACCATTACCATCGCCCTGTCCAAGGGACGCATCTACGAAGAGACCATGCCGTTGCTGAGCGCGGCCGGCATCAATGCCCTTGAGGATCCCGAATCTTCCCGCAAGCTGATCTTGCCGACCAATCGCGCCGATGTGCGCTTGATTATCGTGCGCGCCAGCGATGTGCCGACCTATGTGCAATACGGCGCGGCGGACATCGGCGTGGCGGGCAAGGATGTGCTGGATGAACACGGTGGAGCCGGGCTGTACCAGCCGCTGGACCTTAACATTGCGCGTTGCCGCATGATGGTCGCGGTGCGCGATGATTTTGATTATGAATCCGCGGTGCGCCAGGGTGCCCGACTGCGCGTGGCAACCAAATATGTGCAAACAGCCAGGACTCACTTCGCTGCAAAAGGTGTCCACGTGGACTTGATCAAGCTGTACGGCTCGATGGAGCTGGCGCCGCTGGTCGGACTGTCGGACGCGATCGTCGATCTGGTGAGCAGCGGCAACACGCTCAAGGCGAACCATCTCAAGGCGGTCGAGCACATCGCCGATATCTCATCGCGTCTGGTTGTGAATCAGGCCGCGCTCAAATTGAAATACGCAGTGATCCAGCCTATGCTGGATGCGTTTGCGCTTGCGATCAGGAAATAACAGGGCGATTTCAGGATGAACATCAGACAACTTTCCAGTCGTGCCACCGGGTTCAATGAGGAATTAACCCGGCTGCTGGCCTTCGAGGAAACGGCGGACGAGAAGCTCGAAGCTACCGTCGCCGGAATCCTCGCGGACGTGCGCAAGCGCGGCGATGCGGCAGTGCTGGAATACACGCGCAAGTTTGATCGTCTGCCGCTGGCAGATGCTGCCGGAATGGAATTGTCGCGCGCTGAATTGCGCACCGCGTTCGATGGATTGCCGGCTGAACAGCGCAGCGCGCTGGAACAAGCTGCGCAGCGCGTTACCGACTATCACAAGAAGCAGGTGCAGGCTTCGTGGAGCTACACCGACGATGATGGCACCCTGCTTGGCCAGCAGGTGACACCGCTGGATCGCGTTGGGTTGTATGTGCCGGGTGGCAAGGCGGCTTATCCGTCCTCGGTATTGATGAACGCGCTGCCCGCCAAGGTGGCCGGTGTGGCTGAACTTGTCATGGTCGTGCCGACTCCCGACGGTGTGAAGAATCAACTGGTGCTGGCAGCGGCCTATCTTGCCGGTGTGGATCGCGTGTTCTGCATCGGCGGCGCACAGGCGGTGGCCGCGCTGGCTTACGGCACGGCGACCATTCCGAAAGTCGACAAGATCGTCGGCCCCGGCAACGCTTACGTCGCGGCCGCGAAACGCCGTGTGTTCGGCGTGTGCGGCATCGACATGATTGCGGGGCCGTCGGAAATCCTGGTGATCTGCGACGGGCAGACCGACCCGGACTGGATTGCGATGGATCTTTTTTCCCAGGCCGAGCACGACGAATTGGCGCAGGCCATTTTGCTTTCGCCGGATGAAAAATTCATCGCCGCGGTGGCGCAAAGTGCGACGCGCCAACTGGAAAAAATGCCCCGCCGCGACATCATCCGGACCGCGCTGGAAAACCGCGGTGCATTGATTCATGTTGCCGATCTGGACGAGGCCTGTGTTATCAGTAACCGCATTGCGCCGGAGCATCTGGAATTATCGATTGCCGATCCGCAAGCATGGCTGCCGAAATTGAAACATGCCGGCGCGATTTTCATGGGCCGTTACACATCGGAGGCGCTGGGTGATTACTGTGCCGGCCCGAACCACGTCCTGCCCACTTCCGGCACGGCGCGTTTTTCGTCCCCGTTGGGGGTGTACGATTTTCAGAAACGCAGCAGCCTGATTCAGGTTTCTGCAACTGGTGCGCAAAAGCTGGGCGATATTGCGTCCGTATTGGCTTTCGGCGAAGGGCTGCAAGCGCACGCACAATCGGCGTTGTTCAGGAAAGGTTGAGTCAGCGTATTTGAGTTTCGCTGCGTTTAACCGGATTTGAAGTGTTACGGGGCTTTCACTCTCCGATACAACCGGTAGCGCTCATCCTTGTCACCTTTGCGGTTACCTTCCCAGATTTTTTCCCAGAGCGTTTCGTCCAGCAGCGGCCTGGATAATCTGTTGCCCTGAATCAGGCGCAAATCGCAACGGTGTTTGTAATCGTGAAGCGTGAGAATATTGCCGAAATAGTACAGCATCGCGCGTTGCCCCTCGCCTATCCTTTCACCGGCAATGCATTGGTAGTGTTTGGGTATGGATTGTTTCAGCGAGGCAACCATGCCGCGATAGCTCTTGCCGCTGTTCAGCCAGGGTAGCCACAGGGTCATCGCGAGTATCCATATCAGGGTGACGCCGGTTGCCCAATTTAAAGTTGCACGGCGCATCGAACGTCCGACACGCCATACGATCACGATCCACAATATCGTGGCGATGATGGCGATTACAAACGGAACGGTATGCAGCTCCGGTTGGAAGCCGGGCTGAAAATCTTCCAGCCAGTGCGTAATTTTCGCATTGTTGTCGAGCAGTAAACCGGCCCAGCCCCACCACATCAGGATGGCAAGCAGTGCAAAAGTCATGATCCCGAACCAGTCCAGCGCGTTGGCCGCTCCGCGTTTCAGCGAGGACAGCGAGGCGGTTGCCAGCAGCGTGATCGGCAGCAGCATCGGCAAAGCGAACAACTCGGCAGTGCTGGCTGCGAGGCTGAGGGTGATCAACATCACCACGAAGCAGACCAGGGGTAATTGCAAGTCGTCGCGTTGTGCAAAGCGCTTGCGCGACTTCCATACTACCCATGCCGCAAGCGGCAGGGCCGGCCATGCCAGCCATGGCAAGTTTTCAAGATAGTACAGGGCGTCCTTGCCGGGACCGGATTTCGCATGCTTGATCCAGTTGCCGATGTTGTGTATCCAGGCCCAGTCAGCGAACAATCGCGGCGAATGCTGATACAGCAGAAGCGGCCAGATGGTCAGCCACGGCAAGGCAAACAGGAAGGCGATAGCAAGGCTAAGGTAATAGTTCCGCGTGCGCCAGTTCTGGAAAAATAACGGCAAGCCTGCCGCGGTCAGCACGAGAAATATCGGGGAGATAAAGCCCTTGGACATGAAACCGATGCCCGCGCCGGTACCGATCAAGATGCCCGCCCGCCAGTACTTTTCCTTGCTGAGCGCAAACCCGAACAGCATCATCGCGCAACCGGTCAGCAGGGCAAGATCGGTGACCATCTGGTGCGCGCGTACCAGCATGCCGAGACAGCCGATCAGAATAATCGCCGCAGCCCAGCCGCGATTTTCTCCATACAGCTTGCGCCCGGCCAGGCCGATGAACAACAGGGTCAGCGCGGTATAAAATCCACTGGCAATGCGCGCACCGTCGTGTAACGGAAGTGCCGGCGAAAACAGCTTGGCAAACAGCGCAGCGGTCCAGTAATACAGTGGCGGCTTGTCCATGAAAGGCTCGCCAGCCAGCGTGGGTACCAGCCAATCACCGTTATGCAGCATCGAATAGATAACCCCGAAGCTGAAAGCATCATCCGGCTTCCAGGGATCGTGCCCGATCAGCCCGGTACCCACCCAAACCAGGCAAAGTAACCCGAGCAGCACCGCTTTGGCGGGAGTGATCGGGTTGGGGTCGGTAGGTTTGATGAAGTACATACGTCAGATTCCCTGATTCCGATGCGTCATGGCCGGAGTGGAATGGCTGCAAATGAAAAAGGCAGCTAACGCTGCCTTGTTTTGGAACCGCCGCGCAAAGTTCCGCTTGGGAGTATTGCCATTCCGTTGGGCAACCAGCAAAGGATTGCCCACGGATGACGGCTAGGCTGAAGCCTTGGTGCCGTATTTCTGGCGGAACTTGTCGATGCGGCCTGCGGTATCGACAATCTTCTGCGTGCCGGTGTAGAAGGGATGGCATTCGGAACAGACTTCAACATGCAAGTCCGGCTTGGCCATCACGGACTTGGTCTTGAAACTGTTGCCGCAACTGCAGGTCACGGTGATTTCTTTGTAATCTGGGTGGATGTTTGCTTTCATGATTTTTCCTTGCGATTAGTTTAGTGCGGCGGGTGTACGCACTCGGGTGTTGCATAAGGGCGCGCATTATCCATGAAAATAGGGGGTTGCGCAAATTGTTGTCTGTAACTGCCGAGCCGGGTGATGGGGCGTCAAACTGAAGCTCGAAGTCGGGGGCCGCGAAGCGACAGAGGCCTGGATACATTGCCGTTATCCAGCCCCATGTCATGCTCTGGTTCTGGCGGCCTGAATCACATACACTCTGCCCCTTGTGCTTGAATCAATCGGGGAATTGAAGAATATGCCTACGCTGAGTCGGAGTGATTACAGGACGCTGGTACTGGCTGCCTTGGGCGGCGCACTCGAGTTTTACGATTTTGTCATCTTCGTGTTTTTCGCTGTCGTGATCGGTCAGCTGTTTTTCCCGCCCGACATGCCGGACTGGTTGCGCCAGCTGCAGACCTTCGGCATTTTTGCCGCAGGTTACCTGGCCCGCCCGCTGGGCGGAATCGTGATGGCGCATTTCGGTGATCTGCTCGGGCGCAAGCGCATGTTCATGCTGAGCATATTTCTGATGGCCGTTCCGACCATGGCGATCGGTTTGTTGCCGACCTATGCCGTGATCGGCATCTGGGCGCCGCTGTTGCTGCTTGCCATGCGCGTGCTGCAGGGCGCGGCGATCGGTGGGGAAGTGCCGGGGGCATGGGTGTTTGTCTCGGAGCATGTTCCTGCCCGTCATGTCGGTTTTGCCTGCGGTACGCTGACTGCCGGACTGACCGGCGGAATCCTGCTCGGATCACTGATGGCGACTGCGATCCACAAAATTTATTCGCCCGCCGAATTGCTCAGCGAAGGCTGGCGTGTGCCGTTCATCATCGGCGGACTGTTTGGTTTGCTGTCGGCATGGTTGCGCCAGTGGCTGCATGAAACGCCGGTCTTCAGGGAGATGCAGGCACAGCAGGCATTGGCGGATGAGTTGCCGCTGAAGACGGTGATACGCGAACATCGACCCGCGGTGATCCTGACCATGCTGATGACCTGGTTGCTGTCCGCCGCGATCGTGGTGATGATCTTGATGACCCCCCCGCTGGTGCAAAAGCTCTATGGCATTCCTGCCGCTGTCGCCTTGCAGGCGAACAGTATCGCGACGCTATTCCTGAGTCTGGGTTGCGTGGTCTTCGGGATGCTGGCCGATCGTTATGGAGCGGGGCGGATGCTGATGATCGGTTGTGCGATGCTGGGCATCACCTCGGGACTATTCTACCAGCAGATGGCGGTCGCACCCCAGAACATTGATGGCCTGTATGCCTTGTGCGGATTCTTTGTCGGCGTGATCGGTGTGGTCCCGAGTGTCGCGGTCAAGGCCTTTCCGCCGGCGGTGCGGTTTTCCGGATTATCGTTTTCATATAATGTCGCCTATGCGGTGTTCGGCGGGCTGACACCGGTGGCCGTCAGTATATTGCTGCCGCTCGACCGGCTGGCACCCGCGCATTATGTGGAGGCATTAAGCGCGGTAGGCATATTGATCGGATTGTATTTGTGGCGCAAAAACAAAGCGATGAGGTTAGGATAAAAGTTTTATGCGACAATGCGCCCCGCGAAAATCGCGTGCCGGATGAAATTATAAGTTGCCAGGCGCACTCCCACTGTTCAGGATAAAAAGTGTTTATAGAAAATCCCGTATTTTTAGAAAACCTCCGGCAATTACTTGCGGCAGACATGGCCGCGGTGGATCAGGTGATACGCACACGTTTGCATTCGGAAGTGCTGCTGGTCAATCAGGTTGGCGAATACATCATCAACGGCGGCGGCAAGCGCTTGCGCCCGGCGCTGGTGGTGTTGTCGGCCGATGCCCTCGGATACCGGGGGAAACAGCATCACGACCTGGCGGCAGTGGTGGAATTCATCCACACCGCGACGCTGCTACACGATGACGTGGTGGATGAATCAGAGTTGCGCCGCGGCCGGGCTACCGCCAGCGCGCTGTTCGGCAACGCGGCCAGCGTGCTGGTTGGCGATTTTTTGTATTCGCGCGCATTCCAGATGATGGTCGAGGTGGGCGAGATGCGCGTGATGCAGACCCTGGCCGATGCCACCAATGTCATCGCCGAGGGTGAAGTGTTGCAACTGCTCAACTGCCACGATGCCGATGTTGATGCCGCCAATTACATGCGCGTGATCCATTGCAAGACTGCCAAGCTGTTCGAGGCAGCGATGCGTCTCGGCGCGATTCTGGGCAAGGCCGGTGCAGAAGAAGAACAGGCCGTGGCTGAATATGGCATGCATCTCGGCACCGCTTTCCAATTGGTGGATGACGTGCTGGATTATTCCGCCGACGAGCTGCAAACCGGCAAGCATCTGGGTGACGATCTTGCCGAAGGAAAGCCTACCCTGCCGTTGATCTATGCGATGCAACACGGCTCGGCAGCACAGGCGGCCGTGGTGCGCGGCGCGATCGAACAGGGAGATGTGGAAAAATTCGGTGAAGTGCTGCAGATCATTCGTGCCACCGGGGCGCTAGACTTCACCCGCCAGCAAGCGATGCGCGAAGCCGAGTCGGCGTGCGCCGCGATCGCCGGTCTGGCGGATTCTAAACACAAGCAATGTTTGCTAGAATTGGCAGAGTTTGCCGCTACACGGCAATTCTAGAATTTCGGTTTACAGGATGCTGACGGAAACTGCTGCTGGTTTTCGTGGCATCGAAACGGGGTGTAGCTCAGCCTGGTAGAGTACTGCGTTCGGGACGCAGGAGTCGGAGGTTCGAATCCTCTCACCCCGACCAGGCAAAGTAGCTTTTCAAAGCGGTGCAAGTATCAGCAATACCCGATAAGGGCCGTGCGCCCCCAGCGTGACAGTCTGCTCGATATCGGCGGTGCGCGAAGGCCCCGAGATGAAATTCACCGCGCGCGGCGGCTGTTTGTATTCCTTGCGCAGCAGATCCCATGCATCTTCCATCGTGGCGACGATACGACGCGGATCCAGCACGGCCACATGTGTTTCCGGGAGCAGGCTGGTAGTTGCGGGTGTTTCCTCACCCGACAGCATCATCAGCGTACCCGTTTCGGCAATGGCGCAAAAAGCGCCCGTCACGCCAACCAGGTCCTGGTTGGTAGCCGGACGGGATTGCATTTCCAGGCCCGCTACCTGCCATGGCAATTGTGCAAGGGACGGCCAGCATACGCCGCGCATCGGCAGTTTGTTTTTATTCAGATAGCTTGCCAGCAGGGCAGGCACTCCCATGCGGTCTTTTGTTTCCAGCACATCACTGGAAAGCTTGATGGCGCGCTCCATGAAGCAAGCGACCAGATCATCCGGAGTCGGCGGCAGCGGCCCGCGCGGGTGCCGTGCAAGGTGGCTGCTTATTGTTTCCACCTGTGCGCCTGTTGTTTGGCGCGCCTGGGCGGTGCGTATCCTGCCGAGTATTTTGTCGCGCGCGTTCATTTGTGTTTTCCTTGGCGGTATAGCTCACGGAATGTCCGGCCTGCCGGTGCCGGAAAATCGCGGCCATCGGTCCAGCCCGATGCGCCGGGAAGGCTGTGCAGCAATTTATCCCTGCCGCCGAGCATGCTCATGAGACGCACGCCGATCTTTGTCGTCAGCGAATATATCGCGGGATGCAGCGCCAGCCAGGCCCATGCTTTGAGCATGAAGGTTTCCTGGCGCGACTTCATGCCGTGTTCCATTTGTTTCTCGCGCAATTTGCGCAACAGATCCGGCAACGGTATTTTCACCGGGCATACCACCGCGCAGGCACCGCACAGGGTCGACGCATTGGGCAGGTCAGGCGATTTTTCCAGGCCGCCCAGCAGCGGCGTGAGTATCGAGCCCATCGGGCCGGGATACACCCAGCCATAGGCATGACCGCCGATGTTCTGGTACACCGGGCAGTGATTCATGCATGCACCGCAGCGTATGCAGCGCAGCATCTCCTGCATCTCGCTGCCGACCAGGCTGCTGCGGCCGTTGTCGAGCAGGATGATGTGGAAATGTTCCGGGCCGTCATGATCTGCGTTGTCTTTGGTGCCGGTCAGTATCGACACATAGTTGGTGATCGATTGTCCGGTGGCGGAACGGGGCAGCAGGCGCACCAGCGTCGTCACGTCTTCCAGCGTCGGCACCACTTTTTCGATACCGGTGATGGCGACATGCACGCGCGGCAGCGTCGTTACCAGCCGCCCGTTTCCCTCATTGGTGACGATCAGCACCGAGCCGGTTTCCGCCACCAGAAAATTACCGCCGGATATCCCCATGTCCGCGTTCAGGAATGCCGGACGCAGCACTTCGCGCGCTTCGCGGCACAGTTCGGCGATGCCGGTCTTGCGCGGCAGCTGGTGTTTCTCCGCAAACAGATCCGAGATCTCTTCCTTGTTCTTGTGCACCACCGGCGCGACGATATGCGAAGGCGCTTCGTGGGCGAGTTGCAGGATATATTCGCCCAGATCGGTTTCCATTACTTTGACGCCGGCCAGTTCCAGCGCATCGTTCAGTCCGCACTCTTCGCTGACCATGGACTTGGATTTTGCCGCTGTTTTGACGCCATGCTGCGCGGCGATTTCGGCAACGATGCGGTTCACGTCCTCGCCGGTCTCGGCCCAGTGCACGATCGCACCGCGCGTGGTGGCCTGTTGTTCGAACTGCAGCAGCCAGTGTTCGAGATCATTCAGCACGCGGTCGCGGATCGCAGCCGCAGCCGTACGGGTTGCCTGCAGATCGTCTATCTCGCCGATGACGGCCGAGCGGCCTTCGACAAAACGTGTTTGCAGTCGCGACAGCGCGCCCTGCAGTTTGACGTCGGCCAGCTTGACGGTGACCTGGCTTTTGAAATTGATGGAGGTGTTGCGCATTATTTCTCCGAGTCCAGGCCGGACAGCACTTCTGCCACATGCAGCACGCGGGTGCTGTGGTCGCCGTTGCGGCGCAAGCGTCCTTCGATATTCAGCAGGCAGCCGAGGTCGCCGCCGACGATGGTATCTGCATGAGTCCCGGTAATATGCTGGCATTTGTTGTCAGCCATGCGTGTCGATAATTCGCCGTACTTGACCGAGAAGGTGCCGCCAAAACCGCAGCAGGTGGTCGATTCCACCATCTCGTGCACAGTTACATCCGGCATCGTTGCCAGCAGTGCGCGCGGTTGTTTGTAGACATCGAGTTCGCGCAATCCCGAGCATGAATCATGATAGGTGAGTGTGCCCTTGAAATTACCGGGTGCTTTTTCGAGTTTGGCGATCCTGTTCAGGAAGTCGGTCAGCTCAAAGGTGCGCTGGCCCAGGGCGGTGAATCTGGCCAGCAGTGCTGGGTCGTCGCGAAAAAGATCTGGGTAATGCACCCGTATCATTCCGGCGCAGGAGCCGGAAGGCAGGACCACGTAGTCGAACGCTTCGAATTCGGCAAGGAGTTTGCGTGCCATCGCCTCGGCGGATTTGCGGTCGCCCGAGTTGTAACCGGGTTGGCCGCAACAGGTTTGCTGCTCGGGAACGACGACTTCGCAGCCAGCCGCTTCCAGCAATTTGATCGCGGCAAAGCCGATGCGCGGACGCATGGAGTCAACCAGACAAGTGACGAACAATCCAACGCGCATCGATTTTCCTCAGACGGGATATTTTAATAAGACGCGATTCTAACTCCGTCTGGAGGAATACTTGGACTGAAGTGATGCAAAATTATGACAATTGACGCGATATCATCAACCATACCCCTGTCCGATCCGGGTTTTTAACCCGCTGATTGATCCGATGAAACGAGAAACGCCGCAACATTGTCGCGGCGTTTCTGATGAAACCGATGAAGCCGACCCTGAGGGGTCGACCCGGCCGTTAAGCCGTCTGCAGCAGAGCTTCCGCGACAACTACATTTTTCCCGTCGATCATTTTCTTGCGCATCGGACAGATCACAAACCTGGCCAGTATCGCGGCCGTGATGCTCATGATCGCGGCGACCCAGAGTACCGCCACCCAGCTGCCGGTGTACGCCTTCAGCACGCTGGCCAGCGGCACCAGCAGCGAGGCTGTACCCTTGGCGGTGTACAGGAAGCCGTTGTTGGCCGCGGCAAATTTGGGGCCGAAAGTGTCGCCGCTAACCGCGGGGAAGATGGAGAAGATTTCGCCCCAGCACAGGAAAATCATCGGCGCGAAAATCATGAAGCCGATCGGGTTGTGGCCGAATTCCATCAGGCCCAGGATCGCCACGCCCTCACCCGTGAATACCAGCAGCATGGTGTTCTCGCGGCCAAGTTTGTCGGAGATCCAGCCGGTCAGCGGACGGGTAAAACCATTGCACAGGTTGTCCATCACCAGCACCAGGGTCAGCAGCGGCATGACTCCGCCGAAAACATTGATCGGCAGTCCCGCTACGCCGTAGTCCTTCGCGATCGGGGCGACCTGTGCCGCGGCGATGATGCCGCCGGCGGCGACCAGCACGAAGCATACATAAAGCAACCAGAACACCGGGGTCTTCAACATCTCCTTCGACGTGTAGTTGTGACGGGTCAAGGGGTTGGCCTTGCTGGCGGTTCCAGCCAGAGCCTTGAGCGGCGCACGGACGAGGAATAACGCCAGCACCAGTATCACCGCGCCCTGGAGCAGGCCGAAGGTGAAGAAGGCCTGCTGGTAGCCGCCGGTTTTTACCATGTTGGAGATTGGGATGACGGTGATCGCCGCACCGGCACCGAATCCGGCGGCTGTCAGACCGGCAGCCAGGCCGCGCTTGTCCGGAAACAGTTTCAGCGCGTTGCCCACGCAAGTGCCATACACGCAACCGGCGCCGACGCCACCGACAACCGCTGCGAAGTACAGCAATTCGAGGGAGTCTGCCATCGAATTCAGAACCCAGGCGGTTGCCACCAGGACGGCGCCAAACATCACGACGGGACGGGGACCGAATTTATCCATCGCCCATCCTTCCACCGGCACCAGCCATGTTTCGGTCAATACAAAAACGGAAAAGGCGACCTGAATGGCCGCCTTGGTCCAGCCCATCTTGTCGTGCATGGGATTGACGAACAATGTCCAGCCGTACTGCAAGTTGGCTATCATCGCCATACAGATGATGCCCAGTACTAGTTGGACCCAACGATTGCTTGTCTTTGAATTATGTGTATTGCTGCCTGCAACAGTATCACTCTGAGTACTCATGACTACTCCTCCCTGAAGTATTTTAAAGTTATGCTCGCCAGTGTTATGCCACCTCTTCTTTTACCAACCGTCGCTCTCTGTTCTCTGCCTGATATTTAATTTCACATCCTGTACAAGGATGCCAATTCGCATGAGTTTCGCACAATTGTGCTGCAGGTTATAACTTAGATACGGTGGTTCGTCAATCAGGTTGGCTTCTAATCGGTTTTGTTGAAAAACCCTGCTGCTACAGTAGGATAGCAGTGTCCTTTTGCGGTTTCACAAGTCTGCGCAGTTCCTGGCCCAGCTGCCTTCCGCGCCACTACAGGCAGCAGGACGCCTTCCAATAGTCTGGCTTGTTACGCTGTTTGATTAAACTTCAACTTGCACTTATTGGTGACGGTAACGGGGTTATTCGCCCGGCATAATCTATTGTGTCGATCCAGTCCGGGTTGCGAATCTCAACGTCATGGTTTTTTTTTCGGGGTCGTGATATATAGTATTGCCCCGGAAACGAGTGATGAAACAATCGGGGTTAATGCAATTAGGCCAATATTGCGGTTGGGTATAAATCAGGGCGGCAAAATGCCGGTGCGAAGCTAATCACGCGCGCCTGAAAAAATAATTAATAGCAATAGCGCCCAACGCGCTTAGATAAAAATTAGATAAATTGTCCGGGTAAACCCTATGGCACAGTGGATCGCTTTTTTCAAGGAAGGCAAGCGGGGATTTGGTCAGGTTGTCGGCGACCGGATCAGGATTTACGAAGGTGAAATGTTTTCCGCACCGCGTGAAACCGGTACCGAAGTCGCGCTGACCGATGTCAGTCTCGATCTGCCCTGCCATCCGGGCAAGTTCATCGCTTTATGGAACAACTACCATGCCCAGGCGGCCAAGCAGAATCTGGCAATTCCTGCCGAGCCGCTGTATTTCATCAAAACACCCAACAGCTACCGCGCGCACGAACAGACTGTGCCGAAACCCATTGGTTACGATGGGAGGGTGGTTTACGAGGGCGAACTGGGTATTGTGATCGGCAAACGATGCAAGAATGCGACTGAGGCCGAGGCCGGACAGGCGATATTCGGATATACCTGCATCAACGACATCACCGCGCTGGACCTGATCGCAAAAGATGCTTCGTTTGCGCAATGGACCCGTGCCAAATGTTTCGATGGTTTCGGCGTGATCGGGCCGGTGATTGCAACCGGGCTGGACTGGGAATCCCTGAATGTCAGGACCCTGCTCAACGGCAGGGAACGCCAGAATTATCCGTGCAGCGACATGATATTTTCACCGGAAAGGATCGTGTCCGCGATAAGCCAGGACATGACGCTGGAGCCCGGGGACGTGATCGCCTGCGGAACGTCTCTGGGTGTATTGCCGATGAAACCGGGGGCTGTTGTCGAAGTGCTTATCGAGGGTATCGGGACGCTGCGCAACATCTTTGGGGAGCATGCCGGGATTTGATATTTCATTACTAAAACTTACAAAAGATAACAACCATGAAAATATGTATTGTTGGTGCGGGTGCCATAGGGGGGATGCTCGGTGTCAAGCTGGCGCTGAGCGGGAACGAGGTGACGTTGATCTTGCGCGGCGCCAATCTGGATGCCGTGCAGCAAAATGGCCTGAGGCTGATAGAGGAAGACGGCCAGGAACTTCTTGCGCAACCGATCAGGGCCACCTCTGTGATCGCGGAAGCGGGTGTTCAGGATGTGGTGATCCTGACACTCAAGGCACATCAGGTTGCTGCTATTGCCGCTGAGCTTCCGGCGCTGATGCATGCCGACACCCGCATCATCACGATGCAAAACGGCATACCCTGGTGGTACTTCCACAAACTGCCGGGCGAATTGGGGTCGCGTTATCAGGGCACGCCGGTAAAGACTGCCGATCCGGACGGCAATATTGCCAAATATATCCCGGTCGATCGCGTGATCGGCAGCGTCGTCTATCCGGCCAGCGAAGTGATCAGGCCCGGCGTGATCAGGGTCATCGAGGGAAACCGCTTCACGCTCGGCGAGATCGATGGCAGCGATACACCCGGCATAAGGGCGATCAGTGACGCATTCAAGAATGCCGGATTCAAAGCGCCGGTCAGCAGTGATATCCGCTCCGAAATATGGCTGAAGCTGTGGGGGAATTTGAGCTTCAATCCGATCAGCGCGCTGACCCATGCCACACTGGAAGACATCTGCGTGTTTCCCGCCACCCGTGAACTGGCCGCGAACATGATGCGCGAAGCGCAGACCATCGGTGAAAAGCTGGGAGTTCAGTTCAAGGTCAGCCTGGAAAAACGCATCAATGGCGCGCAAGGGGTCGGCCAGCACAAGACTTCCATGCTGCAGGACGTCGAACTTGGACGGCCGCTCGAACTCGATGCGCTGGTGGGTTCCGTCATCGAACTCGGCCGGATTACCGAAACCCCGACACCGAACATCGATGCCGTCTACGCACTCGCTTCGCTGCTGGCGAAAAATCTGCAGCAGCACAAAGCGACCTTGCGTCTGACCTGACAGATATCCGTTTGCGACCCTATTCATTCCGACACTCACAGGACAACCATGAAAAAATTTACCTCTATTCCGGAAATGATCGCGATCCATGCACAAGCCACCCCTGCCGCGATTTCGATCACCGCACCTGCAGCCAAGCCGCTGACCTACCAGGCGCTGGATCAGCTTGTCGAAGAGACCGTGATCACCCTCAACAAGCTTGGTATCGGCAGGGGGGACCGGGTCGGGATTGTGCTGCCCAATTGTCCCGAGATGGCAGCCGCATTTGTTGCGATCGCCAGCGGTTGCACGGCGGCACCGTTGAACATGGCGTATCGTGCCGACGAGTTCGAGTTTTATCTGCTCGATTTGAAAGCCAAGGCGCTGGTTGTCGCGAAAGGGAGCGATACGCCCGCGCGGGAAGTCGCGGCGAAACTGGACATCGCGATCCTGGAACTGACCCCCCATCCTGAAAATGGCGCGGGCAGTTTTACTATCTCGGACACAGCACATGCTGGCCCGCCAAGCGTAAACGGCGGCATGGCGCAAACCGACGATATCGCGCTGATCCTGCATACTTCCGGCACGACTTCACGACCCAAGATCGTGCCGTTGACCCACCGCAACGTCTCCGCGTCTGCGCGCAACATCAGCGCAACGCTGAACCTGACGGCGGACGACCGAGGGCTGCATGTGATGCCACTGTTCCACATTCATGGCTTGATCGCGGGCGTGCTGGCGCCGCTGGCGGTCGGCAGCCAGATTTTCTGCACCCCGGGTTTCAACGCGTTGAAGTTCTTCGGCTGGATGAAGGAATTCAAACCGACCTGGTACACCGCCGTGCCGACCATGCACCAGATCATCTTGTCGCGTGCCGCGAACAATATGGATATCATTGAAAGCAATCCGCTGCGCTTCATTCGTTCCTCGTCCTCGTCGATGCCGACCAAAGTCATCGCGGAACTGGAGAAAGTCTTCAGCGCACCCTTGATCGAATCGTATGGCATGACGGAAGCCGCCCACCAGATGGCCAGCAGTCCGTTGCCACCCGGGAAACGCATACCCGGTTCGGTCGGGGTCGCCGCCGGGCCGGAGGTTGCCATCATGGATCACGACGGCAAATTGCTTGCTCCCGATATGATCGGTGAAGTGGTGATACGGGGAGAGAACGTCACACTGGGTTACGAGAACAATTCCAAGGCCAATGCAGAATCATTCGTCAACGGCTGGTTCCGTACCGGCGATCAGGGATCCCTCAGCCCGGATGGATATTTGACGCTGACGGGCCGTCTGAAGGAAATCATCAAACGGGGCGGGGAGAATATATCGCCGCTGGAAATCGATGAAGTGCTGATGCATCACCCCGGCGTCATGCAGGTGGTCACTTTTGCCATGCCGCACGAAAAGCTGGGCGAGGAGGTCGCGGCGGCGGTGGTGTTGCGCGAGGGTTTCAGCCTGACCGAGCGGGAACTGCGCGACTTCGCGGAAATCCACCTGGCGGATTTCAAGGTGCCGAAGAAAATCCTGTTCATGGCCGAAATTCCCAAGGGTGCCACGGGCAAACTGCAACGTATCGGCCTTGCCGCCAAGCTGGGACTGAATATATAGATTCCGATCCCGGCGCTTGAACGGATAGGTTGGCGATCCGGAGCAACGGGTGAAGATTTATCGGTTGATGCCCTCAATGAATGTGCGGATGCCGGCCCGGGCGATCTGCGCATCTTCGGCAGACCTCACGCCGGACACACCCACCGCACCCACGCATTCGCCTTCGATCATGATGGGTTCGCCGCCTTCCAGGAAGGTGAGCCCGCCGGGCATGGACAACACCACGGTTTCACCGCCCGCTATCCTGTCAGCGAAAGATTTTGTGGGTCTGCGGCCCATCGCGGCGGTGTGCGCCTTGCCGGCTGCGATGTCCATGCTGATCAGCGGCGCGTCGTCCAGGCGTTGCAGCCACATCAGGTGACCGCCGTCATCGGCGATGGCAATGGTGACCGCCCAATTCTGGCGCAGCGCTTCGCTTTCGCAAGCTGCTGCAATGACCTTCACATCTGCCAGCGCCAAACATTTTTTACTTTTCATGCGATCCCTCCTTGAGTTTTATGTATTGAAACTGGAACGACGGATAGCTTACTTGGCGTGATAGCCGAGTTGTTTGGAAATCTGCGCACCGGTTTCCATGACCTGCGCGATCCATTCGCTGCGGCGCCGTTCTATCGGTGCAGACACGGACAAACCCGCCACCACCTGGCTGCTCGCATCGCGGATCAAGGTTCCTATGCATCCCACGCCCAGTTCTGCCTCCTCATTATCCAGCGCATAGCCGTGTTTGGTTGCAGTGAGGCAATCTTCCAGTAAAGTGGTTGCCTTGGTGTGGGTATTGATCGTATAGACGGGCAATTTGCTGCGTTTAACATAACTGCGACACGCTGCTTCACCCAGATTGCCCAGCATCAACTTGCCTACCGCAGTCACGTGCAAAGGCGCGCGGCTGCCGATCACCTGCTCCACTCGTATCATGCGCTTGGCAAGTGTGCGCTCGATGTAGACCACCTCATCGTCCTCGCGCACGGTCAGGTTGACCGTCTCGCCCAGTTGGTCGCGCAGTTTCTCCATGAAAGGCAGGGCAACTTTTCGGATGTCGACGCCGGAGTTGACCCGGCTGCCCAGTTGCATCAATTTGACGCCCAATTGGTAGTTGCCCCTGGTGGTGCGCTCTACAAAACCCTGTTCGGCCAGCGACGCGAGGATGCGGAAGGCGGTAGAGGGATGCAATCCCGTTTCGGCCGAGAGTATTTTCAGGCTCACGGGATCTTCATGTCCGGCAATGGCGTCCAGCAATAACGCCAGTCGCTCGATCACTTGTATGGAGGTGGACTCTTTTGGCATATTTCGTATCGTGAAAACGATTGTGTATTGCGAAATTGTATAACAACCCGTATTCTGTTGCCAAATCATTTTTGGCAAATCAATTTTGTGGCTGACTTTGCAGCGGCCCCACTTTCCAACATCGCAGCAACGAATTTCAAGGAGCAGTAATCATGACGACCAGCGTAGCAGTTACCCCGGACTTTTGTGAGGGCATTCAATATTTCGGTTCGGCCTGGGAAGGTTTTTCCCTGCATGCCCAATCGGCTGTGATCAAGAAAGGCCAGTCTGCCATCAGCGATCCGCATGCACCCGATGCGGTGTACCAGACACTGTTGATGGCCGATGCGCTGCGCTATTTGACCCTGCAAACATGCGGCTCAAAAGGCTCGGGCCATCCGGGCGGTTTTGCCAGCAGCGCGGAAGCCTATGCCTCGCTGGTGATGCTGGGTCATACCAATATCGTGACCGAAGTTGGCCATCATGCGCCCGGTTTCTACAGTGCGATGTTCCTCGACACGTCGCTGGAAGCGATGGGCATCAAGACGGTGACCGATATGATGGCGCGTTTCCGCGAAAAGCATGGCCTGCTCGGCCATTTGTCCGGCGCGATTCCCGGCCTGCTGGCGCCCGCCGGTCCGCTGGGTCAGGGCCAGCACTTCGCGATGGCGGGTGCGATGCTGCATCCGGGCAAGTTGTTCCCGGTCACCATCGGCGACGGCGGCATGGGCGAACCGTACGTGCTCAACTCGATGATGCACTTCAATACCGCGTATCCAAAAATCACCAACTTCCTGCCGACACTGATCTGGAACGGGTACAGCCAGGAGCACCACTCGATGGTGTCGCGTTTCACCAACGCGGAAATGATCGCGTACTGGAAGGGCCACGGTTTCAAGGAAGTGATCCTGGTTGACGCCAAGGATTTCGACGACAGCAAGCAGGCCAGCGCCTATGCGGACAGTTCATATTTCTCGCACAAGCAGCGCCTGGCTTTTGCCGCGGCGGTTCTTGCCGGCGTGGACAAGGCGGCCAAATCCGCACTGGGCGGCACGCTGACCGCATTCATCATCAAGCAGATGAAGGGCACGGGGGTGCATACGGTGGGTGCCAAGTCGCACAATCTGTATCCGGCCGACAGCCTGGACAAGCCGCACATGATCGAGGGATTGAAGCGTCGTTCGCTGAATCCCGAGGCGTGGGCGATCGTGCGCGAAAATTTTGTGCGTGCCGGCGGCGGCCCCGCAGTAAAAACCTCGGTGACCGAGCACGTGCTGGAGATGGCCACGCTGGGCAAGATGCCGATACACGAATTTGCCAAGACTGAAAAGGCTGTGCCGGCAACCGCGATGGGCGCGCTGGTTGCCTATGTGGGCACCCAGGACAAGCGTTTCGTCGTGACCAATGCAGACGGCAATGAAGCATCGGCAATGAAGAACATCAACGACGCGTTGAAGATCCGCCATCCGACCGTTGATCCGCTTTATAACCAGGAGCCGGAGGGCCAGGTTTATGAGCCGCTGAATGAAGATGCCTGTGCCGGCCTGACCGCAGCACTGTCCCTGTTCGGTTCGCGTTCGATCTGGTTGTCCTATGAGAGCTTTGCGATCAACGGCTGGCCCATCGTGCAGACTGTTGCGCAGGCGATGGCCGAGCTGCGCCGCAAGACACCTTCCGTCGTGACCATGTTTACCGCGGGAGCGCTGGAGCAGGGGCGCAACGGATGGACGCACCAGCGCCCGGAGATCGAGAACTACTTTGCCGCGCAGATGCGCAACGGCAATACTTTTCCGCTGTTTCCGTGCGATGCGAACGCGATACAGGCATCCTATGAATATGCCACCAACAGTTTCAACAAGTGCATGGTGATCATCGCGTCCAAGAGCCCGCTACCGGTCTACATGAGCGTGGCCGAAGCCAAGCATGCGGTTGAGGAAGGTGCGGCGACCATCTACGAAAGCAAGGTCGGCGGCAAGGGCACCGTGGTGTTCGCGGTAACCGGCGATATGGTGTTCCTGCCGGTGTTCGAGGCCAAGGACAAACTGGAGGCAGACGGCTACAAGGTACGTATTGTTGCGATCGTGAATCCGCGCCGCCTGTATCGCCCCACCGATATTTCGTGGGACACCGTGTCGGAGCCGGACAACAAGTTCATGGATGACGCACATTTCAATGCGCTGTTCGACGGTGACGTGCTGCTCGCCGTGAGCGGCGGTCCGAGCGCGGTGCTGGAACCGGTGCTGTTGCGTACCCGCGCCGCCAGGCGCGACACCTTTGCCTGGAAGCGCGGCGAAACCACCGCAAGTCCGGCAGAGATCATGGAATTCAACGGTCTTACCGGGGATGCGATGGCCAAACGGGTGAAAACCTTGCTTGACTAATCCGCAGCACTTTGTGGAAGCCTCTAAAATTTAGAATTTTGGGATGAAGCGCAAGGAGCCGCGCAGCGAATGACGCAGGCATATCGGATTGATAGATCAGGAATGAGCGAGCACGCGACACCGCGATTCGCCCAAAAAATAAATATTTAGAGGTTTTCATGTCAGTAACCAAAATTATCGTGCTGGATGATGATCCCACCGGCTCGCAAACGGTGCACAGCTGTTTGTTGTTGACGCGCTGGGACAAAGATACGCTGCGCGAGGCGATCATGGATGCGTCGCCGCTGTTTTTTGTGCTGACCAACACCCGCGGCATGGCGGCCGGACCAGCTGCTGATATCACCCGCGAGGTTTGCCGGAATCTGAAACAGGTGCTGGCGGAGCTGAAACAAAGCGGGCATGACATAAATCCGATTATGGTCAGCCGTTCCGACTCGACGCTGCGCGGCCACTACCCGGTGGAGACCGATGTGATCGCCTCGGAATTGGGTGCATTCGATGCGCACTTCCTGGTGCCGGCATTTTTCGAGGGCGGTCGCATTACCCGCGGCAGTGTGCACTATCTGATGGTGAATGGCAGGGAAACGCCGGTACATGAAACCGAATTCGCACGCGACTCGGTATTCGGTTATCACCACAGTTATTTGCCGGATTATGTGGAAGAGAAAACCGCCGGGCGTATCAGGGCGGTCGAAGTCGAGCGTTTCCTGTTGCGTGACGTGCGCGGCGACTGCATGCCCCGCCTGATGCGTCTACGCGGAAACGTGTGCTGCGTGGTCGATGCCGAGACACAGGGCGACCTCGATCATTTTGCCGAACAGCTGCGTCTGGCGGCCAGCCAGGGGAAGCACTTCCTGTTCCGCAGTGCAGCCAGTCTGCTTACCGCACTGGCGCGCCTGCCGCCCCAGCCGGTTGCCGCAGAGAACATGAAGCAATATGTGCGTGATGGCAAAGCGGGTGCGGTGATTGTCGGATCACACGTCAAGAAAACCACCCTGCAACTGGAACAATTGCTCAAGATGCCGGGAGTTGTGGCTATTGAAGTGGACGTGGAGCAATTGCCGGAAAATCGTGATGCACTGCTGGCGGGGATCATACACAAGTGTGGGCAGAGTCATGCCGCAGGCAACACCCCGGTTGTGTTTACCAGCCGCCTGGAAAAGGTTTTCCCGGATCAAACTGCGCGGCTGGCATTTGGCGACATGGTTTCCGCATTCCTGATGGATGTGGTGCGCAACTTGCCCGCGACGCTGGGATTCTTGATCAGCAAGGGCGGCATCACCTCGAATGATGTGTTGAGTTCCGGCCTTGCTTTGCACACCTCGCGCGTGGTCGGGCAAATCCTGCCCGGTTGTTCGGTGGTATGCTGCCCCCCCGACCATCCACGTTATCCGAATTTGCCGGTGGTCATTTTTCCCGGCAATGTGGGCGATGATCGCGCTTTGGCAACGGTATATGGCAGACTGGCCGCCAGCCAGCGATAAGCCAGGACAGATTGCACGAACTGGACAATGTTGTAGTATGGGCCGGTTTGCAGTGAATGCATGGTTAATGCATGGTTGTAATGTTTGGAAATATGTTTGTGTTGTTTGATTTCTTTTGAATAACTTATGGGAGGCAATATGAAAATTCAAATCAGAACTATCGTTACCGCACTGGCTCTTGCAGCTTCTGTATCGGCCTTTGCCGCCGACCCGATCAAGATCGGCGTGTCCGGCCCATTTACCGGTGGCTCCAGCCCGATGGGAATATCGATGCTGGACGGGGTAAAACTTGCGGCATCAGAGATCAATGCCAAAGGCGGGGTGCTTGGACGCAAAATCGAATTGATCGAGCGTGACGACCAGGCGGATAACAGCCGCGGCCTGCAGGTTACCCAGGAGCTGGTCAACAAGGAAGGCGTGGTCGCTTCCGTGGGCTTTATCAATAGCGGTGTTTCCTTGACTGCCCAGCGTGTTTACGAGGAAGCCAAGATTCCGGTTATCAATAACGTGGCAACAGCTTCGCAAATCACCAAACAATTCCTGCCGCCCGATTACCCCGATAATTATGTGTTCCGCACTTCTGCAAACGATACCATCCAGTCTGCAATGATCGTCCATGAAGCCATCGATAGTCGCAAATTCACCAAGGTGGCAATCCTGGCCGACTCAACCAATTATGGTCAACTGGGACGCGCGGACTTGGAAAAAGCACTGGCAGCAAAAGGCATCAAACCGGTCGCGGTGGAGAAGTTCAACATCAAGGATACGGATATGACCGCGCAGTTGCTGAAGTCCAAAGAGGCAGGCGCCCAGGCTATCCTGACCTATGGCATTGGGCCGGAGTTGGCGCAGATCGCCAACGGCATGGAGAAGCTGGGTTGGAAAGTGCCGATGATCGGAAGCTGGACGCTGTCAATGGGCAACTTCATCGACAATGCCGGCAAGAACGGCAACGGTGCGATGATGCCTGAAACTTTCATTCAGTTGCCCAATACGCCCAAGCGCAAGGCATTCATCGCTGCCTACCTGAAGGCCTACAAGCCCGCCAATGGCCGTATTCCCTCGCCCGTTTCTGCGGCACAGGGTTACGATTCCATGTATCTCCTGGCTGCTGCGATCAATCAGGCCGGCAATACCAATGGCGTGAAGATCCGCGAAGCACTGGAAAATCTGAATGCGAAGATCGACGGCGTGGTGACCACCTATGATCATCCCTATACCCATGATAATCACGAAGCAATCACCCAGGATATGGTGGTGATGGGCGTGGTCCAGGACGGGCACGTGGTTCATGCCCACGACGCCGACAAGGCCGGGAAGAAGTAAAGGTACCGTTGCAGTAGAAACTTTGTAATTCGCTTTTGGGCCGGGGTTGTCCCCCGGCCCAAATAGCAAGATAGGGAGCATTTCTGATGGATGTCCTTGCACAACTCATTGAAAGCGGCATCGCGCTCGGCATGATTTACGCGCTGATCGCATTCGGCTATCAACTTACTTTTGCAACATCGAATACACTGAACTTCGGCCAGGGAGAGGCGCTGATGCTGGGCGCGCTGGTCGGGCTTACATTGGTAGGTCACATGAGCTACTGGCTGATGCTGCCTCTGGTCCTGGTATTTGGCGCATTTCAGGGCGTCGTGGTGGAACGCATCGGCGTGCGGCCCACGCTCAAGACCAAGTCCGAATTCGGCTGGATCATGACCACCATTTCGCTGGCAATCATTTTCAAGAATGTCGCCGAAAATATCTGGGGACACGACGATCTGACCTTCCCCTCGCCGCTGCCGCAGGAGCCGCTGGTTTTCTTTGGTGTCAGGGTGTTGCCGATGGAGATCATGATCGTATTGGGTGCATTGGCGATCATGCTGGCGGTGGAAATATTCAACCGCAAGTCCATCTACGGCAAGGCCGTGGTGGCAACGGCCAATGACCGCGATGCCGCAGGTCTGATGGGCATCAACACCGGTCTGGTGATCACCTTTTCCTACGCATTGAGTTCCATGACCGCAGCCTTTGCTGGCGTGCTGATCGCGCCGTTGACGCTGACCGGTGCCACGATGGGCGCGGTACTGGGCCTGAAGGCTTTTTCTGTCGCCATCATCGGCGGCCTCAACAGCGGCATGGGAGTCATCGTCGGCGGCCTGATACTGGGCATCGCGGAGACCACCACCGGCTACTATATTTCCACCGGTTACAAGGATGTGCCGGGGCTGTTGCTGTTGCTGCTGGTGTTGACGATCAAGCCGGCCGGCATGTTCGGCAAGTCGGTCATTAAAAAGGTTTAGCATGAGTCTTTTAAAAAATATCGCCGCGATAGTGGCTATTGCGGTTGCTGCATCACTGCCCACCATGTGGCCCAATCCCTATTACGTCCACCTGATGGTGGTGATAGGCATCTATGCGATCCTGCTGCTCGGGCTGGATATCGTGGTGGGTTATGTGGGTGAAGTCTCGCTCGGCCATGCCGCCTTGTTCGGCATCGGTTCCTATACTGCGGGTGTGCTCGGTCACAGCCTCGGGGTCCCGTTCCTGCTGACGATACCGGCGAGCATCGTCGTTACTGCGATATTCGGGGCAATCCTGGCGCTCCCTGCGTTGCGGGTAAACGGGCCGTATCTTGCAATGGTGACGCTGGCCTTCGGTACCATCATCCAGATATTGATCAACGAGATGACCTTCCTGACCAACGGGCCGCTCGGCATCACGATACGCAAGCCGATCTACTTCGGTCACCACATCAGCAGCGCCGATTATTACTACATCGTGCTGGCGGCCCTGGTGATGACGCTGTTTGTCGTGCAGCGCATACTGAAATCACACCTCGGGCGCGCCTTCGAGGCGCTGCATGACAGCCCCATCGCATCGGACTGCATGGGTGTGAGCGTGTATGGTTACAAGGTGTATGCCTTCGTGCTCAGTGCCGGGATCGCGGGCCTGGCAGGCGGCTTGTTCACCTATTCCGAGGAATATATTTCACCCAACACCTACAACTTCGAGTTGACCATCCTGTTCCTGCTGGCGGTCATCATGGGCGGGCGCAAGACGCGCACCGGACCGATCCTGGGCGCGATCATCATTGTGATGTTGCCCAATGTGCTGTCCGACATCGATTTGTTCCGCAAGATCGCGATCGGCATTGCCGCGGTCACCGTTGCCTATTCCATCTACGTGGTTGCCACCAAACAGCGCTCGTTCAAACAAATGGCACTGCCGTTGCTCGCCACCGTTGCACTGGCCGTGTCCGGTTTTTACATAAAGGACATCACGGGACAACGCCTGACCATATTCGGACTGATGATCCTGTTTGTGGTTTATTACCTGCCTAACGGCATCATGGGATTTCTGCGCGGCATCTTGTTGAGAATTCGTCCGCAGTGGATACATCGCCATGAAGTCATACTCGATCACGGTGACAATCAGCATGTATGGTCGGTGCCGGATCATCCTGTCACAGCCAAGGGTAATCTGCTGGAAGCGCGCAACATCGTGATGCAGTTTGGCGGATTGAAGGCGCTGAACGAAGTCAATCTGGAGGTCGCGAAAGGATCCATACATGGTCTGATCGGCCCGAACGGTTCGGGCAAGAGCACCATGATGAACGTGCTCACCGGCATCTACAAACCCACCGCCGGTGTGATCGAGTTCAACGGCAAGAACATCACCGGCCAATCGCCCTCCTTCATCGCCGGCGAGGGTATCGCGCGAACCTTCCAGAACGTGCAGCTGTTCGGCGAAATGACCGCGATTGAAAACGTGCTGGTCGGTCTGCACCACACCTATCGCCACAGTCTGCTCGATGTCGTGTTCCATACGCCGCGCTGCCGCAGGGAGAAACATGCTGCGAGAATGCGTGCCGCCAGCCTGCTGATGTTCGTCGGGCTGGCAGATCTCGCCAACGAGGAAGCGCGCAACCTGCCGTACGGGAAACAGCGCCTGCTGGAAATTGCCCGCGCACTGGCGCTGAACCCCAGCCTGTTGCTGCTCGATGAGCCGGCTGCCGGCCTGACCGCGCCGGACATCAAGGAGTTGGTCGGAATGATCAACAAGATTCGCGGTCATGGCATCACCGTGATCCTGATCGAACACCATATGGATGTGGTCATGAGTATCTGCGACACCGTCACGGTGCTGGATTTCGGCCAGAAGATTGCGGAGGGCACGCCGGCAAGTGTTCAGTCCGATGAAAAAGTGATCGAAGCCTATCTTGGCGGTGCTGCCGAGTTGGCGTGAGGAGATAGTAATGCTACAGATTGAAAATTTACACGCCGCCTATGGCAAAGTCGAAGTGCTGCACGGCATATCAGTCGAAGTACCGCAAGGCAAAGTCGTCACGCTGATCGGCTCCAACGGCGCAGGAAAAACCACGACGATGCGCGCGATCTCGGGCATGATCAAACCGGTGAGCGGCAGCATCAGCCTTAACGGGAAAAACATCACCGGCATGAGTTCCAGCAAAATTGCACGTGCCGGCCTGGCACATTCGCCGGAAGGGCGGCGCGTGTTCGCCACCCTTTCGGTTACAGACAATCTTTTGTTGGGTGCTTTTCCGCGTCTCACATTCGGCCGTGAGCGCGGCGATGTACCGGGCGATCTGGTGCGTGTGTTCGACCTGTTTCCCCGCCTCAAGGAACGGGAAACACAACTGGCGGGCACCCTATCCGGCGGTGAGCAGCAAATGCTGGCGATGGGCCGCGCGCTGATGCTCAACCCCGATGTGTTGCTGCTGGATGAACCCTCGATGGGACTCGCTCCGTTGCTGGTGGCGGAAGTGTTCCGCATCATCCGCGAGCTGAAGGCGCGCGGCATTACCATGCTGCTGGTCGAACAATTTGCCGCCGCGGCACTGGAAGTCGCGGATTATGGTTATGTCCTGGAGAATGGCCGCATCTCGGTGCACGGTCCGGCGCAACAACTGAAAAATGATCCGGCGGTGAAGGAAGCTTATCTGGGCGCTGCGCATTAGTTGCCCATAAATAATTCAAGCTTTATCGCGATGCGGTGTTGCACTTGCATCACTCGTCGTCTTTGCGCAAGCCCTCGAAAAATTCGTATATCGCCATGCCGGCACCGATCAGTGCGACTGCTATTAACGGGATCTTGTGCAGCTTGATCACCGGCACTGCAAGGAATGCCAGCATCGCCGCCAGGCCAATCAGACCGGCTATCGTTTTGAATTTCATGGATTCCTCGCTTCCCCTGTGACTTATTTGATTGCATTGACCAGCCAGCGGGCGATGCGCAGCAGCCGCGCATCGTCACCAACCCGTCCGACCAGTTGTACACCGATTGGAAGTCCGCTTTCGGATTTCAACAACGGCAGGCTGATGGCCGGCATGCCGCAGTAGGTCCACAGTGTGCAGAACATCGGGTTGCCGGTCGAGTCCAGGCCGCGCGGCGCGGCGCCGGCAACCGCGGGTGTCAGGATCGCGTCATAGCGGTCGAATATCTCGTCCAGGGCTTCGGTGAGCACCGGAATGCGCGCCAGTGCCCGGATATAATCGACCGCTTTCACGTTGCGCCCCCGTTCGAGTTGCTCGAGCAGTGTAGCGGACAGTTTGTCCGCACCACGCTCGTAGTCGGACTGATAGTTGGCGGCAATGTCGGCTTCCATGACATTGTTGTGCCAATCGAATACCTTGGCGGCGGAGTCGGGCAGCACGAATTCACCGACCTGCTTGCCCAGAAAATCAACCAGCTCGCCGTATCCTTCGCGGCAGTCATCATCCAGTTCCGACCACCACGGTGTCTTGATCAGGGCCAGCGTCGGCGGCATCGGCGGATCCTCGCTGCATACCCGCATCATCGGTACCGGCGCGCGTGGAGTCATGCCGGGTTCGTTGGCGTCGTAGGCCGACAGCACTTCGCCCAGCAGCGCGATATCCTCGATGCAGCGCGCGAAGCCGCCCGGCTGGTCGAGGGGTTCAGACTGGCGCAGGATGCCCTGGCGCGAGATCAGGCCGCGAGTGGGCTTGAAACCGAACACGCCGCAATAGGCGGCGGGCCGGATCAGTGAGCCATTGGTCTGCGTACCAATTGCCAGCGGCACCATGCCGGCCGCCACTGCAGCAGCGGAGCCGCTTGAAGAGCCTCCGGGCGTGTGCTCCGGGTTGTGCGGGTTGCGTGTCTTGCCGGGCGCATAGGTGGCCAGTTCGGTGGTGACGGTCTTGCCCATGATGATGGCACCCGCGCTACGCAGCAGTTCGACCACTTTTGCATCGTGCCAGGGGTTGCGCCCCGAGTGCAGAACCGTGCCATCCTCGGTCGGCATGTCGCCGGTATCGATGATGTCCTTGATGCCGACCGGCACACCGTGCAGGAGACCAAGGGGCTTGCCGGCGGCACGATGCTCGTCGGCCTGTTTTGCCTGTGCCAGCGCGTGCCCGGCATCAAAATATGCCCAGGCCTGAACTTCGGGTTCCCGCGCCTGGATCTGTTCTATGCAGGCATTCACCAGATTTTCGGACGAGAACTGTCCTTCGCGGATGCCCTGTGCAGCCTGGTTTGCCGAGAGCCAGTTCAATTGATTCATGTCGTCCCCGTGTCGTGATTCATCAGTTGTTGTAGAACAGGTTGGGCAGCCAGTAGACCAGCTGCGGGAAGATGTACACCGCCGCCATGGCCACGAACACCATGCTCAGGAACGGCAGGCAGCCCTGAAAGATGGTCACCAGCTGCACGTGCTTGGGCGCCACGCCTTTCAGGTAGTAGGCCGACATGGCCATCGGCGGCGTCAGGAACGAGGTCTGCAGGTTCAGCGCGATCAGGATGCCAAAGAACATCGGGTCGACGTTGAAGTGCGGCAGCAGCGGCAGGAAGATCGGCACGAAGATGATGATGATCTCGCTCCATTCCAGCGGCCAGCCCAGCAGAAAGATGATGGCCTGGGCCATCAACAGGAAGGTGAACGTGTTCAGGTGCATGGCGAGCACGTAATGCTTGATCAATTGCTCGCCGCCGAGGTAGGAAAACACCGAGGAGAATGTCCATGATCCGACGAACAGCCAGCACACCATGGCGGTGGTGCGCGCGGTCAGGAATACCGCCTCCTTGAGCCGCCCCCAGGTCAGTGCACGGTAGGCCGCGGCCAGCACCACGCCGCCCAGTGCGCCGATCGCCGCTGCTTCGCTGGGCGTGGCCAAACCGAACAGGATGGCACCAAGCACCGACAGGATCAGAATCGCCAGCGGCAGAAAAGCTTTGGCCAGCAGGATGAACACTTGTGTCCAGGATACATTTTCGTAGGCCGCGCGCGGCAGCTTGGGAGCCAGCGAGGGATTGATCACCACCCGGGTCACCACATAAGCCATGTACAACCCGGCCAGAAGCATGCCGGGTAACATCGCCGCGGCATAAAGCCGTACAACGGAAATGGACGCTGTTGCGCCATACACGATCAGCATGATCGAGGGCGGGATCAGGATGCCCAGCGTGCCGCCGGCGGCGATGACGCCAGTGGAGAGCTTCTGGTCGTAGCCGGCCTTGAGCATGGCCGGCAAGGCTAGTAGCCCCATCAGCGTCACCACCGCACCGACGATACCCGTTGCCGTGGCGAAAAGCGCGCAGGTGATCAGCGCCGCGATCGCCATCGCGCCGGGAACCGCGCGAAACGCGAGCTGCAGGCTGAGGAACAGGCGGTCGAGAATATTGGATCGCTCGACGATGTAGCCCATGAACAGAAATAGCGGTATTGCCGTCAGCACATCGTTATTCATCACGCTGAAGGTATTCTGGGTCAGCAGGTAAAACACCCGGTTGTCGAAGATGGCTTGATCTGGCATGAAGTAGGCGTAATAGCCGTAGAACACGCCCATCGCCATCAGCGTGAACGCGATCGGAAAGCCGAGCAGGATAATGAAAATGAACGTGCCCAGCATCATCATCGCAATTTGCGGATCGGTCATTTGATTTCTCCTGAAATCACGTCCTGGTAATCGGTCTCTTCGGCTTTGGCGGCAGCCTGCAGAAATGCTGTTTCCATTTCCTCCACGTCGTGCAAGCGCTCCGGCCACTCGCCGGTTTGCAGGCAGATGATGCAACGCAGTATCTCGGCAACACCCTGTATGGCCAGCAGCAGACCGGCAGCCGGGATGACCATTTTGAGTTGCCAGATCGGCACGCCGATCGGGCTGTTGACGCTCACTTCGTGGATGCGCACCGAATCCATGGCGTAGTGCCAGCCCGAGTACATCAGCGCGATGATGCCGGGGTAGAAGAAGGTGATGAGTAACACCAGCTCGATGCTGGCCTGGACGCGTTTCGGCATCAGCCGGTAGAAAATGTCGCCGCGCACATGTGCGCCGCGCGATAGCGCGTATGCGCCCGACATCAGGAACAGTCCGCCGTACAGAATGGAACTCATGTCGAAGGCCCAACCGGTCGGGTCATCCAGCACATAGCGAACGAAAACTTCATAGGACGTGCCCAGCGTCAGAACGACGATACACCAGGCAAAGGCATGACCGACCGATTTCGACAGCTGGTCTATACCGTGCAACAGCGTTTGAATTTTCATAATGCCCGCTCTACAAAACAAGGCGGGGGTGATTGAGCACCCGCCGCCATGGTTAAAACAACAATTTTGCTTGCCGACAGCGGCCCATCAGAAGCCAAGCTTGCCGAACAGATGTTCGTAAGCCGCCTTGTAATCGGCGCTGTTGTAGAAGCTGTAGTAGCCGACCCGCTTGGCCCAGGTCTTCTGCGATTGCCACACCTTGGCAAAGAATGGATCCTCGTCACTGATACGCTTGACCAGCACGTCCCAGCCCTTGAGTTGCGCATCGAAAATGCTTTGCGGGGTGCGCAGCACATGCACATGATCCTTGTCCTTGAGCGTCTGCAGGTCGCGCGAATAGTTATCCATCGCCAGCGCGAAGTTGGAGGTGGATGCCGCTTCGGCCGAATAGCGCAGCACCATTTGCAGGTCCTTGGGAAGCGCTTCGTATTTGTTGCGATTGAAGATGATCTCGAAGAACTCCTGAGCCTGGTGGTAACTGCCCATCATGTAGTTCTTGGCCACGTCCTGGGCGCCAAAACGCATATCCGAAGTCGGGTTGTTGTACTCGAACGCATCGATCACGCCGCGCTCCATCGCCGGCACAATTTCGCCACCCGGCAACTGGGTCACCTTGCAACCGAGTTCCTGCATCAGGTCTGCAGCCAGTCCCACGGTTCGATACTTGAGGCCTTTAAGTTGCGCCGCGCTGGTAATCGGTTTCTTGAACCAGCCCAGCGGTTGGGTGGGCATTGGCATCGCGAAAAAACCGACCACGTTCAGCTGGAGCTTTTTCATCAACTCGTTGTAGAACGGCATCCCATCCTTGGCGATCCAGGCCAGGCTCTGGGCCGCGTCGCAGCCGGTGACCGGGCCGGAACCGAACAGCGAGGCGACCTTGCTCTTGCCATACCAGTAAACGGCAACCTGGTGACCCGCGTCGATCACGCCCTTGGAGGTTGCTTCCATAACCTCGAAGGGCTTGACCACCGACCCTGCCACCAGATAGTCGATGCGCATACGGCCTTCGGCCATTTCATTGACCCGATCAACATATTCCTGGACCATATCGTTGAAGATATCCTTCGCACCCCAGGCCCCCTGCATCTTGAATACGATGGGGGATGCCGCGACCGAGATCGACGGAAAGCCGGTGATGGCTGCGCCGGTCGTGACCGCGGCGGCTGTGGTCAGAAACTTGCGCCGCGTAACGGTTTTGGGGGCTTCTTTGGTTTCCACTTCCTTGTCCATGATTATTCCTCCTTTGTTTTGACTTGGAATACAGGCAGGCTGCCTCTTGCTTCAATCGGCCTCGTCACTGAACAATTGCGTGACCGTTTGATTCTTAGTCTTGTTGCTGGGAGATCTGGCGCGTCAATTGCAGAAGTGGCCAGGCGCTCAATCCTGCTGCAGGTTGACGCGCAGTGAGGGAAACTTGAGTGGGGATGCTTTGCCGCGGATAGTGCTGTTGTTGAAACTTCGCGCTGGGGTTTCCCCCTGAACCGGTTACGGCCATACAGAATGGTCAAGTCGTTACATCGGGTTCTGCCGCGGCGACGGCGCGCCAGCAATTTGACATCGCTGCACGCCGGCTGTCTGTTTGGTATATCTTCGGCAACTATCTGTAGCATTGGCATTCCCCCGTGACAGGCAAGATGCGTTGCAAGATCGTTTGAATTTATAATCCGGTGCGGTGCTGTTCGATTCGGGCGTTAGGTTCATGGCTACCCAAGTCTGGCGCCTGGTGCAAGCCTGCCCGGATAACATGTATCAAAATGTATCGAACATGACGTACCATACATTATTCATTTGTCGATGACAACCATTCCAACCATATCCTTATATTGAAGATAGCTGGGTGGTGTGTGGACCGGACAAGGATTTTTTGATTCGGCATATTGCGAATGTTAAAGTCGAACACGGGTAAAATTGACGTTGGGCGGTTGCAGCGGCTACATTGCATTATTGGAATAATCCGGCAAAGAAGGTCATCAGGCACCGGTCGGTGCGGCCTGTTTCCACAAAATCGTCAGAACCTTCACTCGACATAAATTAAATACAAACACGTCTAAAAGGAAAAATCATGTCCAAGCCAACATTACAACTATGGATCAATGGTCAGCGCACCGACAGTCTGGGCAAGCGCGTGGCGGATGTGACCAATCCGGCCACCGGCGCGGTGATCCGCCAGGTGCCGCTGGCCTGTCGCGCAGACGTTGACAGTGCCGTTGCCGCCGCCAGGGCTGCCTTCCCTGCCTGGCGCGACACCACCCCGTTGCGCCGCAGCCGCGTCCTGAACAAATTTCGCGATCTGCTGGAAATGCACCGCGCCGAACTGGCGCAACTGGCCAGTGAGGAACACGGCAAGACGCTGGATGACGCGGCAGGCTCGGTGCAGCGCGGCATCGAGGTGGTCGAATTTGCGGTCGGCGCGCCGCACCTGCTCAAGGGCGAGCATGCAGAGAACGTCGGCCGCGGCGTCGACTGCCACTCCATGCTGCAGCCGATAGGCGTGTGTGCAGGCATTACCCCGTTCAATTTTCCCGCGATGGTGCCGATGTGGATGTTCCCGATCTCGATTGCCTGCGGCAACACCTTCATCCTCAAGCCATCCGAGAAAGTGCCGTCGTGCAGCCTGCGCATGGCCGAACTGTTCAAGGAGGCGGGATTGCCGGACGGCGTGTTCAACGTCGTGCCCGGTGACAAGGAAGCGGTGGACGCGCTGCTGGTGCATCCCGACGTGAGATCGATTTCCTTCGTCGGTTCGACCCCGATCGCAAAATATATCTACGAGACCGCGGCGCACCACGGCAAGCGCGTGCAGGCGCTGGGCGGCGCGAAAAACCACGCGGTGGTGATGCCTGATGCCGCGCTGGACTTTACCGCCGACGCGATCATGGGCGCTGCCTACGGTTCCGCCGGCGAGCGCTGCATGGCGATCTCGACCGTGGTTGCGGTGGGTGATGTGGCCGATGCGCTGGTGGCCAAATTGAAGGCCAGGGCCGAGAAACTGGTGGTCGGTCCCGGCGACAAAAAAGGTGTCGATATGGGGCCGGTAATCTCGGCACAGCATCGCGACAAGATTGTCGGTTATATCGCCAGCGGCGTTGAACAGGGCGCGAAGCTGGTCACCGACGGGCGCGGTATCAAGGTGGCGGGCAACGAAAAAGGATTCTTCGTCGGGCCGACGCTGTTCGACAATGTTTCCACCGACATGACAATCTACAAGGAAGAAATCTTCGGTCCGGTACTGATCGTGCTGCGCGTCGCCAATCTGGATGACGCGATCGGGATGATCAACAGCAATCCCTATGCCAACGGTACCGCGATCTTCACCGGTTCGGGCGGGGCTGCGCGCCGCTTCCAGAACGAGATCGAAGTCGGCATGGTCGGCATCAACGTGCCTATCCCGGTGCCGATGGCGTTCTTCTCTTTTGGCGGCTGGAAATCTTCGCTGTTCGGCGACCTGCATATGCACGGCATGGAAGGCATTTATTTTTATACCCGCACCAAAGCGATCACCACAAGATGGCCGGAAGCGACGGACAAGAAAGTGTCCACACTGGCGATGCCGACGCTGGGATAATTCTTGAAACCCATTTGTCCACGAAAGGCACGAAATAACACGAAGAATTAAACGCACGATAGCAGCATCTATGTAGTCAACTGACAGGTTTTGTGACTTTCGTGTTTTTCGTGGATGAAAGGGTTGCAGGTTTAACAAGGAGTAAACAAATGACTATCAATGTTGGTTTTATCGGCCCCGGCATCATGGGCGGTCCCATGGCACTCAATCTGATGAAGGGCGGGCACAAATTGTGGGGCTATGCGCGCCGTCCCGACGCAATGAAAAAGCTGGTGGATGCGGGCGCGATTGCCTGCACATCGGCGGCGGAGGTCGCCAAGCATGCCGACGTGATCTTCCTGATCGTGTCGGACACCCCGGATGTGGAGAGTGTGATCTTTGGCGAGAACGGCATCGCCAAAGGAGCGCGCAAAGGCAGCGTGATCGTCGACATGAGCACCATCTCGCCGACCGCGACCAAGGTGTTCGCCGAACGGCTGGCCAAGCAGGGTGTCGAGATGCTGGATGCGCCGGTTTCGGGCGGCGAGGGTGGCGCGATAAGCGGCACACTGTCCATCATGGTCGGCGGCAAGGCCAAGGTGTTCGAGCAGGTCAAGCCGCTGTTCGAATGCATGGGCAAGAACATCGTGCACATCGGGGACAATGGCGCGGGGCAGGTGGCCAAGTCGTGCAACCAGATCGTGGTGGCGGTGACGATACAGGCGGTGGCCGAAGCGCTGACCTTCGCGCGCAAGAACGGCGCCGATGCGGCCAAGGTACGCGAGGCGCTGATGGGTGGATTCGCCGGCAGCAAGATCATGGAAGTGCACGGCAAGCGTATGCTGGACAACGATTTCAAACCGGGCTTCAAGGTCGGCCTGCACCAGAAGGACATGCGTATCGTGATGGAAACCGCGCACCAGCTGGGTGTGGCGCTGCCCGCCGCCGCATTGGTCACGCAGAATCTCAACGCGCTGATGGGCACCGGAGATGCCGATCTGGATTCCGCGGCGGTGGTGAAAGTGGTCGAGCGCATGTCGGGCATGGGCGGTACATAGCGCATAAATCTACTGATGAAAGGGCTAGCCGTTCCACTAAGCGCGCTGCAACATACGCTAAGTGGCTGGTTATGCTCAATCCCGAATCGGGGTCGTGCGGTGCGCGGCATCCGGGGCCGAGGAGCGGCAGACTGGTGTGTACATTCCGGTGCCTGTGCTGACCAGCGACTTGGCTGGTGTTTTTTACCAGACTAGTCGAATGGCCATGCAAAGCACCTGTCTCCCCCGATTCTGGCCCGGTCGCCACGATTTCTGTCGCTATGTAGCAATAAATATTGTGGAGTAGTTGTATATGGAAAAGATCGTCTTTCTCGACAGCGCCAGCATCATCGCCGATATCCGTCGCCCGGCCTTTGCGCACCAGTGGGCAGAATATCCTGCCACTGCGGCGGGGCAGACCGTGGAACGGCTCAGGGATGCCAGCATAGCGATCACCAACAAGGTGAAACTGGACCGTGAAACACTGGAGCAGTTGCCCAAGCTGAAGATGGTGGCGGTGGCGGCCACCGGCGTGAACAATGTCGACATCGATTACTGCAGGGAACGTGGCATCGTGGTGTCCAACATCCGCGACTACTCGGTGCATACCGTCCCCGAACATGTGTTCATGCTGATACTGGCGCTGCGCCGCAACCTGCTGGCATTCCACAACGACGTGCTCAGCGGGGCATGGCAAAAATCCACCCAGTTTTGCCTGTTCACCCACCCGGTGCGCGACCTGCACGAGGCGACGCTGGGTATCATCGGCTACGGCGCGATCGGCAAGGCGGTGCAGCAGATCGCGCTGGCATTCGGCATGAAAGTGCAGCTCGCCGAGCACAAGGGTGCTGCCACGACCCGTCCCGGCTACACTGCGTTCGACCAGGTGCTGCGGACAAGCGACGTGATCAGTTTGCACCTGCCGCTGAATGCGCAGACACGTCACCTGATTGGCGCGGTGGAACTCGAGCAGATGCAGTCAGGCGCATTGCTGATCAATACCGCGCGCGGCGGCCTGGTTGATGAAGCCGCGCTGCTGAATGCCTTGCAAGGCGGGCACATCGGCGCAGGATTTGATGTGCTGGAAAAGGAGCCGCCAACGGCGGGGCATCCGCTGCTGGAACTGAACCTGCCCAACTTCATCCTGACCCCGCACATCGCCTGGTCGGGCAGGGCAGCGATGCAAACACTGGCCGACCAGCTGATCGACAATATTGAAGCCTGGGCGGCGGGGACTCCGCAAAACCGCGTTGCCTGATGGTTGATTTTCGTTTTGGATGCAGTTGCACTTTCAGGTGAGTTATTTGTCGGTAAGACTTATAGCCATACATCTGCAGGAGCGGGCCCTGCGGGGTTAAAATGTATTTTTAGGGCGAAGTATTTTGTAACGAGGAGACGATCATGACTTATCCTGCAGGCATCAACATCAGTGCGGTAGTTACGCCCGAGCAAGTCTCCATCCTGACCCCCGAGGCGCTGGATTTCATCGCCGGACTGGCGCGCAAGTTCGAGTCCGAACGCCTGTCCCTGCTGAACAAACGAGTCAAACGTCAGGCCGAGCTTGAGACCGGCAGGCGGTTCGATTTTCTGGACGAGACCGCTGCGGTGCGCAACGGCGACTGGACCATCGCGCCGGTATCCGCCGAACTGCTGGACAGACGCGTGGAAATCACCGGCCCGGCGGAACGCAAGATGCTGATCAACGGACTCAATGCCGGCGCAAGCGTGTATATGGCCGACCTGGAAGATTCGATGACGCCCACCTGGCAAAATGTGATCGAGGGCCAGATCAACCTGCGCGATGCGGTGGCCGGCACCATCACGCATGTGAATCCCGACGGCAAAACCTACCGGCTGAATGACAAAGTCTCGGTGCTGTTCATTCGCCCGCGCGGGTGGCACATGGTGGAAAAGCACATCACGGTGGACGGCAAAGCGGTGTCCGGCAGCCTGTTCGATTTCGGCCTGTATTTTTTTCATAATGCAAAAGCCCTGCTGGCGCGCGGCAGTGCGCCGTATTTTTACCTGCCCAAGATGGAAAGCCATCTCGAGGCCAGTCTGTGGAACGCCGTGTTCGTCCATGCGCAGGAAACCATGAAGATACCGCGCGGTACCATCAAGGCGACGGTGCTGATCGAGACCCTGCCGGCAGCGTTCGAGATGGACGAGATTCTGTATGAGTTGCGCGAGCATTCCGCCGGATTGAATTGCGGGCGCTGGGACTACATCTTCAGCTGCATCAAAAAATTCGGCCGCATCCCCGGCTTCATCCTTGCCGACCGCGGCCTGGTCGGGATGACCTCGCCATTCATGCGCGCCTATTCGCTGCTGCTGATCAAGACCTGCCACCGCCGCAACGCGCATGCGATGGGCGGCATGGCGGCGCAGATCCCGATCAAGTCCGATCCCGCGGCAAATAAAGCGGCGATGGCCAAGGTACGCGAAGACAAGGAACGCGAGGCCCACGACGGGCACGATGGCACCTGGGTGGCCCATCCCGGCCTGGTACCGCTCGCGATGGAAGTGTTCGACCGGCTGATGCCGGC
>Ga0307375_10000318_pt1 | contig 63936 bp, 77 predicted proteins | sample TR1MG_FD_202531 | JGI IMG/M metagenome (GOLD analysis project Ga0307375, IMG submission 202531) | Soil microbial communities from Risofladan, Vaasa, Finland - TR-1 | ecosystem: Environmental > Terrestrial > Soil > Coastal area > Acid sulfate soil | place: Finland: Risofladan, Vaasa | collected... | reverse complement strand
TCGACCCGTGGCCCGGAGCGACCGATTGGTTGGCGGTACGTGCGGTAACCGGAGCAGGGCCGACCAGTGCTATCGACCCGTGGCCCGGAGCGACCGATTGGTTGGCGGTACGTGCGGTAACCGGAGCAGGGCCGACCAGTGCCAGCACGCCGGCACGGGGCGCTACGTTATGCCCTACGTTTACCGTCGGAGCGGTGCCGACCAGTGCCAGCGAGCCGTGGGCCGGAGCGACCGATTGGTTGGCGGTACGTGCGGTAACCGGAGCAGGGCCGACCAGTGCCAGCGAACCGTGGCCCGGAGCGACCGATTGGTTGGCGGTCCGTGCAGTAACCGGAGCAGGGCCGACCAGCGCTATCGACCCGTGACCTGGAGCGACCGATTGGTTGGCGGTTAGGTCACTGGGGAGTTCCCCCAGTGCCGATTCGCCGAGCGCGCTAAACCCCAGTGACATGGTGGTCTACCTCTAGCTGGCGGACACTATGCCAAGCGCATCTATCGTAACGGTGAGCGAATTTGTCGAAGTCGTCAACGGCACGTCTGCAGGGGTTGCGTCACCCAGGAAATAACCGACGACAGGATTGACCTTGCCGTTGAGCGTTCCGACCGCATAGATCAGACCATACCGCCATGCAGGGATGCCAGTTCCGTCCGCTGTCCACGCTGGATTGGCGCATGTGAATTTGACGACACCGGCGGTTTGCGTGAGTGCTACGCTGCCGAGTGCCGCACCGCCCGCCGAGTATGCGGTTTGACCCGCGGTAGCGATTTCGTGTGAGGACATATCTCCCCACACTTCATCGGTGGTCGGCGCCGGGGTCCATGCGTTGGTGACGAGGGCGATCTTGAAACTGTTGGAAGGATTGAGCAGGTCGGTGGCACTGACCATGTTCAACTTTGCGTTATTGGGGAACACCCATGCACCTGATGCCATTTTACTTCTCCTATGCTGTCATCCCGACATGAAGGTTATTTACTCGCGCAACCGTATCACGATTGGCCCATACTTGCAAGCCTCCGGCGTTCCTCCATCTGCTTTTTGAGCATCAACGGCGCGAACTTGCTGCGTTCATCGTCATCGGCCTTGGCCATCACGCGAGTCGCCTGATCGAACGTGAGCTTCTTGAACGAATTAACCGCCTGGTCCTTCCGGGCGGAAACGGTCACCAGTTGCATTTCGTGCGGCGTCATCAGCCCGTCGGACTTGGCTTGCTGGAACAGTTCCATCGCTTTGTCCTTCTCGCCCTTGCGGAGCGCCAGGAAGATTTGATCGCGTGCATCTTTCTTGGCTTGATCGACTTGAGTGCGTGTTCCTTGCGGCAGACGTTCCGCGCCGTACTCGCCCATCAGCTTCTCAGCAGGGGTGCGGTTCATTGCGGAGGGAGCAGGCATAACCCCGACCAGCGGCGCCGCGATAGATGCCGCAGAACCTTCACGTGCCACTTCTTTCTGCGCACCTTTGACCCAGAACGGAACGAACGCTTTGGCGGTGTACCCCGCCGTCTGCATAAGCTGAGTCAAGAGTCCGTCATCTTCGCTGCGGATCTCGGTGCCGTAATAATCGCGGTTCGCCACCACGTCGCCGATGAGCGACAGGATCGGATGCGCCTTATGGCTCAACGTGGTCAACGGCGCTTGAGTATACGCATAGACATCCTTGGCGTAGGTAGGCAGCATGAATCGTTCAGGCCGCCCCGCTTCGTCTACATTGCCGGTACGGAACGCAAGCAAGTCTTTCCAGTCATCGGGCGCTTCGCCGGTGAACATGGCGGTCAGTGCGGCGTTGGCAATGCTCGTCACCATCAGCATCGAGAGTGTGTAGGCCGCACGGTCGGAGATGGCAGGCGGCTTCTTGCCAGTCGCCAACGCCTTTGCGTACTCGGCTAAGTCCTTGAAGCCGCCACCGACCTCCAGGATCGTACCGCCCGTCCAACCTGGTGCGCGGATGAGCATCTGCCCGAGGTTCTTGGCGACGTTGTGAACGAACAAACGGTCATAGACCACCTGGCCGAGCCGCGAATCCACGCGGTTCCATATTTGCTGGGCGCTGTTGCGCAGTTCGTCGTGCGTTGCGTTCGGGTTATCGTTCATCCATTTCTTGTACATCTCGCCGAACACACCGAGCTTCTGGCGCGGAACGAGCATTTCAAGGATGGGACGCGCCGATTGCTCGACCACGGCAGAAATGGAGTGCGCGGCGGCCGCGATGGGTTTACCGTTCGCCCACGAATCGAGCATCTTCTTGGTCGAGTTGGTGCGGAACCGCTGGTCCATGCCGATCTTGAATCCGGCCATCTGCACGCCTTCGAGAATATGCGCCATCTCCGAACCTTCCGGCGCCATCTTGGAGTCCATGATTGCCTGCATGATCTTGTTGCCGAGCTTCGGATTGTTGTACCACGCCATCGGCGCTTCACCCAGGTACTTCGCCGCGCCCTTCCAGTCCCCCGCCGTCGCAGCTTTGACCCCGATGGAAGCATGGGAAATGATCGCTTCCAAGCTGGTGAATCCTGCATGGAACGCCGAGAACGCGCCGAGCTGGAACTGGTTGAGCGTATTGGCCGCACCCATGTACGCGGTGAACATCTTGCCGACGTACTTGTTATGGTACAGCGACTGACTTAAGTAGTTATTCACCACTTGCGCCACGTCATCGCGCGCCACGTAACGGAACGACTCGGGCACAGTGAGTGGGCCCGCGGCGGCGGTGCGCTTGACCTCGCGCCACGCCTCGTCATGATCAATTCCCTGGCCGATCAACCGTTTCGCCAGTGCGTCCTCGGTGATCGGTGTGCGGCGGGTAATCGTGCTGTAGCGCCCGTTCACGTCGGTCATTCCGGCAGGGACTTTCTCGCCGGCGCGAAGTAACACGACCGAGCCGTCCTTCGCCGCTTCCGCCGACTTGAGAACCGTGTGCGCCATGATGTACTTCTGCATCTCGTGCATACTCAGCGCCACAACATCCATGGGGTTATCGGAGATCGGCTCGTACCCCGCGTCGAGGCCGGCCTGGATGTCCTCGAATACCCGCTGCTTGTCGAACGTCTTGCCGCCTTCGAGCGGACGCTTGGCAATCTTGGCGAATATCTGTTTCTGCACTTCCTCGGGGATCTTCGACTTCCACATGTGGGCGAAGTAATCCTGCCTGAGATGCTCCAGCGCCCCGGTATCGAGCGCGTTGACTTGGGCGGCCAGATCAGACCACATCTTGCGCATCACATCGGCGACGGCACGTTTGTCGGGGTTCGCATCGAAGTAGGATTTGTCGGCAGAATCCATCGTTTGCATGAACTTGTAGTTTTCTTCCTTCGGTGCGCCGACGAACAGACGATCGGCTTTATCTGTGATGCCCTTCTGAACCCAGTCGCGCAACTTGCCGGCCACGGTGGTTGCCTGTTCGTTATCCTTCACTGCAGCATTGAGTTCGTTTAGCGTCCGTTGCTTGAACAACTCGTTGCGCCCCATCGCCTCGTTGATGACCCGGCCAATCTCACGAGCACTGGCGCTGCGGTACTGAGGGCCGGCCACACGCTTCAGCCCGTCCAGTCCTTCGGCAACCCCGCGCATGGCGTCGGTTGTCTTGAGCGACTCGGTAGCCTTGCGGATACGGTCGAGCGCAACGTCGGTACTGCGGCTGAACATCTGCGGTCCGAACGCCCTGTCGAACTCGGCAGGCGACATGTTGACGAGTTTGGCGGTACTCGCCGCTTCGCGCCCAGCGTAGGTATCGCCGTAACCGGGTTCGCCGGAGAACACACCGTCAGGTAGTTTAGCGAGTTGCTGTTTGTCGAACTCCAACCGCTCGTACTCTCCGTGCGACAGGTTCAGTTCCTTCGATACGTCATGATGGATCGCATCGTGCGCATCCCAGATATACAGCGCCCCATCGGATGGATCGCGCAAGCCACGCATGTTGTCCGCTTTGGAGCGTGCGAGCAGGTTAGCCGCCTGTTCGCGGGTGGGGTCTTTGATGATGGTGTAGCCGTCGGCTTTGATGGTGCTGGACTTGAGGATGCTCGGATTGGTGCGGTCGAACGCACCAGTGTTGCCGGTGGCGGATTTAATCTGGGTGGGGTCGAATGTCGCGATCACGTGCGACACCTTCCATGGCCCGACGGTAGATACCGACCCGTCCGCCATATTTGTAAAAACTATCCCGTCCGATTTTTCCTTCTTTGCATCCTTTATCGCATCGGATAAAAACCCTTCTTCGTATGCTCCACCGCTCATATCCCATACCGACGGGTCTTTGAGCCGCAGATATACGGGGAGGGTGTTAGCTCCTTTATAGAACGTCTGATCTACGGTCTTTCCGTCCGTTGTCGTATGTAAATAACCGGAGAAATCGTCGGCCACCTTAGCTTTTGTTGTGAAGAAAGTCACCCCTTTCGCGTCGCCTGCGAGGGTGGCTGATCCACCTTTCGTCCTGTCAAACGTGTCGAAGTCGGCGGTCGTACCATGATAAACCACCAATGGCCGCCCATCCTTATCCACCACTTTGCTGTCACCGAACCAACGCCAGAAGTTGCGCGTGCCTTCCTCGCTCCAATGAATCGGTTTGCCGTTGCTGTTCTGTGCTGGCCGGTCAACACCGTCCACCCGTATCGTTTCGCGGGTCGCTTTCATCGGGGTCTTCGCTTCTTCCGAACCCTCGAACGGGGAGCGGGACCGCACTGCGGGGGCACCCACCTCGCGTTCCGCCACCCGGCCCGAGCGCATCGCGGTATGCGCCATGTACAGCAAGTCGTTCACACTGAGCGGTGCCTTCCATCCAATCGCACGAAGCGCGTTGCGCATCCAGCCGGCGACCCGTTTGACGATACCCATCTCGGGGTTCGCTTCGACCAGCAGGGCCAGGGCTTCCTCGTGGATGTCGGGCACTCCCTTCGGCACGGCAGCGTATGCCTCCTTCACCGCGGCGTTGCCCGTCTGCTTCATGTTGTCGAGCTGACGCAGGATGTCCTTGAACTCGGGCGAGGTACGGCCCAATTGGTACGCATGAACCGCCACCTCGTGCTTGACCAGACCCTTGAGGTCGCCGTCCGCAGCGAGGTGGTCGGCAATGAAGTAAGTCGTGCCGTCCTCCGGATTGAAGAACGCCTTGTCGCTCGGCTTGGCCCGTTCGCCCAGTATGGTGCTGGCCTGGTCGGCGGTGATCGCATGCGCCGCACCGTTGTCCAGCAGCTTGCGCATCTCTGGCACTTGGGCGGCAAGGGCGGTGCGCAGCGACTCGGGGGTATGGGGGTTGGCCGGTGCGCGGGTGACGGTAATGTCGGTGGAGCGGAGCGGCGCATCGCCACCATAAAACCGCTGCTTGTCGGTCAACGCCTGCGCTTTGGTCAGTGCGTCCATGATCTGTGCGTTCGTGGCGCCATCGGGCACGCGCACCGGTTCGTCCGTTTCCAGGTCGTGGATCGGTTCGTCGCCGATGTGGATCTGGCCGTCGCGCACCGTCACGGGTTCGGTATTGAGCGCACCGCCTTTGGCTTTGAGGCCGACGGTGAGGGGGCGTTCGGTTGGGGCGGGTGCGGCGGCAGGCTTCGGCTTACCCTTCAACTCCCCCGCCATCCCGATCAGTGCGTCACGTAACCCAGGGTCGGTAAACTTCATCGCGGCACGGGCAAACTCGCGGCTGTCCCCGGCGCCGGTACGCAACGCATCGCGCACCTTGTCGGCGAGGCCGGGAACGGTTTGGTCGAGTACGTTGGACCGTGCGATGAGCGCTTCGGCGTGGGTACGGAGGGGGTTGGCTGGTGGCGGAGTCGGTTCGACCTTGCGCGCAATCAGATGTGCAGCGTAGTCGTGCGCAGTCTTCCCCAAGACGTAATCGCCTACATAGTAATTGGTCTTCTTGCCGCCTTCTGCCACCCGCTTCGCATGGGCGGCCTGTTCGCCGTTTTCGGCACGGTTGAACTGCGTGCGCGACATATCCTTGATGGCGTTGACCTGTTCGGTGTTTGGCTTGTTGCCGTCATCGACCAACTTCCGCACAGCGTCCTTGAGCGCCATTTCTTTGCCGTCGAGCCGAATGCGACCATTGAGCGTAGCGACAATTTTACCCCGTTGCATCGCCGTTAGGTCATCGCCGAAACCGTTTATGCTCGCATCAGCGGTCTTCTTGGCTTCGGTCGCCACACGTTCGGCTTCACGTTCGGCATCCCGGTTGGCGCGGCGCGCATCATCGGCCCGTTCTTCGTCGGCGCGCTTCTTCGCTTCTTCGAGCGTAGGGAGAAGCGAATCGCCGCCTATCGTGCGCTGCCCGGCTTCACGCTTGGCTTTGTTCTCGGCAGTCTCGACGGCCCAATGCGACGAGACAACACCGTCCCGCTGCGTTTTCGTTTGATATAGCCGTGTTCCGTTGTGATCGACTTCGGTTGGCTCGTTGCGGAGTGTGGGCGCTGGTTCACGCTCCGCAACGGTCGGTTTGACTACCGGCACGGGGGCTTTGTCAGGTGGTGGGGTCGGTTCGGTCGGCACCTTCCCATCGACTACCGGGCGGAACGGGCCGTCGTCGCGGATCGGCATGATGAACTGACGGACGCGGTGATCGGGTGATTCGGCGAAGATACTGCTGGTGCTGTCCGGGCGCTTGCTCATGACGAACTTGTCGTACCCCATCGCACGGAACAGATCGGCCATATCGGCGACGTAACTGGCTAGCAATGGGGTCTTCGTACCGTCGATCTCAATATACATCGACGCGCCGAACCTCTTGTACCTATCAGTGTAACGTCCGGCCTTGTCCACACCTCGCGCATAGTTGCCCAGTGCGGCGGCGTCCATCTCGACCGGTCGTCCGACGTACTGGTCGGGAATGAGGCGTTGCCAATCAGGGAACTTACCGTCGATCCATTTCCCATCGTGACCGAGCACGGTAAGCCCTGCTTTAGCTTGCGCGTCGTTCATGACAGGCAACCCATCCAGCGGCGCGTCATCGATGACCGCAGCGCGATGCCCGTCCGTGGCGACGAGGCGCTTGTCCGCTTCCTCGACATGGATACCGTTGATGTAATGCCGGATATCCTTGTCACCGGCGATAGCGGTCAATGCCTTGCGCACCGCCTCAAAACCTTTGGCTTTCTTCACGTTCCGGGGAATGTCCCGCGGGCGGATGTCGCTGAGTCCGTCGATGTCGAGTCGTGCGGCGTTGCCGGTCGGGACTTTCGCATCGAGCTTGCCTTCGAGGAACGCTTTGGCCGCTTCACGGTACGAAACCTCTGACTGCCGATTCGCCGCCTCGGAGATTTCTTTCGCTTCCGCATCGCCCGACAGGTTATGACTGATGCGGCCCGGCTTATCGAATACCCCCGCCTGAAACGCGGTTAGGATGTGTTTCGCTTCGTCCGATACCCCACCCGCCTCGCCTTGGCGAATCTGGTTGTCCTTGATACCCAGCGCATGACGCTCATCTGCCGACGCTTCGAGCGAACCGGCTTTAATCGCCGCCACAAGTTGCGCCTCATTTTTGGGATATGGTCCGAATTTCTCAGCAAACTTCGGACCGAGATCTGACATGACCATCGCCCGTGCTTTTTCGGTCGTCGCCTTAACGGTGCCATCGAGCAACTTGCCGGCACCCGCCGCGTCATTTAAAACAGCATTATCGTATTTGTCGCGCACCATCTCTGCCGTAAACGGCGAACCGTCAGGCGCTTTCATCTTGGCGGTATTGGCGAGACGGGCAATGTCATTAAATTTCTGTTCGATTTCGGGGGGTAACGCAACGGTGGGTTTGACCGGCGTGACCGGGACGCTCTCAGGCTCACCCTTACCCATCCACCCCTTCACCGCCTCGAACGTCCCGCCCACCGTCTTGGGCAACGTGACGCCCGACCGTTTCTCAAACTCGGCGCGCATTGCCGGGTGATCTTTCGGATGCAGGAGAAGCGACAGATCGCCAGGGTTCTTGGCATCAAACGCTTTGTTGAACTTGGCTTGCGCGTTGGGATGGATCGAGTCGAACGCCGGGGCTGGTGCAGGGGTCTTGCGCTCGGGACGGGTCGTGCCGTCCATCTTAAGGGGGCTGGTTGGCGCTACACCAGCTCTACGGTCAATTTCTGTTTGCGCCGCAACCTTGTCGGCGCCATTGCTTGATTGCAGATGCGCTTTTAGCGCTTTATCGCCCATCCCCGACGCGGGGTATCCGCCTATTTTGCTTTCTGCTTCGGGAGTGCCGGCGCTTGGTTCAGCATCCAGCTTCGCCTGAGCCGCAACGCGCTTATCGAACTCAGCGTCGGTCTCGCGCGCTTTGAACGAATTGCCGGAAGGGCTATGCAGCACTGCAATGGTCTTGCTGCCCGTGTTATTGCCGCTGCCTCCCCAACGTGAACGAGTTACAATTTGCGCCTGATCCTTCGAGATGGCGTCTTCAATATCGGCGTCTTCCGCTTTAGTTGCGGGCTTGATCGTAGTTCCGTCGTCCGACACCCGTTCATACGAACCGTCCATGGCACGGCGGAAAATACCAGGCATTCCTGGCACAGTGATGTGCGGGGTAAGCAAACCGTGACCGCTTCCACTCACGACTTCGGGATGATCTTTGAGCCATTTGTGGACGCCCTCGGCAGTCTCAGCTACGCGAGGTTTAGGCTTGGCGACGGGGGCGGGGGGTTCAGCATCCAGCTTCGCCGCGTCTCTGTCCACCTGACGAGCGGTTGACTCTGCTTTAGCTCGCGCCCTAAATTTAGCATCCGTCACACCGCCCTCATGTGGCAATTCACTGAGGCGACCGCTCTTGACCAAAGCAGGTGACGCCATATGCGCAACGTCCACGTCGAGGTCTAAGGCACCCGTGCTTTTTTGGATATTGTGTAAATTCAGCAGTTCCGCGTCGAGCGGATGCTCCGCAAAATCAAAGTTGGTTTCGGGATGTTTCCATAGCGGTTCGCCAGATGCTAGGTGTTCCTCCGCAAGCTTCGCCTGAGCCTGCTCGACCAACTGCTGGCGCAACGGGCTATCTGGCGTCTCCGCCAGCATTTGCTGCGCCTTCTCCAACGTGCGGCTGCTCGATTCGATGCTCATATCACTACTCCCTATGGTGTCGGGTTTGACGGAAGCGTCAGTTTGTTCCGGTTTGACGGACGTGTCAACAGCCAGCGCCTCGATCTTGGCGCGCGCGGCGTTACGCTTCGACATCGGCAACGTGTGGGTATCCACGGTGCGCTGGAGTTCGGCTATCTCTGCCGCAACGTGAGGTGGCGTATCAGGGGTAACAGCAGGATGAACCGGCACTGGGGGCGCCATGGCGGCTGCTGCGGCCAATGGGCCAGCAGGGGCACGTTGTGGGACTGCTGAGGGCGGTTCGGCCACGGGGGGCATGACGTTCGATTCAGCAGATGACATTTGATTCTGCGCAGATTCGACTGGTGCCGTCTCAGGCAGGGGTTGCTGCGCCACTTCCAGGTCAGACGGGGTGCGGTCAATCTCGACTTGCCGCCGCATCGCTACGCCACGCGCCTCCTGTTCCGCCGCGAATTCTTCTGGCGTTTGCGTTGTATTGCCGCCCACGGTTGGCGCGGCCTCGGGCACTGGCTCGGGCGGCGCGGCCTCGGGCACTGGCTCGGGCGGCGCGGCCTCGGGCACTGGCTCGGGCGGCTTGAGCATATCCAGCGTCATCGGCTGCTTCTGAGCGATAGCGTCCGTGGCGTATGTGTGGTATGCGTCCGCCGCATCGGGGTCAACCTTGCGGATCGCGCTCACGACTTGCTGCGCGGCCAGGGTGCGGGATTTGTCGGGTACGGATGGATCGCCCATCGCCGATGCGATAGCCTTGGACTGGCCGACGACACGCATGGCGCCGTGTAGCGCGAACGGCAGGAATGCGGCGCCCCCGGCCAGCGTCTCGGCTGCGCTATCCTGTATCGCTTGCAGGGGGGTGGCTTGCGAACCGATACCCTGCTCGCGGTTGATCTGTGCTTGTGCCGCCGCGCCCCCGGCACCGACGATCTGGTTAGCCGCTATCATCTCGGCGCCGCCCTTGGCGAACTCGGGCAATAGAGTCTTGCCAGTCACGTTGGCTGCCGCTTCGAGTGGTGTAGTGGCGGACTTGCCCAGTGCACTGACGAGTTTGCCGCCGACTCGGCCCACGCCCCCACCAACCGCACCAAACACGCCCATTCCTGCGGCGGCTGCGTTGGAACTGGAGTCAGCGTAGGCGCGGGCTTTCGCGTCAGCGTTGGGATCGCCCTTGTCGGTCAATTCGGTCAGGGCTTGGTGATAAGTATCGTGCCAGCTTTCAAGTTTGGCTTGTCCTGCACTGCCCAGCGCGCCGCCGACTACCGCACCGCCGACCGCACCAATCGCATTGCCGACGCCTGGAACGACGCTGCCCAGCGCACCACCGACCGCGCCGCCCGTTTCGGCGCCCACAGTTGAAGCGGCAAGCAGGGGGATCGCGCCACCGATCGTGCGCATGGCGAAGCCCGCGCCACGAGTCAGGGCGTTGTGTCCCTCGGATGGCGCGTTCTGATCGACATCCTTCAACCCTTCGTTGCCGTAGGATTCCATCGACTTGCCGATGTTCGCCATCACGCCGGGTTCGGATCGATCCCGCTCGGAGGGTGCTTGAAGCGTTGCACCTGCCGCGCGCACACCGCCATAAAATGCACCTTTCGCTTGGTTGGCTAGGTATGCGCCGGCGCCTTGAGGTTTGGCCTTCGGAACGAGGTCGTCAAACGCGCCGGGGGGTTGCGCACCACCGGGAATTAGATCGTCAAAAGCGCCCATGTTTATCCTTAAATTGGTGGCAGCCCTGCAGCAGCAAGCCGTTTATTTACGGCATCTTTTGGTGCGCCCGCTTTGACTGCGGCGAGTGCGCTTTCGCGGGTAGGCGCGGACGCCCCACCCTCAGACTGATAGGGGATATACGCGCCAGATACCGAATCGTGTGACCCTATAAATTTCGGGTTTCCGGCATCGTCTCGGCCCATCACCGCAGTAAAGGTGCGTCCGATGCGATTGGCCAGCGCCTCACGAGCTTGCGCGACTTTTGCGGGGTCTTTGCTTGTGGAGATAATATCTTTCAGGTCCATGATCTGCTGCTGTTGCTGAACCTTCTGCTCTTGCTCCTGCTGTTGCGCACCGTATAGCTTGGTCTGCGCCCCCAGAGCGCTGGTGTGCGCCGCATTGAGCGGCGAACCGATTTCCATCTTCTTGCCGAGAACGCCATACTCGCCCGATTGCTGGCCAACGGCAAGTTGGTTCGCACCTTGCATTCCGATACCCGCAAGTTGCGTGGCATGACCCTCTTGCTCATTGAGGCCGCGCAGGGCCAGCTTGTATGCCCCGATATTGTTGTACTCGCCGTTGTTCACATCGGTCTTGAGCGCGTTAAGGACGCCGAGCCGGGTGCTCAAGGGGTCAGGCGTCTGCGCTTGTTGCGCTTGTTGCCCTTGGCGCGCGTTACTGGCGTAGGTATTTGCGTTACGCTCCTGCATCGCTTGATTGTACGCTGCGGTATCTGCGGGGTTCTGTGCGACAGGCTGTGACGGCGAACCTACGGCTTGGGTAGCGCCGGTTGAATTGTTCCTAATATAGCCTGTGCCTAATTGCGGTACGCCCTTCCCATCAATTGCCGCGTTCGGGCCGCCACTCGCCATATCGGCTTGCCATTGTGCGTTACCCATAGCTCCTCCTGCCGCAACGGTCGCGGGGGTTGCCCGGTCAACTGACATTGGGGTCGATGTCGCAGGCGGGGGGGTTGCTGCGGATGGCACTGGCGCGACTGCCCCCGCCTGCGGGGGGGTTGCTGTGGATGGCGCTTGAGTCACCGTATCGATTGGCGCGTATACCCGGTTTGGCGATATTCTCGCGCCCAGCGATTTCACCGCTCCCGTGAGCCCGATTTTATTTGACGCAGCGAGAACCATGTCATCCAATGGATCGGTCGCCGGTTTAGCTCCGTAATTCGCCATGTCAGTTCCTCTTTATGGGCTTGTTGCGTTAATTACCATTCCACTCGCTATGTTCAACGCCGAAGCGCCCAAACTGCCGTATGCCCCGGCCAGCGATACCCCGACATGCTCCGCCGCTGCGGTATTTTGGATCAGTTGGTTGCCCCGAGCAATGGCAACCTGCGCCCGAAGATTAACCGCCTGTTCGGCCAACGCCACATTATCACGATTGACCGCGATCTGCATCTCCGCATTATGGGTGTTAACTGACTGCTCTGCCACATACACTCGCGTCTCGGCATCGAATAGCGTAACTTGCTCACGCAGGTACGCTTGGGCGTTCTCCAGGTCAAGTTTGTACCGGTCCATATCCAACCGGTTCTTTTCCAGTTCAAGCTTGCGTGACTCGATCTGCGCTCCAAGTTTTACCTGTTCGATCTGCGCCAAGTTCTTGCTGGCCTCAACCTGCGTACCGAAGGTCCGAACCTGAGTTTCATAGATTCCGAGCTCCAGCGTTTTCCCGCGAATCTCGGATTCATACATGCCGAACTCCGCAGTTTTTGCACCCACCTCCGCGACGTAGGTTTCCACCCCCAGTTTCGCGGCTTGCAGTTCCAGCATTTGGATGTCGGCCAGAATTCGAGCACCTTCGAGCTGCGTCCGGTATACATCTTCGAGAACCTTCACGCCCTCCAACTGGGCGGTATAGACGGCGACCAGATTTCGCTGCACATCAGCCTCAACTCGAAGCCCCTCAAGTTGCGATTTCCACGCTTCCAGGTTGGCCAATGCCGCGCGCAATTGGGTTTCAAACACCTGCGCCTCAACTTTCAACCGTTCGAGGTAATAGTTCGCCTTCGCCACACGGGCGTTGTAGAGCGCGATGTCCAGCTCCACCATGGCCCGCGCCACGTTCAGGGCGCGCTCCATCATCGAGCCAAAGTAGCCCATCAAAACCTGTTCGAGTTCCCGCACCTGTTCAATAGTGAACCGGCGATTTTCAACATACATGTCGCCGCGCTTGATCATAATGTCGCGGGATAGGTCGCTAATCTTCTCCAATGAAGCAGAACGGGCCGCTTCTATCTGGGCGAACAACGCACCGGGCGGAAGCATGAAGTTCCTGGCGGCGGCTTGACGCGACACGTCAGCGACCGCTGCGGCGGCGGATTGCAGTTCGCGCCCCCGCGCTCTATCCCATAACGCCAGTTCGTCCGCCGTCTCGATACCGTACCCGCCAGCCATGTCCTGCATCAGCTTCAACTTCAGCGCATCAAGTAGGGCGCTCTGATATTGCTGTTCGGTGAACTGGAACACTTGCGTGGGTAACGTGATGTCCGCCACGGGGAGGGAGCTGGCGAACGTCGGGATATTAACCTGCGGTGCGGCGGGGATGACTAGCGTCTGAAACGCCGGGACTGCGGGGAGGGAAAGAACCGGCGCACTGGGGATCACGGGCGCGTTAAACACAGGGATACCTGACGGCGCGTTTGGTAACAAAGAACTTGGCGCGTTTGGCAAACTGATGTTTGGCGCCACGATGCTAAATGTCGGGACAGGCGCGAACACGGGTTGCGTGACCGGCGCAATAGCTGCGAGGGTTACGCCAGGCGCCTGCGTTTTGCTGATATTAAGCGATAACACACTGCTCGCCGACCCGCTCAAGGGCGAGGTTATGAGGGGCGGCGTGTAGTCGAGGTACTGCGTAGCTACCCGATCTGATCCTCGTAGGTTGTCATATGCAACTAACGCCGCATTTTTCATCGCCTCCTGCGAGGTCGTAGCGAAGGCGATACCTTTATCTATGAGCTGGTCTGGAGTGATTGACATTCTAAATTCTCCTGCTGGTCGGCACTGCCGTAATACTTATCGAGTCAATCCCAAAATCCCCGCCATCATTCTTTACTCCGAACTGCCAATACTTCCCACGCAACCCTTTACCCACTATCGCCCGACGCGCCTTGATTACCGCGACATTGTACGGATCAACCGGATAACTCGCGGTTTCGTTCTCGTCTGTAGTCACGGAGAATGATAGTGCATTTTCGGATCGCATTCCGACATAGATACTCACCACCCGCTTCTGTTGCTCAGAGCTTAACGTCAATTCCCCGGTCAGAATGCTGGAGAGTATTGGCGCCGCACCATCGAGGTCGCCCGTTTCGATCTGGTACAAACCCCCAGGACCCGCAGCTAGATACATCCCGTTGAACTCGGCGAATGAGTTGTAGGGGTACTGCTCGTAAGTCACGGTCGAATTGGTGATCGTGTTGACAACGAGCGTGGCGATCTGCGCTGTCGGTATCTCGGCGCGGAACGCGCCACCAAGACGCGACATCGTCATTACCAGGTTGCCGGAAATCTGTGAGTAAGCTGCCGCGCTAATCTGCAACGCGGGCAGTGCCGCCTGCAATGGGGCGTTCGACCCGACCGCGCCGACATACGCACCAACCAGCGGCGGGACTTGAATTTGCAGGTTGCACAACAAGGTGCTGACCGCCGTCCCTGCGTACTGCAACTTTGGCAGGGATAGATTTGATACGGCATTCCTGCTCACGTTGGCACTGAGCGCGCACGATACGTGGGGCAATTCAGCAGTCAGGGCGGCAAGTTGTACGGCTTGCGCCGAGAACACCCCAAGGACGGGCGGAACGCTCATCGTCAGGCCGAACACCCCGCCGGTGAAATCCCCCGTCGCGCGCGGCATTCTCATTCCTACTGCGCCCGCCCGACCGTTCACTCCGACAATGCCACTTTGAAGCGCGGGCAGGGACATCTCGATTACGGTCGGGGGTTCCATACTCAGAGCGCAGGTCAGGGCCGGTAAGGTCATCGCCAAGTCGTACACGCCGCCGGTCATCTGTATCTCAGACATCGGCAGGGCCATCGCCAAAGGTGCGACTCTTCCAGGTAGGGCGGTTAACGCTAACTGTGGCAGGGGAACGATTATATTTAACGACACGGAAGATGCCATCCATAATACCGGGAGATCGATACTAATCTCTGCGACGGGGCATACTGCTACCTGCGCGGCCACGGTCAATTGTGGCAATACCACAGACACCCCTGCGACGGGATATACCGTTATCTGCGCGTCAACTGTTAATTGTGGCAGGTCCACTATTTACGTCGCGGGCATTGTGACTGAACCAGACGTCACAGTGACGATCCCGCCCGAAGTGATGGTTAGCGTAGACAAATTCACTTCCGCGCCCGATGTACCGACAGTGCAGTATATCGAGCTTGTGGTGCCGTCCCATATTCTCGCATAGCCCGCAGTACCTGTTGCAACGGCGGTATCGGAGCTTATCGGTGTGCCCGATATGTTCTGAATCCCGCTGCCCGCTGAACCGGCGGTCCATGCCAGGGTACCTGTCCACGAGACGAGTTTAGTCCCGGTTGGTGACGTGTCCCCTGTGGCTGGGATCGTGCCCGAATAAATATCCATATACAGCATCGCCGCAGGGACTGCCGCCATGGCGTCACGTAGCGTTCCACTTAATTTCGGCATAATGGTTGCTCCTTACTGTTGCGGCATGGTGATGGCTGCGGTCGGGATGATGAACGGTGCAGAGATGGTCACAGTCAGCGCACCGATAACCATGTCCGCGCCGCTCGTTGCAATCGTGCCGTCGATGCGCGGGAAAACCGTGCTTGCCGCAGTTCCGGGCTCGCTGGCTTGGCGGATTCGGAACCAACCGGCGGTGCCGCTAGCCACGCCGACACCGGACCACGTATCTGAAGTTTTGGAAATTGTGCCCGTCGCAGCCGTACCCCAACGCAGCCCGTTCACTGCCGTAACGCCGCTGGCCATATTGCCGTATGAGGCGGTGATCGTAGTCAGGGTTGAACTGACCGCCCATGTGTTCGGGAACGCACCCAGACCGTTGACCGCCGTGATGGTTACCACCGCACCCGTGGCGCTCGCCACGAACAACTGGTTTTGTGGATTCGTGTTAATTTGCAGGGCCACCGCAGTAGCGGTCGTCGCCAAGTCAGTAATGAAATTGACCGCTGTGCCGAGAATATCCAGGCTGTTGACGGTCACCGTGTTCACAGAGCCTGAACCGCCGCCGGTCAGCGTCATCGTCCCGACCGCAGCCACTTCCGCCGTAACCGCACCGGACGCCTTGGACACGGTGGCTAGCAACGTCCCGTTTGGAACAGCATCAGGTAGGGTGGGTTGGACACCGCTGTAGATGTCACATACACAGTCGTTCATGATGTCCTTGATGCTCCCTGTGTCGAGCATCTGATTGGTAAGGCCAGTAGATAGGCGCATGGTGAATCTCCTTAGTTATAAAGCGTTGTGACTATTTGCGGCGTACCGCTACGTATTTTCAAAAGACTCGCGCCTTCTCGTGCTACCGGCGGAATGTACCGTGCGCCAGTCTTGTCTTGTGCAATCCCACCATCGAACCCCATCATCAAACCCCGCGTCGTCATCCAGGCCACAGCACTTCCGCGTACCCCCTCTTGCCCGACAAGATCATTACGCAACACGACTTCGGTTCCGAGCACTGCGCCGTAGGGGGCGACCTTACTTGCCTGCCAAGTCGTCGGGTCGTTCCCCGCCAACCAGTAGTTTGCTGTCGCGGTTCCTACGTAAACCCCATCATTGACGGGCGCAATCGTGCGCACCTCTGAATCAAATCCCACGCTCCCGAAGCGCCGATCAACAAGACCGTACTCGTGCGGTTGCGTGTAATGCAGGAAATTCCCCGCACCGATGAGTACGCGGCCAGCAAAATACTTCAACACTTGCCCCGGCGGTGGTGGCCCCATGAATTGTGTGCGTATCGGCGCGCCCTGCACCGGCATGTCGGCCAAGGTGGCGGATGTTGTGGTGTTCGGGAGTTCCATCGTTTCGAGCGCCACGGCACCGTTGCACGTTGTGACATAGATGCGCTTGGTCGCGACTTGCGGGTCGGTTGAGACGGGCAGGGGGGCGAAGCGGATGCCCTCGTTCGCGGCAACATCGATCTCGGTGTACCCCACCGCACCGCTCTCTTCGCCAGTAGCCCGAACGTAAGTCATCACCGCAAGATAGCGGCCAGGACGTAGTGCGCCAGCGACATTGGACATGGAGAGAGCGGGCGGGGGAACGATACCCCAGGGGGCGTTCGTGGCGGATACAAGGGCACCGGTTTGAGCCCCGTCACTCCAGAATGTCGTGCCATACACGGTGGCGTAGCAGACGCGGGTTCCCACGGGAGCGATGTCAACCGTCGTCATGTCGGGCAAGAGCTGTTTAAGCATTCCGCCGATCACGACATAAGCCGAACCGCCCCCACAGAACAGGCTGTGCGCCACACCTGTGGTCAGTCGCTTCGTGCCGAGACGGCGCATGATCTTCCCCGTCTCGTCCAGGTCAACATTAACCGCTTCCGATAGATCGTCCGGCGCGAACCGCTCCAGCGAGATGTCGTTGCGCACGCCTTGGAAGGATTTGATCAGAATGGGATCGACGGGGTCAGTCATTGTGTCATCGCGTCATAGTAGCCAGTGTCGGGGGTAACGCCCTGCGGCGCGATATTCTCCAAGTCGGGCCAGTAGATGTTTGAGTACAGCACCATGCAATTCCCGTGCGGCGAACCAATACCTGCGGGAAGATCGATCGTGCGGAGGTCATCCGTCCAGTCGAGGAATGTGAAGGCTCCTGTGGCGTAGTTGTAAACGAACCGAGCCGAACCATAAATTTCAATCTGTGTCGCGCCGTAAGCGTCATCCAACGTGCGGTCCATGTCTGGATCGACGTAGTGGAACATACCGAGCGAGGCACCGTCGAGCAGGGGGGCGTAGGGCGTCAGCGTGACGACCATTTTGTCCGTCATTGCCGAGTCGTTCCATGTTTGGTTGCCGCTGCCGACGGCATACTTCGGCTTCACGGAGTTGCGGTAATCGAGGACGAATTGTGGTGTTGTCACAACAAGCGAATTAGAGAAGGTGGGGTATAACGCGCTAACATAATACCCCGACGCATAAATGAACCCGTCTACGGTAAGAACCCATCCTGGCTGACCTACTATCGCGTCCTTATAAAATGTAGAATCAGAGTATTTCCCTTGCTGCTGCACCCCATTGACTATCGCACCTAACGGCCCGTGGCTCACGTCTTCAACAAATACTGGGTGTTCGTTGCTGTACCGAAACGGGCTATACTCCCAGTATGGATCTGCTGCGGGGCCAACATACCAATCTTGGTATTCGATCTTGCGAAATAAAAAGTCGAACCTTTCCGTGGTCATAGTCATCGTTCCGTGCAGTTCTGTGCCCCCGTCAACCTTGACTGTTTGATGAAAAACCGTTACGGACCCCCCGTCAGGTAGTATCGCAGTTTCCTCGACAACACTAACATCCGCAGTCATCACCGGGTCACGATAGGTGTTTGTACTCGTTGGAGCATTAAGCTTCAGCGCGTAATCCCAACCGTCGGGGAGAACCCCGGACTTGAGTTGCGCGAGCACCGTGTCGGAATTCTTCTTGAACCAGGCTTTGCGGCGGGAGATGGCGGGGTTAACATAGGTGCCCGCACGCACTGCGTCGTTAAGCGCATCGATCTGCGAGATGAACGCCGCCGTATCGGGGGAATAGCGACCAGACAAAAGAGTCAATTCGCCCACTGGGGGTATGAGGATGAAAAAACCTTGCGGAACCACGTAGTTACACAGCCAATCGTAATTTCTGTCCGTGTGCCCCACGCCGTTATAATAAAGCGCCCCTATGGGGCTTGTCTGCATGATCCCTTTCCACCACGGGGACGTAGGGTAAATACAGTCCTCTGGCACGGCAAACGTCAGCCGCTCAGCTGAAGTTATCGCGTTTGTGTAAAAATCTCTATTAAACATTTCCACAAACGCGGCGCCATTCCAGGCCGTCGTCCCGGCGAGAGGATTACCCGTTGCGGGATCTTGCGCCATTCGTCCCAACACCTGACCGTTCGATGCGACCGCGACGGTGTCTTGATCTAAACTCACCCCCGGCGCTACCTGCATAGTCCCAATACTCACCCCCCGATACGGAACCGGATTAGGCATCGCCTCGAACACCGTCACGCTGGGGCGCTTGACCAACACATTGACGTGCGGCCCGTTCTTCTTGAAGACGAACAGCGCTGCCCCGTTAACGGCAGCCTTGCGATACAGCGCCGGGGTGCGCTCCATCCGCTTGGCGTTGGCCGCGCCAAATATGAGGTCGTCGTCGATGACGGGAAGACCTTCTATGCTGGTTACGCTAGTCATCAGGCGTAAGCCACGTTTCGATGCGGACGCGATGCATTCGCCCGTTTGCGGTTTGAAGCATCAGGTCGCACCCCAAAGTAGTCCTCGAACTCGGCCAACGCACGAGCCGACTTGGCGGGATCGAACGTCTCGGCATCAGGCTTCTCATAGCCGCGATGAAGCGCCCATTTCACAAGATGCCTGTGATGCGCACCATTCAATTCTGGCGCCGTCACAACCGCATCGACCCCGCCCGTCATGGCGGTTACGGTGGTTGTCAGTGTCCCGGTGAGTGTCGTCGCCACTACCCAGCCGTTGTGTAGCGAGCCGGCGGTGGCAATATCTGTAATCGTGACAACCGCACCGAGCGCAGCGGCGGTATACTTATTCTGGAATAGATTGATCTGGGCCGCAACGTCGGTGGCGGTCTGACCAAGCGTTCCGTTGAACGATACCGCGCTACCCAGGATGTCCGTGCCGTTCACGGTAGCGGTAGCTACCGTGCCCCCCGTGCCCGATGCCAGTGTGACCGTGCCGGTCGCAAGCACTTCGGCAGTCGCTTCAAGCGCCATCGAAGCAATCGGAAGGCGATAACCCTCCGTTCGGATCGTGTAGTCCGTATCCGGCAACGAGTTGGTACTGAGCGTTGTGTCGTAATGGATGATCCCAGATGGACGAAATGGCAGGGTGCGCCACAACGGCATACAACCATCCATTTCGGCGGAACTGGTCAGTGCCAGCGGGTAAGGCAGCATCCCGCTCGCACCGATGAATATGAGGGAAGCGTAGTCGATTTCCAGCATCCGGGGATCGAGCGGGTACACCATCTGACGGCTCTTGATGTCGAACTGTACGAGCAGGGGGTTACTTGTCTCACGCAATAGCTGCGCACGGATGGCCGCCTCGACCTCAGCCTCATTGAACCACATCACCAATTCAGGGTCGGTGAACAGATAGGGCGCTACGTTATCGAACGCCTCGATCCTGAACTGGTTGATGAGTTGTTGAAGTGTCATGCAACACCGTATTGTTCGACCAGTTGCGTGGCGTAGGCCCGGACCGAATCGACGGTTGGGTACTGACGCTTGCTGGCGGTCATGTTGAACTTGGTCTTGATGAAATCCTGAATCTGACCGTGGCTCATATTGCGCAGATTGTCGTAGACTTCCTGCAACGGGGCATCGGGCGTCGGCCCTGCGATCAACACGGTCGCACCGGTCGGAGTGTTCTTGAGCAGAGTGCGCAGCGCATCGTAGAACTTGAACTGCGGATCGGCCTCGTCGGTCGCCGTCGTCAGGATCTCGGCGTAGGCCGTCTCGTGCCCCATGATGGCGTGCAACGCTTCGGTCAGTCGCCCAAGGCATTCGCTGGGCGCACCGAGATCCGCCTTGGCATACACGTCAGCATGACGCAACATGCGCTTGGCCACATCGTCAGGTACGTTCTTGCATTCTTGCGGAGCCCACAGGCCCGTGCCGTATTGCACATCGACAGAGTGGGGTTCGCGTGGGGAGATACATTGGATCATCATGATTATCTGGCCCTCATTCCAGGCATTGAGTATGCAGCTTCACTCTTCTCTTGCGCCGGCGTCTCGCCTGCTTCTTCCGCAGCGTCTTCGTGCGTCAGGTCCATGTGCGTGAGTTGGAGCGTGATGCTGGTCTTGCTCGTCGCATGGACGTTCGCAACGGCCATGACGTGGTATTCGTCGCCAACGGCGGGCGGGGTGCTGATACCGAGTTTCTTCATCGCGACCTGATCGAGCGTGATGCTGGTGCCGTAACCGTAGTCTGCACCGGGACTCGGCGACTCTTGCGTCTTCAGGTCGGCGGACGACCGCTTCATATGGGTCATACCTTTTTTACTGATCATTGCTGCTCTCCTTCTACAGATGGGGCGACCGGTACGCTGGCCGCCCCGCCCGATTAGTTGCCGCCCGTCAGAACACCCAGCACGGACACGTCCAACACCGCGGTCGTGGTTTGTGCAGCGCCAGCCATGGTCAGGATCAGATACGCGTCCTTCTGCAAGGTGATCGGCGCCTTGATGCCGGTCTTGCGGATGATGGCGGTAGATGCCAGCGAGGTCGAGCCGGCGATCAGGTATGCAGCGTCCTGAGCGTTCGGCGAGGCCAGATCGACACCATCCACGTACTGGATGCCCAGCGAACAGGTGGTCGAACCGGCAAACGCGACCGACACGGTGGCGATGCAGTCATCGATGCGGAACCCCTTGGGCAAGACACCCAGGCGGATCACATCGGTACTGCCGATCGCCGTGGTCAGGTCGGTTTTGGTGGCGATACCGGAAGCGTCGGTGGTCAGGTTGAAGTCCAGTTGCGAGCGGTTTCCAAACGGGGTGCCGCCGAACTGGTGCGAAGAGTTCATGTAGTTCGTGTTTACTGTGGTCATGCTGTTCTCCTAAAGTATTCGAGGGGAGGGGGCCGAAACCCCCTGCCGTGTCGGTTATACGCCCACCAACTGCACGGCACAATCTATCGATACGGCCCCGAAGTCGGTGTACTGACTGGAAGTGCCGAAGTCCTGCAAGAACTGGATCTTCGACATGCCGTTCACCAAACCGACCAGAACTTCCAGTCGGCTCTTGTGGTCCATCAGCTCTTCGGAGTACATCACCGATTGACCGTCGATCTCTTCGCCAGCGGAGGTCAGCATCTTGGCTTTGCCGAGCGCCTGACCCAGAGCTTGCGAACCGAGCAGGATCGCACGATCCACTGCGTAGGTCGTGCCAAACCCGGCTGGAACCAAGTCGGTCGTCGTCTCGGTTTGGCTCGTTGCGGAAGCGCAGTGATTGATCGGGTTGCCGGCGTAGAAACGGATCGGCTTGGGCATTTTGACGATCAGAATACCGCGCCACAAACCAGCATCGCCCAACATCAATGGGTTCTTGTTGGCTGCGGAAGCGCGGGCCATCGAGTTTGCCTGCCATGTGCGGAACAGTGGGCTGCGCAAGAAGGCGTTGTACTGCTCGTTGGAAACCAACAGGACGCGCAGGGGGCTATCGCCGGCCAGCTCGTCACCGTCGAACTTGACGGCGCCGGGGGCGAACGGAGTGCCGTCGAGCCAGGTTGCCAGCGAGTCAACCAAATCGGTAGACATGGTGTCGGTGGTCTGGATCGACACGGCATTTGCCGAAGCGGCGAACTTGGCGATATTACCGCCCGAAGCCATGAAGTGACGGTTATTGGATGGGGCACGAACCGTGTTGATCATGACCGAAGCGAACTGTGCGTCGGAAGCCAACGGTACGGCCCATTCGCCGTTGGTTTGGAAACCGCGAGCGCCGGCCAGATGAACCAGCGTGCGTTGGTCCTCCAGACGAGCCATGTACCCGTAAGCGCCAGCACGAGCCATACCGAGCAGTTCGTGCACGGTGCGTTGTTGGGACATCTGGCTGCCAGCGGAAACCGGTTTGCGGGTCACGTTGATGTGCAGGCCGTCTTGCGAGAAAGTCATCGCATCGCCCATGCCCTGAGCGTAAGCGTCACCCATGATCGGGGTGCCCATCACCGGGTTTACCAGATCGAAGGTGATGCGGTCGCCGGCCACCTTGGTCAAATCCTTGTTACGGACAATCGGGTAGTCGGTGGAAGTTTGCATCTTCGCTTTGCTCTGGGCATCGGCGTCGGTCGGAAAACTACCGGCGAGACGATTCAGAATGGTGCGGCGTTGCATGGTGGCATAGAACAGACCGACGGATTGTTTGACAATCGCCAGGGGTGAACCAAGTGGTAGTATTGTTGCGCTCATGGTGATGCTCCTTCTATTGGGAATGTGGCGTCGTCTCGACGCGACGGTACGTTACAACGATCTCAGGATTGCCTCCGGTGTCATGTTGGCGAACTTCCTTGACCAACCATCAGCGGTGGTCGGTTCCTCGATGGTGTGCGCGACTTGCGACGCGGGCACATCAGTCAGGCTCTTGAGTTTCGGGGCTTTCGCCTTGGATATTGCGGCATCGGCGGCTGCCTTGATTTCGGCATCCGATTTAGCTGGCACGGGGGCCGGTGCAGCGTGCGCGGCTTTGTACTGATCAAACAGTTCGACCACCTCCTTTGCAGAACCGGCTTCAATGACGTGCGTCGCACCGGACTTGGCGTAACCAGGTAAGGTGTCGATCCATTTATCAATCGAACCGTTCTTCATCAGTTCGCGGAAATCGGGATGTGCGTCGGTAATCACGGAGAAATGCGCTTCGTACGCTGAGTCTTCTGCGGATTTCTGGATCGGGGCGAGTGCTTCGTTGAACTGCTTGGTCAATTCGGCGGTCTTCAGACTCACGCCAGCTTCGATCATTTTCTGCAACGCAGGGACTAGCGTTTCAGCGAGTTCGGGGTAATCTTTCTTCAGGCCGGCGAGTACGTCTTCTTGGGCTTCCGTGGTTTGAGTGCCGGTTGCGGCGTCCTCGACCTTGGCGGCCTTAAGGTTGGTGATCAGATCGGCTTGGGTGGCAGAGAGTGTTTCGAGTTGCTCCACTTTCGCCCGACTTGCTTCAAGTTCGGGATCGACGGTGGGTTCCGTAACGATCGGATCGGGTTCGACAACCGTCTTAACAACCGGGTCGGCTTCGACCACAGGGGTTTCGGGATTGTATTCGACCAGTTCGCCACGACCGAGTAAATGTAATTGCTCAGTCGTCAGCGAGTCATACGCATCGGCGTTGTTCAAGAACCACTCAAAATCATGGCCTGTGTTATCGGACATGGTGAAACTCCTTTTTATTGCTAGGATGGACGCCATCTCGGCGTGTATTGCTTATATACCACAGGGCGAACCCCGTGGCAATCGTTTTAGAACGGGCCGAGGTTACCCCAGATCAGGGAAATCGTACCATTCACCAGAATCGCATCGTTTCCGCCAGACCCGGCATCCGCCACTGCGAAGTTCAGGAACGCTTTTTTCGCTGTACCAGAGCCGTCCCATTGTGCGGCGGCGGTCGAGATGCCCTTGAATGTGCTGGCACCGGCGGTGAACGTACATGCGGTCGATGCGATGATGTCCGCTTCAGTGCTGGTCAGGGTCGCATCGGCGCCAGCGGTTGCGGTTCCGATCGCAGACACGATGGCGGCGGTGGTGGTCAGGCCAGTTCCGACACGAGCCAGCGTCAGATTGGTAGTAGCGCCAAGCAAGGACAGTACGCCGAGCGGGAAGTCGTAAATTTCCAGACCACCGTATGCCCCAGCGGTCGTCGCATCGGTCGTGGCGACAGACACATTGGTCAGCGTCAAGATCGTCTTGTTCAGACCAGGCGACGTGTCGGAGTCAGTAACCCCGGCGGTAATCGCAGCGGCGGGAACGGTGCCGGGTGCCGAATAGTTGAAGATCGTCGGGCCGGCCAGCACGGTAAACGTGTCGGTGTGGCCCGTGTATAAGTTGATGACCGCATCCCCTACGGTGTCAACCTGGCCGATGGCCCAATTGTTCGAGGACTGCGTGACGGACAGTTCCATCAGATTTTTGGGCATTGTCAGCACTTTCCCGCTGATATTCTTAACGAGGTAACTCATCTTGATTCTCCTTTATTTAAAACTGCGTTGGCCTTGCGGTCGATCTCTGCCTTAGATGCGGGGGAGAGATTACCCGCTGCGACTTGCTGGGTTGCGCGCGACTTGGCATTCGCAGCATGACTGGCGTCTGGCATTGGGTACTTGCCGGTGCCAGTGCGCTTGTCGTACACGCCGAAATTACCGGGCGCGATCCGGTTTCGCTGTGCGGCGGTCAATTTGCTCACAGCCCAGCCTCGATCACAGTGGCGGTAGTCACGCTGTTCCAGATGCGAACCGCTTGAACAGCTCGCGTCTCGCCTGCCGTGAATGCCAGAGTTGCAACGCTACCGTCGAGACAGGTCACTTTGACGACACCGGCACCGCCGCAGCGGATGAACCGGCACGGGGCGGCCAGGTTTACTGTGTCACTCTTGGTGAGCGTCGAGTCGGCGGTGGTGATGAATCCTACAGGCGGGTCATTCCTCATTATTGCTGTCCTCCTTCAATGCCGCGACCTGCACCGAGTGCCGGCGATGGTGGTCTTGGCGGGTAATTCGGGTGAGTATTGGGTGCGGGCGGGATGGGGTTGGTGCCCTGCGGCACACCTTGCGGCAGCGCACTCTCAATGTCGGGGTTCACGCCGTTCGGAGTGGGGGGAATATACCCGGCACCTTTGAGTATTTCATCACCGACCGGCGCCAGTTCTGGCGATGCGATGATTAAACCGCCGGCCTCCATCGCTTGATATGCCCCCAACGTTCCAACAGATACTGCATCGGCGTTGAGTTTCTTGATCTGCGCTTGCTTCAACTGGCCATCTTGGATCAATTGTTGCGCCTTGTGCTCTACGCCGGCCTTCAGCAACGCGGCTTGCACGGCTTCATCCTGCTGTTGCTGGATCTGCTCGGGCGTCGGTTGCGTCATCGCTTCACGCAGGGCTTTGATGGCTTCGGCCTTTTGTGGGACATCCATGAGCGACAGGAGTTGTGGCGCCAGCACCGTCTGGAACTTCTCAGGCATGGACTTGTACGCTTCGCTCATGCTAGTCAACTGCTGGCCACGGTAGGACGGCGAATTTGGTACGTCTTCCAGCGTCACCTTGAGCATCGTGCGGCTCACGTCGTTGGTCAAGTAACCGTCAGGATGAGGTACGTTGAGCGAAACCTGACGTGGAGCGGCACTTACGGTGCCCGGCAGGGTGACGGTAGCGGGGTTGTCGGCCAGGTCTTCCACGATCAGCGACAGCAGCAGTTCGCCCACTTCGTTGCGTGAATCCTGGAAATTATCGAACAATTCGCCCAATCCGAGGGAGGATTGTTCGACCAGACCGGAGTTTGCCACGGCGGAACGGGCTTGAGTCGCTTCACCCATGTACGAACTGTTGATCGAACTGACGCGTTTGATCCCTTCGCGGCAATCATTAAGCAGGTTGTTTTGCTGGTCGGTGAGCTGGAAATCGCGGTCAACCTTGAATATGTGACCTTTCGCCGTGAAATCACGGGTGAGGATGATGTCCGCATCAGATCGGGCCACTTCGCGTCGAATAGTGGCATCGTCGTCAAGGCAGGCGCCCTCGGTACGTGTCGTTATGGCCGAGGATATGCCCCACCGCAGCTTGCTTATCGTGGCGTTGAGGGCATCCTGCAAATAAATCCATCCACGGGCTAGGCCATACGGGACACCGGTACGATCTTCGCGCCGATACCAGAACGGGACGTAAGGGAAACGGTTGTGTTTGTAGGGGCAGGGCTCATCGCTCAACTTATGAGGGCCAAGCCACCACGACAGGAATACCTTGCTGGTGACAGCGTACTCGGTCGTGACCAAACCATTGCTGATCGCCATGGCGTGAACCACGGACGACGGATCGTGCTCGACCACTCGACCGTCGGGGCTGCGTAAGACCAGCACTTTAGACCAGACTCGATACCAAACTTCGAACAATGCGACTCGTTTGTTAGCGATGTCGCGCCATTCCTGTTCTTCAATGGACGACCCGCGCTCGCTCTGGTAGGACGCGGCCATCATGGGGTATGAACCGTGCGTATCCCCTGGTAGCGGCGTAGTCACCGCACCGTAGGCGCTTCCGCTGATGCCCTCGCTGATTGACATGTGCAAACCGGTGGAATGGCCGCCGTCGGGCGTGAATTGATCAGAACTCATCCACCGGTTTGTCGATGCCTTCTCGATCAATTCGGCGTGTTCAGGGAAAAGCAGCAGGCATTGGGCTTTATCCGTCCATCTGCGCCGGATAAGGTAGCGATGATCGCTCATCGACGGATCACGCGTTCCCTTCCAGTCGTACCAAATCTCGTTGCGGTGGGTATCCACTGCGCGGTACGGGTACTTGAACGGATCGGGGTTGCGGGTTACTTCGACCCAACCTACGCCTACCCCAGCTTGGGGGCGAAACGCATTGGAACACGCCTTGTCAGCCTTAGAGTGGCGTTCCGCTTCGTTGAGTTTGACATTAATCGCTTCGGCCACCTCGTCGTCGGCCACGTCAGAGGTCGGAACGACACGCCAGTTGCGACGGAGCTTTGCTTCGGTCCCAGAGACATAAGCGAGGGATGAAGTCATGAGGTTTTCTATTGCAGGAGGGATGCCGATTTCTTTTTGTTTCTGGAGGATTTCAGAATCAAGCTGGTTCCCGTCGAGGTAGTCCGAGCAGCGATCCGCTTCGGTGCGCCACTTCGGCTGGTTCTTTACTTCGATGTGGAACGCTTCGAATTGAGCGAGCGTCAATCCCTGGCCAGTGTCGGCCTGCTCATCGGTATTGCCGTCCTCGATCGTTACATCTTCATTCATGCTGTCATCCCGACAGTATCGTTAGCTCGGCAACATACACTATGTTGAATCTGTACGCAAGTGGTGCTACTCCTCTCGGTCAATCACCTCATCCAATCGCGCCAGATCCTCGACGGTGAACTCGCCCGATGTCTCAAATTTGCACGACACGCACAGACCGAACTTGTTGATGTGGTCGGCAGGCACGGGGGTCTTGCAACCGGGGCATTCCTTCCGTCCGAAGATGCGATCCCATCCCGAGTCGTAGTTGCTCACTGCGGCGAGGTCGCTCGCCTTGTTGAATATGGGCTTACCCGTTATGTCGTTGCGGCTGGCACTCATGGTGCGGTTCTCCTATCGGTCACAAGCGCCAGTCTGGAGGCGGACGACCCGACCCCGACCGACCCTGGCGCGTTGACCCCGCCATTGTAACATCACCTGCGGCTTTAGCCTGTGCCCAGGTACGAAAAGCGTCAGCTCCTTCTGTGGCGTCATTGCTTTTGTCGGGTTCATCAGACCAACCCCCCGCCCGATTGCGCTTTTTCTTGTAGGTGTCTAGGCGGGAGATGCCCAATGCGCATCGTTCGACATCGAAATACGCGGACTTGAATTGGTCCCATACGAGTTGGATGCCCTGCACCAACGTCGTTATTTTGGCCACTATCTCGAACCTGTGGTTGGGCAGTAGTCGCTGCATTATCTCTGCGATAGATTCGTTCTTGTCGTTCTGCCGCTTATGAGACGCATCGTGCGGCAGAAAATGCTTGTTGTAAATATACCCCTTGTTTTGCAACATTACCGCGATGGTCGCCAATTGCGTGTCGTCCTTGCCGTGCGCTTCAAAGTAATCAATAAACCGATCCTCCACGCCTATCTGTTGCAGGAACCAGATCGCGGTTCCATCGCTTTGGCCGACGTCCCAGAACGTATTAACGGGCATATCGAGCACGGGCATACGGCAGATACGACCTTGCTTCCGGGCGATTGCCATCTGCTTACGATGGAAGTTTCCCTCATTACTGACGAAAAATGGTTCGTTAGGTGTACTCGGGTATTGGGAGTACATCTTCTCTTCTTGCTGACCCTGAAAGGACCCTTCCAAAGTGGCCGCGTACCATGCGCGCTTACGGGGCGGTAAAACACACCCCATCTCTTTCTCAACATCATCGAAATACCGCGCTAGTTCTGGCGGAATAACAACGCCGACCGGGTTCATCTCGTACTCAGTGGCGGTCCACCATGCACTGAAATGGAATTTGAAATCTTTAGCATTAAGCGCGCGACCTTCTTGGCGCAGCTTCTCCGCCGCGATCACTCGTTCGTAATAGTCCCCTTCCGCACCCTCACCGGTAGACTCAATCACAAGGATGCCGTTGTCAGGCACGGTGGGGATTGTGCCTATAACGATCTCATTCGCTTTTTCCGGCGCTTTTGCGCAGATTTTTCCGTACTCCGAGATGAGTAGCCGGTGCAAGGTGGCAGATGCGAACGATGTGGCTACGCGAATACCGCTGTCTTCTTGGCCCGTCCCCCCCGTGCTAGTGTGGGCGAACACCAACTCGTTGGTATTGCTCGACCTGACGGGAAACATCCTCTTAAACTCGGGGTCGAGGTTGTCATAGGCGAATTTTACTTTGTCACGGAAGAATGCCGTGGCGCTTGGGTCATCCTGGGCGACGATACCACATCGGACGTTGTGATTGAATAGCGCGAAATCCAACCACATGATGCAAAACAGGGTAGTGAATCCCCGCTGCCGGTCCTTAAGGATGATGTTGCGGTAGTGCATTTCCCGGACGAACTCGCGCTGCGCATCGTTACCAACGAACGGTACAACCCCGGCAGGGTTGTTCTCAACGTCCTTGATCATGATCTTGTACATGCCTGAGTCGAGCACGCGCCACATGGCGTCATGTCCGTTACGTGCCCAGGCTTCTGCTTCGGTTGGTGTCATGACTTCAACCAGAGTACGACGGCCAGAATCAAGCAATATATCGCCGAAACGCGAAACGTGCAGCGTAGTATGTATCTAGCCTCGTCGGCTCGCTCTTGCGGTGTCATGTGTTACCGCTACGATCTGCGGGGTTCAAAGCGGCGCGTAACTGCGCTTCGAACATGCTTTTTTGTATCTCAACGTCCGTGCGATACGCATCACTGCGTCTGATCTGGAGCTCCAACCGGGCTAGGCTGTTCCAGCATGCGTGGGCTGCGTGCCGCAACCCCGTATCCGGGTCATTCTGTTCGCCCGTGCTCTCTGCGAGCAAATGGCGGAACAGTGCGTCAGTGTATCGTTGCTCACCGTCTGGCACTTCCATCCATCCGTTGTCGCTGTACTTTCCGGCGCCATACGTGCCGACCTTGCCCACCTCCTGTAATGCGCGACTGAACCCCCCTAGCACCAGACCGAGGCGGTTCTTGCCGGCGTCCAGTTTGGCACCCGGTTCGTGTGGGCTGCGGCCTGTTGGATCGGCTTCTGTGGGCGTCATGTCGTACTTACGAGCATCGCGCAAGGCACAGGCGGCTTCATATCGTGGGTCGTCGGTACTCACGGCTTGCCCTCCACCGCCTGCCGCGCACGTCTCGCTTCGATCTTGCGCTGCTTCCATTCCTTCTGGTACTCGATCCGGCGGGGCGTGAGGTGCTTATCCTTCAACGCGATGAACTCGGCGATCACCTCGGGCGGGTAATCCACTCCAAGTACCAGACGGCGCCAACCCGAGGGGGTCGGTGCGACCGGCACACCGATCAGCGTGTATTGTTTGAACGAGTAGCCGCCGAGCGATGAGCGCGCTTCGGCGAGGTCTTCCTTGGTCAGTATCATGTGCGGTTACGCCAGACGTAGTTGGTTATTGCGATACCGAAGCCGAACATGCTGATCGACGCAACGCACCCGAACACGAGGAGGTCGGCGGCCACGCTGTTTTGCACAGTGAAGATGGGTGGGAACATGGCCCACAGACCAAACACCCCGGCAAACCCGAGCATCAGACCACCGAGCAATAGTGCGGCGTTGCGTATCATGTGGGCACTCCTTCGGCCTGTGCGGCCCTCCACGCCACCTCACACTCAGCGAACCGCAGCAATTCCCAGATGCGGTTCAACGCATCGGTGTATGCCAATCCCTGCGCGCTCTCCGAGTCGGGGCAACTCGACTCACCTCGGACGACATGCCCGTTGTCCAGCGTGACGATGCACATCATGCCACCGAACGAGTCAGGCACATACCATTGCGCCGACTTGATGCGTGACTCGACCAGCGACGGTGTGAGTATCGAGGCGGCTCGTGCGTCACTGGCAATGGCTTGTTCAGCGGGGGTTATGCCGCGTTCAACCGCGTCGGGTATGGTGCGCTGACGTGGCAACTCGACCACACGGCCCTCCTTCTCGGCCTTCCCGACCAGGGCGGCCAGTGCGGCCTCGTTGCCCATCACGCTGCGTCCCACGTTACGCCCCCAGCAACGCGCGGATACGGGCAATAGCGGAGCGCACGTCGTCAGCGACGGCGGACTCCCAACCAGCAGCCTGGGCCTCCAACTCAGCCAGCACAGTCAGGTGGGGTTGGATGGCGTCGAGTGAGGCCTGATCCGCAGCGAGTTGGGTATTTGCTGCGTCGAGCGCGGCTACGGCGTTGGCAACTGCTGTTTGGTCGGCTGCGATGCTATCGGTCAGTGTGGTCATTGCGCTGCTCCTTGGTTGGTTATGCTACATGTGAGACGCATGGTACGCACGTAGCGGGATTGGTGTCAATACCCCCTCCCATTCCTAACATCCGATAACTTTTCCCATTCCCAAAATTTGTGGCGTATGGGCGGACGGTTGCAATAGATAATTCGACACGTCTGATCCGCAACACCCCCCCCCCTCGTATCGGACGAACCATCTTGACTCGATTGATCAGCCTGGCGCTGGATGCGCTGGATGCGCTGGATGCGCTGGGTGCGCTGGGTGCGCTGGATGCGCTGGGTGCGCTGGGTGCGCTGGGTGCGCTACGTATCGGACGACTCGACCGCCTCGAACTCACCCTCAATGGCTGGGAGTGGTGCGCATGTAGCGATTGGGATCGTTGATCCGCTTGCTGCGATGCGTTGGATCATGTCGGAGAGGGGGCTTGCATCGACTGTGACATCGAGCCGGCTGTTACGCTCGCTCAATCGCTGCGATAGCAGGCCGGCGGTACGCATGAGGGCATCGTGCTTATATTTCATCAGGGCCACGGACGCCGGGTCGATGCGATCCCCATAGATGCCATTGGCGATCATTGATGGCTCAGCATGGATCATAGCGATAGACAGATCATGCAATCGTTGCGCCTTGACCTCTAGGGCGCGGTTGTATCGGTCGGCGTCGGACGTGAGGCGGCAATAAACCGTATCGTGCGACACACCGAACGCTGCCGCGATTTGATCCAGCGAACCGCTAACCGGGTCGGAGTACATATCGAGCAGGGTGCTTAAATCGATCCAATCGAGGGTAGTGCTCATTTTGGTGCTTTCCGGGCATATGTATGGCGGCTATTTGTGCGGCATGACGGGCAATTTGTCAAGAGCGTGGTGGGCTGTTAACGTGGCCCGAGCATTCCACCTTTCGAGCATAATCAAGCACTTGCATTACGTCGATATGTCGATAAAATGGCAAAATCAGGTATCTTAGATCATTCCTACGCTAGAAAAATCACTTTGTAATCAATAACTATCTTTAATACTATATATATATATATATATAAGATCAATGATGGAAGGTTATAGGATAGAGGGGGGGGGGGTGTATCGGATGGAGGGGGCGGGGCGACGGGGCGCAATGTGGGGCCGTTCATAAGTCGGTTGGAAAATCCCTTTATAATCAACCGGCCAATGAAATAGTGGAAATCAAACGCATTAACTGATACCCGCGTTTATTGATTTTATTGACAATTTCAAAAAGCATATGATATTCTTGGGGCTTCATCCAATCTATAGGGAGTCTATCGTATGCTACATCTAATATATCTATCCGATGCAACCGAAACGTGTGGGAGGTTGGCACGGGCTGGCCATAGTCCGGCCTACCACGAACCGAGCGAAACGCCGGCAAGTGTGGCGCAAGTGTGGCCTATGGGCGACTGCTACATTACCGACTTGGGCGCGCAAGTGTGGCCCTGGGTGATGTATTCCGGCGCACCTGGTGAGGGTGAACCGATGGGATACTACTTAGAGGACGTGCCGCCATTGCCCAAACCGCCGGCAATTACTCCTGACATGATCGTCGAGCGTGATACAGGCATTCCGACCCCGGCGGAAGTGGCACAGATACCAATAGAGCGGCGCGCCCTATTCGCTGCCCAATGCCTGCAAAGAACGGGCGTAGGATTTAATCGACACGATGCGGCCAAGCTGTTTGGGATCTCCACGATAGAGATAAACCGCTGCATCCGGGCCATACATCCAAAGGCGCATAAACGGCCTCAAAGCCGGTCCGCGCAGGCCGCGCACTGGTACTATAAAACGGAGGATGCTAGCCGGCAGGACGCGGCAAATAAATTCGGCGTTTCGCTGGGTGCCGTACATACCGCGCTACATGCGCTCTACCATCCTGACCTGATACCGAGCGGGCGCAAGGGGTTGGGCGTAGAGGCCACTAAGAAGCGCAACATACCGGCAAGCGCCGCACGCTGGGCATGGAAGGAAGGGCAGACTGTAAAATGCGCCGCGCAACGCTATGGGGTGCCTGTTGATGAGGTATTGAGGGAGTATTACAAAATTGAAGCCGCATGGCACCGCAAGCACGGGCGCCATATGTAACGCGGCACGGCGGCGGTCATAAACCTCGCTTATAGGCCTATAAAAATAATCGTATTGTTATATTATATATGTTGTGTATAATTCAATCATGCACTGGAGGAACGGTGCAACAACCCGACAACATAGGAGATTGAGGTCATGAAAACCTTTGGGATGATTAAAGGAGCTGAAATGAAATCCACAAAACAGGCAGAAGCGTTCCAATGCGGTCTTGATTCTTACTACGAGGCCTGGGACGGCAGCAAGATTGCTTTAGTTAAATGGGGCTATCAACAGGAAGATGGCGATGACGTGGTTGCTGAGTTTGATGCTGGTCGTGCTTGCGCCGAAAGTGATGACGAAGTAGACCAACTGCCAGAGGGGCTGAAATGAACGAACCCTGGAAGACTGAGCCGAACTACCTCAAGTGGATCGACGCCGCGACCGGCTATCCGTGCATGATTTGGCGGGTGGACCATACCGGCGCACTGGCCGGCATTAAGCTGCGCATGGAAGAAATGGCGCGCACGGCATAAACCCCACAACAAACCCGACAACACAGGAGCAATACATCATGGACGCATACAACACCGAAGACACGGAACGTAACGGCACAGAATACCGCATTGAGTATTACTATGACGAGGACCATAACGCGCCGTGGATTGAAGAGGACGGGCACGGCATTATCAGCGAGTGGACGACACGCGACAAACACCCCGGCGAAGTAGCGATTGCAACAGACGGGCGCTCGCATCGTTACTACGACGTGGCCGCCACTATCGACCTCGCCAAGCGCGACGGCTGGGGGGTATCCAGCGACACTACCGGCATGACGCCCGCACAGGTGACCGAAGAAGCCGTCGAGCAGGACATGAAACAGATGCGCGAATGGTGCAATAGCAGATGGCACTATATGGGTATTGTGGTATTCCCGCTGACCGTTGATGGTGATGAGTTACGCAGTAAGAGCAAGAGCTTGTGGGGCATCGAGTCGGATAGTGAGGATGAGCACCTGGCTTCCGTGGTTAATGACCTGATTAGCGAGGTGCAATCATGAGCTACACAGTCACCGTTCCGCCCACCCACGAACAGGGCAGCTACACCACACAGGCCGATAGCCGCGCCGATGCGCTATGGCACTACAACAGCGCCCGCGCGCATGATGGGTTGGCGCCAATCACCAGAATGCCCGCTGGCACGGTCTACACATATCAGCGCATGAAGGAATACCGCGAAAATAAACCGGGCGTGCCCTTCCGGCTGGTGCTGAAGCGCGTCCCCGTAGCAGCATAAACCCCAACGTCCGATAACATAGGAGCAATACCATCATGAACGCAAAAATTGAAGAAGCCCGCGCCAAAGCAGCCGCCGCACTCGAAGCGGAGATAGCGCGCATTACCCGTGATGAAGAACTGCGCGCCCTGGCGCCGGACGGTATCGAGATCAAGCGCACCACGGGCGCCGGCTGGGATGGCGTATCAACCATCACCTATGAGGTGCAAACCGGCGCACAGGTTGCCGTAATTGTCGAAGCATGGCGTGGCAAGCATGGCGCATTTCTCCCAATCGGGAAATACACCGACGGGACATGCGTAGTAACCGCGTATCCGACCAAGGACTACCTCAAGCCCGAAGCGCTGAAGGCTATTGAGGATGATGCGATTGAGGCGCGCAACAGCCTAGGCCGGGGATTCTCCAGCGTAGAATTTTCGTTCTATCCCGCAGTTGCGGGCGAAAAAATTGAGGTACATATTGACCTGGCGTTCCGTTGCTCCGTTGCGGGATTCGCGGGCCGCATTGACGCCCACTACAACCGCAACGGTTTCCCCACCAAGGTCGAGAAAACGAAACCCGAAGCATACCGCGCCGCTGCCTACACTGTCACGTTCGGCGGGGGCTCAGAGGACGCGGCAGACTGGCGCGGGGTGTTCAACGTCGATGCATTTTTGGGCGAGGTGACGAAATGAGCGCCCAAGTGCATCGATTCGGCGATTGTGTGGCGGCGAGTCTCGGCACCGGGGAAACCGTTTACCTCACCCCGAAGGACGCTAAAAAACTGGCGCGCACCCTCAACGCTTGCGCCAGTAACGTAAAGGCAAGCCGTTTCGTCGATAGTGAATTTACCACAGTCGGGCTTGAGCTGGAGGATACCGGGCACAACGGCACGGGTTATAAAATCAAGCGCGCACCGCTTGGTAACTGCCCGCGGACTCTGGCAATTTATAAGCCGGGGCAGCCCATGCCGGGAGTCAATCACGCGTATCACTACGCTGGCGCGGTCCCTTGCACCGGGCGCCAAGTGTGTCATTTGTGCGGGAGTGAAAAGCCATGACCATCTTAGCCAGCACGAGGGACCATCTGGTCGAGTACGAAGCGGGAATGCTCACTATCGCCCGCCGTACCGACGGCAACTGTATTGCACTGCAAGGGCGAGGTATTGCCGGCCAATTCCGCGCTTGCCTCAAAACGCACAGCGCAGAGCGCACCATCCAAACATTTATATCCCTGGGTGCAACGTGGCGCCCGCTGTACAAGCCCCGGTGCGTGCCGTGGCCCGATAGCGGCGTGGATCGGTTAGCGACACAACAGGCGACCTAGCAACGTGGCATAGAAAACCCGAATCATATTTAAGGAGTAGCGAACATGAAAACTGTCTACTATCTGCATAATGCGAGAGCCAGCGCCAAACGCGCCGCGCTCGACTTGCGTAGCGAGCTGGGGACAGCATCGCCGGTCGAAGCGTTGCGCATATTGCCGATGATTGAGCAGGCGGCAAAATTGGAACAACAAATCAATGCGCTTATCGGCGCGAAGGAAAGCGTGGAACGGGTTAGCAAGGAGGCGTTCGACTATGTGGCCGATTGTCTAATGCATGAATCACTATTCCCTGGATCAACGTATTCAAATACTGAGTGGGGGTATCCTGGCGGCATACAATCGGTGACAACGTACCACAAGCTGCCGTGGCGCCCACTCAGGGATTTACGAGGCGAGGTAGCGAAATGAACCTAGTCAAACTCTATACGCGGCACGGCACGGGGGCGACGTGGGCCGTATCGACCGCACCATGACACACGACAGCTCAAACATGACACACGCGGAATACTACCTCCTGAATGGTACGCTCTCACCCGTCAGGTGCGAAGAATTGATTGAGGTATCGGACGCCATGAACCGAGTAGCCGGTCATGCCGGCGGCATCGATGAGGCGCTTGGGCAATTCCCCGATGAGGATTTCCTCCAGGAGATCATCGACGACCTGGGCACCCTGGCGCGCAACCTCCGACTCGATAACCGGCAAACATGCAAGGATATTGTCAAAGCGCTGGAGCTGCTACAAACCGAAACGAACCAAGCGGCAGAGCACGGACGCGAAGAACTGCGTAAAGTGCTGGCCGCTGCCACAGCACCACAACCATAAGGAGGTACTACCAAATGTGTAAACGCCACAGTTTTATTCTCACCCGCGCCGGTAAAGTCCATGACGGTTACGGCGTAACCGACTCGCACACCGTCATCCGCGAGCTGGCCGGACTACACGCCAATGATGACACGGTAAACGCCTATGAATGGCAACCCCCGGCAGGATGGCCAGGAGCGGATTGGGAGGACGGCCTGATAAAAGACACGGAGGTATTTACTGTCAAATCTAGTCACCTGGGGGCGATAGAGCGGCACCTCCGCGCGCTATACCCCACGATGGTCGAATGGAACGCCGGGGATAAATACCGGAGCATGGCAAATTGCACCGTGGGCGGATGGCTCGACCTGCGCGGCCTGACCAGCGCCGAGGGACTGGTGCTACCCACCACCGTGGGCGGAGGGATCGACCTGTCCGGACTGACCAGCACCGAGGGACTGGTGCTACCCACCACCGTGGGCGGATCGCTCGACCTGCGCGGCCTGACCAGCGCCGAGGGACTGGTGCTACCCACCACCGTGAGCGGATGGCTCGACCTGTCCGGACTGACCAGCGCCGAGGGACTGGTGCTACCCACCACCGTGAGCGGATGGCTCGACCTGCGCGGCCTGACCAGCGCCGAGGGACTGGTGCTACCCACCACCGTGGGCGGAGGGATCGACCTGTCCGGACTGACCAGCGCCGAGGGACTGGTGCTACCCACCACCGTGGGCGGATGGCTCGACCTGTCCGGACTGACCAGCGCCGAGGGACTGGTGCTACCCACCACCGTGGGCGGATGGCTCAACCTGAGCGGACTGACCAGCGCCGAGGGACTGGTGCTACCCACCACCGTGAGCGGATCGCTCGTCCTGCGCGGCCTGACGAGCGCCGAGGGACTGGTGCTACCCACCACCGTGGGCGGAGGGATCGACCTGCGCGGCCTGACCAGCGCCGAGGGACTGGTGCTACCCACCACCGTGGGCGGAGGGATCGACCTGTCCGGACTGACGAGCGCCGAGGGACTGGTGCTACCCACCACCGTGGGCGGATCGCTCTACCTGTCCGGCCTGACCAGCGCCGAGGGACTGGTGCTACCCACCACCGTGAGCGGATGGCTCGACCTGCGCGGACTGACCAGCGCCGAGGGACTGGTGCTACCCACCACCGTGGGCGGATGGCTCGACCTGTCCGGACTGACCAGCGCCGAGGGACTGGTGCTACCCACCACCGTGGGCGGATGGCTCGACCTGCGCGGCCTGACCAGCGCCGAGGGACTGGTGCTACCCACCACCGTGGGCGGATGGCTCGACCTGTTCGGACTGACCAGCGCCGAGGGACTGGTGCTACCCACCACCGTGGGCGGATCGCTCAACCTGAGCGGACTGACCAGCGCCGAGGGACTGGTGCTACCCACCACCGTGAGCGGATGGCTCGACCTGCGCGGCCTGACCAGCGCCGAGGGACTGGTGCTACCCACCGCCGTGAGCGGAGGGATCAACCTGAGCGGACTGACCAGCGCCGAACGTGCGCGGGTATTGTCGTGAGCCCCAGCCGTAAAGCCGTCGCCTGGATGTTAGCCGCCCCTACAGGTGAACGACGCACCCAGGCGCAAGCGGCGGCGCGCTTCGACATCCCGCAGTCAAGCGTTAGTCTGGCACTCAAGCGCCATTTGCCGCCCGACCAGCGACCCGATGCGCGGCGCCGGAGCAAACCGTGAGAGTGCGAGCCGTCACGGTGGCTTACCACGGCCCGGCGCTGGGCTGGCGCGTCCGTCGCGTTTACCCAGTGTCACCCAATGCGCACCGGCCCCGTGTGTTCAGCAGCCGGGGGCAACGAGTCATTCTGATGGTGCAGGCCAGCGTACCGGTGCGGCCTGGATGGTTTTGTAGCCCGAGGCGGTTGCTTGGCGTGTAGCGACGTAGCATAGAAAACCCGGATCATAATTGAGGAGGTAACACCCAATGAAAGACGAGTATCAACTTGAGCGTGAATATGAGATTGCGGCAAGTGATGGGGGCATCACCCCACAGCAGCGCTACGACTGGCTGATGGACCAACCGATCAAACGCTTCAATATCTTCGGCCTGCGCCTTATGATCGACCTGCACGGCTACCTGGACATGGCGCAATTGCCGCCCGGTTTGTTGGATACCCTGGACCGGCTCTATGAAGGGATGAACCATGAATAGTGTCACACTGACGGAACAAGCCGTCATGCTGCTAATCTACGATGCGGAGTTGGAGCGCAACAACGCCAAGCTCGCGCGCATCTATCGCGAGGTGTCGGCGCTGCAATACGAAGCGAAGGTGCTACACAGGCGCCAAGCGGCACTGATCGATGCAGTTGCGCAACTTAAGGAGAGTATGACATGAGAACCCCAGAAGAACAGATGGCTGACTACCGGCAGTTTCGGGGGGAGTGCAAGGATCTTGCCGAAGCTGCCGTATTGCGAGAGCCGACCTTACGGCTTGTGCGCGGGCACTACTACTGCCACGCCTTCGGAAAACAACCACATTGGTGGTGCGAGAAGCCAGACGGGACTGTTGTTGATCCTTCGGCGCGGCAGTTCCCGAGTAACGGGGGTGGGGTGTACGAACCGTTCAACGGGGTTGTTGAGTGCGCGCAATGTGGAAAAGAAATGAACGAAAACGAGGCGCGTTTTGAGAGCAATTACGCATTCTGTTCGATCAGATGCAACATGCGGTTCGTTGGTCTTTAACGGAGGGACGCTTGACATGAGAAGACCAACACGACTCAGGCGCCCGTGGCGGCGCTTCAATATTTACCGTCACGACTGGAAAGACCTGGCCGCAACCGCGCTGGTCATAGTCGCCCTCCTACTGGCATACACCACTGCAGAGATCATCGATGAAATGGACAAGAGCGAGGCCGCCGCCCATTTGTCGCAATTGCTCCAATGGCACGCCGAAGCGAACCTGGTCGCATTGCTCAATGGTGAACCGCTTGTCGACCGTGACACGCACATGGCACTGACCGCCAGGATTGAGAGTTATCCATGAAACGCTACGGGCCGACACATGGAAGGAAACATATCGGCGTTGGAATGGGAGAACGGCAAGACGGGTTTTATGTGTCATTTGACGAAGCCCACCAGACGATCCAAGCGCTCACAACATTCGTCAAGTACATCAAGAATAATAGGCGCTGCGATACCGTTGACCGGAGCAAAGCGGAGATATTGCTTAACAAGATAGAGAAGGGGCACACGAACCCGTGAAAAGCAACGTGGACAGAACGCTAGAACTGATAGATAAGCAGCATCCCATTACTTGCGCTGAAGCATGGAAAATACTGGGCGGCAAACAGAAGAATTTGGCCGGAGTATTCAGTTACTTATCACGATCCGGAAGCATCATGCGAACGGGACCGCGCAACTGCTATCAGTACGGACCGCCGGTCGGCATGACCGCAGTTGAGGCACATGCGCTGGCTCTGGAGCAAGGAATCAAGGTGGTTAAAACGAGGGCGAAGCCGGCACCCGTACCCGTGCTTGGCGGTGTGTGGAGCGGATTGCTATAACCGCAATTCGTACTGTTCAACCTGATGCGTAGGGAATAGCGCCCATTGCTCGCATTCCCCCTCGCTCCATGCGTTACCCTTGCGCCCGTTCTTTGCACGTGGCATCACCACCAGATTGTTAGGCACCGTCAGCCCGCAAACCAACCGATGCGTAAGCGGAATGTCGTGGTCAACTTCGTGGGGTATCCCCGTTCGGAGGGTCATGACCGCAGCGTGCTCCTCGATCCCTGCTAACGCCTTTCGGTCGGCCCATGCGGGGATCGATAAAACATAGTGCACAATATAAGCCTTGCGACGGTGGCGCTGTAGCCAACCAGGTAGGTCACCCGCAATGACGCGCTTCCGCATGTTCGGTCTATCGTATGTAGTGATACCGCTCATCACACGCTCCTCAGTTCGTGCTCCACTTCAAACTCTTGAACCGCCGCGCAATACCGCGCTGACTCCTGACCGACGGCGACCTGACAGTATGGGCCGCCGTCGTCATCTTCCCCGAGGCAGTTGCACTCACCGCAAGACCCGCCGCCGAACCACGTTGACCAATACTCGACGGCATGGCGCAACCTGGAACATTTGCCCGAGAACTTGCGGTGCGGGTGTCGGTACGCTCCACAGTCACAGGTGACCTGACCCGGTAGCTCGGTGCGGATGCGGTACGTCTCGATGTACCATGACCGACCACCACATCGCGGACACCGGGGCTGTCTCACATACGCATCGGGACGCTTCGGTAGTGACTTGCGCTGCGTACATTTGACGCCGTCAGTACGGGTCAGGCAGCGGCAGGGTATCATTGCGCGACCATGTACGCCCGAATGAACGCGGTCGCTACGTCGGCATTGATCGCGTTCCCGTAACCCTTCAATCGCATCACCCGCGCTTCAGAAGTCGGCTCGCCCGTATCGCTGCTTCGCACCATTCCTTTGGTAGACCCTGCAACCAGCGGGAATGTGCCGGGTTCAACTGGCCGCCACTTTCCATCCCGGCAGAAGAGCCAGTCAGCATCTCGCCAGAAGCCGTTAGTCGGGCCGGGGTGTTCAGCGTGCGCATCGCTGCCATATTGAGTGTCGTGTTCTTCGCCATTGGATCGTACTGCGAGCCTCGCACCGCATCCGTCACCGTGCAAGACGGCCACCCCGCCATCTGTGCCGCCGTGTGGAGTGCTGGCCCGCCCTGCCGATTGGTAGAATTCCCCGCACCGTTCGTGTCCGTTACTTTCGCAGTCGGCCACGAAGTACAGTCTCCCTCGGATGTGCGGCGCACCGACGCCCGCAGCAGGGATACCGACCGCCCTGAAAGCGTAACCGATTCCTTCCAGGTCAGCTTGTACAAGGTCGAGCCAACCGTGCTTAATTGCCGCTTCAACCTGTTCACCAAAGACGACGCGAGGGCGGCACTGTTCGATGAGGTATTGCCAGTCAGGCCAAAGGTGCCGCTCGTCCGCCATCCCATCACCCTTGCCTGCTGCGGAGAAAGGCTGGCAAGGACAACTGCCTGTCCAAACTGGTTTGTCATCGGGCCACCCAGCCTGACGCAGTGCGTAGGACCAGACGCCGATTCCTGCAAAGAAGTGACATTGGGTGAACCCGGCGAGTTCGTCGGGCACGACATCAACGATAGATCGTTCATCTACTTCTCCATCTGCAATAAGTTTCATTTTAATCAGTTCGCGCAACCACGCGGCGGCGGCAGGGTCAATCTCGTTGTAATACGCACTCACGACCCCACCCCCACGCCTGCCACAACCCCCACGACCGGGGAAGCCCCCGGCACCTGCGCCCTCATGTACGCCGCCATGATCTCCGGCCCGTCCCGCAACTGCGCCGCCCAATGCCCGTTCTGGATATATAGCACAGGCTTCCGGTTCGTATTGGGCAACGCTACCGTGCTGGCCCCGGCACGTAACCCCGGATGATGCTCATACCCCAGCAACCGCATCACATCCCGGCGCCTCATCCGTGGCAGCGCCCCTTCCATATGGTTGACCTGAAGGAACTCCTGTAGCGCAATGCTCGACACCCAGCCGCCGGCGAATCCCGGCAATCCCTCGCGGATGGCCTCGGCGATCTCCTGTTCGACACGTCCCAAGCTGACCGCGATGGCTTCCTCGGTGCTGCTGGTTACCGGTGCGCGCGACATGAGGCAGGACAAACCGTACTCTTCGGGGATCTGGAACGTGTGCAGGTACTCGGCAACGATGGCGTACCCATGCTGGAATTCCAACCAGTTGCGCAGCTTGGCAAAATATGCAGAGTTCAACCCGTCACGCACCATATCTTCCAAGCTCTGCTGGTTGGTGAACAATGGCGCAATGCGTCGGTCTTCCTTGGTCTTTTTTACGCCGTCCTTGTGGTTGGAGTTCAGGATAAAATTGCAGCACACCTCGGCGGTGTACTCCGCCCGTTGCATCGCACGGATCGGTTGACGTTTGTCAGTAATCATTGGCTTGATCGTCTCGAACGTCTCGGCTTTGTCGTTCGCCGTGTAGATGTCCTCAACGATGATCAGCAGCATGTTGAGCATCCACGAGTTGTATTTCTCGCAGATTTGTGACGCCTTAGCGGTATGGGTGTAGGCCCAGCCGACCGCTTTTGCCACGCAACCGGACAGCATCGACTTGCCGTTTCCGGGGAAACCTTGAATCAGCGGCGCCCATTGGAATTTATGGCCCTTGAGCTGGAGGATCGCCGCGAAGTAGCTCAACAGGATCATCCGGTCCCGCTCCCACGGTAGCAGCAGCTCCAGGTGGCGTAGGAACGGGGAGATGTCGCCGACACGGCGGGGAATATCCAGCGCGCGGTATGTATTGACGAATGAGCCGCCGTCCTGAGTCCATATCTCATGCGGCGGCAGATCGGGACGGAAGGCCATGTGATCCACCTTCGGCATGGTGAGCGCTTGGGAATGGGTGAACGCCTTGAACGCGTTGTCGATCCACTTGCTCGTATCTTGCGAAATCTGGAACGATAAACCGCCGAACCGGCTGTCGAACTGGCTCTGATCCCACTGCTTACCCTTGTCGGTGAGGATAATCTTGGCGTCAGTGACGTAAGTAAAACCCGTCCATAGTTTGAGTTGGTCATCTGGTCCGGCAAGGCGCGTTCCCGTTGCGTGCCGACCCGTCGTGGTAACTGGGATAATGAGGTCGTCGCCAGCCTGGCCGCCGAAGATCGAGCCGGTATCAATCGTACCGCCACGCTTGGGATTGTCCCATCCGGCTCGCTGCGCTTTGGCGAATACCGCGGCGAAGTCCGTCCGTCCACCGGTAAACGTGGACCAGCGCGCCAGATCGGCGTCGGGGTCGTGCTTATCGCTGGTTGCCGACCACTCCGACCAAAGCTCATACCCCACGTCACCGAGGGACACCAGCGCCTGGCCGACCGCGATCCATTCGTGGTAATCATCGGCGGGCAGCGCGGTCAGTGCGCTGCGTAACTCGGCAATCGTTTCGTCCGTAGCGACTCGCTCGGCTTGTGGCATGGTTGACGGCGTAGCGGCGATGGTTGGCGGCCACACTGGCGCAAGACCGGCAACCCTATCGATACACGCGCCGACCGTCTGATATGCCACGTATGCCGCGCCCGTCACGCGCCCCACATAGTAGGTCTGGCTCAAGGTGAACGACTCATGCGCCAGCACGCCCCCCAGTACGCCATTCAACCGGGCGAGTAATTCCCGGCGTGCGGCGGGCTGCTGCGGCGCTGAGAACGGAGCGATCACGCGCCATCTGGGTTTGGCCGGGGTGTGGCTCGGGCTGGTGTAGACCACCGCCGCGATACCGGCAAACTCCAGCAGGGTCTTGGCCGTCTCGGGCGCCATCTGTTCGCCGTCGTAGTCGCCCTCCAACCCTGAGACGGTGAGGATATTGGCGTCGTGGCGCAATGCGCCCTTGGCGGTACGCTGTTCGCCGATCGTGGCCAGCTTGATCAGCGGGCAGGCTTGCTTCGATGGGTATTGCGGGGGATTGACGCACCATGCGGCCAGTTCGGGCCAGTCGGCGGTACGCGCCTCGGCGACTTGGCCGCGCACGTCGGGAAATATGGTGAAGGGGATCATAGCGCCCTCCCGTGGGCGGCGGTGACGCGGGCGAGTGCGATGGAGAAGTAGTCGTCGTCAGGGGTATTCTTCTCGATACCGGCGAATCTGAAACCTTCCAGCACGGCAGCCTTACCTGTACTGCCGCTACCCATGAACGGATCGAACACGACACCTGCAGGAGGCGTCACCAACCGGCACAGATAGCGCATCAGTTCGGTAGGTTTGACGGTGGGGTGTTTGTTCCCTTCCTCCCGATCGGTCCTGCTCGCTTTGGCGCAATAGAAGAAACGTGCTGCAGAACCTGAGTCGTTGCGCGGCTCATATTCTTTGCCGTTGTCGCTGGGTTCGCCGTAGCAGGAGGACTTGCTACGGGCGGCATCCGCTACCGCCCCGCACTGACCTTTCGAGTCGGGGAACAGCGCCAGCACTTCATCACTGCCGTCGTGGATTAGGTTGGCGGGCCAGCGCCCCCCGGTAGGTCTATTTCGTCCTTGATCCGCGTCTGCCCATGCCCCGCCATACCCCTCATCAGAAGACACGCGTTTTCCAGTCGCGCCCCCCGCTGTCCGATCTTCCCCTGTTCCCACCCGGCACCCATCAATATTCAATCCACCCGTTCCGTGCGCCAGCACGTTCGCGGCGACTGTTCCGATGAGGGGTTTGCGCGCCATGATGATCGGTTCGTGTGCGGGTTTTAGGGCGGTTCCCCATCCGGCCCATTGGTGGGCGGCATCGGTTGCGGGGGCGGTGATGTCAGACACCATGCGGCCTTCAGATGTTTTGAAATTCCCGCCGCGCATGTCGGGGCCGACGTCTTTGCTCCCAATCACCTCGCGTTCTGCCCCCGCTATTTTACCCAGAGCCTTCGACACGTCCAGCGATTTGGGAAATCCGGACCCATATAGCCACATGATCGTATCGCGTATTTCAAATCCCGCATCCTCAATCGCTACTGCCAGTCGATGCGAAGTGCGGCTGCCGCCAAACGCCAGAATGTACCCCCCAGGTTTGAGCACGCGCAACGCCTCGCGCCAGAACTCAACACCCGGTACGCCGTGATCCCAATTTGCGCCCATGAACGACAGTCCGTAAGGCGGATCGGTCACGATGCTGTCCACCGAACCATCCGCCAACCACGGCATGACGCGCAAACAATCCCCTTGGTATAGGTCGCACTGACCCACTCGCTCGTAGCGTTGCATGGGGCTACTCCCCGACTGACACTAACGATAATGCGGCAGCGCGCCTCAATTCCTCCGGCGCACCCTGAGCGCGAGGATCACCCACGGCCAGCGCTTGCCCGATAACCCGCAACGACCGCGACCTGATCGCCTCACCGACGACCGCACGGCGTAATTTCTTCATCGTGCCGAAGTGCTGGTTCACCGCGCCGGTGGATACGTTGGCGCGGGTGGCGATGGCCTCGCGGGTGATGCTGGTCAGCCCCTGCGCCTCGGCCAGTTGGACGGCGGCGGTGAGGATCTCGATCTTGCGGATGCGGAGGGCGTTGGACATGGTGGGGTGTGTTCCAGTGTTAGGTGTGGTTGTTTGGTGGCGCGTCATTCCATCCACGACACGCACGCTTCGGTTTCGCACTTGCCGTGCACGTGGCCGTTGTAGGCCGACTGGCTTAAGTGCAACCGGCCTTTGCATACCGGACACTCGACTATCTCGTAGCGGTCCCCTGCCGGCTTCGGCTTTACACGCCACGCACCTGCAACTTTCATGGCTGCAAAGGTACGTGCCAGCGACCGTTCAGAATCTTCCCGGTCGGTTTGTACTTCCTCGTCGGTCGGCTCTTGGTAAAACTGACACGGGGTCGCCTTATCGGCTCCGGGGAATGGCTTAGTTTCTGCTGGCTTTTCGCCCGGCTTCAGGTACGTACCGCCCCGCGCAGATTTGTGCATCAATTTAATGCACGGCTTCGGCCCCATCGGCCACATTGCCTCGTATGACACCCCGTGTTTGCACAGATCGTTTTGCACACCGTTGAAATGGATACATGTTCCGTGATGCATCTCGCCTCCTACCTCAGTAAAATATAACATTCACGCCGGCTTCGGCGAACATGATAGCGGCTATCTCGAAGCTGGTCGCCCATCGCGCATCGTCTTCCGGCAGTGGCGCGTACACCGTCTTGATCCCGGACTGAATGAGCAGTTTGGCACAATCGTTGCACGGGTGCAGCGCCGTAACGAGCACAGAGCAGCCATCCAGGGGTACTCCAGATCGGGCCGCGTTGGCAATAGCGTTGGCTTCGGCATGGACAACGAATCGACACTTGGTCGGTCGGTCATTCAATCGCTCCTCGGTGTCGTGTACCCCGCGTGGAAAACCGTTCCAGCCGGTCGCCCGGATCTCCATGTTCGGGCCGATCACCAGCGCGCCGACTTTGGTGGATGGATCTTTCGACATGGCCGCCACAGATTGCGCGATACCGATCAGGGATAGAGGTGTCATGCACTGCGCTCCAAATATGGCGCCGGGGTTTGGCTACGCTCCCCGACAAAAGCGCTGTCTTGTGTCAATCCCTACCTTGGGGTTAACTGGCCAGCCTAGCCACTGGTGGGACGCACCAGCACGTTATTTACAGAGCACCCGTCGAGAACGCAGCACGACCACCGAGCGCCGTTACAATTTCCAACCACTTCAATTGCGCCGCTTCCCGCGTATTGCCTGAGTATTTCCAGCCCTCGCGCTTGCACTCGACCGACCAGAATTGCCCAACGGTGTGCCCAACCATTTCGGGGGTGATCGTGACGGGCATGATGCCAATAAGATCCGACGATTTACACACGTGGTTTACCGCTCCGCTGTCATTGGCTAATCCGAACCGCACCGGAACGCCGCGCTCGTCGTTGAGACAGCCAACATTATTTCTCCAGAGCCGTCCACCCTGAGCCGAGGCCAGCAAGCGCACGTTGTTCTGCACCGCCGCCTCGCTCCCTGGCACAGCGCCCACGTCAGGCGTCAGGTCAGGACCGACCATAATGGCGCGTAACTCATCGAGCGCTTGACGCGTAACGCCGTGACGTGCGGCCCAGGTGTAGAGGCTTAGCACGATGCCAGCAACCGGCACATCAGGTTCATCGCAGCGGTGCGCTGCGCTTCGGTCAATTCAGGATGGGCGATACGGATAGCCGCTTGGACGGCTTCGAGTTCTTCGGGGGTGATGGGTGTCATGCTGTAAACTCCCTATAGGTAAATACGGATAATGCCTATGTTTGACGGTCGCGTCAAATCTATTTAGCCGACATTTGTCAACGCTTTGGTGCGCGTATCGCGAAACCCCCGTTCTAAGATAGTCACGTATTCGACGTGAATCCCGTATTTTTCAGCTATCACCTTTCTGGGGACACCTGCCGCTCGCTGCCCACGAACATCGGCAATTACGTCAGGTCTTTTCATCAGGGGATTAGTTACGCCCTTCGATACGCGTGATCTCGCCTCTTCATACTCTGGGATCAGTTCGTCTGGGTAGCGACTAAGTAAGTTCCAAAAAGCTGTCGTTCCCATGATACCCGTGGCTTTGACTGCGTTATGTAGGGAGACGTTAAAGTCAACCATGTGCCTGAAGATACAGACCGCATCGTCTATGCTGAACGGGGATTCGGGGATCGGCGTACACGCGACATTTTTCCTAGATTGTAATATTTTTGACGAGCTGTTGCGTTGTACTTTCGCGGCAGCTCGCAGGGAAGCTATCGACTCGGGAGTACGGATCGCTGCTAACCGATCCACATTTAGAAGACCGTTGTTTTTATTTTTAATCTTCGTTCCTGCGCTTGTCAGACCTGTTCGGTACGGAAGACCGAATCGTTCTTTATATTCGTCAGCACTGATTTTGTGCGCCGGGATATGCCCCAGCAATCCTTTGTACGTTCGCCCGCAGATCAAGCAGCAAATCTTTTCTCCATATAGGTACTCGCGGATCGATTCGATCGTAGTAAATTTTTCCGTTATGGGGAAACCCGGTAACGGATAGAAGTCCTGTTTCTTTGTCATACCCCCTCCTCCCCCGCTTCCACCACCCCCGCCGCGTCCAACACCCCGCGCACCTTCGCCTCAAGCGCCGCCGCGTCGGCCCGACTGAGCGATTGCGCGCTGAGTACGTCCACCTGGAACGTGAGATAGAACCGGCGCTGTTGCTCGCGTTCGCTCTCGCCCATGTGCGCCCTCCAACCGCCCCATAATGCCATAGCGACACCCAACGAACCGAGCGATTCAATCCGCTCGCGGTGGCGCTTGCGCACGGATGCCACGATCACGGGAGTCGCACCGAACGGGATGGCCGGCGCAGCCGCTACTGCCGCCACGTCCCCACGCAACCTGGCGAGCGTCTCGGCGTCCAGTTCGTGCAAATCTCCATCGACCTGATCCACACTCGACCGGCTCGCTGGCGCCGGCACTTCACCGCAGAACGGGCATGCTGTCTTGACCCGCTCGTAGGCGCTCAGACATTTGGTGCATACTCGCACAGGGATCACATCGTCGGGTGTGTTGCGGGTGCGGCGTTCGCGTCGATCGAGTGACCAGACTCTGGGCGCATCCGGGAGCCCATGCCTGAGCGTATTGCCGACGTGATCGATCACCGTAAAATACGGTTTGTCTGGTCGCGGATTACCTGGGCGCCAGAACTGCTGGATGAACAGGCCGAGCGATTGGGTCGGTCGCCCGAAGCTGACCACCTCCAGGTTCGGGATGTCCACCCCCTCGCCATACAGATCCACACTCACGATCTGCCGGATCTCGCCGCGCTGGTGTCTCGATTGGATATGCCGGCGCACGTCCGCGGGGGTTTTGCCGCTAACCATCTCTGCCGGCACACCAGCCGCTCGATACGCGGCGGCAATCTCTACCGCGCTTTCGATGTCGGTGGCGAACGTCATGCCCAACTTGCCCGGAGCGATCCGCAGGTAGTGCTGCACGATGTCGCCCGTAATATGACTCGCGTGAACTGCTGCGGCCAGTTTGGGTGGCGAGTAATCCCCGTTCGCACTGAGAGTAACGTGGGATAGGTCGAGGTCGCTCGGCGGAACGAAAATGCGGTAGTCGGTCAGGTGCCCGAGGGTGATTAGCTCGCGGGGTGTCGGGCCGAGAACCATCACGTCCATCAACCCGTCAGCGTGACGCCCGAGTCCGCGTCCTGCCGCGCCAATCGGGGTCGCCGTCACGCTCAAGCCGCGCGCGTTAACGAAGAACGCCAGCGCATTCGACCAGGTGTTGTCAATGTAATAATGATGGCCTTCATCCGTAATCCACAACGTCACCTCCGACATCCACGGTTCGGGCGATTTGAAGCGCATGAGCGTTTGAGCACTCGCCACATAGCAACGGGCATGTGGGCTGATAAAATTGCGGCCCACTTCCGCCACATGCTCTTTACTGCACGCGCGGGGCAACGAGGCGTTACCGATGATGCGGTGAAAGACCCCGCGCCGCGCCAGAGTGAGGGACATCTGCTGGATCAACTCTGAGCGATGCGCCAAAACAATGCTTGCACCGGGGTTGTCCATGATCGCTTTTGACATCACTACTGTTTTGCCGCTCCGACAAGGCGCGACATACAGGACGTTCTGGATGGTTCGCCACGCCGCTTGGATCGAGGCGTAATTTGCTGTTTGGTAGTCGCGTAACTTGATGGTCATGAATGATCTGCAATGAGTGCCGCGTTCGGCTGACCATACATCAAAAGTGAGGTCTATATCTCGTTGGGGGTCAGCACGGCACAAACTTTCCCGCCGTGAGGTAGCCATGCCACGGACAGCAGCGTTGTCCGAGCGAGGGCGTCAAGGTGGGAGCTTGTTCGTTGCCATCCCACATCCATCCGTCGCCCCCTGCGTCTACTGGCACATACGAGTCGCCTCCGCATCCGGGGCAGTCGAAGGCAACGCCGCCAACGTGTCCGTCTGGATAGCGGCGAAGCGCCCACCCGTTTGGCCGTTCTTCGACTGTACAGACCCCCAACCCGGCGCTCAACGCGGACGTGCCGCTCGATGTTCCTTCAACCTTTGGTGCTTGCTCCATGCTCATCCTCCCTTTGTGGCGTCCGTGGGCGGCACGCCGGTTAGCTCTACGTTAGGCATCAAATCCGTCCAATCGCTTTGCGAATTGCTCCAGGTTAAGCCGTAGCATCTCTCGCAGGAATGGTTCGTCGCCATCATCATCGCGCAGAAACTCGCGCATTTGGGTTCCTGTCGCCATGTCATCGCACTGTCGCTCTATCATGTCTTTTAACGTGTCCATCTTTCACCTCGTCGTTGTTAAAATGCCTAACCTTGCGGTCAAGCAGGGCTCGCCTTCAGCGCACCCTTCGTCAGCACCTCGATGGATCGCTGCTGCGATTCGGGTATCTTCTCCGTTTTGATCCAGTTGCGCATACACGTTTCGGTCACCCGCGCTGTGACCGCCGCCTGGGTAATATTTCCGCCCGAATAATCGAGCAATTCTTGAGGTGTCATGATTCGATCCTTCCGTGAAAGACTGCACAATACCACGTCATCAACTATTTGTAAAAATATATTTGACACGCCCGTCAGATCGAGAGTAATGTGGCGACTCATTCACAGTGAAGGAGCAACATAATGGCAATTTCGATACACATTGACGACGTGACGAGCGAGGATGGGCAGGCGTTGTTCGACCTCGCCAAGTACCTGATCGATGCGAGCGGGTTGGCCCCGGTACAGGACGAACGGCCAATCGCCGAAAAATTTTCCGAGTTCATGGCGCAGGCCGCGTCCGGTACGGGCGTACCGTTCGCATTCGCCGGCACGGGCGCACCGTCCTCGGCCATCGAGGGGGGCTCGCTCGCGTTCAACGATACCGCCGTAACCTCGCACGGTTCGCTCGAGCTGGACGCTGACGCCGGGAAATTGACCGCCATCTTCGGTGCCGGGGCGGCGGGTCCGACTCTCGCGGACATTGCGCCATCCGTTCACCCCGGCGTCGCGTCGTTGATCCCGCCCCCTCCCCCCGCTGCTTCGGCAGATTACGACACATCGTCCGTTTCGCCATCACCGATCGCCGTCACGCCCCCCACCGGCGTCACGGTCGATTCGTCCGGCTACCCGTGGGACAGCCGCATCCACAGCGCCAAGAAGACCATCATCGGCAACGGCACGTGGAAATACCGCCGCAACTGCGACGAAGCGTTGATCAAGCAAGTGGAATACGAGCTGCGCCAAACGATGGGACTTCCCCCACCGGAGGTAGCAGCGATGATGGCGGCTGCGTCAACCGGGCCGGGAACAATAGCCGCGTATAGCGGTACGCCCCCCACCGAACCCGGCGCTGCGATCATCCCGCCACCGCCGCCTGCCGCCGAGGTGCCGCCCCCGGTCAACCCCCTGCCGGCCTTCATGGAATGGGCGGTCGGTCAAAGCACTGCGGGGAAGATCCCGCAAGCGCAGATTCTCTCGTTCGTGCAAGCGCAAGGGCTACCCCACATCGGCGCGCTGTTCACCCGGCCCGACCTGGTTCCTGTGGTTCGTGCGGAGATCGAGAAGTATATCGTAGCGAACGGGGGTACGCTGTGAGCGACGCCGCGCTGCACTCAACCTGGGCGCCGTCCAGTCTCGACCGGCTCGTCCATTGCACCGGTAGCCACGACCTATGCGCACTCTACCCCGAAGCGCCCGACTCGCCCAAAGCGATGGAAGGCACTGCCGCGCATGAGGTCGTGGCTCGCTTCACCATGGGTGAGCACGTGGAGGCCGGTTCGTTGGCCAGCAACGGTATCGCAATCACCGACGAGATGATTGAAGGTGCGGAGATGTTCTGCGATGAAATACCTGACGGTGCTGACGTACACATCGAAGAACGAGTCGCCATCACCCGCATCCACGAAGATTGTTGGGGAACACCTGACGCTTGGCATTTGCGCGGCCAGACCGTTGTCGTCCTCGACTACAAGTTCGGGCATGGGGTAGTCGATGAGTTCGAGAACATCCAGCTCATGAGCTATGCGGTGGGCGTGCTGGACACGCTCGGCCTGGACGACCAGACTCATTATGTCGCGCTGACCATCGTCCAACCGCGATGCTTCGCTAGTGGGGGCAATCTGGTTCGGACGTGGGGTTGCCTGGCATCCGATCTGCGCGGCCACATGAATCGCATCCGCGCGGCAGTCGCCAAAGCCGAAGCGGGTGACGGGGTTTGCACATCGGGGGGTCATTGCCGGGATTGTTCCGCTATTCACGCCTGCCTCGCGGCGCAACGAGCGGACGAATCAGTGTTCGATTTCACGGCTACCCCCGTGCCCGCAGAAATGACGCCCGCCGAGAAGGGGGTATTCCTCAAGCGGGTCGAACAGGCGCAGGCATTGCTCAAAGCGATGCACGGCGGCCTGACGGAAGAAGTCGAAGCGTCGATCCGTCGCGGGGTATTCGTCCCCGGTTGGGACATGAAACCCGGTCAAGGTAAGACGGGATGGATCAAGCCGGTCGCCGAGGTCGCTGCGTTGGGAGATATGCTGGGCCTGTCTCTCAAGAAGGACGCGCTGATAACGCCCATCCAAGCGGTGGCGGCTCTCAAGAAGATGGGGATTGATGGAAGCATCATTTCCGCATACAGCGCATCGACGGTCGGTGCGTTAAAGTTGGTTCAATCAGATACCCGCCGCATATTTGGCGGGTCAACTAAGGAGTAACAGATAATGCTAATACTTTTTCCTGTGGGTCGCTTCATCGGCGGTTCGCTCAAGGACCTCCACGGTCGCACCGAAACGGATGGTAAGACGCCCAAGCTCGGTGCGGATGGTAAGCAAATGATGGCGTGCAATTTTGGGGTGGCCATCCCCAAAACCCCCGGTCATACTCACTGGGCGCAAACCCCGTGGGGTGCAGAGATGCTCAATATTGCGAAAGCTGCGGAGCCAGTCCTGCATCAGTCGGCGGCGTATGCTTATAAAGTCATCGACGGCGATGACGCGCGCCCGAACAAAAACGGCAAGGTGCCCGCAATGCAGGAAGGGTACGCGGGCAACTGGATACTCTGGTTCTCACAAGGTTGGTTGCCCAAGCAGTGCAATGCGGACGGTAGCGTCGAACTCCAGCCCGGTACGATCCTCCCCGGCCAGTACGTGCAGGTGCAGGGCGATGTCGCCAGCAACGGTGCGAAACCGCCCAACACCCCCGGCTTGTACCTCAACCCCAAAGCTGTCGCACTCGTCGCAGACGGGCCGCGCATCACAACCGAATCGGTGGACACCACCAAGATCGGGTTCGGCCAAGCCCCCCTGCCGGCTGGCGCCATCCCGCTGCAACCTGCCGTCGCGGGGTTCCCTGGACAACCGACGGGTGTACCGGCTGCGGGAGGTGTACCGGCTGCGCCGTTCGAGCAGATGGCTCCCGCCACGACCGCCGTCACGCCGAACGCTGGGTTCATGGTGCCACCACCCGCAGCCATCACGCCCCCGCCCGTCGGTCCGATAATGACGGCTGCGGCGCAAGGCACGTATGAGCAATACTTGGCCGCCGGCTGGAACGATGCGCAGATGCGCGCGGCGGGTTTCTTGGTTTAACGACAACGGGCCGTACCCGCCGAGCGGTGGGTACGGTTCATAGCGAGGCAGCCGTGCTATGAGTTCACCTAGAAAACGATCCGCATTGACGAAAGCGCACGCCGAGACGGAGCGGTTGCGCGAACGACTTATCCTCGAAGAACATCATAATACGGTGCTTAGCGCGTTAGCGGAATCCGCCATCAGACAACGAGACGCCTTGGTCCTGGCAGTACGCTGCGCATTCCTTGGGGAAACGCGATACGAAACCGCACTGAGGTACATTCAAGAACGCGAAGCCTTAACGACCAAGCCTGGCGTACCAGCGGCGACCGTACCATGAAACAAACCTGCGGCAATTGTGCGAACGGGCAATGGTCGCTGACACCGACGGGCCGCATCCGGGCCAAGACGCACGGTACGTGCGGCAAGCTCGGGGAGTTGATCGCAATATGCACCCACGACGCGAACGACGGGCTTATACCCTGCATCAAGGTTGAACGACCTTCCGGCACCGTGATCTGGCCGGATTATTCCGCTAAATATTGTCCGTTATATGAGTCCCCCAAATGATCATTCCACCACCCCCCGCCGCCAACATCGACTTCGAGACATACTCCGAAGCCGGGTTCGTCTGGGATGCCGCACTCAATAAATGGACCGCGCTTCCCGGCGCATCGCAGGGCAAGAAGGGTTTGCCCGTCGTCGGGTCATCGGTTTATGTCGAGCACCCCACGTTTGAAGCCCTGTGCCTGTCCTATGACTTGCGCGACGGTGCGGGCGTGAGACGATGGAAACCCGGCGAGGAAGACCCCGCCGCGCTCTTCGCCCACATTCAACGGGGTGGCCTCGTCTCCGGTTGGAACAGTGGGGGATTTGAGGTCAAAGTTTGGGCTTGGTGCGTTCGTAATCTAGCGTGGCCGCCCGTCGCCCCGGCGCAATGGCGAGACGCAATGGCCAATGCCCGCGCTCACGCTCTCCCCGGCGCACTCGCTAAAGCCGCCGAGGTACTGAACTGCGCCCAGCAGAAGAACAAGGATGGCAAGCGCCTTCTGGATAAATTTTCTATTCCACGCAATCCGACCAAAGCGAACGCGACGCTCCGTATCCGGCCAACGGACGACCCCGCCGACGCCGAATTGCTCTACGCCTACTGCGACCAGGACGTTGCGACGGAACAAGACGTGGGCACCCGCGTACCCGAGTTGACCGCTTCTGAGCTGGCCGTGTGGCAATGCGACCGAGTAATTAACGACCGGGGCGTTCAGATGGACGTGTCGGGCGTCGAGAATTGCATCGCCATCATCAACCAGGCGCACGCTCGCTACAATGCGGAGCTCGCAGCATTGACCGACGGCACGGTGCAAAAAGCCAGCGAGTTGCAGAAACTCATCGGCTGGCTCGGCGCGCAGGGGGTTCATACCAGTTCACTGGACGAGGAACACTTAGACGACCTCCTGGCCGACCAGACTCTCCCATGGCAGGCGCGTCGCGCTCTGGAGATTCGCGCCGCCATCGGTAGCGCCTCAGTCAAAAAAGTATTCGCCATGCACAATCAAGTGTCGGCGGATGGGCGCCTGCGGGATCTGTTCGTCTACCACGGCGCACGGACGGGGAGGGTAACTGGCGGTGGCCCGCAGCCGACGAACCTACCCAACAGCGCGGGGGTATTCGCCTACGAGTGTGAAAGTTGCGAACGGCACTTCGGTACGCACTTAACGTACTGCCCGTGGTGTGGATGCTCGCTCACATTGGCGCATAAAAGAGAGTGGGGCATCGAGTCAGCAGAGTACGCGCTCGAAACCATCGCTTCCCGCGACTACGCTTTCGTGGAGTACGTCTGGGGCGACGCAATGCTGGCGGTTTCCGGCTGCTTGCGGGCGCTGTTCACCGCTGCGCCAGGGCGCGACTTGCTCTGTTCGGACTACTCATCCATCGAAGCGGTGGTGGTCGCGGAGCTGGCCGGCGAAGATTGGCGGCGCGAACTGTTCCGCACGCACGGAAAAGTCTACGAAATGAGCGCATCGAAAGTGGTTGGTATCTCTCTTGAGGATATTCTCCGGCACAAGACGGAAACGGGTTCACATCATAGTAGCCGAAAGCTCGGTAAGGTAATGGAGCTGGCGTGTTTCAGCCCTGATACCCAAGTGTTGACAAGCAGGGGGTATGTGCGTATCGTGGATGTGTTAGCCTCTGATGAACTTTGGGATGGGGTAGAATGGACACAGCACGATGGGTTGATAGAAAAGGGCGTTCGTTCCGTAATAAACCTGGATGGAGTAAGGGTGACCCCGACGCATCTGATAAACTCGAACGGTTCCTGGCTGGAGGCGAAGAGACTCGTTTCAGACGCAAGCACCCTCTCCCTAGCGTTGGAGACCGGTTCGGCGAACTTACCATTAAGAAAGTCGAATTTAGCGAACACGGTGGGTTACGAGAGATATGGGCGAGCTGCTCTTGTGGAGGGGAACCCTACAAAGTCCACAGCAGTAACCTGTTCAACGGGAAATCTACCCGGTGTACGGCCTGCGCGAAGATTGCCTCCGCTAGTTCCCGCGTTAAAAAGACTTGGAAGAAGTTTTATCTCCGTCATGCGGCGGCGCTCCCAGACCCCGAACACCGCCGGAGGCTCCTCAATAGGCTATCCGCCGCAGTGGGCCGGTGCCATAACCCGAAGGCCAAACAATACCACGCTTACGGCGGACGCGGGATACACGTTTGCGACGAATGGCGCAGCGACAAGTCCGCCTTTCTCCTTCACATGGTCACACTTGAGGGGTGGGACGACCCGAGCCTTGAGATGGACAGGAAAGAAAATAACCGAGGGTACGAGCCGGGCAATATTCGTTTCGTCACGAAACAAAAGAACAACAGCAATCGTCGCACAATCCGAGAAATGCAACTCCGAATTGACGAGCTTGAGTCTCGTCTACGACATTGCCAATGCGGGGCCGCGCAATCGGTTCACGATCAAGACTAACTCTGGGCATCTCATCGTACACAACTGTGGCTACCAGGGTTGGATAGGCTCCATGCTCGCTTTTGGCGCCGATGCGTTCATGACCGAGCTGGAAATGAAGGACGCCATTCTTGCATGGCGCGCGGCCAGTCCGATGATCGTGGAGTTTTGGGGCGGTCAGCAACGCAACTGGCGCCCCGAGTATTACGGGGTCGAAGGCATGGCGGTTCAGGCAATCCTCAACCCCGGCGCGGCGTTCGAGTACCGAGGCCACCAATTCCAGATGCGCGGCGATGCGTTGTACCTGCGCCTGGTGTCGGGACGGGAGCTTACCTACCATCGCCCCCGGCTGGCCGCCAGCGAGAAACGGGCCGGCACGTACTCGATCAGCTACGAGGGGTGGAACTCAAACCCCAAGAACGGCCCAATCGGATGGATACGGATGGACACCTGGGGCGGGCGATTGGTGGAAAACATTGTCCAAGCCACCGCACGCGACATTCAGTGGTACGGGGTAATGAATCTGGAACGAGCGGGCTACCCCGTTGTGCTCCATGTGTACGATGAGGATATTGCGGAAGTTCCCGAAGGGTTTGGGAGCATCGAAGAGTTTGAGTACATCATGGCGATGATGCCCCCTTGGGCGGCGGATTGGCCGATTAAAGCGAAGGGGGGTTGGCGTGGAAAACGATACCGTAAGTAGGGCGCACCAGCACACGACCGAAACCCACACCCTAACCGGCGTCCGCATCCACGTAGGCGACCGGGCGGTGCATGTCACCCGCGACCTCGGCGATGGGCGGGGCGAGGAATGGTACTTCCCCAAGTCGCAAGTGCCGGAAACGCATCACATGGAAGGCCGGGTAGTAATAACGGCATGGATCGCTAAGAAGAAAGGGCTCATCTGACATGAGAACCGTAATAGCCGGTTCCCGTCGCTGCACCGATCCGCTCTGGCTCGAATCCGCGCTCGCTTCGTGCGGTTGGGTTCCTACCCGAGTGCTGTGCGGCACGGCCAAGGGTGCCGACATGCTCGGTGCGCAGTGGGCGCTGGCTAACCGCGTGCCTATCACCTACTACCCGGCAGACTGGCACCCTGGCGGCGGCCCGTTGGATCGCAGCGCAGGCCACAAGCGCAACGTGGTGATGGCGGAACAAGGCGAAGCGCTCATTGCGCTGTGGGATGGCCGGTCGCCCGGTACGCGGTGGATGATCGAGGTGGCTCGCAAGCGCAATCTGCGGGTATTCGTGCAGTATGTGATGTGACCTACCACCGGTATCCGGCTCCGACACCGATAAATCCGTCCCTATCGCTGTCCACACTCAACGTCCCGCCGAGATTGACACCTTTGATTTGCACCAAGTCTTCACGTAAAGTAAATCGGGCGACCCGTTTGGTTTCCATCTTGATCGTGTTCGCGATAGTCTGCCACTGACCGATTCCAATAAGGTAGCTGTTGCCTGTGCCGGTCTCAACGGTTGCCGACCGCTTGTACCCGTAATCCACTCGCACCTCGCCAGTCTGTAGCGCAGCGATAAGTGGATACGGTTCGGTTCGGGTTAGCGTCGTAGTCACCCCAGTCTCTTTGTCTACCACATCGGTGACGGTGGTTGAACGTAGACTGGGCTTAACGGTTGACGCGGCCAGCACATATTTATCCGGGTCGTTCTGCACCTCTGGCGGGAGTTTCAGCTTCTGCTTCGCGGCGGGCGCATAGACCGTCAGGGTCTTGGACATTTTGAGTTGTTCCGTCATCACATCCTTGACCAGCTTGCTCGTTTCTGCTGCGCCCCACTGCCCGACTGGTGCCGGTGCCGGTTTGAAATGATCCCACATTATGACCGCAACGAGGATCAAGACCAGCAAACCGACCAACCATTCGAGGTTCCTGGCCGGCGCGGCAACGGCCTTGCCCTCCAGCGACGCAACCAATGCTCGTGCCGCGTCCAATACTTCTTGTCCGGTACTCATGCCCGTACTCCTTCACAAAGATATTTTCCCCAACCGCGATAGTTGGGTTGGCGTTGCAGCAGCACCTTGCGAGGGTACATTCTGCTTGCTTCAAAATTGGCCGGGGTCTGTCGGGTGGGCACATACTCGGTCATTCCGAACCAGATGTCGGGCGCTCGGGATAAACGCTGCGCTTGCTGCGAATAGCCCAACCCCGCGTTATAGCCTTTAAGCGCAGCGGCGTACCGCTGGCAATCATCGACGCCGCGAACGCGAGCATGGAGCCACGTGTCGTATCGGACCAGCGCCCGGATGGCCCACACAGGATTGTAGGGTTGCGATGGGCCGAGGTCTGGATAGAGGCGACCGATACCGTCTATGGTGCCGCCGGTAAATTGGGCTAACCCCTTGCCACCGTCAAACGAGGTGATCCCCGCCCGGCAGCTACTTTCCTGTTCGATCTGGGCCGCGAACATTGGGATTGGCGCATTTAACCCCTGCACGAAATGCGCCTCACGGGTGAGGATAGGGCGGTACTTCTGACAGACCGCGAGCGGAGCGGCCACGGCTGACGACATTACGAGCCACATCAGAAGCGCGAGGGCCGCGATGCAGAACAGGCCACCGATGGCGTCTGCCACGTCTATGTCTTTAGAGGCCACTGGCCATCCCGATAATTGCTGCGGCAACAATTATCGCACGGGAAACCATTCGTCCTGGTGAAGAGGCGAAATTCATGCGTCCGATCAAATGCCTGTCTGCCCAATAGCCGAGGAATGCTCCGATGGTAATATGCCCCATCTTCCACAATGCCGTTTGTATTTGTGGCTGGGTGCAGAATACCGCCGATGTGTAGAATGCAATGGCCAGCAGCAACCACGATACCATCCTGAACTTATCTTGTTTGTTCATTCTTCCCTCCTGATCTCATCAAAGTCTCGCGGCGTTTCCAGCCGTGGATCGTGCTGCGGGCAATAAATATCCTCGTCCCGGTCAGGGGAAAACAGCTCGTCACATATCGGGCAACGGCGCAAGACGGGCCGATATGCACTCATTTCCCAGCCAGCCTTATCCACCCGTAAACTACCGCCAGCACAAGGGCCAATGGTGTCACCCACACGGAAAATGATCTGAGACCTTTCGCTCCTTTGACCAGGGCCACAAGCTCCGCCGTGTTTACAGCGATAGTCTGCGTAATTTTCGTATTTTCGGCGATGGCCGCCTCAAATTTAGTGTGCCCAGCAAGATGGTCTTTGAGTACCTCTTGCAGCATATCAAGCCTCTCGTGTGCGCGGCGATCTTCCATCTGGCATCCTTTATTGTCGTTCTTCGATTGGTTCTTGTAGGTGGTTCTTTTCGTCCTCAAAACTGATCCGGCAGTGATCCGGATCGAACCAGAACAGCCGGTCGAGCAGTGGGCGGAACACCTTGCCGCTGAGTTCTCCCGCCTGTTCCCTGCGCCAGGCACACGCACTGGCTGTCTCGTCCGGGTTGGAGCTGCCCAGCGTCAGGCAACTGAACAGGAACTGATCGAGGGTGATGAGCCAGTTCAGGATGCGGGGTTTCATCACATGCCCAGCTCTGCGCGGAGTTCCGGCACGCTGTGCGGCATCGGGCCTGACGTACTGAAGTCGTACCAAGAATCCCAAGGCCGGTGAGTCCAAGCAAGAACATCGCCGGAGCGAATTAAGGAACGAGCGTCTGAATATTTCATACCGTGAAATGCGCTGGCCAGCCAGTTGAAAAATCATACTGGTCAGGATGCGCACTTGCCTCCATCTCTGCTCGGTGAGTTTCAGCGGCGGAGAACAGTGCCATATCCAACCCAGCTACCGCCTGGAATATCTGGCCAGCGAGAGATTGGCTCATGGTAGTAAATGTTCCATCCATCGTTTTCCAGGAAACGGCTGGAACCGCTGCGCCCATCATCACTAAGCCGAGTTGTTGGATGCGGCTGTCGGTGTCTGTGTGGAACCATTTGCCGTTGACCAACACCCCGCCGCTCTTGCGCTGGTCACGGGATGCTTTGATGGCTTCCCATTTGTTTGCCTTTTGTTGCGCTGGACTTTCCGGTGCAAAATATGCAGCTATGGCAGCTAATGATTGGACATCAGAATCTTGTTCAGCTACAAATTCCCCACCTGAAAAATAACCAGTAACGGGCGGTAAGTTCGCCTCCAGCAGCATCAAGGAAACAACGCACGTGAGTCGATCCGGGCTAAAACCATTTAATGAGATGGTTACCATGCTGTCACCTGTGCAGTCCTGTAGATTTGTCCTGTAGGGTAGGTTCCCGCAAGCACTACCCCGCCCCCCAGACTTGCGAGTGAGGACACATATGTTTCACTGCCGAGCTGTTGGATAAGGGTCCAAGTTGCTCCTGAGTCCGTGGATTTGTAGATTTGTCCTGTAGGGTCGGTTCCCGCAAGCACTACCCCGCCCCCCAGACTTGCGAGTGAGAGCACCTGCGTTTCACTGCCGAGCTGTTGGATAAGGGTCCAAGTTGCTCCTGAGTCCGTGGATTTGTAGATTTGTCCTGTAGGGTAGGTTCCCGCAAGCACTACCCCGCCCCCCAGACTTGCGAGTGAGCGCACCTGCGTTTCACTGCCGAGCTGTTGGATAAGGGTCCAAGTTGCTCCTGAGTCCGTGGATTTGTAGATTTGTCCTGTAGGGTCGGTTCCCGCAAGCACTACCCCGCCCCCCAGACTTGCGAGTGAGTACACCTGCGTTTCACTGCCGAGCTGTTGGATAAGGGTCCAAGTTGCTCCTGAGTCCGTGGATTTGTAGATTTGTCCTGTAGAGCCGGTTCCCGCAAGCACTACCCCGCCCCCCAGACTTGCGAGTGAGTACACATATGTTTCACTGCCGAGCTGTTGGATAAGGGTCCAAGTTGCTCCTGAGTCCGTGGATTTGTAGATTTGTCCTGTAGGGTAGGTTCCCGCAAGCACTACCCCGCCCCCCAGACTTGCGAGTGAGCGCACCTGCGTTTCACTGCCGAGCTGTTGGATAAGGGTCCAAGTCGCTCCTGAGTCCGTGGATTTGTAGATTTGTCCTGTAGGGTAGGTTCCCGCAAGCACTACCCCGCCCCCCAGACTTGCGAGTGAGAGCACATACGTTTCACTGCCGAGCTGTTGGATAAGGGTCGCGACATATTGTGTTCTCGATTTGCCTTCTGCCACAACGAACGCAGTCGTCGCGCCCTGTGTGGTGTTCGTACCCTGCGCGGCGGTAAGCATGGCGAACGCCTGCGTTGCAGACCCAGCCAGCGCCGCAAACACCGCCCCCAACGTCGCCTTCATATTCGCCCAAGTCAACCGTTGGATCGTCGCCGTGACGCTATCCCACAGGCTTACCTCGTCCGCGTCGATAGGTGTGCCCTTGCTGGTCAACGAGTGGGTGAATACCATCGCGGCGGGCAGGGTAACGAACACATCCTTCGTCCCGGCGCTGAACGATACAGCATTGTTTGAATTGGACGAACTGACCACCGTGGTTCTAGTCAGCGTCGTACCAGATCCGCCGACCGTTCCGTAACCCATCTCCCATTCAGTACTCGCACCTTGCCCCTCGATGGTGTAGGGTACGACAGTTGCGTCCGCCAGGGTGGACAGCGGCAGTTTGCGTAGCGCTGCCGTGGAGACGGTAACCGTCCCGGTCCCGGTCGTTGTGGTAGTAGTGTGGATGCGGTCAGCTAAGGTGCTCATTGGAATGGCCCGTATATCTCAATCTCGGTAGTCTCGCCGCGCAAGGTCTGGCCGCTCAGCACGGCGAAGGATTGCAGGTAGTATTTGCCCATCTCATCGAGATCCCCAAGTAGGGTGGTGTAGACCAAGTTCTTGGCATCCAGCGGGTCAACCGTGGCTGCCCATGTAACGTGCGTACCTGAAGGTTTCTTCACTTTGAGCGACACCGTTCCGCCGGTCAAAGTGAAACCTGTGGCGACAGTTAGCGCGATACCCACATCGTCTTGATATATTTTTATCATGCCGCCAACCTCAGAATGGAATCCGCAGACAGAGATGTCCGAAGGATTGACGGAATCGCAACAGACGACTCGATTGGAGAATTTGTGCCAAGTGCCGTACCGATCATCGACACATTGCTCGACCCGCCCCCGATGCTGGATTGCGCGGTGACTGCCGCGGTCACAAGACTAGGTATCGCTATCGTCGGCGCGCGGACGTTTGATGCGTACGGCCTTGGCCCGAGGATATGTAGCTGGCCGACGGGGGGGGCGAGAATAAGACTCCCCGTTTGCCCCACGACCGGGGCAGTGCCGACCAGCGCCAGCGAGCCGTGGGCCGGAGCGACTGATTGGTTGAGGGTGCGTGCGGTGACCGGAGCGGTGCCGACCAGTGCCAGCGTACCGGTGCCGGGGGCAACGCTCCGCCCCACACTAGTTATGGGAGCGGTGCCGACCAGCGCTATCGACCCGTGGCCCGGAGCGACCGATTGGTTGGCGGTACGTGCGGTAACCGGAGCAGGGCCGACCAGCGTCAGCACGCCGGCACGGGGCGCTACGTTATGCCCTACGTTTACCGTCGGAGCGGTGCCGACCAGTGCCAGCGAGCCGTGGGCCGGAGCGACCGATTGGTTGGCGGTACGTGCGGTAACCGGAGCAGGGCCGACCAGTGCCAGCGAACCGTGGCCCGGAGCGACCGATTGGTTAGCGGTTCGTGCGGTGACCGGGGCAGTGCCGACCAGTGCTATCGACCCGTGGCCCGGAGCGACCGATTGGTTGGCGGTACGTGCGGTGACCGGAGCGGTGCCGACCAGCGCTATCGACCCGTGGCCCGGAGCGACCGATTGGTTGGCGGTACGTGCGGTAACCGGAGCAGGGCCGACCAGCGCTATCGACCCGTGGCCCGGAGCGACCGATTGGTTGGCGGTACGTGCGGTAACCGGAGCAGGGCCGACCAGTGCTATCGACCCGTGGCCCGGAGCGACCGATTGGTTGGCGGTACGTGCGGTAACCGGAGCGGTGCCGACCAGTGCCAGCGAACCGTGGCCCGGAGCGACCGATTGGTTAGCGGTTCGTGCGGTGACCGGGGCAGTGCCGACCAGTGCTATCGACCCGTGGCCCGGAGCGACCGATTGGTTGGCGGTACGTGCGGTAACCGGAGCAGGGCCGACCAGTGCTATCGACCCGTGGCCCGGAGCGACCGATTGGTTGGCGGTACGTGCGGTAACCGGAGCAGGGCCGACCAGTGCCAGCACGCCGGCACGGGGCGCTACGTTATGCCCTACGTTTACCGTCGGAGCGGTGCCGACCAGTGCCAGCGAGCCGTGGGCCGGAGCGACCGATTGGTTGGCGGTACGTGCGGTAACCGGAGCAGGGCCGACCAGTGCCAGCGAACCGTGGCCCGGAGCGACCGATTGGTT
>Ga0307375_10000316_pt1 | contig 64188 bp, 54 predicted proteins | sample TR1MG_FD_202531 | JGI IMG/M metagenome (GOLD analysis project Ga0307375, IMG submission 202531) | Soil microbial communities from Risofladan, Vaasa, Finland - TR-1 | ecosystem: Environmental > Terrestrial > Soil > Coastal area > Acid sulfate soil | place: Finland: Risofladan, Vaasa | collected... | reverse complement strand
TTTTGAGACTCATGTCTCCAACCTCATCGAGGAACAGCGTGCCTCCGTCAGCTTTCTGGAATTTGCCTTCCTTGTCGGCTGACGCACCGGGGAAAGCCCCACGGCGATGCCCGAAAAGTTCGCTTTCGATCATGTCTTCAGGAATAGCCGCGCAATTTACTTCCACGAACATTGCGTCTTTTCGCGGGCTCTGCGCGTGGATAGCGCGTGCAACGAGCTCCTTGCCGGTACCGGACTCACCGTAAATCAACACGCGTCCGTTGGTCGGGGCCATCAGGTTAATTTGCTGGCGCAGCGCCTTCATCGGAACGCTTTCTCCGACAATCTCGCCGCGCGACAACGCCTGTCGCTTGAGCTCCAGGTTTTCACTGCGCAGACGGCGCGCCTCTGCGGCATTTTTCACGACAATCAGCGTCTTCTCCAGCAGGAGCGGCTTTTCAAGAAAGTCATAAGCGCCGAGCTTGGTTGCACGCACGGCGGTTTCGATATTGCCATGACCCGAGATCATCACGACTTCGGGGCGATCTTCTACTTCCTTGATCCTCTCAAGCACCTCGAGTCCATCCATCCCGGGGAGCCAGATGTCGAGCAGCACAACATCGAAATGCTGGTTGCGGAGCAGGTCAAGGCAAGCCTCGCCGTTTTCCGCAATGCTCGTGCGGTAGTTCTCATCCTCAAGAATTCCCGTCAGGGATTCGCGGATGGCGGATTCATCGTCGACGACAAGAACGTGAGTCATTGGTTTCGAGGTACGAGCGACCTGGTAGTAATGATTGTAACGCGACAGCTACGAGTTGTGGTCCGCAGCGGAGACACGAACAGAGTCGCCCGTCGCCGGCGAACTGCGATCGGCGGTATCCGTGGCGAGCGGGAGCTCGACGATGAAGCGTGCTCCGACCGGAGAGTTCTCCTCAACGCGGATATTGCCGTGGTGATCTTCAATGATGCGGCTCACGATTGCCAGTCCAAGTCCAGTCCCGCGCTGCTTGGTAGAGAAGTAGGGCAGGAACAGCTTCTCCTTCAGTTCCGGCGTTACGCCGTGACCGGTGTCAGAGACAACCAGTTCGACGGCATCACGGGAGCTGAGCACGGCGGTGGAGATCGTGATCTCGCGGACGAGCGCATCCTTCATGGCTTCGGCGGCGTTGTCCACCAGGTTGGCGATGACGCGGCGGATCGCTTCCGGGTCGGCCATTACAGCCGGGAGGTCGGGCGAGAGAGCACGGCAGATCGTGATGCCGTCGAGCCTTCCGTCGAACATTGCCAGCGAGTTCTCCACGATGGAGTTCAGGTTCGCAGGTTGCAACTGCGACTGCGGGAATCGGGCAAGAGTAGCGAACTCGTCGACGAGAGTGCGAACGGTTTCGGCTGCCTCAGCGATGGTTGCGGCGCAACTATTGAGGACCGAGACGGAAGCCTCGTCAGGGAAGCCGCGACCGAGATGGCGACGGATTCGCTCGGCGGAGAGCGTGATAGGCGTGAGGGGATTCTTGATCTCGTGGGCGATGCGCCGGGCGACTTCGCGCCAAGCCGCTTGCTTCTGGGCTTTGAGCAGGTCGGAGAGGTCCTCGAATACGATGACATAACCGAAGCGCTGCGTGCGGTCGCGGTGAGCGGAGTCCATGGAGGCAACGGTGACTCCGACGTTGAGCATCGCCGCGCCGGAAGGAATCTCCATCTGCGCGATGGTTGTTCCCATGCGATCGGCCTTGCGCATCATGCGCTCCAACTCGGAGGCGACATCGGCGGAGAAGAAGTCGCGGAGCCGAACTCCTGACTGGAGGTTCGACTCGGAGAACGAGTGCGGATGGAACATGCGGAGGAGCGCGGCATTGACGCGAGTGACTTTGCCTTCGGCGTCGACGGAGAGAACGCCGGAAGGAATGCTCTCGAGGATCGTTTCCATGTATCGGCGACGCTGCTCGAGTTGCACGTTGGCTTCTGAGAGTTGCGACTGACTGGATTCGATCTGGTGGCGATTCGACTCCAGTTCTTCGGCCATTCTGTTGAAGGAGGCAACGAGTTCGGCGAGTTCATCGCCGGCAGCGACTTCGACGCGATAGTCGAGCCGTCCGCGAGAGATTTCATGCGTGGCTTCGGCGAGAGCGGAAACCGGTCGAGTGACTAGCTTGGAGAGCGTGAGCGCGAACCAGGTGGAAGCGAAGAGAACGAGAAGCGTGATGAGAAGAAGGAACTGAACGTAATTGACGCGAATGATTTTGTTTTCACTGCGCAACTGGAAGTAGCGGCGCTGGCTGGCGTCAAGGGCCTTGAGCGTCTCGGAGTACTTGGCGGGGAGGGGCATGGCGACGACGATGTGCCCGGTATCCCCCACCGGGGTAGCGGCGAGCATGTACTCGCGTCCGTCGAGCGTGAAGGGGCGCGGGTGCCCGGCGACGGCGGCCACGAGAGGCAGTTTGCCGCGAAGCTGATACCAGGGCTGCGGCGCATGGAAGCTGGCCTGTGGCTCAGTGCCTTTCATGGCGAAAACAAAGCCGTCCTGCATGGTCACTTCGCGGCGGCGAAACTCCTCCATGACGGAGCCGAAGCTGCCGGTGGCGAAGGCGCGTTGCGTGTCGGGCGACGTGGCGATGGCACGAGCCTCGGCGAGCGCGTTCTGCCCGGCGTAATTGGAGAGCAGCGAGGTAACGGCTTGCGTGTGTTCGCTGACTTCCTCGACGGGGCGCGAGAACCAGGTGTTGATGGAACGGTTCATCAGCCCGTAAGAAAAAAGAAAGAGCGCGATTACCGGCCCGAAGGAAAGAACCAACGCGCCGAGCACCATCTTGGTGCGGAACTTGTAGCCGAGAACACCGGCCTGTTTATCGAGATAGAGCTTGACGATCGTGCGCACGAGCACGAAGGTCAGAATGAGAAGGCCGAGAAAAATAATCGCCGACAGCGCCGCAAAAACGAATGTCTGTTCGAGTGTTTCCGGACGCAGCGGCGCGAGGTTGAACGCCTGCTGCGAGGCGATGACGACAAAGAGCAAGAACGCGCCGATGGCGGATAAAACGATCCGTCTGCGGCGTACGCGAGTTGTGTCGCCGGAAGCCAAGAGTAGAAGCGCAAAGCGCCTGGCTCATTGTACCGATTGGCCATTGGCAATGAATAGCTTGCGATTCACACGCCCGGATCGGGAGGTACCCCCTCCCCCCCTATTTGCCCTTCTTTGTTTTCAAATAGATACGAACTTTTTCCTCTAAATATGACAAAACAAAGGAGTTAGATGTCAAATATTTCAAAAGAAAGCACTTAAGGTGCTAGGTGCCAGGTATTAGGCACTAGAAAGAACAAAGCCCGCGCTGGGCGGGCTCGTGTGTTTTGTCACTATATCCAGTGTGACATATCGGAGGGGGAAAAGGTGACATCGAATTGGAAACTCTATTTCCTTGCGAATCAAATAGCTGGAGGAAATGTGTGACCAGGAACATCTTGACAAGTGATAAGACAGGTTTCGGAGGTTGCGGATGTTTCAAAGGTTTCAAAAAGCAAGGATCACCACGGCGGTCACGGAGGAGCACGGAGGAAAGACAAGATTTGAACGCAGAGGGCGGGGAGGAACTGCGAAAAGTACGGAGAACGAAATTCGAACAGAGAAGGAGCCAATCGCAAAACCGTGTCTGTCTATTGCCAGGGAAAATTCATTCGCGATGGTGAGGAGATGGATGTAGAGTGAGTAGCCGAAAATATCCGTAGCTGCCAACAACGGCAGGTGCAGGATATTGCCCTGCTATCATTCCAAGCGCAACCCGAGGCCTTATGTTGATTGATGTTTCGACGCTGCCGACGCCTATCGCCAAGGTCGGTGCCCGGCTTAATGTTGTGGGACCCAATAGCTCTGCTGACACATTTCTCGTCACGTCCTATCTTGCCGAAGTTGGAATTAAATTAATTGCAGTGGCGTTCTATGCCGCACTTCTCGACAAGGCACCGGACTATGCATACCGGATAGGCTATGAACTGGTTCGCGCGGATGGGCTTGGCGGCTGGGAGAAAGTGATCCGAAACGCAACAACACTTCCACAAGCAAGCTACTTGGGCCCGGAGTTTCAGCCAGTTCTTGAGTGGGCTACCAGAAAAAGAACGAAGCCCGAAGACGAATGGTATCGAGATGCTCGGACCGGAGCTGCCAATGTTCTTCTTGAGCTGGGAGTGGAGCTTGAAACGTCGCGTCAGGACTCCGTTCGTACTCTCATCTCCGCCTTGGTGCAAATAAGGAACAAGACAAAAGCACATGGGGCCGCTGGGCAAGATTTCTTTGCGGCGGTAAACCCCTACTATATTTCTGCGGTAACTAGTTTTGTCCGGTATTGTCCGCTGTTGTCATGGAATTGGATGCACTTAAGTAAACGAGAAGAGAAAGGAACCGTGCGGGGTGTTCTGTTGAGTGGGACTACTCCCCGTTACATGAAGGACGCCGAGGTTTTAGGCGTAGTTCCCAAGGGGGCAGGAATCCACTTCGCTTCAGCCCAGACAAAAAAACCATATTACTGCGGAGATCTACTTCGAACAAACATTGAATGTTCGGCATTCTTTCTGCCTAACGGGGGTATTTCAGACAAGGGCGATGCGGAATCCATCGACTATGGGTCAGGAGATCTCCGTAAAGACGATTTCTCGTCCTTCCAGCGTATTCCCGCCCCGCTACCAAGGAGCGAGACACACGGTCTCGACAGCCTTGACATTCAAAGCAATGTTCTCGGGAACTTGCCAGCTCTTCCGACCTCATACGTCCGCCGTCCCAAACTAGAAGAAGAACTCGCGGCACGACTTTCGGATAAGAACCATGCAATCATCACGCTGCACGGCAGTGGAGGAGTTGGGAAGACTTACCTGGCTTTAGCTGGCGCACACAAAATTGCGGGGTCTAGGACTCCAAGATTCGAGTCTGTTATTTGGTTTAGCGGTCGGGATGTTGACCTTCGACCATCTGGACCGGTTTCCGTAAAGCCTAGCGTTCTGAAACTTAAAGAGATCAGCGCCAAGTATGGCGCCTTGTTCGGTCGTCCGGAAACGGAGGAATACTTTGCTACGGCCCTCGAGGGTACCAATGAAAGCAATGGCCAAGGAATCCTGTTCGTCTTCGATAACTTTGAGACCATGGATAACGTTCGTGAACTGCACCGTTTCTTGGACACGTATACGCATTTGCCAAACAAGGTGTTGATAACCAGCCGAGAGCGTGCGTTCAAAGCTGATTACCCCATCGAAGTTAAGGGGATGGAAAGGACAGAAGCAATCGAGATGCTCACAACCTCAGCACGTGATCTTGGGATTGAACCGCTGGTTACAAAGACCGTTGCGGAGTCTATTTACGAATTCACGAAAGGGCACGCTTACATGATGCGAGTAGCACTTGGGGAACTCGCGAAGGAACGGCGTTATGTTCCGCCGGCACAGATCATGAGTAATCGGGTTGACATCGTTAATGCTGTCTTCGAGCGGTCTTTCTCCAAGCTAACTGACGACGGTCGATCTATATTTCTTACCGTTTCGAACTGGAAGTCCAGGATTCCGGAGCTTGCGATTTTAGTTGTCCTCGGGCAACGCGGCATCGACGTGGAGGCGGGAATCGACGAATGTCGTCGGCTTTCATTAATCTCACTTAGTGAGTTAGAGGACGGGCAGCCCTGCTATTCTGCTCCGCAACTTGCTCGAGTCTTCGGGAAGAAAAAATTGGATGGCGATCCTGATCGTCTCGTTATCCAAGAAGACATTGAGACACTGCAACGATTTGGAGTCGCGTCTGAGAACGGGGGACGCGAAACCCAAGAGTCATTGATCCTGCACTTCATTGGATGGTGTTGCGAAGAAGCAAAGGCGGCAGATTCGTCCCGAATAGCGCGTCTCGATTCTCTGCTTGAAACGCTGTCGTCACTTTGGCCCCAAGGTTGGCTCCAACTCGCTCATTTTCGGCAACAGAGCGGCGCCTCTACAGATTTAATCGAGGGCGCACTCCGTCGTGCTGTCGAGGAGCAACCGGAGAACAAGGAAGCTTGGATCGAGCGGGCACAGTTGGCTCAACAGACAGGAAATGAACCCACAAGAATTGCGGCGCTCGTTAGCGCCGTGGATGCTGACCCGGCGGACGTCGACCTCCTGCGCGACGTAGCATTTCAGTTATGTCGATATATCAACGATCATCGTTTTGATATTCCTAAGGCTCGGCGAGGTGTCTATCTCGCCAGTGTGCGTTCTCACATGGAGAAGGTCGCGGATCGACTTGACGGAACTGGCTTGAGTCGTTTGGCCTGGTTATTTTTACTGGAGGGCGACGATCAGCAAGGACGACACTATGCTGAAATGGGGCTAAAGAAAGAGCCCAATAATGAACATTGCATTCGAATCCTTGACCGTCCGCGAGCAAAGGGACAAGCTGAACTCTTCTAATCCGAGCTTGTGCTCAGAGTTGCATCGTCAACGATACTTCTGTGCAAGTTGAATGTGCGAATGAATCTCCACTAATGCCGTCATCGAGAATGGATGATTCAGCCAGAGAGCGGCTGGCACGGTGTAGCCGCGATGAAGCAGCAGCAAAAGCGAACTGCGAGTATCTCGACGGAGTGCCGGTGGCCCTTCGCTCGACATGGCAAGAGCAGTGGCCGAAGAGGGAGAAGCGGAGTCGAGAGGAAAGCATTGCTGGGATGCTTCGTCGCTCCGCGACTCAGCATGACATCCGGAGAAAGCTACTGAGCTACTGAACAAAAGCAGCATGGATACTGAGCTAAAAAGCGGCTCGGGAGGACTGCTTCAAAAACAAAACCCAAAGAAACAAGAGCAACAGAAAAAGCAACAACCCCACTTCTACCAACAGAGGGCAGAAATGGAGCACCCGAAGGTCATCTTTAGCTCCCATGCAGGCAACGGATGCCTGCATCGGCCACCCGGCCAGCGAGCCGTGCGAGGGACGCAAGTTAGCAATCGCGAGGGATAGCGTGAAAAGCCCTCGCGATTGTTGTCTCAGCGATCAAATCATGATGCTGCAAGGGGACACGGCGGCCGCAGCGCTTCGTTTGACATAAAAAAGAGATGGGACAGGCGGATTTCCGAATTGGAGAGGCCGGGGCAAGGTTTACGCGGGAACAGGGTGGGGCGGCGGTAGCGCGTGGTCCGCTAGAGGGGCGGCTTGAGGTAGAATCCTCAAGGAACCTTTGTCACTGTCCGGGGTTCATACCCTCGCAATAGTGTGCACATTCCAACCTTATTCGTCCCGGGAAGCGCCCGGCAGGGCTTGACGGGCGACAAAGCTAAGGCAGGCGCATGTCATACGTAAGATCAGGAGTGTCTCTTTTTGCCGCTGTTCTGCTGTCCGTTGCAATGACGGCTTGCGGAGGGGGCAGCAGTTCAAACTCCGGCGGAACGAACGGCGGGCACTTTGCCTATGTGTCCGATAGCTCTAGCGGACAGTTCTCCATTTACTCGCTGAATAGCGATGGGAGTTTGAAGGCCGAGTCCTATTCTCCGTATGGAGCAGGGATCAATCCGCGAGCGATGGTGCTCTCGCCGGACGGCAATCACCTGTTTGCTATCGATACGGGAGGAGCGCGAGTCGCCGCGTTTACGCGGGATGCGTCGACGGGTGCGTTGACGGCGGGCAATGTGTACGTTCCGGGCGGCGTAGGGCCGTCGGCCCTGGTGCTGGACACTGCGGGGAAGTACCTGTACGTCGCCAACAGCGTGAGCAACGACATCACGACGTTCAGCGTGGACAGCAGCGGAAACCTGACGCCGGTGGACTCGCCGATGGCATCCGGTTCGGGCATCTCCAGCATGGTGATTACGTCCTCGGGCGACTACATTTATGCGGCGGCAGCGAATAACGGCGCCATCGATGCATACCAGGAAAACACGAGTACGGGCGTACTGACGCCGTTGCCCGGTTCGCCATTTGCGGCTCCGGGGCGGCCGAACACTTTGGCGCTCTCGCCAGACGGGACCTACCTGGTGGCGACGGACGGCCAAGGCGGCCAGGTCTATCGCTTCCTGATTGATGCGAATACAGGCGCGCTGACGGCAGCGCCGGGGTCTCCGCTGAACGTGGGCGGACAACCCGATGCGGCAGTGGTGGATTCGTCGAACAAGTACATTTACTGGGCCGATCTGGAGAACGCCCAGATCAACGTGATCACGCTGGATTCCAGCGGCAATATGACCAACGGAGTGACGCCGATCACGGTTGGCTATGCGCCAGTGTACGTCGCGTTGTCTCCTTCGGGAGGGAACCTGTACGTGGTGAACAAGACGGACAGCACGGTGTCGCAGTTTACCCTGTCGAACGGAGCGCCAACGGAGATGACAACGGCGACGGTTGCGACAGGCTCGGGACCAACATCGATGTTGATCAAGTAAGTACATGGAAAATCAAGCGGTGTTTCAGCGAGGGGGCGAAAGCCCCCTTTTCCATTGGGTGCGTCGCGAACAAGGAGCGCGAACGGGGACGGTGGTTGCCGGTCACTGCGGAGAGCGATGGAGTTCCAGACAATGGAGCCGGATATCTCGCCGGGGTAGGACCTTGGTAACTGGCGGGACGCGAAATTTGCCAGTGTAATGTGCGTGACGGTACTGCCCGGCGCACAGGGAAGGTCGAGATGGAATTCCAGGAAATGGTGCGGGCAAGGCAGTCGGTGCGTGTGTACGCGGAACGGGCGGTGGAAGAAGCGAAGTTGACGGCGGTACTGGAGGCGGCGAACCGGGCGCCTTCGGCGGGAAACTTCCAGGCTTACGAGATTTACGTTGTTCGCGGAGAAGAGAAGCGACGAGCCCTGATGGAGGCGACGTTTGACCAGAAGTTCGTCGGGCAGGCGCCGGTGTCGCTGGTGTTCTGTACACACCCGGGACGGTGCGAATACCCCAATCCAGAGATATGGGCGCTGGAGGATGCGACGATCGCCTGCACGTTTGCCATGCTGGCAGTGGCCGACTTGGGATTGGCGACGTGCTGGGTGGGAGCGTTCAATCCAGATCTGGCGGCAAAAGTGATTGGAGCGCCGGAGGGAGTGGTTCCAATGGCGATCCTGCCGATTGGATATGCGGGAGAGACGCCGGAGCGGACCTCGAGACGAGGGCTGCGAGAACTGGTACACGAAGAGTAAATGGCGGTTGGTTCCTAGATAACAGAAAAACCATCACTTAGGTAATGTCGCCTGTGGTGGTTCTGGATTGACAATATTTGTCACTCCTAATAGGATTCGCGCTGAACTCCAGTCATTTCTTTTTGTTAGGCAAGGTACCTGCGGGATATGAGTGCGGGACGAACAAGCAACCTGTCGAGTACGGAAAGCCGGGCGATGTCGCAGCGGTTGGGGGACCTGCTTGTCCGGGAAAAAGTAATTTCGCCGGAGCAGCTTGAACAGGCGCTGGCCACGCAACGGCAAGGTGGCGGACGGCTCGGTTCCGTACTGGTGAAGCTTGGATTCCTGAACGACGAAGATGTAACGAATTTCCTGTCGCGACAGTATGGCGTGCCGGCCATCAACCTCCAGTATTTCGAAATAGATCCCCAAGTCGTAAAACTGATTCCATACGAGACGGCGAAGCGCTACCAGATCCTGCCGCTGAGCAGGGTGGGTGCGTCGCTGACGATTGCGATGGTGGACCCGACGAACGTGTTCGCCATCGACGACATCAAGTTCATGACCGGCTTCAACATCGAACCGGTGGTGGCATCGGAGACGACGATCCTGGACGGGATCGAACGGGCGTATAACTCGGCGCCGCCGGAAGAGAGCCTTGAGTCGGTGGTGGCGCAGTTCAGCGAGGACGAGTCGGCCGTCGAACTGCAAGAAGAAGATGGCGATTTGTCGCTTGACGACCTGGAGAAGGCGGCGGACGAAGCACCAGTGGTGAAACTGGTAAACATGATCCTGCGAGAGGCGGTGAAGCGCAAGGCAAGCGACATCCACATAGAACCCTACGAAAAGGAATATCGGGTGCGCTACCGCGTGGACGGCATGCTGGCGTCGGTCATGTCGCCGCCAATGAGGATGAAGGACGCGATCACGTCGCGCGTGAAGATCATGGCGAAGCTGGACATCAGCGAGAAGCGGTTGCCGCAGGACGGCCGCATCATGCTGAGGATGGCGATTGACGGGAGGAAGAAGCAGCTCGATTACCGCGTGAGCAGTCTGCCGACGCTGTGGGGCGAAAAGATCGTACTGCGGTTGCTGGACAAGGAAAACCTGCGTCTGGACATGACGCAACTCGGGTTTGAACAAGAGTCGCTGGAGAAATTCCAGAAAGCGATTCTGAAACCGTACGGCATGGTGCTGGTGACGGGGCCAACGGGGTCGGGCAAGACGAACACGTTGTATTCGGCGATTTCGCTGCTGAACAAGCCGGACACGAACATCATGACGGCGGAAGACCCGGTGGAGTTCCAGTTGGCGGGCGTCAACCAGGTGCAGATGAAAGAACAGATCGGATTGAACTTCGCGGCGGCGCTGCGGTCGTTTTTGCGGCAAGACCCGAACATCATCCTGGTGGGCGAGATCCGCGACTTTGAGACGGCGGAGATTGCGATCAAGGCGGCGCTGACGGGACACCTGGTGCTCTCGACATTGCACACGAACGGCGCGCCGGAGACGATCAGCCGGTTAATGAACATGGGCATTGAACCCTTCCTGGTGGCGACATCGGTGCACATGATCGTGGCGCAACGACTGGTGCGGCGCATTTGCAAAGAGTGCCGCGAGGAAGTTCCACTGCCGCCGCAGGCGATGCTGGAGGCCGGATTCACTCCGCAGGAAGTGAAAAACGGAGCGAAGGTCTTCAAGGGAAGAGGCTGCACGGTGTGCAACGGCAGCGGATACAAGGGACGCGCCGGACTCTACGAAGTGATGGAAGTGGACGACGAAATCCGGGAGCTGATCCTGGTGGGCGCGTCGGTGGTGGAGCTGAAGAAAAAGGCGATCGAGCGCGGGATGATCACACTGCGGAGAAGCGGGCTGATCAAGGCGATGGACGGCGTGACGACGCTGGAAGAAGTGGCCAGAGAGACGGTTCACTAGCGCGCGGGAGTACGCGCGGCAACGCAACAGAGGATTCGAGCGGGGTGGCCCGCGGAACGGGCGACTCAAACGCTGAAGGGGCGCAGATGCAAGTCACACTGAGCGATTTGTTGAAGAAGATGCTGGAGCTAAGCGGAAGCGATCTTCACATTACGACGAACTCGCCGCCGCAGGTCCGCGTGCATGGGCATCTGCACCCGCTGGAGCTGCCTTCGCTGACGCCCGCGGAGACAAAACAACTGGCGTACAGTGTGATGACGGACGCGCAGAAGCACCACTTTGAAGAGGACCTGGAACTGGATTTTTCGTTTGGCCTGAAGGGACTGGCCCGTTTCCGCGCGAATTGCTACAACCAGCGCGGCGCGACCGGCGCGGTCTTCCGCGTGATTCCTTACGAGATCAAGGGCTTCAACCAGTTAAACCTGCCGCCGGTGGTGGCGAAGCTATGCGAGAAGCCGCGCGGACTGGTGCTGGTGACCGGACCGACAGGGTCGGGAAAATCGACGACGCTGGCGGCGATGATCGACAAGATCAACAACGACCGTCACGACCACATCCTGACAATTGAAGACCCGATTGAATTCGTGCATCCGCACAAGAACTGCCTGGTGAACCAGCGCGAGGTGCACTCGGATACGAAGAGCTTCTCGGCGGCGCTGCGAGCGGCATTGCGCGAAGATCCGGATGTTGTGCTGATCGGCGAAATGCGCGACCTGGAAACGGTAGAGGCGGCGCTGCGCATCGCCGAGACGGGCCACCTGACATTCGGCACGCTGCACACGAACTCGGCGTCATCGACCATCAACCGCATCATCGACGTATTTCCGTCACACCAGCAGCCGCAAATCCGGGCGCAACTCTCGCTGGTGCTGGAGGGAATTCTGTGCCAATCGCTGCTGCCGAAAATCGGCGGACAGGGGCGCGTGATGGCGATGGAGGTACTGGTGCCGAACCCGGCCATCCGCAACCTGATCCGCGAAGACAAGATCCACCAGATTTATTCGTCGATGCAGGCGGGCCAGGACAAGTACGGCATGCAGACGTTCAACCAGGCGTTGGCATCGCTATACCTGCAAAAGCAGATTGCGCTGGACACGGCAATCGCGCGGTCGTCGATGCCGGACGAGTTGCAGGAAATGATTAACCGTGGCGGGCAGTTTTCCCGAGGTTCTTCCGCGTCACCGGCTCGCAAGTAGGCGAGAGGCGCGGCAGGCAGGGCTCTAAGGAGGCGGCAAGATGCCCATATTTACGTACAGCGGCACGAACGCAGCGGGCGACAAGGTTCAGGGCGAACGTGCGGCATCGAACAAACAAGTGCTGAAGGCGATGCTGACTCGCGAACGCATCACCGCGACGGCCATCAAGGAGAAAGGCAAAGAGTTTGCAATGCCAACCTTCGGTTCGGGGCGTGTTCCGACGAAGGACATTGCAGTTTTCTTCCGCCAGTTTTCGGTGATGATCGACGCTGGCTTGCCGCTGGTGCAGTGCCTTGAGATTCTTGGCGGAAACCAGGAACACCCCGGATTCCAGAAGACGCTGAACGGCGTAAGGCAGTCGGTGGAGGGCGGCTCCACACTGGCGAACGCGCTGCGCCTCTATCCGAAAGTGTTCGACGACCTGACAACGAACATGATCGAGGCGGGCGAAGCGGGCGGCATCCTGGATACGATTCTGCAACGCATTTCGACGTATGTGGAGAAGAACGTCAAGCTGAAGTCGGCGATCAAGTCGGCGTTGATCTACCCGGTATCCGTGATCAGTATCGCGGTGCTGGTGGTGGGCGCGCTGCTGAAGTTCGTGGTGCCGATCTTTGCAAACCTGTTCGTGGGACTGGGCGTGGCGCTGCCGGCGTCGACGCAGTTCGTGATCAACCTGTCGAACTTCGTCGGACGGTTCTGGTGGGTAATCATTGGCGGCGTGGTGGCGCTCTTTGTCGGCATCGGGCAGGTCCGCAAGAATCCCCAGGGCAAACTCGCGGTGGATAGGGTGATGCTGCACCTGCCGGTGTTCGGCATGGTGCTGCGAAAAATTGCCGTGGCGCGCTTCACCCGGACACTGGGAACGCTGATTACATCAGGCGTTCCGATTTTGGAAGGACTGTCGATCACGGCGCGCACGGCCGGAAACGCGGTGATCGAACAGGCATTGATGAAAGCGCGCAAGGGGATCGAGGAAGGCCGCACGATCGTGGACCCGTTGAAGGAAAGCGGCGTGTTCCCGAACATGGTGACGCAGATGATCGGGGTGGGCGAAGCAACGGGCGCGATGGACGCGATGCTTTCGAAGATCGCCGACTTCTACGAAGACGAAGTGGACGAGGCGACGAAGAACATGCTGACGCTGATGGAGCCGCTGTTGATCGGGTTCCTGGGCGTGGCGGTGGGCGGCATCGTGATCTCGCTGTACATGCCGCTGTTCTCGATGATCAGCAAGCTGTCTGGCGGCGGCGGTTAGAGAGTTCCGCGCAATAAGCGGGTACCACGCCTCCGGGAACGCGGCAAGAAGTTCCCGGCAAGAATTTCTTCGCCAGCGGCCTGAGGCCGCGGCTAGAAGTGCGCCGCGCCGCGGGACGGAAGTTCCGCGTTGCGCGTTGCGCCGCGAACGGCATCTTGGTGAATACAGGATTCAACGAACGGACGTGGCTGGAGTGGCTGGTCAAAGTCCGCGTCATCATCGTCACGTTCCTGCTGGCTATCGAACTGGCGATTACGACGCTGACCTCGACGAACGTCGACAAGCGATTGTTCGTAGCGGTAATCCTGCTGTGGTACATTGCGTCGGGCCTGCATATCTGGATGCTGAGCTGGTCGCATAGACTGCGGACGCAGGCCAAGACGCAGGTAATCACCGACCTGATATTCACCACGCTGGTGATCTTCGTTACCGGCGGCATCGATACTTCATTCAACTTCCTCTACCCGCTGATCATCATCCTCGCCAGCATTCTGCTGTCGCAGGCATGGGCTTACCTGACGGCGGCGCTGTCGTTCATCCTGCTGGGCGGCACGCTGGAACTTTCGTTCTTCGACCTGATCCACACATACCAGACGACGCGTCCGGACCTGAAGTCGTTGCAGACGGTTATTCTCATCAACGGCTTCGCATTCCTGACGATTGCATACCTGTCCGGCAGGCTGAGCAACCGGCTGCGGCAGGCGGACGTTGAGCTACAGGACAAGACCGGCGCGCTGGAAAATCTGCAAGCGCTGCACGAGAACATCGTGAACTCGATTTCGGGCGGGCTGATTACCACCGACCTCCACGAGCAGATACGGCTGGTGAATTTTGCCGGACAACGCTTGCTGGAACAAGACGAAGAAGAGTTCAGGGGCCGGCGCATAGAGGATTTCTTCCTCGATCCGCTGCCGCGGGTGGGAGTCCTGCCGACGCAACTGGAGGTGCGGGCGAAGACGCCAAGCGGCGTGGAGCGCACGTTTCGCGTGACGGTGACGGCGCTGTTTGTGCCGGAGCTCGGCGTCACGGGCCACGTCTACACGCTGGATGACCTGACGGAACTGCGACGGTTGGAGAGAGAAGTTCGGATGCGCGACCGGTTGGCGGCGATCGGACGGCTGGCCTCGGGCATCGCCCACGAAATTCGTAACCCGCTGTCGTCGATTGCAGGATCGGTGAAAGTGTTGTCGGGAATTTCGGCGCTGACGGACGATCAGCGGCTGCTGGTGGATATCGTGACACGCGAGTCGGAGAGGTTGAACGCGATCATCACGGACTTCCTGGCGTATTCGCGCGAGAAGCAATACCAGATGGCTCCGGTGGACCTGTGCAGACTGCTGGACGATACGCTGACGCTACTGGCAAATCGCTCGGAGAAGATACAAATCGAACGCCGGTGCCCGGAAGAGCCGGCATGGGCAGTGGGCGACGGCAACCGTCTGCGGCAGGTGTTCTGGAACCTCTGCGAAAACGCGGTGCGCGCGATGCCCGAGGGCGGGACGCTGACGGTAACCCTGGAAGCGGCAGAACAGGATTGGAAGATTACTATCCGCGACACGGGGACGGGCATCGATCCAAGCCGCCTGGAAAAAATCTTCGAGCCATTCCAATCAGACTTCGAAGGAGGGACCGGGCTGGGGCTGGCAATCGTCTACCAGATTGTGCAGGCACACCATGGAAAGATCAGCGCACACTCCGAACCGGGCAAGGGCGCGGAATTCTGCCTGTGCTTCCGCAAGGCAATACAGGCGGCGGGCATCGCCGGAGCAGCGACAACTTCGCACGCGGGAAATGTTCCGCTGTAGCGCGAAAACACGAACATAAGGGTTCTGAGGTGAACGATGGGAAACATCCTGGTATGCGATGACGAACGCTCGATCTGCCAGATGCTGGAGATCGCGTTCCACAACCAGGGACACCGCGTGGAAACGGTGACTGGCGGCGAACAGGCGAAAAAGAAAATCGACGCGGCACTCTATGACGTGGTGATTACGGACGTGCGCATGCCGCATACGAGCGGCATGGAAGTCCTACAGCACGCTCGCAAGGTGTCGCCGGACTCGCTGGTGATGATCATTACAGCGGTGGACGATTCGGAGACGCCGATAGAGGCGCTGAACGCGGGTGCGTTCCACTACATCCGCAAGGGTCCGAAACTGCTGGAAGATGTGATGAGCGCGGTGCAACTGGCAATGGACAAGCAGGCGCTGCGACAGCAGAACGCGGCGCTGAAACGCGACGCGGCAGCACGGAACTCGCTGGACAACATCATCGGCGAAAGCACGGTGATGCAGGAGCTGAAGAAGACGATCCGCACGGTGGCTCCGACGAGCAGCACGGTGGTGGTGACGGGCGAGAGCGGGACAGGCAAGGAACTGGTGGCACGCGCGATTCATGCGTTGTCGCCGCGCACGAATGAGCCATTCCTCTCGGTGAATTGCGGCGCGTTCCCGGAGACGCTGCTGGAGAGCGAACTGTTCGGCTACGTGAAGGGCGCCTTCACGGGAGCTACGCAGAACCGGCGCGGATTGTTCGAGATGGCGAACCTGGGCACGCTCTTCCTGGACGAGATCAGCGAAATGCCGCTCTCCATGCAGGTGAAGCTGTTGCGCGCGCTGCAGGAGCGGTGCGTGCGACCAGTGGGGGGAGGGCAGGAAATCCCGGTCGACGTTCGACTGATTGCGGCGACAAACAAGGATCTGCTGAAACTGGTGGGCGAAGGAGAATTCCGCGAAGACCTCTACTACAGGCTGAGCGTGATCCCGATGGAGGTTCCTCCGCTGCGCGACCGCGGCGACGACGTAGTGCTGCTGGCGAACTACTTCCTGAAGAAGTACGCGGTGGAGATGGGGAAGAGCATCATGCATATCGTGCCGGATTCGATGGAGATGCTGAAAGGGTACGACTGGCCGGGGAACGTGCGCGTGCTGGAAAACACGATTGAACGCGCGGTGGCGATGGAGCAGGGAGACGAGCTGAGAGTGGAGTTGCCAAACTCCGTGTCAAAGCCGAGAACGATGCCGATGGCGACGGCAGGGGGCGCGCCGGGAGTGGCGCTGCCCGCGGACGGTATCGACATGGAACGATATATCGCGGAAGTGGAGAAGTCGCTGCTGCAATCGGCACTGCGGCGGTCGAATGGAGTACAGACGAAAGCCGCCGAAGTACTGAAGCTGAGTTATAGGAGCTTCCGCCACCTGATGAAAAAGTACGAGTTGTAGGCAACATGCGGATGGCGGATATACTGGAATGGCATGCGCTACATTCTTCGATTCCTGTGGAACGCGACGCGAGGCCATCACCTGGCTCCATGGAGGAGTCCGTACCTGAAGTGGCGGCTGGAGACCTATACCGGCGTGAAGGTGCAGGCCATCGGGTTCTTCGAGTTTTGGGGAATCATGTGGCGTGAACGGCGCGAGATGGCGCGTTTCCTGGGCTGGACGGCGGAGATGGAAAACTACGCCAGAGTGAAGCCGAAAAATCCGTAATATAACCAACACCACCCAACTAATTACACATCAGCACAGAGTCGATGTGCCATGTCCCCTGAGGGCAGAGCGAGGAAAGTGTCTGCTTGAGCGCTTTCACTACTGCCTGATTGAACCTGGCTTGTTGATCCTGCGACGGCATGCGCCAGTCGGAAGGGTCAGGTGTGTTCTGTCGATTCACGTACAGCGTGATATCAGGATAGAAGGAAACATACCTGGTTATGCCACTGCCGTTGGGAACCAGATCGACGCGGACTGTCGCCCACTCACGCCAAGGAGGATTGACAAGCGATGGGCGCGGAAGCGCCATAGCCTTCAGGCTGTCCTGGACGGGAACCGGGACGATGGATAGAGACAGGATTGGCCGGGCAAGAGCTTTCGCGACGGCGTCTTCGATCTTGTCCATGGACGGTAATTTGGTTCCGCCAATGGAAACGGGATACGCCTGAGGCATTGGCGGCGGAGGCGGCGGGGGAGGCGGACGTTTGCCAACAACAGCCAGCAACCAGACCTGATCGCGATCCATCAGCGCAACCGGCGCGCAAGAAGGGGCCGACATTCCGTTTTTTGCGACATAGCTTGCGCAGTAGGAGTACCCCTGTACCCGAGCCGTTTCCTTCGTGCCTCCGAAAGATCGAAGGATGCCGTGGCAGAGGGAGTCTTTACAGATTGCAGGAGAATCAGCAGCCTTCTGAATTGCGGTGAAAACATCAGCGCCATCCGTCACAAAGGAAACCGGTACCCATCGGGTGAGCGGTGCGAAGTCATGACGAAGCCACTCTTCGGAGTGCAGCGCCGCAAGGTATGGAGGTTTCAACACGCAGGTCCTGTTGACTGCCGCAACCTCGGCAGTTTGGGGACACAGAACTTCAGCCGAGGGGGAAGCCGTAGTCGGACGAGAATCCGTGGTTGGGAAGGAATCCGTCGTTGGGACGGAGGATGTAGTGGTGCGGGAAATCGTCGTCTTTACGGAATCCGTAGTTGCGAGGGCCGCGGTCCACTGCTCGAATCCGCCCTTGAGTTGACCGGGCGAAGGCAAGGTAGCTTCGAAACGGTATTTCGACGGTGTCACTGTTTGTGCCGAAGAGCCAATGGCCGCCAGCAGGCAAACACCGCACAAGGTTGCGAGAATGCAGCAGCGTGTCGTCATTGTCAGCCACCTTTGCTGGTGTCCTGCGCGAAGAGGTACGAGACAACGACATTTGTGGATGCGGCGAGCAAAGCGAGCGCCGCAGTAATCGACGCCGAGAGAACGTCAACGGACATTCCGGTTCCGGATGTTGCGGAGGGGCGATTGCCAATCCAAAACGCCAGAAAGATCACCGCCATCGCGAGCGAAAAAACAATTACCGGACCTTTCACTATCAGCACAAAAAGTCCACCATCTCGGCGGACGCGCATGTTTCCGGGTGATTTCTGCGTAAAGACAAAATGGGTGGCGGCGCCCAGGTATCCAAAGAAGACTGGAGTAATCAGTTCGAGCACACGAAGTGCCTGCGGAAAATCCAGAGGATAACCAAGTGCTGGAGCCAGCAATAGAAAGACGAAACTGATGGCGCATGCAACCAAGCTGAACAGGATCAGCCAGCGACGCGCACTGTTTACGCTCATCGCGGATCCCCTATCGGAGCGGAATAGGATGCATTATTACCCCAAGGAGTGGCAAAAGGAAGCGCTAATCAGCAAGTGCTGAAGAATGTTTCACAATACCCCGGATCATTGCGCCACGGGCGGGGCGGAGAACTGCGGCTGCGCGAAGACGAGCTGGACTTCCGCGCCGCGATTGGCCTGCGCGATCTGCGCGGCGTAGGAGCGGTTGGCGGATAGTTCGAGGAAGCCCGTGCTGCCGAGAATGCCGAAGACCTCTCCAGGTGCAGCTTGGGCGTAGGCTTCCCGGATGCTCGTAATCTCGGCCTTGCCGACGGTGAGCTTGAATTCCGGCGGAGCGGGCTCGAAGAGAGCGGGCACATCGTGGGGAGTGATGTTAGTGATGAGGTTGCCAAACTTGTCCATCTTGAGCACGACGCCCTTGAGCGTGGTGGGGGCGAGCACCTTCGGCTTCGGCATGGCGAAGCGAACGAAGTCGGTGATCTCATCGCCGAACTTGGCGGGTTCCACACCCTTGGAGAGCCAACCGGCGACGGCGGCAAAAATGTCTCGTCCATGGAAAGTGCGGCTGACGGGCTGAAGGAAGTAGTGTTCCGCGGTGATGTGGCGGACGCTGAGCCGCTCCTCGCGTTCATAGACGAGCGAGAGTACGCCATTATCGGGCGCGACGAAGATGTGCTTTTCGGTGGTGGCGATGATGGGGCGGCGTGCGGTGCCGACACCGGGATCGACAACGACGAGATGAACGGTGTCCGAAGGGAAATATTGATAAGCCTGTGCAATGGTCAGCGCGCCGTCGAGGACGTCGAAGGATTGCACGGCGTTGCAGATGTCAGCGACCTGCGCGGTGGGATTGATGTTGAGAATGACGCCGCGCATGGCGCCGACAAAGTGATCGTTCAGACCGAAATCGGTGGTGAGCGTGACAATTCGCGGTTCTGGCACGGTAGTCTCCGCGCTGATGTAGCGCTGCTGGGAAGGTAACGCGCTGCATCGGCAGAGTCAAGGCGATGGAGCCGTGGGAGGGACGGGAAGCGGAACGGCGGAGAAACGAAAGGGAATGTACCAGGGCAAAAAGAAAGGCTCCCAGCCTATGAGAGGCCGGGAGCTTGTGACGGTGAACAGGCACCAGAAAAGCTATTGCACCCGGATGTCTCCGGATGAGGTGTGGAGCATGAGCGTGGGGCCTCCTCCGCCGACCTTGCCGCGGACGTGATGGCGGTTGATTTCGCCCTGCATCGTGATCTCGCGATCCACTTTGATGGTTCCCGAGCTGGACCTGGCATCGACATCGAAGCCGGGGCCCGGGGAGAGGGTTATGGAGATGCTGCCGGAGCCGCTGCTGGCCTCCCATGCTGAAGTGACAGCGCCGCTGGCACGGATGGAACCGCTGCCGGTATGTGCGCGCAGGCCGCCGCGAATACTATCGACGCGGATGCTGCCCGAACCGGTGGATACATCGGCATTTGTCAATTGACTGCCGATGACCTCGATGCTGCCGCTGCCGGTGCTCGCGTGGAGGCGTCCGGAGGCGCCGGTGATGGAAATATCCCCGCTGCCGGTTCCGGCGCGGATGTCTCCACCGCTGCGGGAAATATGAACAGAGCCAGACCCAGTGCGTGCCTTGAGCGAAGCGCTGACCCCGTCGACGTTCAGGCTGCCGGAGCCGCTACTGCATCGCACCGTGGAATTGGCTGGTAAAGTAATTTCATAGCTGATGGCGATGTTGCGCTGCAGGCCGGGGTCGTCGAAGTGGCCGATGCGAATCGCGTTGCCGACCTGAACGACGGGCGGATGCTGCTCAATGCGAGCGACGCGATCCGAGGCGTCTCCGCCGAACCAGTTGAAGCTGCGGATGTGGCCGACGATGTGGATGCTGCTGGAATCTCCCGCACGAACGGTGATGTTGCCGGAACCGGTGGAGACCTCGACATCGGGCGCGCCGGTAACCTTCAACGTGCGTTCGAACCGGCCTTCCGCGGCGAATGCGACGGAAGGAAGAGCAGCGAGAAGCAGCAGCAGAGAAGCAAACCAGAAAAGCTTTTTGTACATGAACCCTCCGAAAGAAGGTTGCGCGGGGAATCCAAGGGAAGGAACCCGCGAGCCAATCAATATCGAAATGCCGGCGGACCTCCCGCAAGGAAGGCCCGCTTACGCATGAGATGTGTATCCCGTTACTGTAAGACGACCTGCTGACCCTCGTTCAAACCACTGAGCAACTCCGTCTTGGCGCCGTTGGAGATTCCGACCTGGATGGCAACCTTGCGCATGCCGGTCTTGCTCTTCGGATCGGGAACGTCGACGAAAGCCTTCTTGTCCTTGTCGTAGATGATCGCACTCTCGGGAATCATCAGGATGTTCTTGTGCTCATCGAGGATGATTTCGGCGTTGGCGGTCATCATGGCCTTGAGTTCGCCGCCGGGATTGTTGATGGAAACGCGGACTTCGAAGGTCGTGACGTTGTCCTTCTCGACGCCCATGGGAGAAATCTTGGTGACCTTGCCGTAGAAGGTTTTGTCCTTGAAGGACTCAACCTTGATGCGGGCGGGCTGGCCGAGGTAAACCTTGCCGATGTCGCTCTCATCGACCTTGCCCTTGACGTAAACCTCGTTGGTGTCGCCGATGGTCATGACGAGCGTGGCGGCGGAACCCATGACGAGGATGGAGCTGACGGCATCACCCATTTCGACATCGCGAGAGAGGACGATTCCGTCGATGGGCGAAGAGATGGTGGTGTAGCTGAGCTGCTCCTTCTGCTGAGCGAGCGTGGCACGGGCGCTCTGTACGTCGGCTTCCGCCTGCGCAACCTTGGCACGATTGACGACAACCTGCGCCTGCGCGACGTTCTGCTTATTGACGGCAAGCTCGTACGCTTTTTGCGCATCATCGAGCGTGGCTTGGGAAACGACGCCGTCCTTCGCCATCTGCTTGGCGCGATCATAGGCGCGCTTGAGCATGGGAACATCAACGCCCTCGGCATCGACCTTGGAACGGATAAGATCGGCCTGAGCGGAACGGAGATTGGCCTCGCTGGATTGCAGGTTGGCTTCTCCCTGGCGAACCTGGGCAAGCATTTCGTCGCGATCAAGCTCGGCGAGAAGTTGACCGGTCTTGACGTGATCGCCTGCTTCGACATAAAGCTTCTTGACGATGCCGCTGGCCTTGGACTTGATTTCAACCTTGGTGATCGGTTCGATCTTGCCGGTGGCAACCACGCTCTTGGCGAGATCACCGCGCTCCACCTTGGAGAGCTTGCTGGGATCAATCTTGGGCGCGCCACTGTTGGCGATCACAATGCCGACGCTGGCGACGAGTACGATGGCGATAACTCCAAAGATGATCCAGCGCCGAGTGCGCTTGCGTTTTCCATTTCCGTTTCCGTTGGCCACTGACGTTCTCCTAACTCGGGCGAAAATGCGCGGGCCCAGTTGCAGTTCCCTTCTACCCTTCACGGGTAGATACGCAGGGGGCGAGCCGAGGGTTCCATAAAAAGGGGGAAAAGCACTGGGGCGCCGCTTCCCGGTTCGGAGGGCAGCGGTCCCAGAACCTACATTCATCGATTTAGACACCGGAATGCGTCATTGGTGAGCCATGGGAAAGTGAGTTGGATTGGGAACTGGCGGGAGAGGTGTCGAAACGAACCTGGGGAACAGCGAAAGAGAAGGGAGATTCAGGCAAAGCCAGCGCCGGGCGGCCTGAATGCTAAAATTTGGCTGCATGTTTACCTTCGTTGCGCTGCGGATCATGGCGGTAGTGCTGCTGGTGGCCGCCAACGCCTTCTTTGTCGCGGCCGAATTTTCGCTGGTCAGCATACGGGACACGCGGATTGCTCAACTGATTGAGCAGCGGCGGGTTGGCGCACGCACGGTGCGAAAGCTGCATGAGCGGCTCGACGAAGTTCTGAACGGCGTGCAATTCGGCATCACGATGGCAAGCCTGGCGCTGGGCTGGATTGGCGAGGCGGCACTGGCGCATCTACTGACGCCGACTTTCGGAGCTGTCCCGTTCGCAAAGATCTACGCGCACTCGATTGCCGTGGCGGTGGCGTTTACGCTGATCACCTACCTGCACGTGATCCTCGGCGAAGTGGTGCCGAAATCCGTGGCGTTGCAGCAGGTGGAGCGCGTGGCGCTGGCGGTGGCCGCACCCATGGACGTATTCATGGCCGTGGCGAAGCCGTTCCTGGCCATCATGAGCCGGTCGTCGCGGCTGGTGCTGCGACTGTTTGGGGCGCACGCGGTGCGCGAGGGCGGCGTGCATTCGCCGGAAGAGTTGAAGCTGATCGTGACGGCGAGCCGCAGGCTGGGCGTGATTCCTCCGCTGCAGGAAGAGATGATTCATCGCGCGCTGGACCTGGAGACGGTGACGGTGCGTGAAGTGATGGTGCCGCGTCCAGACATTTTTTCGCTGCCGGGAAATATGCCGCTGGAGGAAGCGGCGCGGAAAGTGGTGGAAGAGCAGCACTCGCGGGTGCCGGTGTACGATGCATTGCGCGGGCCGGAAGCGATCATAGGGGTGCTCTACGCGAAAGATATGATGCGCTGGATGCAGGCGCAACTGGTGGGGCACGAACGAGACGAAGCAGTGCGGCGTCCGGTGACGCTGCTGGTGCGCCACGTGATGCGCGAAGTGCTGGTAGTGCCGGAGACAAAGCTGCTGCCCGACCTGCTGGTGGACTTCAAGCAGCATAAGAAACACCTGGCGGTGGTGGTGGATGAGTTTGGTTCCACGAGCGGAGTGGTGACGGTGGAAGACGTGCTGGAGCAACTGGTGGGCGAGATTGAAGACGAATACGACGTGCCGCAGCAGATTGCAATCCTTGGCGCGAGGTCGTTCACGCTGGATGGTGCGACAAATATCCGCGACATGGAATCGCAATTTCACATCCGCCTGCCACGCGACGAAGGATACGAGACGCTGGCGGGATTCGCAATCACGCGATTACAGCGCATCCCGGCGGTGGGAGATTCGCTGGTTTACGAGGGACGGCGCTACACGGTGGAGCAAATGGATCTACACCGGGTTGAGAGCGTGAGGATAGAACTGCTGGAGACTTCGACCGAGGACAACGCATGAAACGAAACTGGGGACGAGGCGCATGGATCACGGTGACGAACGGAATCGTGATCTGGCGATTTCTTTACGGCCTGCTGAACTCGGCCGGAAAACAGTTGCAACGCACTATAGATCCCTCATACAACCCCTCCGTGTGGGAACAACTGCGCGCGCAGCCGGTGGTGCTGGCGATCATGACAGTGCTTGTGATCGGCATCGTGCTGGAATGGGTGCGGCCGCAGTGGGCGATGTGGGTGAACTGCGGAATATGGGTGATGGTTTCGGCTGACCTGGTCGGTTCGATCGTCTACGGGTTGCGTACCGGGTATCCGCGAGAACATTTGATGCAGGCGGCAACCCATATCCTGCTGCCGGCATTCGCCTTCCTGATCGTAAACATTATTCTGTATCGCAACTACTGGAAACCTCCCGCCGGGACGCAATGATCCGTTACCTTGCAACCCGGCTTGCGTACATGCTGCCCGTGCTGTGGCTGGTGGTGAGCGTGGTGTTCCTGCTTATACACCTGGTGCCGGGCGACCCGATCCAGCAGATGTTGGGCGAAGGCGCAGCGGCCACGGACATACAGGCGGCGCGGCACGCATACGGGTTGGATGTGCCAATCGGCACGCAATACGTGAACTATTGGAAAGGCGTGCTGCACGGCGATCTCGGCGAGTCGATCCGGCTGAACGAGCCGGTGACGAGGGTGATCGCGCGGGCGTATCCGGCGACGGTGGAGTTAACGCTGGCGGCGCTATTCGTGGCGATCCTGTTGTCGATTCCGGCAGGTGTGCGTTCGGCGCTGCGACGAAACCAGTGGGACGACCGCGCGCTGAGTTTCGTGAGCCTGCTGGGATTGTCATTCCCGAACTTCGCGCTGGGGCCAATCCTTATCTTGTTTTTTTCGATAAAACTTGGCTGGCTGCCGGTTTCGGGCGCTGGCGGACTGTCGCACCTGGTGCTGCCGGCGATCACGATGGGCGGATCGCTGGCGGCGATCCTGACGCGCATGGTGCGGACGTCGATGCTGGAAGAACTGGGACAGGATTACGTACGCACGGCTCGCGCCAAGGGACTGCCGGAGCGGACGGTAGTCTACAAACACGCGCTGCGCAACGCGATGATTCCGATCATCACGGTGATCGGGTTGCAGTTTGGCGCGCTGCTGGCGGGCGCAATCGTGACGGAGACGATTTTCTCGTGGCCGGGGATCGGGCGGCTGACGATCACGGCAATATCCAATCGCGACTACTACCTGGTGCAGGGATGCATCCTGTGCATCGGACTGACATACGTGGCGGTGAATTTCCTGACGGACATGATGTACACGGCGCTGAATCCAAGGATTCGGCAGTAGAAGATTCACATATATAAATTAGTTCCGCATGAGGCGGGGCAGGGAACGGCGATGGCGAATGGCAGTGAGATGACGTTCGGCAAGGCGATACGGCAGAACCCGCTGGCGACGGCGGGAGTCGTGCTGGTGGTTATCTTCGCCGTGTTCGCCATCTTTGCGCCGTGGATCGCACCGCAGGACCCGTCGTACATCGATCTCTCGGCGCGGCTGGCTTCGCCATCGTGGCACCACTGGCTGGGCACGGATGAACTGGGTCGCGACATGCTCTCGCGAGTCATCTACGGCGCGCGCATCTCCATGCTGGTAGGCGTGAGCGTGGTGACGGGTTCGCTGTTGCTGGGAACGATTGTGGGATCGATTGCCGGGTATTACGGCGGGCTGGTGGATCGCTTCGTCAACGTGATCGTGATGAACGCATTCCTGTCGTTCCCGGGAATCCTGCTGGCGATTGCGTTCGTGGCGTTCCTGGGGCCGGGATTGTTCAACCTGATTTTTGCGCTGGTGATCGGCGGATGGGTGGGCTACGCGCGACTGGTGCGAGCACAGGTGCTGGCGGCGCGAGAAAAAGAATACGTGGAAGCGGCGCATGCACTGGGCGCGAGTGACCTGAGGGTGATCGTGCGCCACATTCTGCCGAACATCATGCAGCCGGTGATTGTGCAGGCGGCGATCGGAATGGCCGGGGCGGTGCTGGCCGAGGCGACGATGAGTTTCCTCGGGCTGGGCGTTCCGCCGCCGGTGCCGAGTTGGGGATCGATGCTGAACGACGGGCGCGCGCACCTGTTCGATTCGCCGCACCTGGTGATTGTTCCCGCCATTGCGGTGATGCTGGCGGTGCTGTCGTTCAACTTTATCGGCGACGCGCTGCGCGACTATCTTGATCCACGATCAAGGATGGAAGCTGGACTATAAGGGAAGATTGCACAACAAAAGCCCCCGGAAGGCGGGGGCTTTTGTTGTGCGCGCAAAACCGTCAGGACTTGTTGCCATCGTCGCTGTCGCCTCCATCGCTGCCGGACCAGTCGGGTGCCTGCAGGAGGCGTGCGCTCTCGTTGCGCTGCTCGAGTTCGCCGATGGTTTCCGAGGCGCTGACACCGAGCGAGGGCATGCGTCGCGCGACGGGCAGTACGTTGCGTTCAAGCGAGCCGACGGTCTTGTTATAAGACTTGAGAGCTTTTTCGAGGTGGTCGCCGACATCCTCGAAGTGGCCAGACATGACACGGATGGCGTCGTAGATACGCTTGCCGAGATCGCTGATGCGCTGGGCGTTCTCCGCCAGTTGTGTCTGCTGCCATCCATAGTAGGCGGCGCGGAGGAGCGCAATGAGCGTGGTGGGCGAGGCAACGATTACCTTTTGCTGGACGCCCTGCTCGATGAGGCTGGGATCCTGCTCGAGCGCGGCGCTGAAGAAGACTTCGCCGGGGAGGAACATGACGACGAATTCGGGCGTCGCAGCGAACTGATCCCAATAGCCCTTGGCGCTGAGCTTGTTGATATGCTCGCGGATCTGGTTGGCGTGGGCGGTCATGCGCGAACGACGCGTCTCTTCGTCGGGTGCTTCCACGGCGTCGAGATAGGCGGAGAGCGGCGCCTTGGCGTCGACGATGATGGTTTTGCCGCCGGGGAGACGAACAATGAGATCGGGACGCAGGCGACCATCCGCAGTGTTGACGCTCGCCTGCTCCTGGAAGTCGCAATAGCTGACCATGCCGGCCATCTCGACGACGCGGCGGAGCTGGAACTCACCCCAGCGGCCACGGACATGAGGAGCACGAAGGGCCTGGACGAGCTTGCCGGTTTCCGACTTGAGCTGTTCCTGCGTGCCGACGACGGACTTGAGTTGTTCGTATAGTGCGGTGTAGGCGCCGACGCGCTCCTTCTCGATGTTTCTTACCTGCTGGTCCACGGCTTTGAGCGATTGTTCAATGGGCTTTACCAGTTCGGCGACGGCCTGCTGTCTTGCCAGTAACTCCTTCTCGGCTACTTCCTGAAAAGTGCCAAGGCGCGTTTTTGCAAGGTCGAGAAAGGACTGGTTGTTGCCGGCAAGGGCGTCGGAGGCGAGCTTCTGGAAGGCGTTCTTCAGCTCCTGCGAGGCGTTGGTGAGCAGGGCGAGCTTCTCTTCGGAGTTCTTGCGCTCCTGATCGAGGCGCTCCTGCAAACGTACCGTTTCGTTCCCGGCAGCGGTTTTTTCCGCGGATAGGGCTTCCCGTTCGCCGCGCAAGGCTGTAAGCTCTTGAAAACGGATTTCAAGTTCAGCCTGGGTGGCGGTGAGCTTTTTTGTGAGTCCGGTTGAGTGGGTGCGACCGGCAAACCAACCGCAGAAAATTCCAACTACAAGAAATATCAAGGCGACAGTAAGAATCGTAATCATGATGTGACCGATTTGGGGGCAAGCGGATTGTATCCCAAGCGGCGAAGGTTACGTTCCAAATCGTCGGGGGAAATGTCAGGGGATGGCAGGTCAGAAGCAGGGACCCAGCCTGGGGACTATTCCAAGGTTCAAGAAACGCTGAAGAGAATGCAAGTATTTGAGGCGATTATGCATCGAGCATTGGTGCTCTGTTGCGTACTTGTGCTAAGCGCAGGGATAGCCGCGCGCGCGCAGAATGACGCTGCACCGGTCGGCGACCCAAGCGGGGCGGGTGCGGAGGTGCTGCATCCCGTGCCTCAGCAGGACGCGGCGGCCATCGCCGCGGCGGAAGACAAAATCTTCCAACTGGTCAACGTCGCCCGGGTCCAGCAGGGGCTCAACCCGTTGAAGCGCGATCCGCACCTGGACAAGACTTCGATGGCGCACTCGGTGCTGCTGGCGGAACACCAGAACCTCTCCCACCAGTTTGCGGGCGAACCGGAGTTGGTGAAACGGCTGGTGGCGACCGGCATGCGGTTCCTCAACGTGGGCGAAAACGTTGTGAGCGCACGGGACGTCGTGAGCGCACACGACGCACTGATGGGGTCCTCGGAGCACCGCGCAAACATCATGAATCCGGAATTCAATGCGATCGGCGTGGGAGTCATCAAGAGCGACGACCAATTATGGGTCACGGAAGATTTCGCGAAGGCTATGACGAAGGTATCGGATGGCAGCGCGGAAGCCGAGTTAGTGCAGGAGTATAACCAGATCCGGGCGGCGGCGGGCATGCCGTCGCTGAAGGAGATCCCGCTGCCCAAACTGCATCAGGATGCGTGCGAAATGGCGCGGCGAGACAAGCTGGACGCGAGCCGGGTTCAAGTGAATCACGCCGAGTACGTGGTGGCATTTGCCACACTGGACTTGCATAAATTACCGGCCGGAGCGCAACGGCTGGTAAAACAAAAAATGAAGGGCATATCGGTCGGAGTGTGTTTTACGACCTCGGCCACCTACACGTTTCCGATGTACTGGGTGATCGTCGCGACGTATTTCTAGGGATCACACTGCATGAAGTTTTGTGCTAACCTCGGCTCGATGGGCGAAGCAACAAACATCAAGATCGGGCCGGCGGGCTGGGCCTACAAGGATTGGGAAGGCGTGGTCTATCCGGGCTCGCTGAAGCGCGAGCAGCACCCGGTGGAGTACCTGGCGCGGTACTTCGACACAATCGAAATCAACAGTTCGTTCTATGGCCACATCAAACCGGAACATGGGTTGCTGTGGTGCCGCAAGGCGCGCAGCGTAAACCGGCATTTCATCTTCACCGCAAAATTGAACCGCGCGTTCACGCATTCGCCGATGGCGGTGACCGAGTCGACGTCGGCGGCCACGATTCGTCCGCACGCCGATGACGAGCAACTGGCGAAACAAGGGCTGGATGCGATTGCCGGAGAAGAAATGCTAGGCGCGCTGCTGGTGCAGTTTCCCATCTCGTTCAAGAACTCGAATGAAAACCGCGACTATCTCGATATGCTGGTGCAGCAGTTCCGCGTGTATCCGCTGGTGGTGGAAGTGCGCCACGCAAGTTGGAACAACGAAGGGACGCTGAAGTATTTTGCCAGGCAGAACGTGGCCTTCTGCAACATCGATCAGCCGCTGCTGGGCAACGCCATCGGACCAGCCGAGCACGTAACGTCGGGAATCGGATATGTGCGCCTGCATGGCCGCAACTACAGCGAATGGTTTGCGGAACGCGCGTCGGAAGAAGGATTGAAGACCGAACGCCGCGACGCGCGCTACAACTACCTTTATTCCGCCGGCGAGTTGCAGGACTGGAAGCGGCACATCGACCGGATCGCCGCGAAGTCGCAGGTGACATTCGTGGTTACGAACAATCACTTCGAAGGCAAGGCTGCGGTCAACGGCCTGCAACTCAAGCACATGATCGACAGTATCCCGGTGAAGGCGCCGGAGACGCTGATCAGGCATTATCCCGAACTGGAAGCGATTGCCGAAGCGCCAGTTGGCCGCCTGTTCTGAAAATCCCGCCTGTCCAAACCTGTAACTCCAATTTTCTGAACAATCCCGGAAATTATGGAACCGCGCCAGCGGAAGATTCGTATGAGTAATTATAAGACGGACAAAACTAACGAAATGGCGAGTGGTCCGTCTGATAGCTACAGGGGCAGAGAAGGAGCGCAGTATGGACAGCAAGTACAACTGGTTAATCGATAATTTGCCCTTCCGGGTGGCGGTGAATACGCTCGTGTTCGGGCTGTGGCTTGCGATGGCAGTGGGCCTGCTCGCACTCGCAAATGTCTGATTTTTGATACTTCGGGACAATTGCAGGAAACTGCGTCGCGACACGTACCTCCGCGACGCAGCGATCAGGCAACGCTTCTGCTGGGGCAACGCGGAAGCAATGAGTCCCGAACAGGTTGAGCGACGGGAGATGTCGCCTTCAGAAAGTCCCGATGGACTTCGAGAAGGAAACCGGGAGCAGACATCGCCTGTCGCTCAGCGATTTTAGAGCACACCAAAGACCCTGCACATGAACAAACGCCACGCAAAATGCGCGGCGTTTTCATCTTTTAATCCTAGCGATGTCTTCTACGCCCTGGCTGCGGTCTCGACAGGTTTGCGACTGTAGCGGTTCTCGACGTACTCGTTGAGGATCTGCGTGAACTCCTCGACGATACGGTCGCCCTTGAGCGTGGTCACCAAGCGGCCATCGATAAAGACCGGCGCTTTTGGTTCCTCGAACGTACCCGGCAGTGAAATTCCTATATTTGCATGTTTCGATTCACCGGGGCCGTTGACGATGCAACCCATCACGGCGAGCTTCAATTCCTCCACGCCGTCGTACTTTGCCCGCCACTCCGGCATCATTTCGCGCAGGTATCCCTGAATCTGCTGGGCCAGTTCCTGGAAGTAGGTGGAGGTGGTGCGGCCGCAGCCGGGGCAGGCGGTGACCTGCGGAGAGAAGCTGCGGATGCCCATGGATTGCAAAATCTGCTGGGCGACGAAGACTTCCTCTGTGCGGTCGCCATTGGGCGCGGGCGTGAGCGAGACGCGAATCGTGTCGCCAATGCCTTCCTGGATGAGCACGGCAAGTCCGGCCGTACTGCCGACGATACCTTTCGCTCCCATGCCAGCCTCGGTCAGGCCGAGGTGCAGGGCGTACTGGCAACGAGCGGCGAGATTGCGATAGACGTCGATGAGGTCCTGCACGCCGCTGACCTTGGCGCTGAGAATGATGTGATCGGCGGGAAGGCCGTACTCCTCGGCAAGTTCAGCGGAACGAAGCGCGCTGACGACCATGGCTTCCATCATCACGTCGCGAGCTTCCAGCGGGTGAGCCAAGCGCGAATTCTCGTCCATCATGCGGGTGAGCAACTGCTGGTCGAGCGATCCCCAGTTGACGCCAATGCGTACCGGTCGGTCGTTCTCGATGGCGACTTCGATCATGGTGCGGAAGTTGTCGTCGTCCTTGCGCCCGATGGAGACGTTGCCGGGGTTGATGCGGTACTTGGCGAGGGCACGCGCGCAATCGGGATACTTCTTGAGCAGCAGATGTCCGTTGTAATGGAAGTCGCCGATGATGGGGACGTGCACGCCCTGGGCAGCGAGTTCCTCGACGATGGGGCGGACGGCCTGGGCGGCGGCGTCATTGTTGACGGTAACGCGAACAACCTCCGACCCGGCGCGCGCCAGCGCGGCGACCTGCTGCACGGTGGAGGCGACGTCGGCCGTGTCGGTGTTGGTCATGGACTGCACCATCACCGGCGCGCCGGAACCGACGGGCACATTGCCGATGCGGGTTGTGTAGGTCTTTCTGCGTTGAATCGTTGCCATAGCCGTGCCTTCAGTTTAGCACGATGGGGCACGCAAAATGCCATCACAGGGATCTGTGACGTAAGTGGCGCAAGCCCGCGTCAGCGGCTATCGGGAAGCTGATTTTTCCTAAATTGGGGCTTGCATCGGACAGGGAGTGTGCATAGACTCTGCGACCAAAATCAACTGATGATCCACATTGCAAATAGCACCAACCGGCGTGGGCAGATGCCGGTGTCCTAATACCTAATACCCAATATTTTCGTGAACTGCACCAGGTTTCCCGAGTCCTTGCCTGCGATGCGGAGCGCCGCATGTTTTGGAGAGCCGCGACAAACGGCACTTCGGTGGCGGCGGTGAAGGCGGCCTTGGGTGGGGCTTCTGCCGGATGACAAAAAATATTCATCGAACACGCACCTCGGGCATCTGAGCGAAACATTTACATGTGTCTCTGTATTGCGCCCGCTTCATGGGGATGAACGGCGCAAAGCCAACGAAGGCAAGCCGCAGTCCGGGGATGGCTGTGGCGGGAGGGTATGGGTTTGTTACAGGCCTTGGGTCTTCGTGCAGCATGTCTAAGTGGCATGATCCTCTTCGGAGCTTCATGCATGGCGCAGGTTGGCGCGGTGCGCGTGTTGAACCTGCAAAAACTATCTCCCGGAGAGGTGCGGAATATTGAAACAGAAGCTCGCCGGGGACATTCGCGGGCGCAGGCAATCCTGGGAATTCTGTATTTGGATGGCCTGGGAAAGCCGCAGGACGAAAGCGAAGGGATACGCTGGTTGCGCAAAGCCGCCAAAAAGAAGGATGACGTAGCGGCGGACCGCCTGGGGATGTCGTACCAACAAGGTAGCGGCGTGGCGCAGGACGAAACTGAGGCTCGCCACTGGTACAGACGCGCGGCACACGACGGCAATCTACACGCACAGTATAGTCTGGGCGCGATGTACTTCAACGGGGAAGGTGGGCCGCAAGACCTGTCGAGGGCGGCGAAGTGGTTTCAAATCGCCGCGCAGCAGGGCGATGCCATGTCGCAGGAGATCCTTGGCCGCATGTATCAGAACGGCAAGGGTGTGGTGCACGATCCCAAACAGGCCCTGTATTGGTTCCAACGGTGCGCGGAACAGGGATACTCAGCCGGAGAGATGAGCCTGGCAATGTTCTATCTTGGCGGCCAAGGCACCGAACGACATCCCAGGCAGGCGGTTGGGCTACTGGAAAAAGTAGCGGCAGACGGCGCGCTCGGGGCGCAATTCACGCTGGCCCTGATCTACTGGCAAGGCGAAGTGCTGCCGCGCAATACAACGCAAGCCTGGATGTGGCTGAAGATCGCCGCGATGAACGGGAGCGACGACGCCAAACGCATGCTCCCGGAGGTCAGCCGGGCGATGGATGAAGAACAGCGCTCGATTGCACGGAAGGATTTGATCGTTTGGCTGCAAAAACATTCGCAGGCAGTGGACATGGCGTTGAAGTAGCAGGCACAAATATGGCCGGCGCATAAGAAAAACGGGGCGCATGAGGCGCCCCGAATCTTTTGCGCGCATTCGACGCGCGGGATTGTCCTACTGAATGTGATGTGTGATTCCCGGCAGCACCTTCATCACATCGTTAAAGATTACCAAGCCGGCGAAGAGCACCAGGCAGACGAATGCGGCCTGGTAAATGCGCTCCTTGAATGTCTGGCTTATATCGCGCCGGATCACCGACTCGATGAGCAGGAGAAGAATCAGTCCGCCATCGAGAATGGGGATGGGGAAGAGGTTGAAGATGCCGAGGTTCAAGCTGATGTTTGAGATGAGGGCGAGCAGCGGAGTCCAGCCCTGCTGTTGCGCCACTTCGCCGGAAACACGCGCGATGCCGATCGGGCCCTCCATCTGCTTGATGGAGACCTTGTGTTCGACCATGCGCTTCACCAACTCGAGGATCAGCGCCGAGTTCTTCTCATTCTGATCGATGGAGCGGCTGAACGCCTTGCCGAAGGGGAGCTTGTCGACCTGCATGGGCTCGGAAGCGAAGCCGATGCGGTATTCCTTCTGTTCGCTGTCGTAGGCGGGAGCCACTTTCAGCTTGATCTGGTGTCCATTGCGCAGAATGGTCAGTTCGACGGGCGCGCTTTTCGTTTCCTGCAAGATACGCTTGAGCGAAACGGTGGATTCGACGCGCGTGCCGTTAACGGCAAGGATTTCGTCGTCAAGTTTCAGGCCGGCCTTGATGCCCGGCATATCGTCTTCCAGGGTGGTGACGATCAACGGTTGTTCGGGGATCCATCCGGCGGATCCAATCTCGTCACGTCCCACCGTATCTGGCGTTACCGTCGTGTGCAGGATCTGCGCGCCACGCCGGATGGTGAGATCAAGGGGCTGTCCGGGACTGATGATGGTCCGGGTGATCAGGTCTTCCCACGTGGGGTTGTGGATACTTCCAACGTCGATGACGTGATCGCCTACTTCCAGCCCAGCCTTGGCCGCGGGACTGTTCTCCATGACCCACCCGATTACGGCAGGTTGGTTGAGATAGATCGGGTGCTCGTAGTGCACCATGAAGACCGCGGTCAACAGGGCCACGGCGAGCAGGATGTTCATCGCGGGTCCGGCGAAGGCGATAATGAGCCGCTGCCAGCGTGGATGCGACACGAACTCGTCGGGCGAACCGGTGTGCGTGTCGATAATGTTTTCACCGGCCATCTTGACGTAACCGCCAAGCGGCAGCGCGGAGATGCGGTAATCGGTGCTGCCGACCTTGCGAATGGGGACGGCGCGGGCGATCAGCGGCGCGGCAAAATCCGATTCGTCCGTGATGGGACGCTGCGGCTGGCCCTGCTCTTCGAGCAGCGGGCCGGTCGAGAATTTACCTTTGTAGACCCCGCAAAGACGCTTGCCGAATCCAAGGGAAAAAACTTCGACGCGAACGCCGAAAAACTTGGCGGCAGCAAAGTGTCCAAACTCGTGGATGAGGATCATGATCCCGAGAACCACGACGACGGATACGATGCTGTACAGAAAAGTGACCATAAACCTCTTCGACGCTTCCGCTACGTATTGGTAACGGATTTTTTCGTGACGTGTGTGCGAATCACATCGCTTGCCAAGGCACGGGCCTCGGTGTCCTGAGAGAGAACCTGCTCAATAGATTCCGCGTGCCGGGCAGGCGTTTCTTTTAAAACTGCCTGAATTGTAGCCGGAATGCCCAAAAAGGGGATACTTCCTTCGAGGAATGCCGCCACGGCGACCTCGTCGGCGGCGTTGAGGGCTACCGTTTTGGCGCCGCCCTCGGCGACCGCCTCATAGGCCAGCCGCAAACATTGAAACTTATCCATGTCCGGGGGACAGAAATCGAGCTGGCGCAAGCCGTTGACGGAAAAGCGCAAGTCGGACTCGATGCGGTCGGGATATGTAAGTGCGTAAAGAATAGGCAGGCGCATGTCGGTTACGGAGATTTGCGCCAGGAGACTGCCGTCCACGAACTCGACCATGGAATGCACGGTGGATTGCGGGTGGACGACCACTTTCACCTGCTCGGGCGGCAGATTGAACAATCGACAGGCTTCGATGACTTCGAAGCCCTTGTTCATCAACGTCGCTGAATCAATTGTGATGCGGCGTCCCATCTTCCAGGTTGGATGGTTCAACGCCTGCTCGACGGTGATGGAGCCGAATTGCGACTTAAGTGTGTGTAGAAACGGACCGCCGGAAGCGGTGAGCCATACGCGCTCCACTTCATGGAGACGGCCTCCGCGCATACATTGATGAATGGCATTATGTTCGCTGTCGATGGGCAGAAGAGGCTTGCCCTGACGGCGCGCTTCAGCGGTGATGAGCTCTCCGGCGGCGACCAGACACTCCTTGTTCGCCAAGCCGATGGACTTGCCGGCCTTCACCGCTTCATATGTGGCTTCCAGTCCGGCGACGCCCACGATGGCGCTGACCACAAAATCCACGGCGGGATGAGTGGCGACCCTTACGGTTCCAGCGGCGCCATGCGCGACCTCCACGCCCTCCACACCCGCGCGCTCCAGCCTTGCACGGAGTTGCGCGGCGGATTCTTCAGAGGCGATGGAGACGAGGCGCGGACGCCAGCGCACTACCTGGTCAAAGACAAGATCCGCATTATTGCCTGCCGCCAGCGTAGCCACGGCAAAGCGATTGGGATAAGACTCTACGATCTTTAAAGTGCTCTGGCCAATAGAGCCGGTCGAACCAAGAATGGCAATTCTCTTCATCAAGCAACCTATCTCTGTCTAGGATACAGAACCCACTCAGGGCAGTTGAAGGAATTTATCGGCGAAGATCATAAAGAGAACCAGGGCGACCGGAGCGGCGAAGAGCAACGCATCAATGCGGTCGAGAATTCCGCCGTGTCCCGGAAGGATGGTGCCGGAGTCCTTGACGCCGCCGCCGCGCTTAATGAGCGACTCGAAGAGGTCTCCCAACTGTGCGGCGACGTTGATGATTGCCGCGAGCAACGCCGGAATCCAGATGGCCGGCGCGATAAGCAATTCACGGGGCGCGCCCGAATCCATCGAAAGGTAAACGGAGCTTCCGGCAAGCACGTGGATATCGACCAGGAATCTCGCGATGGGCTGGATGTACTGGCTGAAGAGAACTCCGACGACGACCGCCCCGGCGATGCTGGCGATGGCGCCCTCCCAGGTTTTCTTGGGACTGATGCGCGGGGAGAACTTGATCCGCCCGATGGAGCGCCCGACATAATAAGCCGCTGTATCACCGGCCCAGACGGTGAAGAACGTGAATAGCACCTGGAACCACCCGAAGGGTCCGAAGTGCAAGAGCGCAAGACAGGCAAGCGCCATGCCGATGTAGGGAATTCCGAAGTACGAGACCGCGATGCCCGGAAGGACAGTCCGCAGATCTGCGGCGCGCATCCCGATGGCGAGATAGATGGAGGCGCCGAAGAGCAGCACAACCAGGGGCGCCAACAGGAGCATCATGACCTCCGCGCCGGTGTATACCGTAACGGCGAGCACGGCGTAGATCACCGCATTAAGGCCGAAGGTCAGCGGGCGATAGGACGTGAGGCCGTAGCTCTCGACAATGGTGAGGTACTCGGCGAGCGCAAAGGTTGCGACCAGGCCGACGAGCACGGCGAAGAGCCAGTCCGGCGCGCGAAAGACGGCGAGCAGCACGAGCGGTATCAGGACAAGAGCGGTAGCGAGACGTTTCATCTGTAGTCGTGAGTTTCCAGTCGCGCACGGCCGGGCCACCACGTTACTCGCGCGACGGAACGATCATGGGACATGTAAGTGTAACGCAGAGAGCGGAATACCGGGGAAAAACGGCGAGCGAGGCAATCTACGGAAGTTCGTGCGCGCTGGTTAGCAGACCGCCGTAGCGGCGCTCGCGCTTCTGGTACTCCTCAATGGCCGAGAGCAGATGGACTCCATCGAAATCGGGCCAGAGAGTCGGTGTAACGTAGATCTCCGCGTAGGCGAGTTGCCAGAGCAGGAAGTTGCTGAGGCGCATTTCGCCGCTGGTACGGATGACGAGGTCGGGGTCGGGAAGGTGGCGCGTATAGAGGTGCTGGTTGATGAGCGCCTCGTCAATCTTGAGGTGCGAGAGGCCACCGTTGTTGAGCGCAGAGCGCACGATGGATTCGAAGGCGTCGACCAGTTCGGTGCGGGCGCCGTAGTTGAGCGCCAGGGTCATGATCATGCCTGTGTTCTTTGCCGTCGCCTGACGCGCCCACTCCATCCGCTCCTGAACCTCGGGCGGAAGCTCATGCTGCCGTCCGATATATTGCAGGCGGATGTTGTTATCGTTCATCAGGGGCACTTCGCGCTTCAGGTAGGTGCGAAGCAGGGCCATCAGGAAGCCGACCTCGGTCTTCGGGCGACGCTTCCAGTTTTCGACGGAAAAGGCGTAGAGGGTGATCGCCGGAATGTGAACTCGGGCAGCCGTCTGAATCACATCGCGCACGGCTTCCACGCCACGCTTGTGGCCGGCAATGCGCGGCAGGTGCCGGCGCTTGGCCCAGCGGCCGTTGCCGTCCATGATGATGGCGATGTGTTTGGGCAACCGCTCCGGGTCGAGTTGGGAATAAAGCTCCAGTTCCTTTCGACTCAGGCCGGCGGGCATATTGCTGCGCAAGTTAGGTCCTCTAAGGCAATGAAACTAACATAAGAGACTACTTTGTGCAATAAAGTACGTTGGTGCGCGGGGTTCAGGGAGATTGGTATGGGACACATCACAAATTTCCGTTTAGAATTTCTTCTGAACTTTAAGCAACTTTTTCCAGGTTTGGCTGTCAAAGAATAGAGGAGAAGTGTCTTCCAGCGCGGAACGTGCCGAGAGCGCATCTCCGATCCTCAAGCGAAGTTCCGAAGCTGACATTCGTATGAAACGACCACACCAATACCGCACAGGACTGCGCTATCCACGATGGCTGGTGATCTCGCTGATCGTGGCAGTGTTCGTCATCACTGGGGTGAAGGTCGCTCACATCCACAAGAGCTACATTCTTGAGGCCGGCAAAACGGTGCATGCGCAGTTCGGTCCAGACACGATATGCGTGCTCTGCGCGATCTCGATGCATTCGATTCCGTCCATGCTGGTCACGGAAGCCCCCGTGGCTCCGCTGGAGAGTGAAGCGGTCGTTACCACCCTTCCGTCCTTCCACCCGGTACTTGCCTCGTTCAGCTACTTCATCCGTCCCCCGCCCGTCGCGTAACTGTTTTTCCCTTAAAAATCGAACCACAAAAAACAGACTCAACGCGACGGAGGACCTATGTATCGCGGACTGAGAACGCTTGCCGTTCTTCTATTTCTTTGTGCTTTCAGCCTGATGAGTTTTGCCGCCGGAGACCCGGCGCAAACACTTGGCGGAGGCGTGCTGTTTGGCGTAGTCACCGATCCGACGGGAGCAGTGGTGCCCGGTGCGGCGGTTTCAGTAAAGAACCCGATTACGGGATTCCAGGCCAAGGCGGAATCCGACAAGACAGGCAACTATCGCATCATCAACATTCCTTTCAATCACTACCACGTCACCGCGACGGCCAAGGGGTTCGCGATCTACGAAGGCGATGTGGAGGTGAGAACCGCGGTGCCAATTCATCAGGCGATTGCGTTGAAAGTGGCTTCCAGTTCCACGCAGATGACGGTGGAAGGCGGGGGCGAGGATCTTGTGGAGGTCAATCCAATTGCGCATACGGACCTTGATCAGTCGCTGATCAACCGTCTGCCGGTGCAGAGCGTCTCGTCGCCGCTGAGCTCGGCGATCACGATGGCGACTCCGGGTGTGGCCGCCGACTCAAACGGCCTCTTCCATCCGCTGGGCGAACACGCGGACACATCGTTCTCGGTGGATGGGCAGCCAATTACCGATCAGCAGAGCAAAGTATTCTCCAACCAGATCCCGGGGGATGCGATTCAGTCGATGGAGGTGATCTCCGGTGTCCCGCCGGCAGAGTACGGCGACAAGACCAGCCTGGTGATTCAGGTCAACACGAAGAACGGACTGGGCGTAAAGAGACCAACCGGCAGCGTCGTCACCAGCTATGGATCGTTTGGCACGGTGAATACGGCGCTGACGCTGGCCAATGGCGGCGACAAGTGGGGCAATTATGTGGCGCTCTCCGGACTGAACACGGGGCGATTCCTCGACTCGCCGGAATTCGTGGCGCTGCACGACAAGGGCAACTCGCAGAACTATTTCGACCGGATCGACTTCCAGCCGGACGCGAACGATCAATTGCACCTGAACCTGCTGTACTCGCGCTCGTGGTTCCAGATACCAAACCAGTACGACCAGCAAGCCGCCGGACAGGATCAGCGGCAGTTGATGAATACATTCAACATCTCGCCCGCATGGACGCACGTCTTCAACAGCCACATGCTGCTCAGCACGAATGTGTTTGTGCGGCAAGACCAGGTTAACTACTACCCCAGCGCGAACCTGTTTTCGGACCAGCCGGCGACGCTTGCGCAGCGCCGGCGGCTTACAAACGCCGGTTTAAAGCTGGATCTTTCGTACGCCAAGGGACACCACAACGCGAAATTCGGATTCGACATCATTCACACGTTTCTGACGGAGAACTTCCGGCTCGGACTGACCGATCCGGCGTTCAACCCGGTATGCCTGGATTCCTCTGGAAACCCGGTTCCGGGCGGGACGATCACCGATCCGAACGCATGTACGGGAGCGGGCTATACGGCGAATCCCGGCTTCCTTCCGGGACTGTTGCCCTTCGACCTGACACGCGGCGGACAACTCTTCCAGTTCAACGGCCATGCAGACATCAAGCAGGAGGCGTTCTACGCCCAGGACTCGATCACGCTGGGGAGTTGGAACGTGAACCTTGGCGTGCGCGGCGATAACTACAACGGCCTGAGCAGCGGCTCGGCGGTGCAGCCGCGAGTTGGACTGGCCTACAACATTAAACGCACAAACACGGTGCTGCGGGCTTCGTACGGACGAATGTTCGAAACGCCGTACAACGAGAACCTGGTGCTCTCGAGCGCCACGGGGGCGGGAGGACTGGCCTCGTCGGGAACTGGATCGTTCGGCGATCAACCGCTGAAGCCGGGAACGCGCAACCAGTTCAACGTCGGCTTCCAGCAGAGCCTCGGGCGTTTTGCAGCCATCGATGCCGAGTATTTCTGGAAGTTCACGAAGAACGATTACGACTTCGACACGCTGTTCAATACGCCGTTGGCATTCCCGATCCAGTGGCGGAAATCGAAGATCGACGGCCTCTCGGTGCGGGTGAACCTGCCAACGTGGAAGGGGCTGACGGCGTTCACCGTAATGGGCCACTCGCGGGCTCGATTCTTCGGTCCGGAGAGCGGCGGACTGCTGTTTAACTCGCCGCTTGACCAGTCGGTCTTCCGCATCGATCACGACCAGGCTTTCGAGCAGACGACCAACCTGCAATACCAGCCATGGAAGCGCGGGCCGTGGTTCGGGTTCGCGTGGCGCTATGACAGCGGACTGGTGGCGGGAGCGGTGCCGGACCTGGCTTCGCTGCTGGCGCTGACGCCGGATCAGCAGGCGCAGGTGGGATTTTTCTGCGGCAGTACATACGCCACGCCGACGCAAGGGATTTCAAACTGCACGCTGCCGTTTGGACAGTGGGGAGCGACGCGCGCGGTGATTCCGGCGCCGGGGACGGAGAACGCCGACAAGAATCCGCCTCGCATCGCGCCGCGACACCTGTTCGACGCCTCGATTGGGGACGACAACCTCTTCCGCGGCGATCGCTACAAGTGGAGCCTGCGAGTGACAGCGACAAACCTGACCAACGAGTCGGTGCTCTATAACTTCCTCTCGACCTTCAGCGGGACGCACTTCGTTCCTCCGAGGGCGTACACGGCGGAGATAGGGTTCCACTTCTAAGCGGGAAGTTGAAGCAATGGAAAAGCCGAGGCGGAATTGCCTCGGCGTAGGCGGTTGACACAATCCCATTCGGCGCAAGAATATCGCCGATAAAAAAGGGCCGGCCCGAGGGCTGGCCCTTAACGTAAGGCTTCACGCAAACGGCTAGAAGGAGTACTTCAGCCACATGCGGATGCTGCGGTAGCCGCTCAGCGAGTAATTGTAGTCGCCGAAGGTCGGGGTGATACCCGGCTGTATGCCGCTCTGCAGCGTGAGGTCCGGTACGCCAGTATTTGCGTGATTGAATGGGTTGAACATTTCCATGCGATATTCAATCCTCTGGTGTTCGGTGATGTTCACTGTCTTGGCCAGGGCAAAAGTCCAGTCCTGACGTCCGCGGGTAAGGAACGAGTTGCGTCCCACCATGCCCTTGGGCACGCCGGCGGCGAACAGGTTGCCGGCAATCCAGTGCACGGAGTTGGGATCGACAGGCTGACAAACCCCCGCCATGCTTCCGGTGGTATATGCCGGACCGTTACAGACCTGGCTGCCCTCCATCACACCAAAGGTGTTGATAGGAGCATTGGGGTTGCCAAGAGCCGGACGGTCGTTACCGATGCCGTCCCAGTTCCAGTCGTAGCTACCAATCCAGTATCCCGTTTCCACGTTCGCCGGCGCGCCGCTCTGAAAGGAGGTGGTACCGGAGATCTGCCAACCGTTGTAAATATTCCCAAGGAAACCGAGGGCAGCATTGTCCTTGAAGGCGACGGCGGGCAGTTTCGGAATGGTGTACACGTAGCTGATGGCAACACGGTGACGACGGTCCATGGTGGACGGACCGCGATCGTATTGGCCACGCGACGCCGGGTACTGGACGACCGGGTAGGTGGAGTAGTTGCCGCTGGTGAAGACTTCCGACACGTCATCGATCGCGTGCGACCAGGTGTAGTTCGCGCGCAGTTCGAGGCCGTGCGACAGTCTGCGGTGCACTTCCGCCTGCATGGCGTGGTAGATGGAGTCGCCAGTGTTATCGCGGATTCCGATGGAGCCGCGACCAGGGTACTGGCGGCAGTAGGTGGCGCCGCCGCAGATCTCCTGGAAGAGCGGGTCGGTCGGGTCGTTGATGTACGGGTTCAGCATATCCGTACCGTAGAGACGCGCTCCGCGGGTACCCACATAGCCCACCGACGCGAGGAACGAACCGGGCAGCTCACGCTCCATGGTGAGGTTCCACTGGTAGATCGTCGGGTCCTTGAGGTTGGCGTCGATGCTGGTTACGCCAGCGTAAGGATTGAGCACCGGCGAAAGCAGAGGCTTTGCATATGACCACGACCATCCCGCAGTACCGCGCGGATTGGCCGCATCGGGACGGTTGGCCAGAGAGGCCGGGACGTCGTTGGGCGCGCCAGCCAGGTTGTTGTCGAGAATGTTCGTAAAACCGTGGTCGTAGAAGATGCCAGCGCCGCCACGGATCACGGTCTTGTTTTCACCGAACAGCTTGGTCCAGAACTTCGGGCTGTAGGCGAAACCTGCACGCGGCCCCCAGTCGTTGTAATTGGCCTTCTGTTCGATGCGAGTGGGATAGGTGGACGGCGCGGGATTGTTGATGTCCATCGCCGGGTACGGAATTTCGTTGGCAAACGGGCTGTTGTATTCGTAGCGGAGACCCATGGTGATGGTCAGATCCGGACGGACCTTCCAAGTGTCCTGCACAAAGTAGTTCTGCGACTTAATAGGTGCACGGGCCTTGTTGCTGCCGAAGGTCTGGCTGGCAGAACCGCTGCCCGAGTAGCCGTCGATGAAGTTGGCAAGGCCGGTGTACGTGACGCCACCGACGCTGCTGTCGCTGTATCCGATGGCACCGTAGTAGTTGCTGAACGGTATGGTGTCAACGACGCGAATATCGGCGAGGTCGAAACCGAACTTAAACGTGTGGCGACCCGTTGTCCAGCTTACCGAGTCTTGCAACTGGTAGGTGTTGTGGAAACGACCCTGCGGGGTGCCGCTCGGAGGTCCATAACCGGTGAGGGAATAGGAACCACCGATGCTAACGGCCGGCATCGTGCCGTCGGCCACGTACGGATTGGCGTAGGTATCCGGGCGCCAATCGAAGGTGAACCCAATGCGTCCGTAGGAGAGGCGCAATTCGTTGAGCAGACTCTGGTTGAACAGGTGCGTGTAGGTGATGCCTGCATTGTAGGCAGGACCGTTCTGCATGGTGTCAAACCCAGGCAGCTGGCTGCCGAAGTTTCCGAGATCATACGGGCTGGTGTAAGAGGTCCTGATGAGGCGCAGGCCGAGGGTATCGTTCTGCGTAATCAGGTAGTCGCCCTTGAGATCCAGTTCCGGCGAATCGGAATTGGCCCCAATGCCTGTACGCTGCGTGGTGCCGATCTGCACAGTACCTCGGTCGAGACCTGTAAATGGATCGATGCCAAGATGAACATCCTTCGGATTCGTGAAGGAACCCTGCAGACCGGGGTTGTTATAGACCTTCAGCAATGTGTTGATCTGCGCTTTCTGCGCGGGAGTGGCGGTTGCCAGCAGGCCTTGCAGGGTGGCGATGCCATTGGGAGTGATAACGGTAATGGGATTGCCAACGCTGGAGGAGCGGTACTTGTCCCACTGGTACGAAGCAAAGAAGAAGGCTTTGTCCTTCACAATCGGTCCGCCGAGGGAGAAGCCGTAAATGTTTTCGCGGTACTTGCCCTTTTCCGTGCCATAGAAGTTACTCAGGTGGCTGTTGGCATCGAGGGCGGAGTTGGCGTGGATCTCCCAGAGGGAGCCGTGGAACTGGTTGGTGCCGCTCTTGTAGATCAGGTTGTTGACGGAGCCGCCGCCATGACCGAATTCCGCCGAGTAGGCGTTGGTCATGATGCTGACTTCCTGGACGGCTTGGAGGTTCTCGGGCTGCATGCCCTGACCCCCGATGCCGGCGTCGTTGTTGTCCTGGCCTTCAATGAGGAAGTTGTTGGCACGAGCACGGTTTCCGTTAACGGAGAAGTTCTGACCGTTGCTGAAGTTGTTGCCGGCGCCAGTGACGACACCGGGCAGCGTGGTCGCTAGAGCGTAGGCGCTGAGGCTGGCCACGGGCAGGTTCTGGATGGCGGTGGTGCTGATAGTGCTACTCACTTCGCCGCTTTCCGTCTGCAGGGTTTCGGCCTGGGCGGAGACCTCAACGGTTTCCGATGCCTTGCCGACCGTCAACTTGATGTTGAGCGAAGTGATCAGTGAACCGACCACCTGCACGTTGGAGAGCTTTGTGGCAGCAAAGCCCTGGGCAGTAGCGCTGATGACGTACTTGCCAGGCAGCACAGACTCAAAGCGATAGGCACCCACGGAATTCGTTGTGGATTCGCGCACATCGCCGGTTTGAAGCGAGGTAATTGTCACCTTTGCGTTGACAATCGCCGCGCCGCTGGGGTCGGTAACGACGCCAGCAATAGTGCCGTTACTGGTTTGGGCAAATGCCGCTAAAGCACTAAGGATGAACAGTGCGATGAGGGCAATCGCTGGGAATGTTCTTTTCATGAAGCCTCCAAAGTGACGCGCCTGATGACTATCTTCCGAACGGCATCAATTCCTATTTAGGGAATTTAGGGAACCTTGGCGCGGGAAACGGTATCCACCACTAAAGTTGCAATTCAATAACCACTTTAGTGATATTTTTGGCACCTTTGGGATCAACTACTTAGCACCACTTTGGAGTTGGATGAATCCAGAACTTGGTAGATATCTTCTGTGTAAATTATTGAAAATAATAGTAGCAGGGACATCACAACAGTTGCGCGGAGAAATTGTCTTGGCGTTTCAGTAACCGCAATGGTCCAGCAGAGATAAAGGTTGGAACACGATAACGCCGGAGCATTTGATCGGTTGGTGGAGGACTATATCAGCCGCAAGTGGGAGCATGGAATGAAGTTGCTACTTCCCACAATGACCGGTTTCGCCACCAATTCTGGCCGAGGCGGAATTGCCTCAGCTTGTTTTTTTTGTGGATGTGAGGGCTGCGTGGGGGAATGGAACGCAGCCCGCCTATCGAGCGTGAACTTACGCGGTACGGCGCGGCATCACCGTCATTTCGCGGACCTGGTTCAGTACACTGGTCCACTGCATGGGGTTGAGCTTGCGCAGGAACGGAATAAGCTCGCTGACGAACTCGTCGTGCTGCAATTCGCGGATGTCGTCTTCCAGCGTGGGACCGTTTATGGTGAGCAGGTCGGGCACGCGGACGTTGAGTGCATCCGCAAGGCGCTCCAGCGAAGAGAGCGTGGGACACGCCTTTTCGTTCTCGATCTTGGAGACGTATGTGCGCGGTACGTGCATGCGCTGCGCAAGTTGGCGCTGGCTCAGGCCGGCGCGGGTGCGGAGCATGCGAATGGCGGTCGCCACAGGCAACTGGTGATTGCTATGTTCCACCGGGATAGGAGCCTGGAAAACCGGAGGAGCAGCCACGGGCTCGGGTTCGTCATCGAGAGAAGTCTTGCAGCGACGGCATAGATTGTTGTTCGTCCGGAACTGGACGAGGTGGCAATGGTCGCAACGTACCACTTCCCGGGAGTCTACTGGGGTAAGAGTCGTGGCCATTCGATTTAACGGAGCTGCCAGAGCGGGCACTCCGCCTCGGTGTCAAGCAGGTCTGCACCAACTTGGTAACCTAGGCTGCGCGTACTTTGCGGCATAGGAGGAATTGGTGTCAATAGGAAAATACGGGTAAAGCCGGGTGAAAGACTGATGATTTCCACAATGAATCAGATAATATCAGAAGAAACATGGCGAAAGTCAGGAGAAAACACGGATGAATCGAGAACAGGCGTGGTGTTTACTAACTGAGTTCACCCAGTCGGAGAGTCTGCGCAAACATGCACTTGCCGTGGAGGCGTGCATGCGAGCCTATGCGCGGAAGCATGGCGAGGACGAAAACAAGTGGGCTATCACCGGCCTGCTGCACGACTTTGACTACGAGAAATTTCCGACCGCCGAGGAACATCCGTACAAGGGAAACGAGATCCTGCGCGAACGCGGCTACCCGGAGGATGTGCTGCGGGCGATCATGAGCCACGCCGAATACACGGGCGTCACCCGTGAAACTCCAATGGAGAAAACCTTGTTTGCGTGCGATGAACTGGCGGGACTCATCACCGCCACGGCGCTGGTAAAACCCAGCAAGTCACTGGCGGAAGTGGATGCGAAGAGCGTACGCAAGCGGATGAAGGACAAGGCATTCGCCCGCTCGGTAAACCGCGACGACATCATCAATGGAGCTGCGGCGCTGGGAGTAGACCTCGACGGACACATCACATTCTGCATCGAGGCAATGAAGAGCGTTGCGGACAGGCTGGGACTGGCGGGGATTCAGCAGAATGAAGCCTGATGGCGGCCACATGAGCTTCGTCAACCATGCCGGGATCTAAGGCGGATATGTAAAAAGCGGACGGTCGAAGCCGTCCGCCGTGGATATCAATGAGAACTACCGCAACGACGCGGCAATTTTTCCGGCGGCAATCACCTCGGATACCCTCGTAAAATCGGGTGCGAGTGAACGGTCGTGGTCCATCATTGCCGAAACGGCCCGAATCTCCTTTACCGCCGCCTGTGCCCTTTTGCTGGGCTTGAGTGGCGCGAGGATGTCGACGGCCTGTGCGGCCGCTAGCGCTTCAATGGCGAGCACGCTGGTCGTGTTGGCGAGCACCCTCTTCAACTTCAGTGCGGCGGTCATGCCCATCGAGACGTAGTCTTCTTTATTCCCCGAGGTCGTGATGGAATCGGCCGAGGCGGGATGCGCCAGCACCTTGTTCTCGCTGACCAAGGCGGCGGCCGTCACCTGCGGCATCATGAAGCCCGAGTTCAGTCCAGCGGTGGGGGCGAGGAAGGCTGGCAGCCCTTCGCTGAGCGCGGGGTTGACCAGTCGCTCGATACGGCGCTCGCTGATGCCGGCCAAGGCGGTCAGCGCAATGGCGAGGAAGTCGAGCGCGAAGGCCAGCGGTTGTCCATGGAAATTGCCGCCGGAGAGGATATCGCCGGTCACGGATTCCCCCATTTTGGGCTGCGGGGCTCCAACCTTCTTTGCCGCCGGAAAGACCAGTGGGTTATCGACGGCGGAGTTCATTTCAATTTCAAAGACGCTGCGGGCGTGGGCCAGGGTATCGCGGATGGCGCCATGAACCTGCGGCATACAGCGTAGCGAGTAGGCGTCCTGCACGCGCTTGCAGTCGCGGTGACGCTCACGCAGTTGCGAGCCCTCCATCATGCGGCGCAGGTTCGCGGCCACGTGCAACTGGCCGGGATGGGGACGGGCTTTGTGGATACGCTCGTCGAAAGCGACATCGGTGCCCTGCAATGCATCGAGAGATATCGATCCAATGACATCGGCGCTGTCGGCCAGGGTTTCGGCGGCCAGTAGTCCCAACGTGCCCACGGCCAGCATCGCTTGCGTACCGTTGATCAGCGAGATTGCTTCCTTGGCTTCTAGGGTGATGGAAGCGATGCCCGCGGACTTCATGGCATCGGCTCCGCTCATGCGCTTGCCCTGGTAAACAGCTTCGCCTTCTCCGATCAGGACGAGCGCCTGGTGCGCCAGGGGAGCCAAGTCGCCCGACGCTCCGACCGATCCCTGCGAGGGAATGACCGGATGGACGCCGCGATTAAGCATTTCGCAGAGCGTGTCGATGACGACGGCGCGCACGCCGCTGAGACCCTTGGCAAGAGAGTTGGCGCGAAGCAGCATCATCGCCCGCGACTCGGCTTCGCTGAGCGGCTCTCCCACGCCGACAGCGTGCGAGCGGACAAGATTGATCTGCAACTCACGCGCCTGTTCGGCCGAAATGCGAACATCGGAAAGTTTGCCGACGCCGGTTGTGATGGCATACGCCAGGCGGTCGCCACGCACGAGGTCGTCGACGACAGCGCGGGCCTTATCGACCGCCGCGCGTGCCGTGGGTTCAAGCAGTACCGGCCGGCGTTCGTGGACAACCTGCGTGAGGTCATCGAGTGTCAGATCGTTTCCATTGAGATGAAGTGCGAGCATAAAAAGACAGTCCCCAGTTCCCAGTCCAGGGTTCCGGCGATGGGCTTCAGCCGTTTGGACTGTGTCAATTCGCAATGAATATGCAAACTGGCTATTGTAGCCGCTGGGCGGCGGGCTGGAAAATTTTCGCTACGGCGTTCCCATGGCACGCTGGAACGGATCCATGTATTTATCCGAGAGACTAATGGGCCGCATGTCTGGACCGACGACGACGTGCGTCGAAGATCCCTCGGCAAGCAGCGAGCGATCCTCTTCGCGCAATACCTCGTAGGTGAACTGAATGTACGAACTGCGCAGGCCGGACATGTAGGTGCGAATCAGGATGGCGTCGTCATAGCGCGCGGGTTGCTTGTAGCGGCATTTGACCTCGACGACTGGCAGGTGAAAGCCGTCTTTTTCCATTTCGCGATAGGTGAAGCCGAGGGTGCGCAGTAATTCGACGCGTCCGACTTCAAACCAGATGATGAAGTTCGAGTGATAGACCACGCCCATCTGGTCCGTCTCGGCATAACGCACGCGCAGCTGCGCCTCGCCGACGGTTCCATTGGGTTCGAAATGAGGGGACAATGTGTGCTCCTTGGAGGTATTCGGCGTTAGAAACAACAAACCGCGGACAGCGCTGAAATCCAGTAGCTAACACCTGGTACCTAATGCCCAGTCCACTTCGGCTTCCTCTTTTCGAGAAATGCCGTGATGCCTTCGCGGAAGTCTTCCGTCTGACGAATGCGCGAGTTCGAATCGACGGCGGCCTCGATCCGCGAATCCAGCTCTTCGCGCACGTAGCTGTTGAGCAACCGCTTGGTGGCGGCCAGCGACACTGGCGAGTTTTCCATCAACTGCGCCGCGATTGCCCGCGCACGCTGCATAAGGTAGTCGGGCGCAACGATCTCGGTGACGATGCCGATGCGGTGGGCCTCTTCGGCATCGATAATGCGGCCCGTGAGAAGCAGGTCTCGCGCCTGCTTCTCTCCCACCTGCCGCAGCAGGAACCACGAGACAATTGCCGGAACGAATCCGATTCGTACCTCGGTATAGCCGAACTTTGCCTCGTGCGAGGCCAGCGTAAAGTCGCAAAGCGTGGCGATACCCGTGCCGCCCGCGATGGCCGCGCCGTTGACGGCGGCGATCGTCGGTTTGGGGAACTCGTAGATCGAGCGGAAAAGCCTCCCCATGGTTTCCGAGTCCGCGCGGTTCTGCTCGGGCGTTCGCCCAATCAGCGACTTCAGATTCGCCAGGTCCATGCCGGAGCAGAACGCCTTGCCCGCCCCGGTCAGGATCAGCACCTGCGCGCTGGAGTGTTCGACCTCATCGAGTGCGCGCGTCAGGTCGTCGATCAGTTCATAGCTGATGGCGTTGCGCTTCTCGGGACGGTTGAACGTGATGAGTGCGACGTTGTCCTGCTCGGTGAGCGTGAGAGTGTTGTATGCCATGTCGTCAACCTGCGTGCGAGAGCAACCTGTGAGTGTAATCGCAGCCGCCGGAAGGGGGAAGTCCCGCCGTGCGCGGGGCCATCAGTCTCCGTAGTGCGCGGCAATGCCGGCGTTGGCGGAGATGACGGCGCCCAGGTCGCCGCGAATCGTCAGTTCCGCACCTCGCTGTTTCAGAGCCTCAAGAACGCTCTCGGTTGGAATGTTGCCGATGAGCGTGTCCTGCGCGAAGGGGCATCCGCCGAGGCCGCCGACGGCGGAGTCGAAGCGCCGGCATCCGGCGTCATACGCGGCGAGAACCTTTGCCAAAGCTTGATCGGCACGGCTGTGCATGTGCGCACCAAGTTCGAATCCGCCAAAGTGCGAGGTCGCGGCGGCCATTACTTCTCCGATGTGCAATGGAGTGGAGACGCCGACGGTATCGGCCAGGGAGATCTGCACGACACCGCTATCGGCAATGTTTTCGATGGCAAGCAGGACTTCGTCGATGCTCCACGGATCGCCGTAAGGGTTGCCGAAGGCCATCGAAATATAAACGACCATGTCGAGTCCGGCCTCGTCTGCCTTCTTCTTGATGGCCTCCATGGCCTCGAAGTTTTCTTCCGGCGTCTGGTTCTGGTTGTTCTTCAGGAACGTCTCGGAGATGGAGTAGGGGAAGCCAAGAGTGCGCACGGCGTTGGTGCCGATGGCGCGATCCGCGCCTTTTTCATTTACCACGATGCCGATGATCTCGACGTCTTCCGGCAGTTCCAGTCGCTTGAGCACGTCTTCGCTGTCGGCCATTTGCGGCACGGCGCGCGGCGAAACGAACGACACGGCATCGATGTGGCGGAAGCCGGCGGCGATCAACGCACGCAGGTATTCGGCTTTTGTCTCGGTGGGGATCTGGCCCTTCAGGCCTTGCCATGCGTCACGGGGACACTCAATCAGTTTCACGGTCTCGGACACGATTCCACTTCCCTCCATGGTCAGTGCGGCGAACACACTATTAAACACGAAGAGAAGGCGGTTCGTCCGTTGCGCTTACGGATGCGCCTGTAGCTTTTCCAACCGGTCCAAGCCTCGGACCGCCATCGACTGGCCCAGCAGATCGTTCGATTTCTTCAGATACTCGCGATATTCCTTCGCCGACTGCCGGTAGTCGCCCTTCTTCTCCAGCACAATGGCGAGGATTAAATGAACGAACGGATATTTCTTTATGTCCGATTTGCTGAAGCGCTTTGCCGTGGCCAGGGCGGCGTCGTAGTGCTTCATCTTGAGTTCGGCATAACCGAGCAGTGCTTGGCTTTCCAGGTCGAGCGGAGCGAGCGCCGTGGCCTTGCGTAACATCCGCTCGGCATCCTCTGTCTTGCCTTCGCTCATCACCAGGTACGCCAGGTTGCGCAACGCCATGATGTTGTTCGGATTCAGCGAAAGTGCCTGTGAAAAGGCACCGTGAGCGCTCTCATTGTCATGTTCCTTCAAATAAGTGGTCCCGAGCATCGCGAAAGCTGAACTGAATGGCGGATAAAGCTCGGCAGCCTTGGCAAAGTGCTCCTCTGCCGCCTTGTACTTCTCCTTCCCGATGGCATGCACGCCGGCTTCATACTCCTTCCGGGCCGCGTCGGGAATCCTCAGTTCCGGCGCATACAGAGTCCCGGCTCCCGGTGGCGCCTTCGGCTTCCTCTGCGTATCCGTCGTGGTCATGGTGCTCCACGTGTAGGGATTGATCGTGTTTTGCGGAGCATTGGGTTGTTGAGTGGGAGAGCCCGGCCATCGATTGGGCAGAGGGGTTGGGCGGCTTGGCGAAGGCTTCGTTCCCCGCTGTGCCAATCCAGGTTGGAGCGCCAGTAAAACAGCGGCCAGGGTAAAGATCGCCCGGCGGAATTCAGCTCTGTGATGCAACATGGCGGGATCTCCTCTCGTGTACAAGCTCGAGACGGCCCGATGGAGGAACGCATCATCGCACAGTTCCGGCATAAAAGAGCCATAAACTCTTGTAAAAAGATTGTCACGCGATCTGCCGAGACGCCTTAGTCTTCCGAACTTCAAGTTGGTTCCATCGACAAAATCTTATGAAAATATATTTGACAGATCGTTGTATTAGTACAACAATTCGTCGCGTGAGCCCGAAAGATCAAGACGCCCGCAACGGTCCGCAGCTCTACAACCGCATTGCCGTGCTGCGAGCCGAGCGCGGTTTGAGCCGGCAGGAGCTGGCCGATGCTGTCGGCGTCAATTACCAGACGGTCGGCTACCTGGAGCGCGGCGATTACAACCCGAGCCTCGAACTGGCTTTCCGTATCAGCGAATTTTTCAAGCTGCCGGTCGAGGTGATCTTTTCGCGCGAGCCATTCAGGCCGCTGAGCGAAGAAGTCTACGGGCGAAGAGATGACGCTTTAAAGAAGGAACGGTAGAGACGAAGGGAGAAGGCCATGTTCCGCAGCACGAAGTTCTGGCGATTTTCCATGGCGCCGCGACGCAACCGTCGCGTGATGGTCGTGTCGGTCTATTTCGTAATTGCGCTTCTGCCTTCGGTGCAGGCGTTCACTCATCCTACGGAACTCTACCGCACTGGCAGCTTCATGTTTGCGATGATCCTCATGCTCGTCGCACGTTATGTTTTTGGCGCAATCGTTCCGGAAAGCACGTTCGATGACCGGCGCCTTGAAATGGTCAACACCAGCGGCCCTGAGATCGTCAGCGTCACCACCCCAGAAAGGAATCGGAAACTCAAGCAGTTTCCTCTCGATCCTGAACCCGACGAACGCGACATCGCCGTGCGCAACAGCATCTACTTCAGAGCTTTCAGGGGGCTTGCCATCTACAGCGTGCTGATCTGGTTTGCGACTACGGCTTTCCTCAATCCGCGCATGCCTTATGGAATCTACGGCATGGTCATCATCCAGTACGCCATGTTTCCGCTGATGGTAATGGCCTGCACGCTGCCGCAGGCGATGATCCTGTGGAATGAACCGGACCTACCGGAGGAGGCGTAGCCATGTTTTATAGCGAACCGAAGATCCTTGGCGTCTCGATGACCTCCCGCAGGAACCGGAGGAGGCTGGTTGTGATCACGTATACATGGTTGGCGGCCATGATCATCGCGGTCGTGTTCAATCCGTCAAACTACGTCCTGAGCAACCCTGGCTACCTCTTCATCCTGATCTTTTCGGGTGTCAGCGTGGGTACCTTTGGCGCCATAGTTCGCCAGTTCACGTTTCCAGTGCGCCGCAACGTGGTTGATCCCGGACTCGAACTCGATGGACACAACCCCGCGATGGACCTTGATCCGGAGCCCGACGAGAGAGACACGAAGATCCGTGATCACGCGTATTTCATAGCATTCCGAGTGATCGCCGTTGGGATGCTTCTTGCATGGATCGGTCTGGCGATCGTGACCCAGACCGATTTTTCCCTGCACTCGCGAATTGCAGTGGCCCGATCCGTCAACGGCTTCCTGATGCCGTTCGTCGTTCTGGCCCTTACTCTGCCGCAGGCGATCATCCTCTGGCAGCAACCGGACATGATCACCGACTGATTTTCGGCAATAAGAATGGCGCGCCGCAGCGCGCCAGACTTTTACTTCGCAACCGATCTCTATGTCTGCAAGATCCCCACGGTGAACTTCGGTACGTCGGGGTTGTGCGAGACGGCTTCGAGCGCCTGGATGAGCGCGTCGCGTGTTTCCATCGGGTCGATGATCTTGTCGATCCACAGGCGGGCGGCGCCGTAGCGCGGGTCCATCTGCTCGTTGTAGGTATCGCGGACGCTGTCGAAGAGTTTCTTCTTGTCCTCTTCGGTCAGTTTCTGGCCTTGGCGTTCTAGCTGCTTGATCTTGATTTCGACCAGCGTGCCGGCAGCGGATTCGCCGCTCATCACCGAGTAGCGCGCCGTGGGCCAGGCGAAGACGAAGCGCGGATCGAAGGCCTTGCCGCACATGGCGTAGTGTCCCGCGCCAAACGAGCCGCCGACGATTACGGAAATCTTCGGGACGACCGAGTTCGAGACGGCGTTGACCATCTTGGCCCCGGCGCGGATGATGCCGCTCCACTCGGCGTCGCGTCCCACCATGAAGCCGTTAACGTCGTGGAGAAAGATCAGCGGGATGAGGTTCTGGTTGCAGTCCATGATGAAGCGCGCGGCCTTCTCGGCGGATTCGGTATAGATGACACCGCCGAACTCGATGCGACGGTCGCCGTTGTGATCCACCTGCTGCACATGCGTCTTCTGGTTGGCCACGATGCCGACGGCGAAGCCACCGATGCGGGCATAGCCACAGAGCAGCGTTTCGCCATACTCCGGCTTGTACTCGTCGAACTTGGAGCCGTCGACGATACGCCCGATGATCTCCTTCATGTCGTACTGGTGCGACGGATCGGCGTCGTAAACGCCGTAGAGTTCTTCCGCCGCATGTTTAGGCGCTTCGGGCTCTGCACGATGGAACGGGGCCGACGGCCGGTAGCCCATCTTCTCCACCAGAGAACGCACGCGCTTAATGCAGGCCTCGTCGTTCGGCTCGCGGAAGTCGACAGTGCCGCTGATGGCCGAGTGCATCTTCGCCCCTCCGAGGTCTTCGGCGCTGACCTTCTGTCCAATGGCGGCCTGCACCAGCGCGGGGCCGGCGAGAAAGAGTCCGCTGCCGTCGGTCATCAGGACGTGGTCGCACATGACGGGCAAATACGCGCCTCCGGCGACACACATGCCCATGATGGCCGTGATCTGCGGGATGCCCATGGCGGACATGACGGCGTTGTTGCGGAAGACGCGCCCGAAGTCGTCCTGGTCGGGGAAGACATCTTCCTGCAAGGGCAGAAACACTCCGGCGGAGTCGACGAGGTAGATGGTCGGGATGTGATTGTCGATGGCGATGTTCTGCGCGCGGATGACTTTCTTGGCCGTCATCGGGAAAAACGCGCCGGCCTTTACCGTGGCGTCGTTGACGATGAGCATGAAAAGGCGGTCGTGGACGCGACCCAGTCCGGTGACGACACCTGCCGCCGGAGCTCCGCCCCACTCCTCATACATGGCGTAGGCGGTGTAGATGCCAAGCTCGAAGAACTCCGTGCCCGGGTCGATGAGCTGCGCGATACGCTCGCGGGCCGTCATGCGTCCCTTCTTGTGCTGCGACTCGATGGCGCGCTCGCCGCCGCCCTGGGAGATCTGCTCTTCCTGGTTGCGAATCTCGGCGACAAGATGCGCCAGCTCGCGCGTGTTCTTTTCGAAGCGCGGATGCGAAGTCTGAACTTTCGTAGGCAGTACGTTCGACGAAGCTTCTACGGTATTTTTGCTGTCGGCCATGGATCACCTATAGGCGCACCAATCGTGGGCGGCGGGTATCAAGAAGCAAACACCCAAGCCTAAACGACTCGGCGCGACGGCGCAACGGAACATAAACGGAGAAGCGGAAGATTGGAGAATCGGAAAAACGAAAAGCAGCCGCGGATTACGTGGATGAACGCGGAAAACGAATGGGCAAAAGCAAAACAAGAATCGCCGCGGCTTTTATCGAGTTGAGCAGGTCTCTATCGCTCGCGCCAGCGGGTTGCCGGCGATTTCGTTGATGAGGCCGATTTCGAGCGCCTTGCGTGCATGGACCTTTTCGGCTGCGAGGAACATTTCCAGTGCGCGGGCCTTGCCGACGATGCGCGGGAGGCGCTGGGTGCCGCCCCATCCGGTGATGAGCCCGAGCGCTGCGCCGCGATGTCCGAAGACGGCGTGTGGCGCGGCGATACGCACGCGGCAGGCGAGAGCCAGGTCGAGCCCTCCTCCCATGCAGTAGCCATGCACGGCTGCGATGGTCAGGGCAGGGAACCCGGCAACGGCGTTCATCAGCGCCTGTCCCATGGCCGAGAACCGGTAGGCCTCTGGTCCGGTAAGCGCGGTGATTTCGTGGAGGTCGGCTCCGGCGGAGAAGAATTTTTCATTGCCGGTGAGGATGAGCGGCCTGGGATTCGATTCGCGTGCGAGCGTGCGAACGGCTTCGGTCAGGGCCAGAACGCGGGCGCGCGACAGGGTATTTGTCGGCTCTCCGCCGCAGAGGCGGAGCACTGTTGCCGTTTCACGAGGTTCGATTTCGAAGTACACGCAAAGAGATTATGGCAGAACCCGCCGGAGTTTCGCGTAGCCTCTACAGCCAGCGCAGGAAGTCGCATCCGTTGTCAGCCAGTTCGAAGGTGCCGACCTTGGCCATTTCGCCCACGATGCGGTGCGACTGCGGATCGCGTGTCACGCGCGTGATCCAGTTGTTGCCAATGTCGTGCGTGGCCTGCGTGATCCACTTCTGCGGCAACACTTCCACCAGTCCCGCTTGCATGTAAACAACGAAGATAGCGAACGCCGGGTCGTTCTTGCCGAGCGCCTTATAACTGGTCGGCACCAGCAGTTCGTCTACCTCGCGGAATTCTTGCGGCACGGTGATCGGGTGCATGCCGGCCTTAATGGTGGCGTCGATGGTGAACTCCATGAGCGGTTCTGTAGCCGAATAAATGCGCTCGCTCGAATTCTTGAACCAGCCGACGACTTCAATGAAGTCGAACGCCTTCAGCGTGTCCGGATCGAAGGCGACAAAGCGCAGGTTCTTGCCCTCCGGACACCAGATGCCGAAATGGTGATGGCCGACGAGGAACGGACGGCAGTAGGTATTGAGCGCGAGGCGCGGCTGATTTGGTTCGCCCGGCAGATGCAGCGTCACCAGGTAGGCGAGCTCTCCCTGTTGTCCGTGGAAGTGCCACTCGAATGTTTTCCCGCTGGCGCCACGAACGGAAGGGAACGTCTCCCAGAACCACGGCGCGGGTCCGGTGGCTTTCGAAACAAGTTCGTGCAGTGGCTGTTCGGTCATGGGAAACACTTCTCGGTGCAAATGGCGGAACCCACTTGCAAGGCTGGCTTACTGCTGGTGACTGGCCAATCGTTTACGCTGCCACGCCGCGCGGCTTCACGTGCTCGCGGATGAACTGGACGATATCGTCCATCGGAGTGCCGGGCTGGAAGATTCCGGAGACGCCCGACTTCTTCAATCCCTCGACGTCCTGGTCGGGAATGATTCCGCCAACCAGCAGCAGCACGTCGTCCATTTTGTTCTGCTTCAGCAAGTCCACCACGCGCGGAACAATCGCGTTATGCGCGCCGGAAAGAATGGAGAGACCGATCACGTCGACGTCTTCCTGCAATGCGGCGTTGACGATCATCTCGGGCGTTTGGCGCAGGCCCGTGTAGATCACTTCCATACCGGCATCGCGCAGAGCGCGCGCAATGACCTTGGCGCCGCGGTCGTGTCCATCGAGACCGGGCTTGGCAACAAGTACGCGGATTTTCTGTTCAGTGGCCATAAGTTGGGCAATCGTTACGCGACCGTTATTACCGCACGGCGCAACTGAACATGATACCTCAGGCGGGTTTCGGGAGAAAGGATTGGAGTGCTCAGCCCTTGCGCCGGCCTTGCCGCAGCACGACGTAATTGAGGACCGCAAGGATGACGAACAAGCCGGCATCGCGCAAATCGCGCCCGTGATGCCCAGCAAACGCGTACAAAGACATGTTTACCAGGGCGACGATCGCCGCGGCTCCAACCGAAATCGAGAGGTCGAAGATGCGGCGCGGTTTTTCTTCGAGTGTCGCCCGCATATTCAGGACTCCGACGATGAGTACAACACCGCCAATCACAAGGATGGCGATGCCCCGGTTGGAGTGACTGAGCCCCGAGTTCCACGCGAGGATGCCGGCCAGCAGCGCTCCCACCGCCACCAGTCCAAGACTCGCTCTCCAGTGGTCTGCCCTCTCCATGCGGGCACTTGTACAACCGCGCGGAGAAGCGCGCAATGGAATACGCAAGAATGTTGGTGGGGAAAGACCGGGGCGGGAAAGCAAAAAGGCCCGGCGAGCGTCCGGGCCTCACACAATTGATTTTGCGGATGAGTTCAGCTTGCGTCGCGAGCGGCGGTCACCACTTTGGTCGTCGTGATTGCCTGTCCCACATGGCGCAGTGCGTGGTCGGCCACGTGGACCAGCAGTCCTCCGACGGTGGTGGGCAGTTGCTTTTTCCCAACGCCGCGTTTCTTGTCGAACAGCGTGGGATATAGCGCACGCACCCGCACAGCACTTTTTTCCAGCGCAGCCTTGAATTCGGCAAACACTTCCTCACGCGAGGTGCTTTCGTCCAACTCCGTTTTCATCGTCGCGATCTGCTCGTCGGTGAGTTGGTTGCCCTCCGCGTAGCTCAGCAGACGATCCGTGCTGCGCGCAATATGGCGCAGATGGAACGCTACCGGCGCGAGCCCATGGGGACGCGCATTGAACTCTTCGTCGCTCAGTTCGCCGCACCAGCGCTCAATGTCTTCCTTCGCAAGTTCAAGCGCGTGCAGCACCGCTCGTTGGATCGGATGGACTTCCGTATGAGTTCCACGGAGCCAGGGTTCTGGGAGATTGCTCATGCAATGAGTTTACGACAAAACTCACGCATTTCGCTTCGCTCGCACGAACATCACAATTCCGAGTACAAGAAAAACCGTGCCGATGGCGAACATGGATTCGCGATGCGGCGATGTTCCCGCCAGAGCGAAGTCCGCTGCCGCAACGCCGAAAAACGCCACCGCCGCTCCACCGCTTTTTCTTTTCCTGTTTTCCACAATCATGCGAACGCGTTCTCCTCGTAAGTTCCGTAGACTTCGCGCAACGCGCTGCAGATTTCGCCCACCGTGGCGTAGGCGCGCACGGCGTCGATGATGAATGGCATGGTGTTTGCCGGCGAGATGTTTCCGTTTGTTCCGGCCGTGGGTTCCTGCGCCGCGGCTTTCTTCAGCGCATCCAGACGCCGCCGCACTTCCTCGTTGTCGCGACGCCCGCGCAGCGACTTCAGTTTTTCCGACTGATGCCGTGCCACCGTTTCGTCGATGTAGAGGATACTCGGCGATTGTTCTTCCACGACGAAGCCGTTCGAGCCGACCGTGATTTTCTCTTTCGCTTCCGTGGCGCGCTGGAACTGGTAACTGGCCTCGGCGATTTCCTTCTGCGGATATCCCTTCTCGATCGCCTTCACCATGCCGCCCATGGCGTCCAGTTTGTCGAAGTAGTCGAATGCGCCGTTTTCCATGTCCAGCGTCATGCGCTCCACGAAGTACGACCCGGCCAGCGGATCGATCGTCTGCGCCACGCCGCTCTCGTAGGCCACGATCTGCTGCGTGCGCAACGCAATCTGCACGGCCTCCGCCGTGGGCAGCGCCAGCGCTTCGTCGTAGCTGTCCGTGTGCAGGCTCTGCGTTCCGCCCAGCACGGCGGCCAGCGCCTGGATGGCCACGCGCGCAATATTATTCATCGGCTGCTGCGCCGTCAGCGAAACTCCGGCTGTCTGCGTGTGGAAGCGCATCAACCGCGTGCGTGCTTTCTTCGCGCCAAAGCGGTCCTTCATCAGCCGGTACCAGATCTTGCGTGCGGCGCGGAACTTCGCGATCTCCTCGAAGAAATCGTTGTGCGAGTTGAAGAAGAAACTGAGCCGCGGTCCGAACTCATCCACGTCGAGCCCGCGACGCCGCGCCCACTCCATGTACTCCACGCCGTCATAGACGGTGAACGCCAGCTCCTGTAGCGACGTGGAACCGGCCTCGCGGATGTGGTAGCCCGAGATCGAAATGGTGTTGAACCGGGGCGTGAACAGCGATCCGAACTCGAAAGTGTCAATCACCAGTCGCATCGAGGGCGCCGGCGGATAGATGTACTCCTTCTGCGCAATGTATTCCTTCAGGATGTCGTTCTGGATTGTCCCGCTGACCTTTTTCCAGTCCGCGCCCTGCTTCTCGGCCACCACCAGGTACATGGCCCACAGCACGGACGCCGGCGAGTTGATCGTCATCGAGACGGTCGTCTTCTCCAGGTTAATCCCGTTGAAGAGAATCTCCATGTCTTCCAGCGAATCGATGGCGACGCCGCACTTGCCGACTTCGCCCTCGCTCATCACATGGTCGCTGTCGTAGCCCATCAGCGTCGGCAGGTCGAAGGCCACGGAGAGTCCGCCGCCGCCCTGCGCCAGCAGAAACTTGTAGCGCTCGTTGGTCTCTTCCGGCGAGGCAAAACCGCTGAACTGGCGCATCGTCCATAGCTTGCCGCGATAGCCCGTGGCGTGAATGCCACGCGTGAAGGGCGGTTCGCCCGGATAGCCGAGATATTTTTCGTACGACCAGTCTTCGGGGAGATCGGCCGGAGTGTATAGCCGCCGGATGGGTTTGCCGCTGATGGTGGTGTAGCGCGCCTCGCCGTGTTCGTCGAGGTTGACGCCCGTGGCCGCGCCAATCGGCCGCTCGGGAGCTCTCTCCAGCGTGTGCGCCAGCGTCGTCTCCGCCCAGCGCTTCTCGCTCTCCGCCGGATGACGGTCCTTGGAGACCTCGGCCACCGCATGCTCCGCCACGTTGTGCTTCTTGTCCTTCAACTCTGCCATGGGCTCACCACAATCCTTGCCGTGCAATTGAAAATAGTCCGCCCCGGCGCTCAGTCCAGTCTACTCGGGGAAAACCATCTAGCTTAACGGATGTAGGGGGTGGGGGACAAGGTGGAGAGAATCGGAGAAAGTGAAAGGGAGAAAGTAGAAAGTAAAAACGAAAAGCGGACGTCGGAAGACTGAACACTCAATGAGCTAAGTCCGTTCGCGCGGCGCACTCTTTACGATGGTGTTCGAGCACCAGCAATGCCGCAGCCCAGAGCGGATAAAGCGTGATCCACTGCGGATACCAGCCAACCATTGCAACGCCGAATAGCAATGAGCTGGACGCTGTTGTTTTCTTCAGAAGAACACTTCCGGCGAGACGTGGAATCGTTCGCTGAGCCGCTTAATGTGGTCTTTGGTGAGTTCCCGTTTTCCGCTCAGCACTTCGGAGACGATGCTGGCGGTTTCAAAGACGCCGACCAGGTCTTTCTGCTTCAAGCCGTTCGCTTCCATCAACTCCGCGAGAGTTTCCGTCGGCGTTGCCGCGCGGAGCGTGTAGGTGCGGCGCTCGTAGTCTTCAATCAGCAGCACCAGAAGTTCGTGCAGTTCCCGCTCTGCCTCTTGAAGACTCTCCCAGCGGTCGTCGAGTTCTTCCAGCAGCGCGATGTACTGCTTGTTTACTTCCTCGCTGCGAATCACGCGAGGCGCGATCCGGGAGACAAGTTCTGGATACTTCAGCGATTGCTCCGTGTTCATCGCACACCGTCCCTTTTGTGCCTCCCCAATCCTCAATCAGCAATCCGCAATCGTCAATGCCTTGCGTATACTCTCTCCCCATGGCTGTCGTGATTTGTCTTCTCCGTGGCGTGAATGTAAGTGGGCACAACAAGATCAAGATGGAGGAGCTGCGCGCTCTCTGTGGCTCGCTGAAGCTGCGCGACGTGCGGACGCACCTGCAAAGCGGCAACGTCGTCTTTCGCAGCGGTGAGCGCGATTTGGCAAAGCTGGGGCGGCGCATCGGAGATGCCGTCGAGGGCAAGTTCGGGTTTCGTCCGGTGATTGTGCTGCGCACGGCGGAGGAGTGGCGCGACGCGATGGCGCGCAATCCGTTCGTCGGACGCCGCAGTATCGATCCCTCGAAGCTGCTGGTGAACTTTCTGGCAGATTCTCCCGCAGCGGGGGTTCGCGAAAAGCTCGGCGCGCTGAAGACGGCTCCGGACGAACTGGTACTGGACGGGCGCGAACTCTACATGCGCCTGCCGAACGGCGTGGCGGAGGCGACAGTGCCGTGGACGACGGTGGAAAGGTTGTTGGGAGTGGCCGCCACCGGCCGCAACTGGAACAGCGTGACGAAGCTGATGGCGATGGCCGAGGAGTTGGAAGCCAAGGAGTAGGCAGCGCTAAGGACGATTCTTCCCTCCGGAAACTGCCTTCCCTTTTTCCTTTCTACTTTTCACTTTCTACTTTCCCCCTCTCCCACGCCTTCGCATATTTCCAGCTCACGTAAGTCGCGTGGTAGAGGTGCAGCAGCAGTCCTTCGCGTCCATCGAGGAAGCCGAGGCGGAAGACGTAGTTGTAGAGGAATGTTGCCGCCGGGCGGACGACGGCGTTCCAGACGAGGTGCCGCCCCTGGCCCTTGTGCGCTGCCAGTTCCGCGCCCAGGGAACTATAGCGGTTCATGTGGTCAATGTAGGCGGCGAGCGTGGGATAGGCATGGTGGATGAGGTCGCCTTGCAAGGTGCGCGTCGCATCGCGTCCCGCGCTTAGTTCCACCGTCTCGTGCACGGCGCGTTCGGAGAAGCGTCCGGCATCGCGCCGGAAGAGCCGCAGCTTGGGATCGGGGTAGAAGCCTCCGCGACGCACCCATCGGCCAAGGAAGAGATTCCTGCGTCGCAGCCAATAGCCTACGGCGGGCTTCTCGTTCAATTCTTTACGGATGCTCGTCGCCAGTTCCGGCGATACCTCTTCGTCGGCATCCAGCGAGAGGACGTAATCGCACGTCGCTTTCCCGATTGCCGAATTCTTCTGTGTGGCAAAGCCCCTCCACGGCTCCGCGTAGACCTTCATCTTCGCGCCGAACGAGCGTGCAATTTCCAGCGTGCGGTCGGTGGAGCCGTTGTCGACGATCACCACTTCATCGGCGATCTCGATCACGCTGGCGAGCGTGCGCCCGAGATTGGCTTCCTCGTTAAGGGTGATGATGCAAACCGAGAGTGACATGAGCTTGAAGCCGAATCGTAGCAGGAAGCAGGGAATCGGATAAACGGTAAATCGGAAAATCGGAGAAATGAGAAAACGGCGAATCGGGAACAATCGAATGACGGCAAATGAAACCGCGACCGGAATCGCTCTTAATATCAACTTCCTCTGAGCGATCCGGCCGCGGGTATGAGCTTGTTCCGTGCCTGTCCGGAGAAGGCAGGCACGGGGGTGTTTACTGTTGCGTCGCCGTCACCTGGCTCGTCTGCGACGCGGACATCGGAGGCGGCGTCAGGTTGGTGCGAGGTGTCAGGTTCGGAACGTCCGGTTCGTGGGTCACGTTGCCGCTGATGGCGTCGCTCATCACGATGCCGTTGCGGGCCAGTGTCGTCGCGGTCACCTGGTCAAGCGCCACGCGCGACTTCTCATAGGCCGAGAGCGCTGCTACGTAGTTCGATGCCGCTTGCGTCGAGTTGCTCTGTGCCTGCAATACCAGGTAGCTGGTGGAAGCGCCCAGGGCATACTTCTTCTGTTCGGCTTCCAGGTTCTGCTGGGCATAGTCGCGGGCTGCCTTTGCGGCGGCAACCGCAGCGCGGTTCTGCTGGAGGGCGAACGCGGCGTTTCTCACCTGCAGCATGATCTGATTCTTCTGCTGCTGGAAGAGCAATTCCGACTGGCGGTATTCCAACTCGGAACGGGCCTGGTCGGCCTGTGCCGCGCGATTCCGCAGCGGAATGGTCAATTGCAGGGCGAAGCCCTTGTCGGGAGCGCTGCTGTTGAACAGGTTCGTGAAAGCGTCGCCATAGCCGGTGTTCGGGGGAACCTGGTCGGCGGGTACGCAGAGCAAGCTGGTCGAGCCCGGAGGGCAGATTGCTGCCTGGTTGAAGTTGCCGGCCAGTCCGGATGCGCCGTAGAAGCCAATCAGGTCGAGCGTGGGAAGCAGAGCGTTGCGCGCGGCCTTCTTGTTGATGGCATTGTTCGTCAGGTTGATTTCAGACTGTTGCAGTTCCGGCCGGTTCGCCAGCGCTTCCTTCACCAGGTCGTCCACCGGGGGAGCCTGATCGCCCGCCACGCTCATGGTGTCCGTGGGGATGACCGGCGCATTTGCAATGGCCGGGTCGGACATGTTCCGCGCGACGGCGTTCTTCATCAGCAGTTGCTGGTATTGCAGGTTCGTCTGCGAGACGATCAGTGCCTGTTCGGCGCTGGCCACCGCTGATTCTGCCGAGACCACTTCGATCGGAGCGAGCGTTCCGATCTGTACCTGCTTCTTGTTGTCGCCCAGGGTCCGTTTCGCGAACTCCAGTGCCGTTTCCTTCACCTTCAAGTCTTCGTATGCGTTGACCAGGTCCCAGTAGATATTCTGGATCTGCGACACCGTCGAGATCACCTGTTGTTTGAATGCGATGTCGGAAATTCTTCTGTCATTCTTTGCGATGACAATCTGACGGCGGTTATTCGCCAGTCCGAAGCCTTGCAGCAGGTGCTGCCGAATCGTTGCCCGGAAGCTGGAGTTAAGGGACGGCACGAGGCTGGTGCGCGTGCTGTTGGTAGTGGTGCGCGAGTTGTTGAACGATACGCTCAGCAGGGTGCCGGATGCCCAACCTTGTTGGAAACCGAAGTTGGCCGTGCCGACGTTCTGCAACAGCGAAGGAACGCCCGAGAACACGGTGTTCGATTGCGGTGTGGCTGAACGTTCCAATTCCAGCGTGCCAGTCAGGACCGGGTCATAGGAGTCGATGGCCGAACCGACGCCCGCCGTGGAACTCACGACGCCGCCCGTACCGGTAGCAGCACCGCCTGCGCCGCTGCTGGTGCCGCCGGCGCCTCCGCCCTGTGCGCCTGCCGTGCTCGATGAAGTTCCGCCCGGAGTACCCGTCAGGGTGCCCGTGTTCACGCCTCGAACGCTGCCGCCAGCTTCCGTGCGGAGGATGTCCGTATCGGCAATCGGGAGGTTGTAACGCGCGATGGCGATGTCATAGTTATTTTCGAGCGCGAGCGCAATCGCATCGTTCAGCGATAGCATCAGCTTCCCGTCTCGTACCAGGGAATCGATGCGTGGACCGTTCCCGAAGTTCGCCTTGGGGACGTTCCGCCCTACGTACGGCTTCCAAATCGTGAGAATGGAAGGGGATTTCTGGAAGTTGATTTGCGGTATTGGACCGCTTGGCACGCTGTTCTCGGTTTTTACTGTCGACTGGGCCGGTTTAGCCTGGTCCTGCGCGACCATTGTCGAGCACAGGATTGCCACGAAAACAAACACGGCTAAGGCCCGGGAGCACATCAACATACGACGCGAAACTGGCATTCGCTTATCTCCGGATAAGAATCGGTTCAAAAGATACTTCGCACCTGTCTTAGAGGTACGCAAAATTTCGTCGCCAGGTTCCATCCTGTTTTGTCAGGACAGAAGAATGACGGATCGGTAGCTTCACACGAAGGAGTAGTGCCATAGTATAGCTGACCGGGCTTGACTTTCCCTATTCCCCGACCCGGTCAAATCCGCGATCAAACACCGTACGCTCCGAGGAAGAATTGCAGCGCAACTTGAAATTAACGATCGCTTACGACGGCTCCGAGTTCCACGGATGGCAGGTTCAACCTGGCCTTCCAACGGTGCAGGGAACCCTGGCCGAAGTAATTGGACGGGT
>Ga0307375_10000315_pt1 | contig 64231 bp, 53 predicted proteins | sample TR1MG_FD_202531 | JGI IMG/M metagenome (GOLD analysis project Ga0307375, IMG submission 202531) | Soil microbial communities from Risofladan, Vaasa, Finland - TR-1 | ecosystem: Environmental > Terrestrial > Soil > Coastal area > Acid sulfate soil | place: Finland: Risofladan, Vaasa | collected... | reverse complement strand
GTGGTACCGCCACTGGCGCAACGACGTGATCGGCTCGGTCGGCTATTTCATTGTCAAGAACTGGCACAAGGCCTTCAGGGAAGGCCAGTTCAAGGAGAAGCTGAGACGAAGCACAGCAATGCTCAAACAGTAGAGGCCGTCTTAACAGTGCGTAAAGGGGCCTGCTCAGCATTGGAAACGGCATCTGAGGCGGTTCTCAGAGGTGACTTCTGCTGCCGTATACCGCAATGTGACTATGTGAGAACTCGTCTACTGGCGGAGCGGAGTGCCGACCGGCCGCTGCTGCCCGTACCAGTTTCGGGTATCACGTGCATTCCCACCGGAAAGGACCGGAACGACCACAAAGCAGGTGCGTTCACTGGCTCGCGAGAGGGCTGACTTTCGGAGCGCCTTTCGCTTCCCAGCCGTTCGTGTGCTGGATTCTGAGTACAGAACGAGTGGCTGGCTGGTGTGGGGCGGCCGGCCTGGGGGGATGGTGAGAGCACAGAGAGCGGCCCCGTCAGCCCTGGTGGGGGTTGACTCAAGCGGTTGGCCAAGCTAACATGTATCCGTTCGACTGTCCGATGACTGCTGCTGGGGTCATTCTGCTGGTGATGTCACCACACCTCCGTTAGCCTTCGAATCAGTCAACACTGATAGGAGTTTGTCAGATGGCAAACCTTTACGTAGGGAACCTTTCGTACGAAGCCACCGAAGAGGAAGTTAGACAGCTCTTCGCGGAGTTCGGGGAGGTGGAAAGTGTCAACCTGATCACCGACCGTGACACCGGGCGCCTGCGAGGGTTCGGGTTTGTGGAGATGTCCGACGCCTCAGCGGCTAAGGCGGCGGTTGAAGGTCTCAACGGCAGGCAGGTTGCCGGGCGGGCGCTGACCGTCAACGAAGCTCGGCCGAAGCCGAGTCGTGGCGGTGGCTACGGTGGTGGCGGAGGCGGTCGTGGTCACGGCGATGGCGGACGCGGCCGGCGCTGGTAGCCGTAAAGAGAAACCAGCCACTGGGGCCGTCCATTTTTGGGCGGCCCCATTTGCTTGGTGTGCCAGGCATGGCGTTTGACTTGGAGGTGCAAGTCCTCTGGGGGCCTTGATGGCAGGAACCCCTAGCCGAACAGCAAGGGCGTCGCCGCGAGGCGGGGTCTGAAGGAAGCGGTAAGCAAAGCTCGGGCCCGAGGAACACGAACCGCATACGAGGCGTCCGTCGAGGGGCGAGCGGGCCAGAGTACGCAAAGCCCGATGTCATCCGGACTCGAACGGACGTAGATGCGGCGGGTATATGGAGCGAAAGCCAAACGCCTTACCCTGGGAGGTCTGCCCATCTGCCGACGAGGCTAGCCGGCGTCGCGAGGCGTGGTGACGGATGGGCAGAAGTCAGCCGAGGCCATAATAGCCGCTGGACACGGCGGTGAAGGGCCGAACACGAGGAGTCGAACCGGAATCGTAACGTTCGATGCGTGAAGCAGGCGCAGGCAAGAGGGCTGAGAGGCCCGAGCGGGCCGGGAAGGCAGGCGACGGAATCGCTGAGGATACCGGTCACGCGCGTCAAGCACGCACGGCACGTGACGGACAAGCCGGGGCCGAGGGTCCGATGCTCTGATGGAAGAGCATCGACGTCTTGCGTGTTCCTCGTGAACCGCCGTATACGGAACCGTACGTACGGTGGTGTGGGAGCCGGGTCAGGGCAACCGACCCGGCTACCCGATCGCTGCTGCGTAAGGGATCGTCCCCGGCCTGGCTGGGGGGCTCGTGTCAACAGGACCTTTTTTGTTCAGCCATTGTTTTATCGGACTTGTTACGTTGGTGTGTCTTGCCCCGGTTTGTCGGCGGGGCGCGGGCAACCGTGGGGCTGGGGCGACCATTCGCTTTAGGGTATACTAAGCCGCACGTTCGTCCGGGGGCTACGTCAGGTTACGAGGGGGGCGTGACAACAGGCCGTGGTGGCATCAATTGCGGCCAGCTCCGGCGACACCGACACGGATCTGGGGGTTGGCAAAAGGGAGGCTTGTGATGCCGAGCAGGTGGTGGCGTCGGACAGCGTGTGCAGTACTGGGTGTAGCTCTGATGGGCCTGGTGGTGCTGGGGTGCCGGCAGGAGACGACCGAGGGCGCCAAGTCGCCGGAGGTTGAGCTGTCGTACAGCGTGTTCTTCCCTCCGTCACACATTCAGTGCAAGACGGCTGAGGCGTGGGCGAAGGAAGTCGAGCAGCGCACGCAGGGCCGGGTCAAGATCACAGTTTATCCGGGCGGTACGCTGACCAAAGCGCCGCAGTGCTACGAGGGCGTAGTCAACGGGATCAGCGACATCGGCATGAGCTGTTTTGCCTACACCCGAGGGCGGTTCCCGTTGTTGGAGGGCATCGATCTGCCGATGGGCTATCCCAGCGGGCTCGCCGCCAGCCGGGTCGCCACCGCGATGGCCGCCAAGTACGCGCCCCAGGAGATCGCGGACACGCATGTGCTGTATGTTCACGCGCACGGCCCGGGGATCCTGGCCAGCAAAAAGGCGGTACGATCGCTCGATGACGTGAAGGGGCTGAAGGTTCGGGCGACGGGCTTGTCGTCCAAGATCGTCGGCGGCCTCGGGGGCACGCCGGTGGGCATGAGCCAGCCCGAGACGTACGAAGCCCTCCAGAAGGGCGTGGTCGAGGCAACCCTGTGCCCGATCGAGACGCTGAAGGGCTGGAAGCAGGGCGAGGTCATCGATTACGTGACCGACACGTCCGTCATCGGGTACACGACGGCGATGTTCGTGACGATGAACCGCGACGCGTGGGATCGCCTGCCCGAGGACATCCAGAAGGTGTTCACGGACGTAAGCCGCGAGTGGGTGGACAAACACGGTCAGGCCTGGGAGAAGGCGGATCAGGAGGGCAAGGCTTTCGTGCAGGAGCTGGGCAAGGAGATCATCTCTCTGCCGACCGACGAGCAGCAGCGCTGGAAGAAGGCGGTGGAGCCCGTACTGGCTGAGTACATTGCGGCCACCAAGGCGAAAGGCCTGCCCGGCGAGGCGCTCTTGAAGGACATTCAGTCGATGTTGGCCGAGCACACCGCGAGCGGCGACTGATCGATGGGCGGTCCGTCTGAAGACAGCGAGCGTGCGACGCGTGGGGGGGGCGGCTTCTTTGCGTGGGTTCGTGTGGTGGTGTTCGTTCTGGCGGGCGTGGCGGGTCTGGGTATCGTGACCATGATGGTCGTTACGTGCCTGGATGTGGTGTTGCGCGTGTTTGGCCGACCCCTGACCGGCGCGCTGGACATCGTCAAGGTAGCCGGCGCGGTGACGATCGCCGGGGCGTTGCCCTACACGACCGCGGTCAAAGGCCATGTGGCGATCGAGTACTTTTTTCAGAAGCTTTCGCGCCGGGGGCGGGTTGTGGTCGACACGACGGCGCGTCTGTTGGGCATGACCCTTTTTGGCCTGCTCTCATGGGAGAGCGTCCAGTATGGGCTTTCGCTGCAACGAAGCGGGCAGGTGACGGCCACGCTCAAGCTGCCGCTTTTCTGGGTGCCTTACGTCTTGGCGTTCTCGTGTGTGGTTGTGGCGGCGGTCATTCTCTACAACCTGTTGCACCCAGGTAAGGCGATGATCAAACCATGACCCCGCTGAACGTGGGCATTCTGGGCTGCGTGCTGCTGCTGGTTCTGTTGGGCAGCAGCATGCCCGTGGCGTTTGCCATGGCCGTGGTGGGGCTGGTGGGCTTTGGGATTGTGGTCTCGCCTCACGCGGCGTTGAGTATGGTGACCGCCGATCTGTGCGAGACGTTTTCGTCGTACAGCCTGACGGTGATTCCCCTGTTTGTATTCATGGGTCAGGTGGCGTTTCACGCAGGCATCAGTCGGCGCCTGTTCGACACGGCCTATCGATGGCTGGGCTCGCTGCCCGGGGGGTTGGCGATGGCCACAGTGGGTGCGTGCACGGGGTTCGGAGCGATCTGCGGGTCGAGCCCGGCTACGGCTGCGACCATGGCGTCGGTGGCGCTGCCGGAGATGAAGAGGTACCGATACAGTATGGAACTGGGCACCGGCTCGGTGGCGGCGGGGGGCAGCCTGGGGATGTTGATTCCGCCGAGCGTGGTGTTCATCTGCTATGCGATTCTGACCGAGCAGTCGATCGGCAAGCTCTTCATTGCGGGCATCGTCCCGGGCTTGCTGATCGCCGTGCTGTTCTGCCTGACGATCTACATCATGTGCAAGCGCCGCCCCGATCTGGGGCCGGCGGGCCCGGCTACGTCGTGGCGGGTCAAGCTGGTGTCGTTGGGTGGGGTCTCCGAGACGGTGATCCTGTTCGTGCTCGTGATGGGTGGCATGTTCCTGGGCTACTTCACGCCCACCGAGGCCGCTGCGGTGGGGGCGGCTGGCAGCCTGGCTATCGCCCTGGCCAAGAAACGGTTGGGTTGGCCGATGTTGTCCCGTTCGCTGCTGGAGACGGCTCGCACATCGTGCATGGTGATGATCATCGTGGCCGGGGCGGTGATGTTCGGTCACTTCCTGGCGGTCACGCGCATTCCGTTCGAGTTGGCGTCGTGGCTGGCGAGTCTGCCGCTGCCCGGGTGGATGATCATGGGGTGCGTCATTCTGTTCTACCTGGTGAGCGGCTGCTTTGTGGATGCCCTGGCTTTGGTCCTGCTTACGGTGCCGATCTTCTACCCGGTCGTGATGGGGCTGAAGTACGATCCGATCTGGTTCGGCGTGATGATCGTGGTGGTGACGCAGATGGGTGTGATCTCGCCGCCGGTTGGTGTGAACGTGTATGTGGTCAGCGGAATAGAGCGAGATGTGCCGCTGCAAACGGTGTTCCGAGGTGCGCTGCCCTTCCTGGGCGCGCTGGTGGTCGCGTCGGCCATTCTGCTGGCGTTTCCGAAGCTGACGCTGTTCCTGCCGGCCTTGGTCGAATGAACACGGCCTTGGCTGCGGGAGGAAGAGGTCATGCAACAGTCAGCGCTGCCGGACAGCCCGTACAAGCGGATTCTCTTTTGCACCGACTTCTCCGATAACGCGGATCATGCGTTCGCGTACGCGATCGATGCGGCTGTTCGTCGCCCCGGGTGTACGTTCTATCTGCTTCACGTGATCCCTGAGCCCGACGCCCAGTTCTGGCGGACGTACATCTATGAGGTGGAAGGGGTCGACGAGAAAGCCAAGCGCGACGTCGATGAGAAGATCGCGGCGTCGTATCGGCCGCGGGTGCCCGCGACGGTGAATCTGGAGGTGGAGGTGCGGATCGGCAGGGACTATGTCGAGATCCTCGATTTTGCGGATCGCCATCATGTCGATCTGATCGTCATCGGCCGTCGCGGACGCTCTGCGATCACCGGAATTCTGTTTGGCAACGTGACCGAGAAGGTGGCCCGCAAGGCCAAGTGCCCCGTCTTGGTGGTACCCATGAGCGAAGCGACGAGCGGCACGGACTAAGCCGGAGACTTCGTGCAAGGAGGCCGTCACGCGGTCGTTCGAGCGTGGCGGGGCACGGTGGGACATGGGTTGGCTCGCGTGCGGGGCGGGCTCGACGATGATGGGACCGCCGACCGATCGATCGTAGGGATGGTTGTCGGCGTCATTGGACATCCGTACGATGTTCGTGGCGGTTATGGGCATGGCCGACGAGGCGTGGATGCCCGCTCCGTGCAGGGTTGGCGGGTGGTAGTGCGGTTGGGCGGTGTCGACCGATGAGACGCAGCCTGGGTGATCTGGCCGTTGCTTGGCTGGAGGCGGCCCAGACGTTCGCCGCGAGTCTTCCGTCTCGCTGGGCCGACCTGAGAGAGCAGATTCGGCAAGATCCCAGGATGCTGCTTCAGACCCACGCGGTGCGGGCCTTGCTGTTTGGTCTGGGGGCAGCGGCGGTGCTGGTGGTGTTTCTGGGCGTGGTGGAGGGGCTGGCGCCCGCACCTGGCAAGGGGATGAGTCAGCCGTCACGCACGGGCACGTTTCAGGTTGTGTGCACGGACGAGCAATGTGGGCATCGATGGGTGCTAACGAAGCGGCTGCGTTTTGACGATTGGCCGGTTAGGTGCCCCAGTTGTGGCCAGATGACGGGGTATCGACTTATGCGCTGTCCGGACCCTGCCTGCGGAAGGTGGGTGCCGGGCCAAGTCGATGAGTCGGGGCGTCGAACGTGCCCGCACTGTGGCACCCGCTGGTAACGCTGGCAGGGCGGCGGCGGCGGCCGTACAATCGCGGGTGGACCGGAGGGGTTCAATAAGGGTGTTGGCCGGTACCGCGGCTGCAACTCGGGCGGGCCGGCGGAGTATAAGTACCGGATAGGGACGGACTTGACGGGCGATTCTGCGGAGATAGACGGTGAGTAAGTCGCTGTATCTGGTGCTGGTTGGCTGTCTGTGTCTGGGGGCTGCCCCTGCCAAAGCTCAGCAGAGCGAGCGCAAGGCTCCCTGGGAGCTGTGGCCGACCGATAGGATGATCGAGATGGCGTGCGACCAGATCGGTCGTCGCTACAACCTGACCCCTGAGCAGGACGAGTACACCCGGGCGTTGATGTCGCAGCGCGTGAAGCGTTTTCTGGGGACGTATGAGGGCGAGATTCGGTCGCTTCTCAAGGAGGCCTGGACGCTGAGGCTTAAGGCAGACACGCCTACGGCCGAGACGGCCAAGACCTGGGCCGAACGGGCGCGGCCGATCTTCGAGGCGGCGAAGAAGGAGATCCTGGAAGGCAATAAGGAATGGCGGGAGGTGCTCAACGAGCAGCAGCAGCAGGTTCACGACGTGGATATGCGGGTGATGGAGGCCAATTTCCGCGTGACCGCGCAGCGCCTCGACCGCTGGCGTGGGGGCGGGTTCGACGAGGCGCGCGACTGGGCTCGAGGGGGACTTATGGGCGCCATTGCGGGCCAGCAGACGACTACCACCCAGCCCAGGCTGCGGGACCCCGGTTTGCCGCGCGTACAGGAGGATTACTGGCAGCAGTACGTCGAGCGGTTCATCCAGAACTACAAGCTCGACGAAAGTCAGACGCAGACCGCCCAGTCGATTCTCAGCGAGTGCAAGCAGCGAGCCAAGGAGTACCGCCAAGGGCGTAAGGAGCAGTTCGGGAAGGCCAACAAGAAGTATCGTGAAGCGCTGGCGGTGACACCACGCAACCTGGAATCAATCCGCGAAGCCCGGCGCGAAGTGAGTGAGCTGAACCGGCCGATCAAAGAGCTTTTTAGAGAACTGAGGGATCGGCTGGACGGCATTCCGACGGCGGCGCAGAAGCAGGCCTACGACAGCACGCGGCAAGAGCGGGTTGCCCAGATACGGCGCCAGTGGGAAGAGAGACGTACTCGGATGCAGTCGAGCACGTCCAGTCAGCCGACGACGACACAGGCTACCGCGACAACTTCGCCCTGATTCTGATCCATCCCGATTCGCTAAGTGGTGTACCGACGGATATCGCGCGGGGGCAAGGCCGGGCTCGTCCGAGGGCGGCCGGCGATCCGCTTTCCAAGTAATCGGATTGACTAAGGTTCAGGCGAACAACAGACGCGTAATCGTTTCGACGATTGCGTCAACATGGTTGTTGATCATCCATAGCGGCAGGATCAGCAGCAGAATCCCCAGCGCCAGCATGCAGGCCCCGCTGGAAGAGGGCAGAAGAGCCAAGCCGCGAAGCTCTGCTTCGAGGGCCCCACGTAGCCGGTGCAGCAGCTCGGTCGGCGGGCGCTTTTCCGGAAACTCAAAGTAAACAGAGACGTTCTGGAGCAGGGCGAAGCTAGCCAGGCGGATGCGGATGTGTCCGCTCGCGACGACGTAGGCGCCGTCCGTCGCTTCGTAGGTAAGCCCACACACGGTCAGGGCGTTCTCCAGATGTCGGCGGCAGCGCCGCTCGGTGACGTTATAGATCACCCAGCCGGTCCATTTCCCCGGCAGAAGGACGCCGAACGCCAACACGGCAGCCAGCAGGCCGGCCAGCAGCAGAGGCCACAACCCGTGTTGCAGCAGCACGGGCACCGGCCACACCAGCATCGGCACGAAAACCAGTGTGAGGGCGACGAAGTCGCTTCGCCCGTTCACCATGTGCGGGCGGGGCTGGCTGTTGAGCAGACCCAGTACGAGAAAGTAGACAGCCACCGGGGCCACGTTGACGAAGACCTTCAAGACGAACACGACCTGATCGTTGGCCAAACAGTCCATGGCATCCTATTCTATCGGCACGTCGGCGCTTCGGCCGTGTGAAAACCTTTGGCAGTGCGTCCGGGTGTCGAGGGCGGTCGCCTCAGCTACGTGTCGTCGCTTCCTTCCTGTTTGCTCGGCCGGTCGATGTGCTCACCGACCGGAGCGACCTTTCTGTACCCGAGGTAATGGATCACCTCGAGCACCTCCGTCCAGGACGGGAACGGTCGGTTATTCAGACGCTTGTACTCGTCGATGGCCATGACGAACCGGAATTGTTCGTCGGTCATCTCGCCTTCCTCGGCGGCGCGCCGTGCGTCGCTACGACGTCGGCCCGGTCCGCGTCGCCTTTCCAGCCCGGCACGACGATCGACGACAGAGCGGCGCCGGTCGGCCTTGCGCCGTTCCGGACCGGTACTGCCTGTGTCGGCGGAAGGCGTCTGCTGCGAATTCTCAGGATCGTTCATGGTTATTGACTTGAGAGGCTATTCGTAGTCGCTTTCATCCTGGTCGAAGAGATCTTCGTCGTCTTCGTATTCGTCTGCCTCGTCGTCGTCGAAGTCTTCGTCCAATCCGTAGTGGTCGTCCTCGTCCTCGTCCAGATCGTCCTGCTGCTCCTCCTGCTCGATGTAGTCGTCGTCACCATCGCACCCGCCGTCGCCATCGTCGTCGGGTGCGGCGGTGGACGAGATGACCTCCGAGGCGTCGTTGAGCAGTTCATCGGGCACCAACACGGGGACGTCCCATACGCTCGAGGCGGACTGACTGCATGTGGGTAGGGCCTCTTGAACAATCGCTGGGATGTTGCGGTCCTCCAGAAGCGATCTGTAGTGCTCTGCCTCTATGGGGCTATCGGCAAAGACGACGGGTACGAACTGGTGAAAACAGGACTCGGAAAGCAGTTCGCGTTCGTCGAATTGCTCACTTGGCATGGGCCGAACTCCTGACTCATGTGAGAAAAATCTCACCTTAACCGCTTGTCGCCGACACTTGTTGGGCGCGCCGTAAGTGTATAACGGACCGAATATTGGTCAAGGTCAATTCCAGAGCGGGGCGAGATGAACCGATTGCCCCATAACATCTTCTGCAGAAAGGATTTATAGCTCTCTTGGGCTTGTGGCAGGCGGTCATGCCACTGCCCCGATGGCGGCTGGCCGCGGCTTGAGGGGCGGGCGGCGGCAAGATCGAGCATGCCGATTGGCTAGCATCGGCCGGAGGCAGGGATTTGCCGGTTGCTCTGGGGATCGGCGTGGTGGTCAGCCCGGGTCGTCCACGTCAGCGGGTTGGCCGGTGTGCAAACTCTCGAGCATGGCCAGCACCAGGGCGGTCGAGGCACGCCCGTCTCGACCGGTGGCAAAACTGCCGACCAGATCATCCTGAGCCCCGCCGGTTTTCAAGTGAGCAACACCGTACACGAATCGCTGGATGCTCTCGATTGTGAAGCCCTGTTCGGTATTTCGCCCCAAGTGGTCGGTCACGACGCGGCGTCCGTGAGTGTTGGGCACGACGACCTGCTCCGACGCGACCATGGCGACCCCGCGATACTGGCCCTCGAGCTGGATAAAGCCGTCCGTGCCGACCAGGCGCAGGCCCTGCTCAACGCCGCTGGGATTGGTCGGCGGCAGCGTCCACCCTGCGTCGAAGCAAACCGTCGCCCCATCGGAGAACTCGACCATCGCCTGGATATGATCGAACGTGTCGACGCCCATGGCCGTGAGTTTATGTTTGGCTGCATGGGCGTACACGCGCACGAACCGCTGTCCCAGCACCCATCGTACGGCATCGTATTTGTGGACGCCGATAAACCACGCTGGGCTCGACTCGGCGGCCCACGCCAGTGTGTACTGGGGTCCGCGCGGCGAGGGAACGGCGATGTTGGTCGTGTTCTCGATGTAGCAGTGGCCGTAGAGCACGCGTCCGAGTTGGCCGGTGTGGATCTGCTGACGGGCGAAGATCAGGTCGGGGTCACACCGTTTGTGGAAATCGATAGCCAGCAGGACGTCGGCCTTTTCGGCTGTAGCAAGAATGCGGTCGCAGCCGTCCAACGTGATGTCCATCGGCTTTTGGAGCAGCAGATGTTTGCGGGCTTCGAGTACCGCCAGGGCCGGCTCGAGGTGTAGGGCATCCGGCGTGGCGACAGCTACCGCGTCGAGCTCCTCGTTGCGAAGCATCCGGTCAGCGTCGGCGTATGTTCGCAGGCCGAACGTCTCGCCCTGTCGCTTTCGTACGTCGGGCTTCAGGTCGGCCAAAGCCACCAGCTCGCAAAGCCCCTGGCGGGCAAGCTGGCTGTAGGCGATCAGGTGTGTGGTTCCCCAGGTGCCCGCGCCGATCAGTCCTATACGTACCGGCGACATGAAGTGCTCCATGGCGGGGGTGCGAGGTCAAGTTGCCTTGCGGGCTTGAGCGGCCTGTTCGGCAACGCGTTTGAGCAGAAACACGAAGGGCACAGCGATTTCATCGGGACAGGCCAACAGACATCGTCCGCAGCCGACGCACGCCGCGACCTTATAGCGGCCGAGAACGTCCCCGTAACAGCGGCGGACTTCTTCGAGCAGATCGTCGTCGACGCGGCCCCTGAGCGGCTGAAGGTCGGCTTCGATCAGTTGCTCGGGTGATTCGCCGGCCGCCGGTGGAAAGTTGGTGGGACAGACGTCGAACGTTTCGGGGACGTCGGCGCACGCAGGGATCAGCTCTCGAATCAGCTCGGCGGGATCCTTGTCCTGGAGGGCCTGCTCGGTTCGGCTCTGCTTGAGGTGGTACAGCATCTTGTCCATGCACTGGAAGTTCATGGCCCAGAGCACCTCGCTGCTGCTGTCCGATAGCGGCTGAGCGAAGCCGAACCGCCCGAGCAATTTGCTTCCTGCCTCGGTGCCGATGCGCACGACGCATTCAAAGCCGATGTCGGTAAACGTCAGATCGAACTCGGGCGCGGCGAACTGATTCCACGGCCCGCGACAGTGGCATTGTTCGTCGGGCAGACAGTTGTATCCGATCACAAGAGTGCGCCGGCGCAAATCGGCGTAGGGCCTGCACTGCGCTTCGTCGACCAGGTATCGGTCCATGGCGGCCAGCGCCCGCACGTCACACGGGTGCAGGCCCAGCAGGATCAGTTGCTTGTCGGGGGGAATCTGCACGGCCTTGTCCGGGCCGATCAGTTCGGCGGGCATGAAAACGCTGCGGATGGGGCAATGGGTCCGGTCGTGCACCAGGGCAATTTGCTGCCGTTCGGTAACGTGGTCGAAGATGTAGTGCGATCCCTCCGTCTTGGGGCCGATTACGTAGTGCTCTCTGACGAGCGTCTCGAGCATCTGACTCCACTGCGACCGGGTGATCTTGAGGGGTTGTGACTGGGGATGGGTGCCGCCGTTGGGTACTGACATTGATGCAACCTCGCGCAGCGCGGGGTGTGCCCGCTACGATTGCCGCCTGCGGGCCAGAAGCTCTTTGATCTTGTCCAGCAGTTGCTGGGGATCGACAGGTTTGTCCATCCACTCGTCGACCGGCAGCATGTCGGTTCCCGCGACGGTGTCGAACCGCAGTCGTGTCTCCTGGTGGATCGCCGACAGGGCGATGATGGGCACTTCCTTGAGCGGGGCGAGGTCGGCGTCGGCCGCCGGGCTGCGGAGCCTGTGCGCTACGCGGATGCCCTCGGTTTCGTCGGTCATCATGATGTCCAGAACGATCAGGTCGGGGCGCTCGCCTGCCGCCTTCTCCAGGCCCTCCTGGCCGGTGCTGGCGACGGCGATCTCATAGCCCTCCGATTCGAGAATGACCGTCAGCGCTTGGACCTGGTCGGGGTCGTCTTCCACAAGCAGGATCTTGGCACCTTTCGGCATGATTACACCCTCGAAAGAGACAGGCCCGTCGATCGAACGCAGGAGGGTAACCGGCCTATACCCGTCCGCGCGACTTGGCGGCTATTAGAAGCAGTTGGCCGGCGTTCGTCAATCGCCCTGCCGCGCGGATGGCCGCGGCGACCGACTGTGGCCGGCGTGCACGGCGAGGGCCGTCGGGCGCGACACGTCTTGGCGGCGATGCCGGTGGCGTGGCGTTGCCACGGTGCTTGCCGAGCACGCAGCGAGGCACTAGCATTCACCGTTTAACTTGCCCCGGAGATATTGAGGTGTCAGATGCGCGTCAAGATTCGTAGTGGTGTTGTGCTGTTGGTTTCGGCGGTGATCGGTCTGGCCGGGTGCGCGCCGACGGGTCGGCTGGCTGAATCGACGGTTCGCGGCTGGACCGAGACGGTCGTGATCCCTACCTATCCGGTCGGGCCGGCCAGCGACGTGCCGGAGTTTGTGCAGACCGGAGCGCGGGACGTGTATCCCTACACGGCACAGGAGGACTTGAGCTTTGAGTCGTGCGATCAGGGGTACAAGGCCTACAAGCTGGAGAACGAATACGTTCGAATAGAGGTCTTGCCGGCTATCGGCGGGCGTCTGTTTGCCCTGTACGACCGGGTGACGGGTCAGGATATCCTGTATCGGCAAGTATCGATCAAGCCGGCGCGGATTGCCAGACGCGGGGCCTGGATCTGCGGCGGCATCGAGTGGAACTTCCCCGACGGGCACATCGTGACCACGCACGACCAGGTGAGCTGCCAGCTCGTACGTCACGAGGACGGCAGCGCGTCGATCGTCGTGGGCGACACCGAGCGGGTTTCCCGTATGTCATGGACGGTTGCGCTGCGTCTGCGACCTGGGCGGGCGTTCGTCGAAACGCGGATCATCTGCCGCAACCGCACGCCGGTGCGTCACCGCGCCGGTTGGTGGTCCAACGCGGCGTTCCCTGCGACCGAGCAGACTCAGTTGATCTTCCCGGTATGGAAGACGAGCGGTCACGGCGGGCACTCGCTGGCGGACTGGCCGATCCGCGATGGCCGCGACGTGAGTTGGTACAAGGCTCATGAGGGCGCGACGAGTATCTTCCGTGCGGCCGGCCAGGAAGACTTCATGGTGGCCTATGACCACGGACGCGACGCCGGGCTGGCTCAGTACGCGGATCGAACGGTGATGCCCGGCCGGAAATTCTGGTCGTGGGGCGTCAGCGATGCGGGGATGCGCTGGGCCAAGATCCTCAGCGACGACAATCGGCCTTACGTGGAGGTGCAGAGCGGCGAGCCGCTGACGCAAGGCAACTGGTTCTACATCCAGCCGCATGAGGAGAAGCAGTACCTGGAGTATTGGATGCCGGTCACACGGATTGGCCCGCCGGCTCGGATCAACCCGGACGCGGCGGTGCGTCTGACGATCGAGGACGAGGTGGCGACGGTAGGCGTGCTGCCCACCGGGCGGATCGATCCGGCGCGGATCGAGCTGTCGGCGGGGGCAAGAGTGATCAAGCGCTGGCAAAAGACGATCTCGCCGTCCGACGTGTTCACGGATACGTGCTCTTTGAACGGCGCCAATCCCGATGAAGTGTGGCTGCGGGTGTTCGACGCGAGCGGACGCGAGGTCGTTGCCCACCGGTATGGGCACTACAACTGGGGTGACAAGCCGCTGCTGGAGCCCGAGCCATGGCGAGGGCGATGGGATGAGCCCGAAGCGAAAGATGCGGATGAGGTGGTGCAACTCGCCGAGCGAGATGAGTTGCGGGGCGATCTGCCCGCCTCGATCGGGAGGCTGACAAAGGGCCTCGAGCGTTTTCCGGACGACGCGGGAGTCAGGCTGGCGTTGGGGGTTGCGAGGGTCAAGCAAGGGCTTTTCGCCGAAGCCAGGCAGTTGCTCGTGGGGGTGCCGTCTTCGGCGAGCGACGAGGCTACCGCCGACGTCGCCCGGTACTACCTCGGCGTGGCGCTGGCGCGGTGCGGTGATTCCGAAGAGGCGATTTCGCGATTCGATGCCGTTGGGCAGGATAGCCACCTGCGCGATGCCGCCGTTGTCGAGGGGGCCAAGCTGCTGTTGAAGTCTGCCCGATGGCAGCAGGCCGTCGCCCGACTCGGTCCGCTGACCGCCAGGCCTGAGCCCCACACGTTGGCTGAGGTGTATACGGCGATAGCGCTGCGCAAACTTGGGCAGACCGACCAGGCCCGGGAGCACATCCTGCGGGCCATGCAGCGTGATTCCATGGCCCTTGTCGCGCAGGTGGAGCTTGCCGTCCTTCATGAGCGGGGATTGGAGGGACTTCCAGCCGTGCGGGACGAGCAGCGGCGAATCGAGGCGGCCACGGCCTACATGGAGTTGGGTCTGTACGGCATGGCCGAGCGGCTGTTGCGCCCCGAGGCCGATTCGAGGGCTTCAGCGACAGCCTCGTATCTGCGTGCGGTTGTAGCGGAGCTCGCCGGCGACCGGACCGAGGCGGCCAGTCTCCGGCAGCAGGCGGCGCGAGCGCCGGTCCGTGGCGACCTGCCCAGCCGGTTGGAGGAGCTTGCCGCTTTCGAGGCCGCTCTGCGTGCGAATCCGGATGACACGAATGCGCATTATCTGGCGGGTCTGGTTCTCTACAGCAAGGACCGCCAGAGCGAGGCGGTGGATCATTGGCGTCGCGCGACCGAGCTGGGTCACGAAGACGCAATGGTCTATCGCTGTCTTGGGGCGGTTATTTCCAGGGAGAAACCGCAGGAGGCAGCCTCGTACTTCCGCCAGGCGCTGGATCGCGATGGGCGGGTCATCGAGTTCTATGTTGACCTGGACGAAATCTGTCAGGAGTTGGGGAATCTGCCGGGGCGGATAGAGGCCTTGGAGCAGGGGGTGCGGATGCTGCCGCAGCGGGACACACTGGCTCATCGTCTGGGCGAAGCCTACTTCGATGCCGGTCGTTACGACGATGCGGTGCAAACGTATCTGTCGCGGCGTTTCCACATTGCCGAGGGCCGCTACGAGCTGCACGATCACTATGCCGCCGCATTGCTCGGCCGGGCGATGTCGCATCTTCACGCGGGGCGCCGCGAGGCCGCGTTGGACGATCTGGACGCCGCCTTGGAGTACCCGGAGAATCTCAACATCGGGCGTCCGACGTGGGATCGGGGCACGGCCGCGGTTTACTACTGGCGCGGCGTGGTGTTGGATGAGCTGGGACGGCCAGAGCAAGCGTCTGACGCATGGCGCCAAGCCGCCGGGAGCGGGCACCTGAGTCGCTGGGTCCGTCCCACCTCGCCCGGGCGGGTGGTGGCCGCACTGCACGCCTTCTGGGCCCGTAGGGCGCTTGGTCAGGACGATGAGGCGGACACGTTGCGCGAGGAGCTGCGCGAGGCGTGTACGCGTTATGAGAAGATGTGGCCGCCGCACGGTCAGGCGTGCGCGACGCTCATTCGCGGTCTCATTGCGGCAGGTGACGGCCGCTTGGACCAGGCCCGCCAGACGCTGGACGAGGCCCAGGCCGGTTCGAACCGCTTGGTGGGATACGTGCGTCTATCGAGAATGTGGGTGGCCCTGTTGGAGCGGCATTCATCTACCCGACCGGCTCAGGCGGCAACCCAGCCGGTTGTGACGGCAGGGGGCGGATGAACGTAGAGCAATCCACCGGCCACCGGTCGGTACATGCTTTCGGTGGCAACGGGCCGCTCTGGGCGAACCGCGGCTTCGTCTGCCTTCTTGCTGCCTACGCCATCAGCGCGTTCGGAGACCACCTCAACGAGCTGGGTTTGTGGCAGTTAATGGACGCGCCGCACAGCGACCGGCAGGTGCAGCTTCAGGCGGCCATGCGGTTTGCGTTCTTCCTGCCGTTTCTGGTCTTCGGCTTGCTGGCGGGTGTGCTGGCAGATCGAGCAAGCCGCAAATGGATCATGATCACGGCGGATTTGTTCCGTGCCGGCATCGTTGTGGCCATTGCCTGGTGGTTCACGTTCGCCACGGAGGGGGCGCTGGGACTGACGGCGGTACAGGCGGCGCTGGTGGCCCCGCTGCTGGTGGGTGTGTTCGCGGCGTTTTTCAGTCCGGCTCGGATTGCGCTGCTGCCGAAGCTGGTGGCCGACGAGCAACTCACTCGGGCCAACAGTCTCTGCAACGGTTTGGGGATTATCGCCTCCATGGGCAGTTATGCCGTGGGGGGGTATCTGGCGGCGTGGAGCGTGCGCTGGAGTTTCCGCATCGACGCGATGACATTCGTGTGCAGCGCGCTGCTGCTGTGGCGGATTCGTGTTCGGCGCTGGGGGGCGGCGGATCCCCATCGTGAGGGATGGCTGGCCTCGGTGGCCGAGGCTGCCCGATACGTTCGCGACCACGGGCGCGTGCGGCAGCTCATTCTTGTGACGGTGCTTTTCTGGACGGCGGCGGCTACCTTCGAATGCACGATTCCGCCGATTGTCTCCCACCGATACCACATGGGTATCGAGCAGCTTGGGCTGTTTCGCGGGGCCATGGGGCTGGGCATGATCGTGGGTGCGGTCTTGCTCAGTTACCTGGCCGAATCGCTGCGGGCGGATACGGTAATTACGTGGTCGTTGCTGGGTGCTGGTGGGTGTCTGATCGGCTTCGGCCTGGCGGCCAGCCCAATGTGGGGCGCCATCTTCACGATCGGCGCGGGTGTCTTCGGCGTGGCTTTGCTGATCGTAGTGACGACGGTGCTGCAACGGCTGGTTCCTGATTATGCCCGCGGCCGGGTGTTCGGCATAAGTGACCTGGTGTCCATGGCTGGCCTGTTGGCGGCGACCGGTCTGTTGGGTTTCGCTCCACTAAAGCAGATCGATCGCAGTGTGGTGCACATCCTGCTGATCGTCTCGGGCGGGCTGGGGTTGGCGGGTGTGGCGAGCCTGATCGATTCGGTGCGGCGCTCGGGTCTAGGCGTGGTCATGTGCTTCTGGCGGCGGCTCAACGAGTTTTACTGCAGGTGGTATTTTCGACTGAAGCGGGAAGGGATCTGCACGATCCCGCAGACGGGCCCGGTTATTGTGGCCGCCAACCACACCAGCAGCATTGATCCGTTGCTGCTGCTGGCTGCCAGTCCTCATCGGCACATGGGTTTCATGGTCGGGAAAGAGTACTACGATCTGCCGGCGTTCGGTCGGCTCCTGCGGATGATCGAGTGCGTGCCGGTCACCCGCAGCGGTGTAGACACCGTGGCGACTCGGCGGGCGCTACGGCGGTTGCGGGCCGGCAAATCGCTGGGGATTTTTCCCGAGGGGGGCATCCCGCGTCCTGACGAAGCCCGCGACCCGCGCGGCGGCGTGGCCCTGCTGGCGATGCGCACCGGCGCCGTCGTGGTGCCGGCCCACATCAGCGGCACGCGCTACAGCCAGAGCGTGGTCTGGCCCTTCTTTCGCCGGTGCAGAGCGAGGGTGCGGTTCGGCCGGCCGATTCATCCGTCCGAATATGCGCGACAGACCGGCCGTGAGGCCCGCCGGGAGGTGGCTGCGCTGATCATGCGGCGGATTCGCGCGCTGCGCGACGCCCAATCAGTATCCCCCTCGGGAAGTGGTCCGATACCGCACGGAGCCGCCTCCACGAACGACGTGGCAGGAACAAGCTGAAGCTGAGACGAAGATACGTCGATGCTACGCATCGTGATGAGTGATCGAACGGACGCCACAAGCAGTACGTCCGTGACGCATACGGGCGAGCGTCGAAGCTTTGCGCGAAGCGGACTGAACTCGCGCCCCATGGCGGTGATATTACCGGACGATCTCGACGGGCGGCTCGACGTGTTCGGGCGAAACCTCTCCTCTTCCGGTGTGATGTTCGTCTGTCCTCGTGTGCTGGCGTTGGATTGCCCCGTCGAAGTGCACATGCCCATCGGTCCTGACGGCCGGCTCGAAGTGGTCCGCGGCAAGGTCGTTCGATGTACGCTATTGGACGGCTCGTGCTGCGAAGTGGCCGTGCAGTTTGACACGTCCCTGGACGTGGCATGGTTCACGCCGGTCTGGGATCTACCGGCCTAACGGCCTTCACGTTTGCCGGCCCTGGCCGGCTCCGTTCGCATCGAACCTGCCATGGGTGGGCGACCGACCGCGCGCAGCGGCGAATGATCTCTCGGCTACAACGACGATGGGAATCGGTTCGGCAGCATCCCCAGGCTGGGTGCCGCGAGCGGAACGTCTCATCAAGCCACCCTAGGCCATGACCGATGAGTCCTGGGGACGTGGGCGTCTGGCTATCAAGCGCAGAACAAACAACGTTATCAGAAATGGGGCATACGCGCGAGGCGATGGCATCGCCACACGCACGGCAAAGGGAGAACGGCTGATGACCGCACCGCGAGGTACGCAGGACGACAGCAGCAACGCCACGGCTTCGCTGAGGCTGACGGTCCTGAGCATCGGCAGTGCCTTTGCACTAGCGATGGGGTTGTGTGACGTCCTGTTCGGCATCTTGAGTTCGCAGCCTGAAGCGTTCAGAAGCTTCCCGTCTATCCTGCCGCCAGTTGCCGTCACGACGGCGACCAGTCTGGTACTCTATGTCCTGATATGGCTGCCCGTCGGAGCCATTGGGCGTCGCCGTGGATGGCGGCCGATCCCCTTGGCTTTTTCCGTGGCGGTGTTCTGCATAGTCATTTTCGCCACCGCAACCGTCAGCGATTTGACCAATCTGCCTCCCGAGGTACACGCAGCGTGGGTCAGCACCAAGCTTACGATGTCGCTGGGCATGGGCGTGTTCGCCGCGGTGGCTTTCTATCGATTGATTCCCGCCGCGATGGACCTGAAGAGACTCCTCCGCGCAACGAGAGTTGCGGGTCTTATGGTCCTGTTCCTGCTGTCTCTACTGACAACCTATGTGTGGCTGAGGTTCTACCGAACGCAGACGGCCATGGGCGGCAACATGCTCTTCGTCGGATTCGCGTTCTTGGTACTGGCGTGCGTCTGGCTGGCGATGCGGTTCGGTCACAAGGCAAGGCCCGCGAGCTTCCTGGCGGTGGCGGCCGTCCCCCTCGTCCTAGCTCCGCTTGTGATATGGAACCCTCCCAACCGTGCGGGGGCGTCGACTTCCGGTGCCTCCGGCGCGCGACGCGACATCAGGCGCGTGATTCTGCTCAGCATCGACACTCTCCGTGCAGACATGCTGTCCTGCTACAACCCCGATGGGGTGCCGACGCCTAATCTTGACCGCATCGCCCGCGACGCGGTGGTTTTCAACAGAGCGGTGGCGCCGTCCTCGTGGACCCTACCTTCGTTTGCATCGATCATGACCGGTCTGGCGCCGCCGGTTCATCGGGCGACCAAGCAGTCAGCCCACATGCCTGCAATCCTGCCCACGCTGGCTGAGCACCTGAAGGAGGCCGGTTACGTCACGGGCGCCGTGGGGTTGAACCATTTCCTGCTTCCTGCATCCAATGTGTCCAAGGGCTTCGACGAGTATCGGTTCTACCCGGTGCCCTCCCTGGGTTCGACGCTGGCCGGCAGGATTCTCACTCGCCTGGCGCCGGATACCTATCGGCGCATCCCGTCATCGCCTGATCTGACGCGTCTCGCCTGCGAGTGGGTGGCAGGTCACGCGCATAAGGATTTCTTCTTCTGGTTGCACTACCTGGACCCGCACAGCCCCTACACGCCGCCGGCCGAGCGACTGCCGGACGGCGAGGCCCCCCCGAGGATTGGCCACGCCTTCACCGGCACCAAGGACGCACGCGGTGGTTACCTCGTTCCGTCCATGGAAGAGCGAGATTGGATACGCCGGTTGTATGAAGCCGAAGTGCGTCACGTTGATGACTGCGTCGGGCGGTTTCTCGCGCTGCTTGACGAACTGGGGTTGTACCAGGACGCACTGATCGTGGTCCTGTCCGATCACGGAGAGGAATTCTGGGAGCACGGCGGCGTGGATCATGGGCACGCGCTGTACGAAGAGCTGATTCACGTTCCGATGATGATCAAGCTTCCTCGCGGTCACACAAGCTCAACGCGCGTTAACGAGCGGGTCTGCACCGGCAGCGTCATGCCTACGATATTGGACCTGTGCGACATCGAGTACGAGCCCGAATATCTGTCCTACTGCTCGCTACTGCCTCTGCTGACCGGCCGTCCAGATCGCTACCGACCCAGCCCGATCCTCTGTGCGGGCAACCTGTTCTTCCATGACCAGCAAGCCGTCATCTTCGATGGCATGAAGTACATCCGGTCCAACATCACGGGGCACGAGCAACTTTTCGATCTGCGGCGCGATCCGACGGAGCAGACGTCGATCGCTGCGTCGGCGTCCGGCGAACTGGACAGGATGCGTGCCGTGGCCAGGCAGTTGGACGATTCGGTGCGATCCCTCCGTGAGCACTTCAAGCTCGCCGCCACCGAAGACACGGATTCAACGATGTCCCGGGAGATGCTGCGGGATCTGCGGTCGCTGGGATACGTTCGCTGACACCGTCTTGCAGTGCCGCGCAATCCTTACCGTCCGATATCAAGCGCCGGCAAGTGTGGCTTCAATGCGGCGTTGCCTGCCGTCGGCAAAGACTGGCGCTTTGCACCCTCGGATGCGCTTGCCATCCACGGTCAGCTCCTTCACCCCGCGGCACAGACGGTGGGGGTTCGTCACGCGGATGATGTAGGTAGCCCCGCGGAATCGCCGGGTGAGCTCGAACTTGCGCCACTTGCTGGGAATGCACGGATCGATGATCAATCCGTCGAAATCGGGCCGCACGCCCAGGATGTACTGCGACAGGGCCACATAGCTCCAACTGGCCGTGCCGGTCAGCCAACTGTTTCGTCCGCGTCCCTGATGGGGTTGGGGCTCTGCCGCGACGTGTTGGCAATACACGTACGGTTCGCTGACGTACGTGTCGGCGTCGAGGTTCTTGTAGCACGGGTTGATGCGGCAAAGGTATTCATAGGCCCGGTCGCCGCGCCCGAGCATGCATTCAGCGATGACGGCCCAGGGATTGGTGTGGTTGAATACGGCTCCGTTTTCTTTGAGTCCGGGTCGGAAAATCCCGGCCGAGCCGACATCCGGATCGTAGTGACTGAAGGGGGGATGCTGAAGCTTGATGCCGTACGGTCTGGCCAGGTGCCTGTTGACCGAGTCCATGGCGGCCAGGGCCCGCTTACTCGTGGCGACGCCCGAAAGGACCGACCAGACCTGCGGCTCGAGGAAGATCTTGCCCTCGCGACAGCGACGGCTGCCCACGAGCTGCCCATTGGGCAGCAGGTGCCGGCGGTACCACTCCCCGTCCCAGGCCACGCGGTTGATACGCTTGTGCATATCGTCGTAGCGGCGCCGCCATGTCCGCGCCAATTGTACCTGTCCGATAAGCTCGGCCAGCTCGGCGGCATCCGCCAACGCCCGGCAGAACAGCATGGAGGTGAATGGACTTTCCGAGCCGGGTAACGGATTGAGGCTGTCGTTCCAGTCGGCCTTGCCACTGAGGCAGAGACCATGCTGTCCTCGTAAGCGCCACGCCGCGTCCAGGGCCCGGCGGATGTGCTCGAAGACGCTGCCCGACCCACCGCCATCGAAGGTGACCTTTTCAAGCAGAAAGTCCTCGTCACCGGTTTCCTTGATCAGTTGGTTGAGCGTGAGAATGAACCAGAGGTGATCGTCAAAGAACGCACCGGCGCCGCCACCCTCTCCGGTCAGAGGGAAGAAATTGTGCTGGGCCGTACCGTCAGGCAACTGGTTCTGCATCAGCAGCACCAGCTTCTGCTTGACCTGGTCGCTCATGGAGTTGATCAGCGCCAGGCAGTCCTGGCTGGTGTCACGATAGCCCACGCCTCGGCCCAGGCCCGTGTAGCACGGTCCCAGCGAGCGGGACAGGTGGAAGTTCATCGTCGCCTGGTAGGGGTTGAACGTGTTGAACAGCGCATCAAACAGGGCGTCGGGCGTCTTGGCTTGGCAGCAAGCCAACTGTTTCTCCCAGCGGCTCTTGAGATTGGCCAGCGCGTTGGCGACGTTGGTCAAGTCGCGATAGCGTCGCACCGACGCAATATGTTGGGTTCTCTTATCACAGATGCCCAATATGTGGACCAGCTCGAGCGTCTGGTTGGGCCGCAACGTGAAGCGGTGGGTGAAGCTGCCGAGCGGGTTGCCGACGGGCTGTTTCCGGCGCTGGTTTCGGGCGGTCTCGACGACGATCGGATTGGCCTCAGATCGACTGCGTCCGATAAAATCTTCCCTATTGATCTCGTAGCCGGACGGCCTTCTGTTGGCTGCGAAGTAGCCCCAGAGCCGGATGAAGTTCATCGTCTCCAGGCTGGTGCCCAGGTCTGTGTAGCTGCTGTGAAGTATCACATTATCGGACGTGCGTTCGATGCGGACGGTGTTGGGGGGAGCGTCCATGTTGCTCCAGTCTCGCTGGGGCGACCACATGCAGAACTCGGCGTAGCTGTAGGTGCTGATAAGACGAGTGGTACGTCCGAGATTGCGGATTTTCATCCACCAGAGTTCGCAGTCGTCTTTATCGGGTGCGAAGTAGGTGACCGTCGATTCGATGCTGCGGTAGCGCACGATCACGGTCTGGTAGCCCAGCCCGACGTGACAGCGGAATTCAAGCTGGTCGGTGGGCGTGCAGACCGGCGCCCAGGTGGCCGACCAATAATGTCCGTCGCGGTCGTCACGCAGGTAGAGGTACCGTCCGGGACGGTCGGCGGGCAGTGAGTTGAAGCGGTACCGCAACAGGCGCATGTGCCGTGCGTCGCGCCGAAAGCTCGTGCCGCCACCGGTGTGACTTATCAGACCTGTGTACTGACCGTGGTGGATGTAGTTGAACCAGGGGGCCGGGGTGTCGGGTCGAGTGATGACGTACGTCCGCGCGTCGTTGTCGAAGTATCCGTATTGGTCGCTCATGATGGCACAACACTACGTCGATTTGGGACGTGACGCAAGCGACACGCCCAGACGGGTCGGGCGGATGTCGGCTGTGGCAGTACTGGCAAGGGGGTTTGCCAGGACCATGGCGTGGTGTACGCGAAACCTGTCTTCAGGTTGGCTCATCTGGCTGCGGGAGGCACGCGCGAATTTGATCGGAACGCGAGCAATCCGACGCACTTGGATTACCGATAATACGGGTGAGCCGCGCCGAGCAGCGTGTTTGGAGACAAGCGTTGCGTCGGCTGCGGGGAAAAAAGCGTGAGGTGTATTTGCCCGCTCTTGGTTTGTTTCTTATGTTGAGTGTGCGGTTCGCCGGAAGTTGTCGCGAGATCAAGGTAAGTGCTGAATATGCGAACGAGTTGCTCTTGCCGTGATCGCAGGCGATGTTTGAAATGCCGCCATTCATGCCAGGCTGTGAGTTGTGACCCACCGATGAAGGGATGGGTCGGCCGATAGGGGCCGATTCGACCGCAAGCCTCTGAACAGCATAGAGCGGTGTGATCGGCGAAGAGGGATACGCCGATCGGAGCGTCCGGCCTGCGGTAGGCTGGACAGGAAAGTCACGCGGCTGCAGGCAGGGAGCTAGTAAGCCGCAAATGGGGCGTTAACGCCACACGCTTTTTTGGAAGGAGCAGGGGTTATGAAGACGTTGCTGGAAAGAACCAAGAGCTTTCTGAGGAGTGAGGACGGCCCGACGGCCACCGAGTACGCGGTGATGCTCGCTTTGATCATCGTGGTTTGCATCGCAGCCATCGGTACGCTGGGCGGCCGTGTCAACACGATGTTTGGGAGTGTTGCCGGCGCGCTTGATTCGGGCTCGTAACAGCCACGAAGAGGGGGGCCTGGCCTTGGGGCCAGGTCCTCCCTACGACTTAACGGAGTAGACGGGAAAGAAGCTGGTCGGCGAGGAAAGGGACTGCCGGCCGGTGTGTTTTGCATTAACGGTGGGTGAACACCAACGGGCTTTCAATCGGGTGGAGTGGTATGTCGGCACTAGGGTACTGGCAGGTAACGATTCTGGTGGTGGTTCCGGCGGTGTTGATTGCGTCGATCATCGATTACCGGGCCAAAAAGGTGCCGAACTGGCTGAACGCATCGCTGGCGGCAGCCGGCCTGCTCACACAAAGCCTGTACTTCGGCTGGTCGGGCCTGGCGGCCAGCGGACTCGGTTTGCTGGTGGGCTTGGGGGTGCTGATCGTTCCGTGGGCGATGGGCGGCATGGGCGCCGGCGACGTGAAGCTGATGGGGGCGATCGGCGCGTGGTTTGGACCATGGATGACGTTCGTGGCGTTTTGCGTGGGCGGGGTGATCGGCGGCGTGATTGCCGTCGCGATGATCGCGTGGACGCGCAAGACATCGCAGGCTTGGCTGAATTTTGGTCTGATCATCGTGAAGATGCGAAGACTGGAGACGGCGTTTGGTGACTTCGCATCGGTGCGGAGCCTGGATTCCAGTGCCGCGCTGCTGCCGTACGGGATTCCCCTGAGCATCGGATCAGTGATCGTGCTCTTTGGTCAATGCTTGGAATGGTGGGTGCTGTGATGAGAGCAGGAAAGAAGCGAACGGGCCGCCGCGGAGCGGCAGTAGTGGAGATGGCGGTGGTGACGCCGCTGCTGCTGACGCTGCTATTGGGAATCATTCAGTATGGCTATCTGTTCATGTGCCAGCAGTCGATCGTTCATGCCGCCAGCGAGGCGTGCCGTGTGGCGACCCTGCCGGGCAGCACGCAGCAGGACATCCAGGCGGTGGTTGCTGGATACATGAGCAGCGCGAAGCTTTCGGGCTACACGGTGACGATTCAGAGAGCGAATCCGCCAACGGCCTTGACCGAGTCGGTGAGTGTGTCGATTCCGTATGAACGGGTATGTCTGGTGGGCGATTTTTTGGGGGGTCTGGTGCCCGGCGAGTTGAGCTACACGAGCATGCAGCGTGCCCAGTAGGGCGGCGGCGTGGACAGATACACTCGAAGGGGAAGGGAGCGCGGGCCTCGTAGCGGCTAGTTACGGGGCGAAGTCAGGACCGGCGATCCGGCTGCCCAATTTGGCAGGGCAGGGCGGAGCCGGTCGAGCGCGTTAATCGTATAGGGCTGTTTAGATCCGCAGGGCGGGTCGAAGGAAGGCGCCATGAAAAGCAAAGCACTCATTCCCCTGGTGATTGGGCTGGCGGTGGGATTGGTGGCGATCAAGATGGGGCTCGATGTCGTCAAGAAGGCCAAAGGAGCCAACCAAGGCGGGCCGGTCGTCGACATTGTCGTGGCTGCACGCTCGATTCCCTTGGCGACTGGAATCACTGAGCAGATGGTCAAGACGGTGAAAACGCCCAGGGAACTGGCGCCTACGGGCATTTTCAACACAGTATCGGACGTCGTGGGGAGGGTGAATCGCGCGGAGATCCCCAAGGGCGCTCCCGTGATGGGGTCGTTGCTGGCGCCGCCGGGTACCAGTCCGGGCATGCCCAGCCTTATACCCGATGGGTTCCGGGCCGTATCGGTCAAGGTGGACGAGGACACGCAGGTCAGTGGTTTCCTTCAGCCGGGCTGCCACGTGGACGTGGCGGCGGTGATGACGGCCAGCGTCGGCGGGAGGCGCGACACGATCAGCAAAGTGATCCTCCAGAACGTGGAGGTTGCGGCTGTGGGGCAATCCCTTGCCAGCGAAGGCAGCGGCGAGGCGAACCTCACGCGTTCGGTGACGCTGCTGGTCCGCCCGCGTGACGTGCCGAAGCTGCATCTGGCGGCCTCGAAGGGGAAGATTCGCTTGGCGCTGCGCAGTCGTATAGACGAAAGCTCGGATCAGTTCATGGCGATGACGGAGGATCAGTTATTGGCTGACGAGAAGGTCGCACAAGCCGTAGGGGATCGTCCTTCAGTTCTGGGCGGCTTGGTGCACGGACTGGGTGCAGGGCTTGTACTCTCGCCGAAAGCGACGGTGTCGCAGACAGGCCCGATGCTTGCGGGGCCCTGGATGGTCGAGGTGTACGAGGGCGCCAAGTCCAAGCAATACACGTTCCGCGATACAGACTCGATGGACTTGATGACCGGCATGGAGGCGGGCTCGCCGAACCCGGTCATTCGTTCGACGCGGCGCGCGGCAGATTCAGGCGGCCGCGTTTCGGGGGGCTGGACATCCGGTGGATCGGGCGGCGTGCTGAATCGCCTGGGTTCCGGAACCAGCAGTGCGTTTTCCGCGACAGGAGGCAGCGCGGAAGAGAGTCGTGATGCTGTTGAGGGGGAATAGGACGACCCAAAGGTCACGGAGGATTGACGGATGAAATGTGACAGGGATGGTCAAAGACGGATCGACTGGGCTACGCGATCGCGCGGCGCTGTATGGCTGTCAGCGATGCTGACCGGCTGGGTCGTTCTGCTGGCTGGCAGGTATGCCGCCGGGCAGCAACCCGTTGAAGGGGGCCAAGCGATACAGACCAACGGCGATCTGGTCGTGCAGGTGCGCGAAGTAGCGACTGATTCCAGGCGACTCACGGTATCGATGAACAAGTCGCTGATTCTTGACACGAACCTGCCGATTCGGCGGGCGTCGGTGACGGCGCCTGAGGTTGCCGACGTCGTGGTGCTTTCGCCCAAGAAGCTGTTGGTGACGGGCAAGACCTTCGGCGCGACGCAACTGATCTTGTGGACCTCGGATCAGCAGCAGGAGCTGTTCGATCTGGCGGTGGTCTTCGACAAGGCGGAACTCGAGAAGGCGATCCGCCGCACCGCGCCGCTGGCGCGGGTTCGCGTGGAGCCGATGCTGGGTACGCTCGTGCTCGACGGGGCGGTGCCGGATCCGGCGTCGGCCGACCGGGTCATGGACCTGGCCAGCATCTACTCGCAGAAGGTGCACAACCAGATGCGGGTGGCGGGCGTGCAGCAGGTGTTGTTGCGCTGCACGGTGGCCGAGGTGAGCAAGAGCGCCCTTCGGCGCCTGGGCGTGAACGGCTGGATGGCGGGCGACCACTTCCAGGATGCGTTCGTCGTGTCGCAGATCGGCGGGATCAACCCGATCAACATCGGTGCGTCGGCCGATTCGCTGGTGACGCGGACGATTCCGTTCCTGACCGGCGAGGACGGCATACCGATTACGACGGCGACCACGTTCTCGCTGGGCTTTCCCAGTATTGAGATGCAGCTCTTCGTGCAGGCGCTGCGCGAGAACGGGCTGCTGCGCATCCTGGCCGAACCGAACCTGATGGCTATTAGCGGCCAGACGGCGACTTTTTTGGCGGGCGGCGAGTTTCCGGTGCCGATTCCTCAGGATTCCGACACGATTACCATCGAGTACAAGGAATACGGCGTTCGCCTGAACTTCACGCCGACGGTCGTGGGTGGTCAGATGGTGCGGCTGCGCGTAGCGCCGGAGGTGAGCGAGCCGGACTTCAGCACGGCGGTGCAGTTCGCGGGGTTCGTGATTCCGGGAATCACGCAACGCAGGGCGGAGACGACGGTGGAGCTGGGCAGCGGCCAGACCGTGGCGATCGCCGGCCTGCTGAGCGAGCGAATCCGCGGCGTTACGCAGAGGCTACCGGGCGTGGGAGATCTTCCGATTATCGGGGCGTTGTTCAGCTCCGTGGAGTATCAGAAGAGCAACACCGAGTTGATGATCCTGGTCACGCCGGAGCTAGCCGAGGCCATGAATCCCGATCAGGCCACCACGCCTTTGCCGGGTGAGTACATGGTCGAGCCGAACGACTACGAGTTATTCGGGCTGGGTGCGCTCGAGGGGCGCGTCCAGAGTTCAGCCGAAGGGCAGCCCGTCTCGGAGTCGGACGACACGCCAGCCGAGGCCGAGCCGGCGGCTCAGGCCTCACCGGTGCCGCTTGAGGGACCGTGGGGTCTGGCGGAGTCCGGGGAAGCGGAATGATTGCGGCGTGGGGATGGGAAGCGATGGGCCGACTGGCCGGCTTCGTCCGGCCCGGATTGTTGGCCCGCATGCAGACGGTCTTTGCCGCAATGGGCAGAAAACGCCCGCTTTGGTCGGTTGAGGACACGGGCTGAGAAGGGCCCCGGGACAGGGACGGCTTGACCCGATTGGCGCGATGGCCATCGGGCCCCGAGGAAACGATGGGACACGTAATTCGTGTCATCGTCTTCAACGCGGACGAGGACTACGGCAAGACCCTGCGCGGTGAATTGCTTGCCGTGGACGGTCTCAAGATCCTGGCGGAGATCGACGAGCCGTCGCTGTTGCCCCAGGCCATGGGGCAGTTCAACGCAGATGTGGTGCTTGTGAACCTGGACCCGGCGCCCGAGCCGATCATGGGGCTGGTGCGGCAGGTTACCTCCGCACGTGCGGGCCTGCCGGTGTTCGTGGTCAGCTCCAGTTCCGATGGGGATCTGGTTCTGGCGGCCATGCGGGCAGGGGTGAAGGAGTTTCTGCCGAAGCCCATCGACAGACAGCAACTCACCGAGGCGCTGGATCGGGTGGCCCAGCAGCAGCCGGCCAACGACGCGCAGGGCCGACTGATTTCTGTGATGGGCAGCGCCGGAGGGGTCGGTGCGACGACCGTGGCCACAAACCTGGCTGTGGAGTTGGCCGATGTGGCCGGCAGCGAAGTGGCTGTCGTCGACCTCGACTTCCGCTTGGGTCAGGTGGCAACGTTCTTCGACGTGCAGGCCAATTTTACGATCGCCGATCTATGCGAGACGCACGAGCAGTTGGATCAGCAGATTATCTCGAAGGCGATGGTCAAGCACGAGTCGGGGGTGCACGTTCTGGCGCGGCCGCATCACTTCGCGCAGGCCGAGCAGATCTCGGCGGCGCATGCGGCGGGCATGCTGGCGGCGCTCCAGGAACTGTACAGCTATGTGGTGGTCGACGGGCCGCATCGCTTCGACGCCGGGGCGCAAGTGGTGTTCGATATGGCGGATGTGAACCTGCTGGTCATGCAGTTGCTGGTTACCAGTGTTCGGAACAGCGATCGCATACTCGCCGAGTTGGCCCAGCACGGCTACAACCTCGACCGCGTGCACCTAGTCTGCAATCGCTCGACGCGTGAGTCGGGCTACCTGGAGCCGGAGCACGTTGAAGCGACTCTGAATCGCAAGATCTTCTGGTCGATTCCCAGCGATTTCAGGGCGGTTTGTGCGGCGATCAACCTGGGCGAGCCGCTGGCGATGTCGGCCTCGAAGTCGAAGGTCCGGCAGAGCCTTCACGAGTTGGCGGAACGTATCTGCAACCCGGAAGCGGCAGCGGAAGGCGGCCCCCCCAAGAAGGGCGCCGGCGTCCTGCGAGGTTTGTTCAGCAAGTAGAGACTATACGATAAGGGGTGGATGCATTGTTCGGCAAAAAGAAAGACAGCACGACGACAGGCGATATGGGCAAAATGGTGGGCGCCGGCGCGACGGCGGTAGCCGAGGCGCCGCCAAAGGAAAACAAGCCCTCCAAGGTCAACCGGGAGCGCCTCGATCAATTCTACGCGCTGAAGAACCGCATCCATCGTAAGCTCGTCGAACAACTCGACATGACGAGTCTGTCGGAGGATTCCGAGGAGCTTCGCAAGGAGGTACGCGAGGTCGTCACGTCGCTGGCGGAGGAGGAGAACGCGCTTCTGAACTTCCAGGAGCGGCAGCGACTGATCACGGAAGTGCTGGATGAGACCTTCGGCCTGGGGCCTCTGGAGGTGCTGCTGGCGGATCCAACGATCAGTGACATTCTGGTCAACGGGGCACGCCATGTGTACATCGAGCGGCAAGGTCGTCTGGAGATGACCGAGGTCCAGTTTAAGGATGACGGGCACCTGATGCACGTCATCGACAAGATCGTCTCGGCGGTGGGACGGCGCTGCGACGAGGTCAACCCGATGGTGGACGCGCGCCTGCCGGACGGCTCGCGTGTCAACGCGGTCATTCCGCCGTTGGCGATTGACGGCCCGTCGGTGTCGATCCGGCGGTTCGGTGCCGACCCGATTACCTGGGATGACTACGCTCGACTGAAGTCCTGTCCGCCGGAGGTGCGCGACTTCCTCGAGGCGTGTGTGATCGCGCGTATGAACATCCTGATCGTGGGGGGAACGGGTAGCGGCAAAACGACGCTGTTGAACAACCTGTCGAGTTTCATCCCTCCGACTGAGCGAATCGTGACGATCGAGGACGCAGCGGAACTGCAACTGCGTCAGCCGCACGTGGTGCGTCTCGAGTCGCGTCCAGCCAACATCGAGGGCAAGGGGCGGATCGCCATTCGCGATCTGGTGACCAACAGCCTGCGTATGAGGCCCGACCGCGTCGTGGTGGGTGAGTGCCGCGGGGCCGAAACCTTGGACATGCTTCAGGCCATGAACACCGGCCACGACGGTTCGCTGACCACGATTCACGCCAATAGCACGCGCGACGCCGTGCAGCGTGTCGAGACGATGGTCATGATGGCTGGCTTCGAGTTGCCGATCAAGGCGGTCCGCCAGCAGTTCGCTTCGGCCATCGATTTGATCGTACAGGTTCAGCGTCTGACCGGCGGACCCCGTAAGCTGGTCACGGTGACCGAGGTGCAAGGCATGGAGGGTGACACCATTACCATGCAGGACATCTTTACCTTCGAGCAACTCGGCATCAGTGCAGGGATGAGGGCGTACGGGCACTTCGTGGCAACCGGCATCCGGCCTTCGTTCCTGGAGCGAGTGGCCGCAGCCGGTGCGGAAGTCGACACGGATCTGTTTGAGCGTCAGGTGCTGATGTCAGACGAGGATGGGAATAAGGATGAACCAGAGGACGACTAGCCCGGTGTCCGTGCGGCCAGGTGCGGGCTCCGCAAAAGCGGTTCCGGGTCCAGGCGGGAGCGTAAACCATGACTGAGATCCTCGGCATGTCGGCCAGCATGAAGAGCACGTTGCTTTTGCTCTTGCCGCTGGCGGGGTCTGTGCTTCTGGCTTTTGGTGTTTTCCAGGTCGTGATGGATCTGCGCAAGACCAACCAGAAGCGGATGATCGGCCGTCTCAAGGAGCGATCCGGCACGGGCGACCGGAAGAAGACAGAAAAGGATATAAAAAGTCAGGTGCTCCGCCGGCGGGCGCGGCAGGCCGAACCGATCGGCATCGACAAGATCATCGGGAAGCTGAGCTTCGTGCCGAAGCTCCAGCGGATGCTGGACCAGGCCAACATCGACTGGTCGGCCTCCCGGATGCTCATGAACCTGGTCGCGGCGGCCGCCGGCGTGCTCTGTCTGCTGCTTCTCGTGCATGTGGGGCCAATCACGAGTATGGGCGTCGCCTTGCTGATCGTGTTCGTCCCGCTGATGTACGTGTTGGTGCGTCGCAGAAAGCGAATGAGCAAATTGCTGACGCAGTTGCCGGACGTGTTTGAGCTGATCAGCCAGGCGCTGCGGGCCGGGCACTCATTGGCCAGTGGAATCCATTTGGTCAGTCAGCAAATGCCGGATCCGGCTGGTACGGAATTCGGGCGTGTGTTCCACGAGCAGAACCTCGGCATCAAGCTCGAGGAAGCCATGACCAACATGGGGGATCGAGTGGACATGCTGGACGTTCGCTTCTTCGTGACGGCTGTTCTGGTGCAGCGGCAGACCGGCGGCGATTTGGTGGAAATTCTCGACAACATTGGGGCGGTCATTCGCGACCGGATCAGCCTGTTTGGTCAGGTTAGGGCGCTCACGGCCGAGGGACGACTGTCGGGGGCGGTGCTGCTGGCCCTGCCCGTTATCGTGTTCTTCGCGGAGCTTCAACTGAATCCGGATTACGCTTCGGTCCTGCTTTACGATCCCAAGGGCAGGATCATGCTGGTGGCTGCGGGCGTGATGATGCTCCTGGGATGGGCGATGATCCGGAAGATCGTAAACATCAAGGTCTGAGACCAACTGGGCGCCGGGCCCAAGGGAAGAAGAAGATGAGTCAGCTTACTATCATGGGAATTCTCGTGGTTGTCAGCCTGGCGCTGATCGTGTACTCGGTCCTGCCTCGCCGGGGCGAAAAGCAACAGGCGGTCGCCCGCCGGATCAAAGGCAAGCGGGCGATCGACGAGAAGGCTCAGATCGGCAAGAAGGCCAGGGCGAAAGCCAAACAATCAGCCACGGCTGGCCTGTTCAAGAAGGCGGCGCCGTTTCTATCCAGGCCCATGATGCCGCGTAGCGATGAGGAGCAATCGCTGTTGCGCATCAAGCTGGCAAACGCCGGATTCCGGCGCGATTCGGCGCCGATGTTGTTTCTTGGTAGCAAGACGTTGCTGGGTGCGGGGCTTGGCCTGGTGACGCTGCTTGTAATGTGGACACGCAGCTACGACTCCGTATCCCTTATGGGATGGACGGTTTTCGTGGGCGGGCTGGGCTTTATGCTGCCGAACCTGTGGCTGCGGCTGTCGACCAGCCAGCGCTGCGAGAAGATCGGGCACGGCCTACCCGACGCTCTGGACTTGATGGTCATTTCGGTCGAGTCGGGCCTGGGCCTCGACGCCGCCATCCAGCGCGTCAGTGACGAGTTGACGATGGTGCACCCGGAACTGTGTGAAGAGCTGCAAATTGCGTCGATGGAGACGCAGATGGGCGTGCCGCGCGCCGAGGCGCTGGAGAATTTGGCTGTGCGAACCGGCCTGTCTGAGGTTAAATCACTCGTGGCAATCATTACCCAGGCCGAGCGCTTCGGAACCAGCATCGCCAAAGCGTTGCGCAATCAGTCGGACACGATGCGGATGAAGCGGCGTCAAGCGGCGGAGGAACGGGCGCAGAAGACGACCGTCAAATTGATGCTGCCGCTGATCTTCTTCATCTTTCCGGCCATGTTCGTAGTCCTGGCCGGGCCGGCGGCGCTAAGCCTGATCGAGACCATGAAAAGCGGCGCGCTGTAGAGTGAGATGGTGCGGTAGATCCCGCTTTTGCATGGACGTTTCGGAACCTACAAATGCGATGCAAGGAACGCATCGCCCTGCAAGCAGGAAGGAGCCTGAAGATGAAAACCATTGTTTGCACCGGAGTGCTGGTGTGTGGTGTGGTGCTGGTCGGATGCAGTGAGCCCTCCACACGGCTGAACGCCCCGCCACAGGGGTACAGCGACTACCCACATCCGATGCAGGAGCCGTACCTGGCGATGACCGGCAATGCGTCCGCCGCAGACATGTCTGTGGCCGACGTCCATTTTGTGCCTCACACGGCCGAGTTGAATAGCCTGGGGCAAATGCGGCTCGAGCATTACGCCAAGCTGCTGAAGCTTTACGGTGGCACACTGCGGTACGACTACCGGGTGGACGACGGACGGCTGGTCAGACAGAGGGTGTCCAGCATCCGTCATTTCCTCGCCACCAACGGCGTGGAAGAAGAATCCGTTCAGGTTACTCCGGGTCTGCCCGGCGCGTACGGTATGGATGCCGAGGAGGCCGTCGTGGTCTATAAGGCCAGTCGCGGCGGACAACAGGACGGTCGGTCGTCCGGTACCCAACTCGGCGGGACACTAGGGGGATACGGAGGCCAGCAGTAAGATGGCGGCGACAAAGCATGGATGCGTGATCGCGGCAATGATGTGTTTAGCCGGGTGCGGCATGACCCAGGAAATGGTCACGACGCCCCAGGACGCCAGCTGGACCAAGGTCAGCGCCGAGGCGCGAGCCCGGGCCCAACCTGCTCCCGAGCCGACGCTTCTGCCGGTGACGTACTTCTCGGCGGGAAGACTGTTTGAGCGACGGGGCGAGCTGCACCAGGCGGCCGAGCAGTACCGTAAGGCGGTGGCGCTCAACGCCGACTTTCTCCAGGCGTACAACCGCCTCGGGGCGGTATTGACCCGCATGGGGCGCTGGGAGGAAGCCGACCGGGTATTCGTCTCGGCAATCCACCGAGCTCCGAATACGGCCTACCTGCGTAACAACCTGGCGTTCAGTTATATGGCGCAGAGCCGCTGGCAGGACGCCGAGGCCGAACTGCGCAACGCGATACAGCTCAAGCCGAGCTTTGCACGGGCACGAGTCAACCTGGGTGTGGTGCTGGCCAAGCAGGGCGATGCGGAGGGTGCGTTCGCGCAGTTTTCGCAGGTGATGTCGCTGGCCGAGGCCCACTTCAATATGGGCGTGCTGCACCGCGGCGACCATCGGCTCGATCAAGCGCGCGAAGCGTTCGCGCAGGCGTTGGCGCTGCGCCCGAACTGGGCGAAGGTTCGCACCCAATTGCAGCAGACTGAGGCCCTGATTGCCGCGTCGCAAGGGCCGAAGGCCAAGACGGTGGCCGAAGCGACTGTTGTAGATGAACACGTCGAGCCCACCGTCGAACCGACGCCGGGTCCTGCTGCGGAAGTGGAGCCTGCGGTAGCAGCCGAGCCTTTGCCTGCGCCGGAGGAACCCGCCGAGCAGGCGGCCGAGGCTGAACCCATCGCGAGTGCGAAGGACACGCAACCGGCCGAAGCGGCGGCGCTCCCCGTGGCTGAGCGCATCGACGAGATGTCGGTTCGTCCGGCAACGTGCAAAGAGGTCGCTGAGCCGGTCAGGCCATCGCTTGCACCGCAGGCTCTAAGAACCGACCGCCCCGCCGAGCAGCAAGAGGCGCCGCAGTTGATGTGGTTCGAGTCTGCGGAAGCTTCGGTTTGGACGCAGGACGCCTTCGTCGAGCCCAAAGCTGCAACTCCTGAGCCGGCGCCGGTCGATCAGCCCGTTCCCACAGCCATCGAGCGGACGACCGAAGAGCTTCCCGAGGCCGAGCCGGTGCAGATACCGGACGAATTGTCTGTCGGCGAGGCCCCGCAGGACCTGCGTGTGGTTGAGCGGCGACCTGTTTATGAGCCGTTCGCTCGGCGGGCGCGTCAGATCGTGGAATACTCGGGTTGGCCCAACGTGCTGCGTGAGGCCGGCCAGATCGACTTAGGACGTCTGGAGAGCTGGCTGGCGCCTCAACGCTGGCTTGACGCGGGCATGGTGCTGCGTCCGCTGGATGCCAGCGCCGGCAAGCTGGTCTGGGAACGGTCGGTTCCGGCAGACGGGTAGCGGGCGCTTGGCGCATTCTGATTTGCACCGGGCACAGGCAGCCGGTCGGTCCGCACTCGGCGCGCGGGTCGCTGGGCTATGCCGGTCTGCGATGCTGTAGTCATGTCGACGTGCCGGCAGACGGTGACGGTCTGATCCACCGAAGGCACGGCGTACGAGCGTGTCGGCGCGTCGCTGGGGGTCAGGGTAAGGGCTCGCCTGTCGGCGTGCCGACGTTCGCTTTGCCCGGCCGATCAGGGGGCTTTCTTCGGCGCGGGGATGGCAGCGCGATACTCCTGCATCTTCTTTTCGATCAACTCGACAAACTTGGGCTGATCGGCTTGGCGGGCCAGCCCCAGGGCATGTTCGGCGGTCTGTCGGGCCTGATCCGGTTGGCCTGTCTCGGCGTAAGCAGCCGAGAGGGTCAGCAGGATGGGTGGGTCGTTGCCTCGGCCGTGCTGAACCAAGCCTTGCGCCAGGCGCAGGGCCTCCGGCCCGTTGCGAAACTGCGTCTGAGGACACGTAGCCAGCGTCCAGGCCAGGGAGTTGAGCAGGTGCGGGTCGTCCGGTGTGTGACGCAGGCCCGTTCTTAAGGTGTCGATGGCTTCGGCGAAGCGGTGTTGAGCGGCATGGAGAGCGTATAGTCCAACGTACGCAGCCACGGCGTCGGGCTGTACGGCTAGCGCCTTGCGGAAACACTCAGCCGCTTCCTGCCGACGGTCGGTCCTCTGCAGAAGCTGGCCCGCGCGGACCCACGAATCGGCGTCGCTCCCTTTGATCTGGGCGGCGATGATAGACGCTCTGGCGGCTTGGCCCGCATTGCCTTGGGCGAGAAAGGCACGCGCCTGCCGTTCGTAGCCGCCAGAAAAGGCCCGGCTCGACCACATGCTTGGGGCATTGGCGTAAGCAGTGGACAGGTAAGCAAAGTGGACCATGCTGGCCAGGGCCATCGGCCCGATGACGGCCACCGCGATCGCGCGCCCGAGCCGCTGCACGAGCCACTCGGCGCCGGCGCCTGCCCAGGCGGCCAGCGCCACCAACGCCGCCAGTACATATGCCGCCTTGAACGCACAGAAGTTCGGACGCTGCATCGCCTGAACGATGACCAAAGCCAGCGTAAACACCGCCAACGTGAGCATGGTCAGGCCGGCCGGCTCGAGGTTCCGTCGGCCCAGCGTGATCGGTCCCAACAGAATCAGTAGAGCGACAGGCAAGCCGCTCAAATACAGCAGGCGGCCCTGCCAGACCAGTGCTTTGGGGGCCAACTCATCGGGCCAGTCAAGCAGCCCGGTCCAGAGGGTATGGCCGGGCCTTGCCGTGCGGGCGTAGCACTGCGAGAGGAACGGCTTCATGGGTGCGTGACGCCACTGGGTGAACCAGGGCTCGTAGTCGAACCACATGCGCGCATAAACCGCAGTGGGCCAACTGCCGACCGTGTCCTGGTGGATGAACGGCCTGCGCCAAAGCTGCAAGGGTCGCACCGACAGGAAGCGCAGTCCGTCGCGGCCCGGTGGTTGAAGCTCCATGTTCCTACGAGGTGTGATGTCGGCGTTGATGACGAACGGGTTACCGTACCGAACGGCCAGACGGCTGTAGTGCAACGCACCGATGCCAACCGCCAGCAGCAGCATGACCATCGTCTGAATCACCAGGAGGCCGCATCGCCTGCCGCGGATGGTCTGCCTCACGAATTCGGCACCCAGCACCGTCGCCCCCACCGGAAGCAGGACCAGCCCTGTCCCCTTGGAGACAATCGCCAGGCCGGCCGCCAATCCCCAGCCCAGGCATACCGGCCAGGTGGGACGCTGCAAGTAGCAAACAAGAAGGTAGATTGCAAGGGTGATGAACACGTAGCTCAGCGAATCGTTGGTGGCCATTGCCGACATATAGATGTGGCGCGGCAATACAGCGATCACCATCAGACCGATCCACTGCGCCCATGCCGACTCGGGAAACACCTTCCGCAATGTCGCCCAAACCAGCAGCAACGTGGCCAGGCCCGCCACCAGACTGATGCCCTGGATCGCTTTGAGCCCGGCAAGATGGCGTCGCATCGGCCAGGCCAGCTCAGGTTGATCGGGCAGCGCGGTCTGGTCTGCGTCGGCGCGGGCCATAAACGGTATGGCGGCCTCGAGGCCGTAGTTTCGCTGAAGCTTCTGGGCGACCCATCGATGGTCGGTGATCGTCGTGCCGGCGACTACGCGATAGACGGCCGAGCCGAGCAGGTGGTACAGGGGCGGCTGGTATGCCTGCCACAGGGCGTCTGGCTCGGGCAGTCTCCCGTGCGTCGCGTGATAGAGGGCCACCTCGATATGGTTGTCGTATGCGATTCTCGGTTGGGTGGCCCCGAATAGCGCGATCCGCAGTGTGGCGCCGATTGCCAGCGTACTGTATACGAGGACACGCCAACGGTGGCTTGCGCTGTGTTTCCTGGTGTTGCTCGAGGCCAAGAGATACTCCCAACAACGTGACGGTCCCCACCGGATGATTATATCGTACGACTAGCGACTCCGCTAACGTCGACGCGGTCGCAGAGCCCCCTTGCGGCTGATAGACCCGGCATTTCCCAGATAGCTCGGCGTTCTCTGTGGCGCCCGGAGCGCGTGGGCTGTAGAATACGGCCTGTTCTCACGTTCTACGGGCAATAGACGGAGCACCTGATGGGTGAAGCAGACAAGGACGTCTTGCGGGTCGGTTTTGACCGCGCGGTCAAGCTGGCGTTCCACGGGGCAACGGTTAGCTCGGACGCGGGCCTGTTCCCCTATCGCGATCTTGACGAGGCGGCAGGGCTGACCGCCTCGGGTGCTGCCGACCTGTTCGACCAGCGCAGCGGCAGCAACATCCGACACCGCATGGTGGCGCTGCTGCGCCAGTCGGTCTATAGTCGCCTTGCGGGCTACGACGATGTCAATGACGCCGAGCGTCTGAGCGTCGACCCGGTCATGCGTCGGGTGGTTGGTGGACGCGCCGCCGGCGCCAAGGCCGCATCGACCAGCCAGGTCGGGCGGTTCGAGACCGAGGTGATGACCCGCCCAGAGAACCTTGCCGCGTTGATGACCATGCCCGGCCAGTGGGTGGACCTGATCCGGCGACGCCGTCCGATCAACAAGCTGGTCCTGGACATGGACAGTTCCGTCAGCGAGACCTACGGCGAACTGGAAGGCACGGCCTACAACGGGCACTTCGGCTGTCCCGATGTACATCGGGACTACCACCCGCTGTTCATCTTCGATCAGGACGGCGATGTCGAGCGGGCATTGCTGCGTGAGATGGAGCCGCTGTTGACGCGGCCGGTGGGCCGTCCGTCCAACAAGCCGATCGTGTGGTATCACGACTTCCTGTACCAAGCGGGCACTTGGGACAGCCCGCGTAGGGTGGTGGCGAAGATCGAGTGGCACCAGGGTCCCGACGTACGTCGGGATTCCCCCGCGTGGGCTTCATCGTGACCAACATGACCGGCTGGTCGCGGAAGGTGGTCCAGTTCTACAACGGTCGCGGCACGGCGGAGCAGTGGATCAAGGAGGGCAAGCACGCGGTGGGGTGGACGCGACTGTCGTGCCAGCGGTTCGACGCCAACCAAGTTCGATTACAGTTGCACGTGCTGGCATACAACCTGGGCAACTTCCTGCGTCGGGTGGCGCTGCCGCGGTCGGTGAAGCACTGGTCGCTGACCACGCTGCGGGACAGGCTGCTCAAGATCGGCAGCAAGATGGTCCGTCACGCCCGGTACGTGACGTTCCAACTGGCGGAGGTGGCGATCCCGCGAGTGCTGTACCGGGCGATCCTCGATCGGACACGCCGGTTCGCCGCGATCGGCCCGCGGGCGGCGCCGAGATGACCCGGTGCGATGATCGAGAACCTGACGCACGACGATGGGGCGATGCTGTTAATCTGAGTAAACGTAGCCTGAAAGGGGCGAGTGGCTGGGTTGATTGGCGATCGTGCCCTCGATTTCACGGCGTTCGTCGAGGGATCGAGCAAGAGACCCTTGGATGGCTTGGCGGAGGGCGTTATACTGGCGCCTGAGGAGTCCGGCATTGCTGCTGAGCAAAGGTCAAATGGGAAATATCGGATAAATGAAAATAGTCGTCGTGAAAGGGTAATGCGGATGCCTTTACTCAGCACTTTCGCCAGGCGCAAGAAGATCTCGTATTTCCTGTCTGATCTTCCGAGCGACGCACGGATCCTTGAAATCGGAAGTGCTGACGGATGGGTTGGCGCACACCTTCGGGCCAGAGGATTCCGTAACTACACTGGTCTTGACATCGTGCCTCCGGCCGATGTCATCGGCGACGTGCGGATGTGGCGGAAGTTGGGCTTGGGTCGGGGATCCTTCGATGTGATCATAATGTTTGAAGTGTTGGAGCATGTGGATTGCGTCAGAGAATGCCTGGAGCTACTGCGCCCGGGCGGTAAGCTGCTTGTGACCACTCCGTTACCTTCACGAGATTGGGTCTTACGGTTGCTGGAGCGTTGCGGACTGACGCAGAGACGAACCAGTCCGCACACAAACCTTGTCGACCTGCATCAGTTGGAAGGTTTTCAACGAAGGCGCATTCGACGCGTGGTCGGGCTGGCGCAATGGGGAGTCTTTGAAAAATAGAGTCCTCAAACAGTGGCCGCGATAGGCGCCATAGGGCGTAAGCCATTTATTTCGCTTCCCTTCGTGAATACGCTTGACGGTCTCGCCGGCCCAGCCCATTGTGACAATGAGCGTAGACTGATTGCTCGCCTGACGGCGGTGGGGTCGCGGGTGCCAAGGAGCGCGCGATGAAGGCGATGGTCCTGGACAAGCCCTGCGACGTCAAAAATGCACCCCTGGAATTCAGGGACGTGGCCGTGCCCGAGCCCGCCGACGGTCAGGTGCTGTTGCGGGTCAAATCGTGCGGGGTGTGCCACACGGATCTACACACGGTGGTCGGCGAGCTGCCGCTGCACAAGCGCCCGATCGTACCCGGTCACGAGATCGTCGGCGTCGTCGAGAAGTGCGGGCGCAGGTGCGGCAAGCTGAAGGTGGGCGATCGGGTGGGCGCCGCCTGGTTAGCCGGCACATGCGGGACGTGCAAGTTCTGCCGACGCGGCGACGAAAACCTGTGTCCCAACGCCCGCTTCACCGGCTACGACATCGACGGCGGCTATGCCGAATATGCGGCGGTCTTGGAGGATTTCGCGTATCGTGTTCCGGATAGCCTGGACGACGCGGCGGCTGCTCCGCTTCTCTGCGCCGGAATCATCGGCTACCGCTCGCTGAAGCTTGCTGAATTCAACTCGGGCAAGCGACTGGGTCTGTACGGCTTCGGCGCATCGGCCCACATCGCCATTCAGGTGGCCGTCCACCGAGGCTGCGAGGTTTACGTGTTCAGTCGCAGTGAATTGCACCGCAGCCTCGCCCAACGGCTCGGTGCGACCTGGACAGGCCAGGCGCAGGACGAGTTTCCTGAAAAACTCGACAGCGCGGTCATCTTTGCCCCGGCCGGCTGGCTGGTGCGCGAGGCGCTGCGCGTGCTCGATCGAGGCGGGGTCTTGGCGCTGGCGGGTATCTACATGTCGTCCGTGCCGGAGCTGGACTACGAAAGGCACCTCTACTACGAGCGTACGGTCCGCAGCGTGACGGCCGCTACGCGGCAGGACGGCCACGAGCTAATGGAGCTGGCCGGACGAATTCCGATACGGACCACGGTCGAGACGTACGACCTGCAGGAGGCAAACGAGGTGCTCCGGCGCCTCGAAGCCGGCCAGATCGACGGAGCGGCTGTGCTGCGGTGTGGATGACTCAGAATCGCTCTGAAATGGTGGAACGTCGATATGGGCGGAATCGTGCGTGATGTTGTCTACAGCCGCCAGGCCGGCCGGCGCGGACTGTTGGACGTGTTCCTGCCCGAGGCGCCGGCAGGACAACCCGTGGTGCTGGTGATCCACGGTGGCAGTCTGCGTCACTTCAGCGAGGAGCGAATGGCGGGTGTGGCCGCGTGACTGGCTGAGGTGGGTTACGTTGCGGTTGCGACTAACTATCGACTACTTCAGGACCCACCCTACCCGGCCGCGCTGGATGGCGTGCTGGTTGCTCTGGCGTGGATTCGTCGCGGCGCGTCGGAACTGGCCGGTGCCGACTGCGATCACGTGGTTGCACTCGGTGCGTCGGCCGGCGGTTTTTTGGCACAGATGGTGGCTGTGCGGGCCGACAGTCGAGACGTTGCTGGGGTGGTTTCCGTCTCGGCACCCAGCACTACGCGTCACGAGCGGGCCGACGGCGGCTTCTGCGGTGAGGACGAGGAGGGCGACGCCGGCATCTTCGGCGGCAAGGCTACCGACTACGTACCCACCCGCAACACGTGTTACATGGCCGGCCTGCTGTTTCGCCTGTCGGGCGAGGGCACGGGCACGGGCTTCAGCGTGTTCGCGATGCGGGCATAATCGCGCGATTTCGCGCAAGGGGCGCTCATCGCGCTGCGTTGCAGGTGCCTCATCTCGCCACGGCAAGGTGGGGAATTAACAGAGCGGTGGCCTGGGTCCTTCTTTGGACCTGGGGGACACGATTCCTACTCTACTCGGGCGCCCCATCCCTTCTGCCGTGTGCCCCGCCGCGCCGGGACACACCTTACGGCTCTAATACGATACGTCAAGGAGGGTAGAACCCGCCCTACGTAGTGAGCATGCCACCCAAGTTCTGTTGTGCGCGTTAGGGCGCGCGGCCGGCGATGCGGACGAATTCCTCGCACATCGCGTCGATGGCTTCCTGCCGGTGGCCGGCGCCTTTGGGGTCGGAATACCACCTGGCGATAAAGCCGCCCTCCGGCCGACCCAGCGTGGCGACCATCTTGCGGACGTAGGCGCGGATTTCATCGAGCGTGCCGCGGGCCATGGTGGCCTGGATGTCGACGGGGCAATAGAAGGTGATGCGGCCGCCAAACCGCTCGCCCAGAAGCTCCAGGCCCATGTTCTCCTGCTGGTCCATCTGGATGACGTCGAGGCCGATCTCGATCAGATCGTCGAGGATATCGACGATGTGCCCGCAACTGTGCAGGAACGTGAGCAACCCCGCCTCGTGGGCGGCCTGATAGACGCGGGCGTAGCGGGGTTTCCAGATCCGGCGCCACGAATCGGGCGAGATCATCAGCCGATTCTGAAGCCCCCAGTCGTCGCAGAACATGTAACCGTCGACGCCGGCTTGGGCGTAGCGCTCGATGGCGACGAGGTTCATGTCGACCATAATGTCGATGAGTCGGCCGAGCTGTTGCGGCGCCTCGTAGATGTCGACCCAGGTGTTCTCGAGCCCGCGGATGAAGTGCACCCGCTCGTAGAGGCTCAGGCCGCCGCCCATGAGGAACTTCTCGCCCGATCGCTCGCGTGCCCCTTCGAGCTGGCTGAAGCGCCGCGGCTCGCGGATGTCGGGCACGTGCAGGCGGTCGAGGTCGCGCCAGTCCTTCAGGGGCGGGTCTTTCACCTCGCCGAGAGTGGAGACGCCGATGTTCTCCCACACCGCGCCCCATTCATCCACGCCCTTGGACGGGCGCGCGTCGGGCGAAGGCGTCAGCCCGACGGAAGCGAAATCGTTGCCATACTGTTCGGGCAGATCCAGCGGCAGGCGCTCGGGACGTTCGAACCGCACCGCCCGCCGAACAATCTCTCTACCGGTCATGGCCATAGTTTTGCTTCCCCGATTCGTCCCACGTTTCCAGGCAGGTTCGCTGCCGGAGATACTTCATCACCACGCTGGGGCAGTCGGTTGTCACATTGTCCACGTCCCAATCGAGTAGCGTGGCCACGTCGTCGACGGTGTTGACGGTCCAGGCCGTGGTGTTCAGCCCGGCGGCCCGGGCCCGGCTGACGATTTTGTGCGTGGTGGTGCGAAAGCACACGCACGCAGCCCAGCAGCCAAGCTCCTCGGCCCTATCGACGAAGCGGATGTCATCGTACGCACCGATCAGGCCGCGTCGCAAGTTGGGGGCCAGTTGCCGCGTGATCGTTAGCGCCGTCGCGTCGAACGATACGACCACCACCCGGTCGGCCAGGCCATGTTGATCGACGAGATCGACCACCTGACGGCAGACTCTCGCCAGGCGTTCGGGCGCGTCGGACTTGATCTCGATTTGGAGCAGTCGCGCGTCGCACAGCGCATCCAGCGCCTCGGCCAGGGTGGGCACACCCGTTTCGGGTGAGTCGACAAAGTCGCCGCGGGCGTCCAGGCGAGCGAGCTGCGAGGCGGAGAACTGTGACACGCGTCCGCTCGCATCGGTGGTGCGGTCGACCGTTTCGTCGTGCAGGAGCACGGCGGCCTCGTCGCCGCACAAGCGCACGTCAAACTCGAACGCCCGCACACCGATGCTGCGGGCATACGCAAAGCCGGCCAGCGTGTTCTCGGGCGCTTCGCTTTTGGCTCCGCGGTGTCCAATAACGATCATGGCAGGGTTCTTTATGGTTCCGTGACGGCGCCGACGCGCTCGCATCGCCGAAGCATACGGGAGGGCTGCCGCCGCGGCCTACGGACTACGCTGTGCGGACGGATGCCGCGGGGCTGCGCTCATCACCGCCTCCAGGAAGAGCAACTGCTCGTCGTAGCTGGAGACGGTGGCCTCACTGTGCAGTCGCGTCATCAGTGCGGAGAACCGCTCCATTGTTTGCTCGTTGACGAGTTTGGCCTCAATCTGAGGCTGCGCCTCTTCGAAGCTGACTGATTGGGCCGGCTGCTTTTGACCCGCTCTTACGATGAAGGCTCCGTCGGTTCCTTCGATGATGTCGCTGGTCTGGCCCGAGGCAAGCGCAGCCAGCACATCGTTGAGCACCGCCCATCGTCCCTGCAATTCGCCCGGCGTGACCATGCCCCAGTCGCCACCCTTGGACGCGTTGATGCCGTGTGAATGGCTCTTGGCGACGGTGTCAAACGATGCACCGGAGCGGAGTTCTTCAGCCGCCCGCTCGATCCGGCTTCGCGCCTGGCCGAGTGCGTCGGCGCGGGCGGCCTCGTTGGCGGCGGCCCACTGCTGGCGGCCGACGCCAGGGCTGATATCGCCCCCGACGGCAAGCAGGAACGCCCAGCCTGGCACGTCGATCAGGTGCATCTCGGTTTGCGCCTTGGTTTCAAACTCGGCCCGGTGCTGCTGGAAGTACCTCAGCAGTTCGCGGCGTGTGATATGAATACGTGGAATGACCTGATCGCTGACGTACCCCTGGACCAGGACCATCCGGCGTTCGCGATTACGGACATCTTCAATGGTCTTGCCGAAGCGCTCGAGATACATCTCGAACGCCGTCTGGCTGCCCCGGTAGTGTTGATTGATCCGATCACGAATGATCTTGTCGAGCGCCTTTTCGAGCTGAGCTTCTGCCTCTTCCGAGAGCTTGCGGCGGGCTTGGTCGTAGAGCAGGGCCGCCTCGATCTGGTCACGGATTTCCTGACGGGCGCGACGCATGACCCGCGGCTGGTACTCACCGACCGTCAGATCGCCCGCCTCGCGCTCCAGCACCTCGGCGATCGGCTCGAGGACGTCCTGCACCGTGATGATATCGCGATTGATGCGAAGAACGGGGGCCTGAACGGTTCGGCCTGGTCGGGAATCCACAGAGACCTGCGTACCTGCCTCGGACGCACCAGACGTCTGTCCGGCGTTATGCTGCGTGTTGTCTGTCACCTCGGTTGCGTTGGCGACCGGGGACTCGTTGCTGCGTTCTGCCTGCGCGATCGGCTGTTGATTCGCCTCGTCGTTCGAAGCCGTCCGGCTCCAAGGCCACGCCGAACCGCTACAGCCGACCCAAAGCAGCATCGCCACGCTCAACCAGCACGCTCGCCAGTACATGGCGGCAGTATAGCGGTCGCGCCGGCGCGTCGCCACCGCCTCGGGTTTGTGGTGGGTTGATGAATCTGGCGGCGGTGGATTCGGAAACGACGACCCCCATTGCCGGTGGCTCAGTGCGACGGTGGACGAGTCTTCCGGGCCGAGCGGATTACTCCGGCCGCGCGGGGTGCGGCACGGGGGCGGAGGGCTTGTCCCAGTCGAGCGGGTTGCCCTGCGCCAGCGCGCGGAGGATGGCCAATCGGCGTTCCTCGCTTTGCCAGCGCAACTCGTCGGATCGGTCCGGGTCCCAGTCTGTCAAGGCGAGCTTCTGTAGCTGGTCGCGCGTCGCGCGGTGGGCTGGGTCGCCGGCAAGGTCGCGCCACTCATTGGGATCAGCCCTCAGATCGAACAGCTCCGGCTCACAACCCGGCACGTATGTGAGCTTGAACTGCCCGCGCCGAATCATCCGCCAGCCGCGCCAGACGCCCTCGCCGTAGTTCTCCATGACCGCTTGGCCCGGACCCGACGGGCGCGTGTTGTGCACCAGGTCGGAGATATCCCGGCCGTCCGCCACGTCGTAGATCGGTTCGATGGCGGCCAAACCACAGAGAGTCGGGCCCAAATCCAACAGGCTCACCGGCTCGTGCACACGGTGGGCTGGAACGTCCGCCCCGGCCACGATTAACGGCACGCGGCTCGACCATTCGTAGGCGGCGTTTTTGTACCACAGGCCGTGCTCGCCCATCATGTCGCCGTGGTCGCTGCAATAGAGCACGATGGTGTCGTCGCGCAGCCCCAGGTCGCCAAGCAGCGAGAGAATGCGGGCAAGGTAGTCGTCGACCATGGTGATCCGGCCGAGGATGGCGTGCCTTGCAGCGCGACAGACGTCGTCGGGCACGAGTCGATCGAACTTGCCATGCCGTCGCAGCCACTTGACGTACTCGTGTTCGCGGTTGAGGTAATCGGGGCGGATTTCGGGCAGGTCGACGTCGTCGTCGCTATACAGATCCCAATAGCGCGGGGGCGCCTTGTAGGGGTAGTGCGGGCCGGTGAACGAGACGCAGAGCAGGAACGGCTTGGTGCGGCCGCGTCGCGCCAGACGCCTCAGGCCGTACTCGGCGCGGAAAACGACTTCCTCGTCGTAATCCATGTCGGACGTCCAGCCGCAGCCGGCCTGGAGCACCTGATCGATGGTCTGCCCGGTGTTGACGGCGACGGCTTGGCGGTTCGACCGTGTCCAGTCGAAGGTGGCCGGATAGATGTCCTGCGTCCATCGCTCGTCGAAGCCGTGGAGTTGGTCGGGGCCGACAAAATGCATCTTGCCGCAGGCGATGGTGTGGTAGCCCGCCGCCCGAAAACTGTGGGCGAACGTAGGCCAGTCGCAGCTCAGGGGCGAGGCGTTGTCCCACACCCCGATGGTGTGAACGTGCCTGCCCGTGAGCATGGCCGCCCGCGACGGGGCACAGATCGGGCTGGGGCAATAGGCGGCGTCGAACACCGCGCCTTGGCCGGCCAGCCCGTCGATCGTGGGCGACTTGACGCTGCGATGGCCGTAGCAGCCGGTCATGAACACCGGGTGCTCGTCGCCCATGAGCATCAGGACATTAGGCTTGCTGGTCGCCATCGGTATGAGCCTCAACGTGTCTGGAACGGCGCCTTGGGCTCCCGCCGAATCAGAGTCTGACGGGAAGACCCTTATCGGCCAGGTGTTGTTTCATCTGTTTGATGGTGAACGTGCCGAAGTGGGCGATGCTGGCCACGAGCACGGCGTCGGCGCGCCCTTCGAGGATCGCTTCGCTGAGGTGTTCGAGCTTGCCGGCTCCGCCCGAGGCGATGACCGGCACGCTCACGGCATCGGCGATGGCGCGGGTCATGGGGATATCGTAGCCGGCCTGGGTGCCGTCGGCGTCCATGCTGGTGGGCAGGATCTGCCCGGTGCCGAGCCCTTCGACTTTCTTGGCCCACTCGACCGCGTCGATGCCGGTCGGCTTGGTGCCGCCGCTGACCATGACCTCGAAGCCCGAGGAGAGCGTATCGTTCTCGCGCGTGTCGATGGCCACCACGATGTGCTCGCGCCCGAATTCGTCGGCCGCCTGCTTGACGAAGTCGGGGTTGCGGACGGCGGCGGTGTTGATCGACACGTTGGTCACGCCGACGTCGAGCAGTTCGCGGATGCCGTCGAGGCTGTTGATGCCGCCGCCCACCGTCAGCGGCACGGAAATCCGTTCGACGGTCCGCCTCACGGCGTCGACGAGCGTCTTGCGACCTTCGAGGGTGGCGGTGATGTCGAGGAAGACCAGCTCGTCGGCGCCGGCCTCGCTATAGGCGGCACCGTTTTCAGCCGGGTCGCCCACATCCTTGAGGTCGACGAAGTTGACCCCTTTGACCAGCCGACCGTGCTTGACGTCCAGACAGGGGATGACTCGCCTGTAATCCATGTTCTGTACCTCCAGGAAACGTCGGGACCGTGGCGCCACGACGTAGGCTAACCGCCTTTCAGCCGGTTCTCAAACGCCGCCGCAGAATCGTCAGCAGCGTGGGGCTCTCCAGGTAGTTCTGCCCGGGTCGCCAGTGGATGGTCTGCGGGTCGATCACCCGCACCGTGCCGGCCACGCCGTGAAGCGGCTTTTCGACCGCGCGGGCATCGTCGACCCGGAAGATCACGTCGGGTGAGTCAACCACGATCGAACGGACCTTCAGATGCCTGGCCAGCACGCGAATCTCGGTGAGTTGCAGAAGCGTCTCGACGGGCTCGGGACAGGGTCCGAAGGCATCGCGGAGGTCTTTGGTGAGCTGCTCGACGTCCTCGATGCTGCGGCAGGTGGCTGCGCGGCGATACACTTCCATGCGCTGTCGGTCCGAGGTGATGTAGTCGCGGGGGACGCGTCCGGTGACCCCCAGGTCGAGGTGCACGGGGGTGAGCGGCTCGGCCGGCTCGTTGCGGAGTCGCCTGACGGCCATGTCGAGCAACTGGCAGTACAACTCGTAGCCGACGGCTGCAATGTGCCCGCTCTGCTCGGGGCCGAGGATGTTGCCCGCGCCGCGTATCTCCAGATCGCGCATGGCGATGCGAAAGCCCGCGCCCAGCTCGCTGAATTCCTCGATGGCCTTGAGCCGCTTGCCGGCTGCCGGCGTGATGGGCCGATCTTCCGGCAAGAGCAGGTAGGCGTAGGCGCGGTGCTTGTAGCGCCCGACGCGCCCGCGCAACTGGTGCAAATCGGCCAGGCCAAAGCGATCGGCCTGGTTAATGAAGATGGTGTTGACGTTGGGGATGTCGATGCCGCTTTCGATGATGGTGGTGCAGACGAGGATGTCGGCGTGGCCGCGCACGAAGCGAACCATCACGCGCTCCAACTCGCCCTCCGGCATCTGTCCGTGGCCGACGGCGACGCGCGCTTCGGGCACGATCTGCCCGATCTGCTGGGCGATGGACCAGATGTTGTGCACCAAGTTGTGCACGAAGTAGACCTGCCCGTCGCGGTTGAGTTCGCGCAGGATGGTCTCGCGGATGAGTTGGTGTTCCCAGCGGCACACGCGCGTGGCAATGCTGCGGCGATCCAGAGGCGGCGTGGTCAGCGCGGAGATGTCACGGATGCCCAGTGTCGACATGTGCAGCGTGCGAGGGATGGGCGTGGCCGTCATGGTCAGCACGTCGACTTCGGTGCGGAGCTGCTTGAGGCGCTCCTTGTGCTCGACGCCGAACCGCTGTTCCTCGTCGATCACCACCAGACCCAGGTTGGCAAACCCCACATCCTGGCTGAGCAACCGGTGCGTGCCGATGACGACGTCGACCTGGCCGGCCTTGCACCGCTTGACGATGCTGTTCTGCTCGGCTGCCGTACGGAAGCGCGACAGCGACTCGATAACGAACGGGAAGTCGGCCATTCGCTCGCGGAAGGTCTGGTAGTGCTGCTCGGACAGCACCGTGGTCGGCACGAGGACGGCTACCTGCTTGCCGTATTCGACGGCCTTGAACGCCGCCCGCATCGCCAGCTCGGTCTTGCCGTAGCCCACGTCGCCGCATATGAGGCGGTCCATCGGCCGGGGCCGGCCCATGTCGTTCTTGATCTCCTCCAGCACGCGAACCTGATCTTCGGTTTCGGTGTAGATGAACGCCTCTTCGAACTCGCGCTGCCACGTGGTGTCGGCCGGATAGGGGATGCCCGGCTGCGCCTGCCTGGCCGCCTGGATGCGGAGAAGCTCGCCGGCCAGGTCGGTCAGGGCCTCCTCGACGCGCTGTTTGGTCTTCTTCCAACGCGTCCCGCCGAGCTTGGACAGCGTGGGTCGGATGCCTCCCGCGCCGACGTACTTCTGCACCATGTTGATCTGCGAGATGGGTACGTGCAGCACGGCTTTCTGAGCGAACTGGAGGCGCAGGTACTCCTGGCGGCGCCCGTCCTGTTCGAGCGTTTGGAGACCCCTGTAGCGGGCGATACCGTGCGTCACGTGGACGACCAGGTCGCCCAGATCCAGGTCGGCAAACGACTCGATGGGCCGAGCGCTGCGGACCCGCCGCAGGCGTCGGCGCTGCTGGTACCGACCGAACAACTCGTGATGCGCCAGCGCGACCAGCCGTGCCGCCGGCCAGGCAAAGCCGCGGTGCAGCAGGCCCGGCCGGAATGCAACCGCGTCGGGCACCCTACCGGCCCGCTCGACGATCAGCTCGGTCAGTCGCTGCTGCTCGCCGCGATTCTCGCAGTAGACGAAGATGCGGCGCCGGCTGGCCAGCTCGCACAGCTCGCCTACGGCCTCGGCGGCTTTGCTCTCGAAGCGCTGGAGCGACTCGACGCCGAAGTTGAAGCTGGCTTCGGCCGCCAGCTTGCCGAAGCGGACCAGTTGCAGGCGATTGAACGGTTCGATGTTCCGAATCACGGCTTCGACGGGGAACATGCCGGTCGGGCGGTCGAGGCGTTCGAAGAAGACGCGGCCGGCCTCCTGGATCTCCAGCGGCTCGTCGAGCACCACCAGGGTTTCGGACGGCAGATAGTTGAGAAAACTGGTTGTCTGATCGGGCGCAGCCTGCCGGACGTCGGGCGAGGCGGTGACCACGGCTCGACTCAACTGCTGTGTCGATCGCTGCGTACCGGTCTCGAACCGACGGATCGATTCGATGCGGTCGCCGAAGAACTCGACGCGCGCCGGGTCGGGCTCGCCGGGGCTGAACACGTCGAGGATGCCGCCCCGTAGGGCAAACTCGCCCGGTCCTTCGACGGCCTCAACCCGCTCGAAACGGCGGTCGACCAGCCACTGGGCCAGTGAGTCAGGCGAGTGCTCCTGGCCTACCTGAAGCACCAGCAGCGACTCACTCAGCGCCTCGGGCGTGGGCACCGGCTGCATCAGCGCCTGGATGGGGGCGACCATCATCAGACCCGACGCCGCGTTAGTCTCTATCTTTTTTCTGCGTACGGGCTTGCGCTTCGCACCTTGCGGCACCGCCGGCGCTGGCGACACAGGTTGGCCCGCCGCTTGAAGCAGGCTGCACAGTCGGGTTCGCTCGGCTGCGATTTCATCGCCGCCGGCGCCCTCGCCGGGCAGGGCTTCCCAAGCCGGCAGCAGTTCGGCGGCGTCGCCATCGGATGTGCCGGTGGTGTCGGGGATGGTTGCCGGATCGTCGAGGCTGCGCCCCAGGAACAGATCGAGGTCGTCCTGGGCGTCGTCGGCTTGTTCCAGGTGACCGGTGATGTAGAGCAGTGGTACCCCGAGTTTGCGGGCTGCGGCAGCGGCAACCAATGGCGCGAACGATCCCCACACGCCCGAAGCTGTTACAGGGCCCCCGCCTGCGGTCAGCCTCGACGCCAGCTCCCCAAACGTGTGATTCGCCAAGACTGCGTCGATCAAGGCTGTCGGCATGATATGCGGCGGCCGCCTCTGCGGTCAAACTGGTGACACGCTTCGGGGCGGGGGCCTTCCCGTTGACGGCCGTGCAGAACGTGGGTTACAAGAGGTTCGCAGCGTAGACGTCCACTGTGCGGGGCAGGCGCAGGGCCCGGAAGGCCGGGGGATGTTGCGATGGGTGCGACGCGGATCCGAATCGACGTAACCAGGTGCGACGGGTGCGGGCAGTGCATGGAGTTCTGCCCGGTCGAGGCGGTTACCCTGGAGGGCGACGTGCCCGTCATCGACGGCGATCTTTGCACCGAGTGCGGGGTGTGCGTGGATAAGTGCCCCCGGAACGCGGTCGAGCTGGTCGGTTAGACTTCGCCAAGGCGCCGATCTAGAATGCTCGGATGCGCCCTTGGGCGAAAAGGCCTGCCGGAGCAGGTAACCAGATTTCATCGCGGGTGCATGCTATCAGGGCTTGGGCAGGCATCGGTGCGGGCCCCGGCGGCGGCAGGATCAGGAGCGCGCTAGATGAGCAGTGGTTTCGACGAGGTATCGGTGTCGCGGGCGTTGGTTCAGGCCTACCAGAGCAAGCTGTTGGACTGCCTGGAGGCCGACGTTCTGATCGCCGGGGCCGGTCCGTCGGGGTTGCTGGCAGCCGGCGACCTCGCCGAGGCGGGGCTCAAGACGGTCATCCTCGAAAAGCGTCTGAGCCCGGGCGGCGGCGTCTGGGGCGGCGGGATGGCGATGAACGACGTCGTGCTCCAGGCCGACGCGATGGGCATTGCCGAGCAGCTCGGGCTGCGGACCCTGCGGGCGGTCGAGAGCCTTTCGGTGGCTGATGCGGGCGAGCTGGCGTGCGCGCTGTATCTTCGCGCGGTGCGAGCGGGGGCACGCTATCTGAACCTTACCGCCGTCGAGGACGTGTGCATCCGCGGCGAGGTGGTTACGGGCCTGGTGGTCAATCGCACGATGATCGTCGATGCGCTGCCGGTGGATCCGATCATGCTGACGGCGCGGGTGACGATCGATGCGACGGGTCACGATGCAGCCGTCGTCCAGGCCGTGCAGCGTCAGGGCTTGGCCCTGCACACGGAGGACGGGCGCATGGCGGGCCAGGGGGCGATGGATGTGGTCGCCGGCGAGCGGTTCGTGGCCGAGCGGGCGGGCAAGGTCTGCCAGGGCCTGTACGTCTCGGGCATGGCTGTGTGTGTGGTCTTCGGCGGGCCTCGGATGGGCCCGATCTTCGGGGGTATGCTGCTTTCGGGTCGTCGCGTGGCTGAGTTGGTGGCGGCTGAGCTGGCCGAGCCCGTCTCCGCGGCATCCGGCAAGACCTCGCGCCACAAGCGGCCGAAGCGGTAATCGTGACGGATTCTCGGGTGGCATGCGTGGGTGCCCCGTTGCTTCCAGCAGCGGGGGACTGACATTCAGGACCCAATCCGTCGTGGGTATTGTGGGTGGCGTGCCCAAGTCCGCCGGCTCGGCTTGCCCGAGACGAGCGGCGCGGGCATGTCTTCTGCGAATGCGAGTTTTCGGGTGGCATGCCCACGTCCCGACGTACGTCGGCATTGACGGATTCTCGGGTGGCATGCCCACGCCTCTGTTAACGGTGAGCCCTTCGGCAGGCTCAGGGCCGAATTGCCCAGCCGAACCGTCGCGTGGGCATGTTTGAGAGGTGGCTGGGTGCCCCGCCCCGTGTCGGGGTGGGGGACAGATTGCGCCAAACGTGACTCCGCACTGCGGACACCCGCCTCGGACCCTCGCCCCACCCCGCATCTGTGATTCGCCCCTCTTTCCCGCCATCTCCCCTCTTGCCGTTGCCGATACCGCCGGGTATCATACCCACATTGTCTTTGGGGCGGGGCGTTCGTCCGCCAGTGCGAGCGTGAGGCCTGCGCCTGACCATTCAGGGTGCGGCACCTGCGCGTGGGCCCTTTGGTCGCGTGGTATTCCTGCGGAGCGGTCAGACAGCAGATGTCTAGCGGACAAAAGGTGGCAGGAGACGATTTATATCATGTCACTACCAATAAGAACGACGCTTGAGGACATTCAGGAGTTATGTCGGTACTTCTCAACCAAGGCGACAGGTTCGACCATTAAGGAAGCAAGAGCTGTCCTGGACAGCAAGCGATTGGACGGACGCAAGCTGTCTGCTCTGAAGTTGTGGCGGCTGATTGAGGAGCCCGAAGACGGGCGCTATAGGGTAACGCCTGACGGCAGGAAGCTGATCCGCGGCGCAGGTGACCAAGCAGCACTCCTGACTCAGGTAATCCGTGACATAGCTCCCTATAATGCGGTCATCGAACGCGCCGCGCACCAACATGAGGACTCCGTGACTGCCACGGATATCGCGGCACTTTGGCACGAGCATTTCCGGTCGGAGGTTGCTGACACAGACAAGATCCTGAAGAATCAGGCCGTATGTTTCTTCCAGGTCGCTATGGGGGCGAACTTAGGGAATCTCATCGTCGGACGACGCGGCGCTTCAACACGCTTCAGCTTCAACGCCGACGCCCTCAAGCAGTACATCATGGGCGCCGCAAGTTCGCCAGAGCCCACCACGCCGAGAAAAGAAGAAGGTGCTTCGCCAGATGAAGAGACCCCTGCAGCACAGGCCCCAATCAACGGGTCAAGACGCAGCCCACGCGGTGAAGGTATTTTCGTTGCACACGGCAAGAACAAGAAGCCTCTCGAACAACTCAAGAAGATACTCGAACAGTTTAAGATCCCATATAAAGTCGCCATTGACGAGCCGAATCTCGGGCGCCCAATTAGTAGCAAAGTGCGCGAAATCATGGAATCATGCAACTGCGCCATCCTGATCTTTACGGCCGATGAGGAATTCAGGGACAAGAACGGCAATACCATCTGGCGGCCGAGCGAGAACGTTGTCTATGAGTTAGGTGCTACGGGGTACCTCTATGACAATAGAATAGTCATAATGAAGGAAGAAGACGTGACCTTCCCAGGGAATTTTCGCGATATCGGATATATAAGTTTTGACAAAGACCAACTTGAGGCAAGAGCGCTCGATATCATTAAAGAACTGATCGGGTTTGGAATCGTTAAAGTGTCAACGTAGTAACCGGTGCCTCGGGCTTCATTTATTGCGAGGCGAACAGTGCGAAATGCGACGTATCCCGCTGGTTCGGACACACCGAAGACACGCCGGACAGACCGAACCATCCGCAATGAAAAGGACACCCTGACACGCAGGAGCGCCTATGAATAATAGCTTATCTGAGTTCGATCGCGAGTACTTCCTGCAAACTCGTAGAGAAATCGACACTGAGAAGAGAGAGCGCGACCATATCCTTAACTTTGCTATTGTGGTTCTGGGAGCGATGGCCTTTGCCGTGATCCACAGTGTCAGGGCAGAAGCGCTCCTCAAGGACCCGTATTCCGTGCCGCTCGAGACATCTGCACTCGCTATTGTGACAAGCCTTTTCTGGGTGCGACGCAAGAAGCTTCAGCAAATCGCGGATCGATGGTACGCACTGTATCGAATGGCAGTGCGCAACCTCGGTGAGGAGTGGGTACGCGAGTCGATGGAGGCCGTTGCCATTAAGGGATTCACTAAAGCGCGGTACATCAGGAAGGATGTGGTGTTGAACGTGACGCTATGTCTCCCAATCTACGCGCTGCTTCTGAAGACCACCCTGGGTTTGCCCGTTCGGTTGGCAGGGGCAATTATCCTTGTAGTAATGATCGTTGGGGGACACATGATTGTCTCCTACGCGTTACTGGGGAGGAAGTTTGTCGACCCATTCCCCATCGAAACGAAAGGGACGGTGACCACGAGTAATAAGACTCTCTGACGCCTAGTCTTTACTGACCCCGGTGGCGTGTCCACGCAAGGCAGACCCAGATTCCCGTCGGGGCTAGCCGAGTAGCTCCTTCCCCTTCCGCACCAGACACTCCGCGATCTTATCGACCCATTCCTGCCCGAAGTCGGTGTTGGCGGTGCGCGGGTCGAACGTGCAGCCCACGGGGCGCTCGTCGGGCGCGGGGTCGAGCTCCGACAAATCGACCTTGTCGGGCGCCAGCGTCATCATGAGCGACGTTTCCCAAGGACCGGCGTGGTCGCCGTGGCCCGGCATGTCGTACTCGGCCAGCAACTCGCCCTCGTGGCCGGCCCAGCAGCGCAGGTCCATGTGCCGCGCCAGCAGGTGCCCCACGTAGCGCACCGCATGCGTTAGCGGGTAGTGCCCGTTGAGCCACACTGCGGCCTTGAAGCCCAGCGAATGAAGCTCGGCCCCGATGTGCCAGATGAGCCTCGCGTAGAAGTTGGCCTGATCGATGATCGTGCCGGCCCGCATGTAGCCCGGCGCAAAGTTCTCGTGCGGCAGCTCCATGAGCCGGCTGATGTTGCCGTCGTTGTAGTTGGCCTCCATCAGGTGGCTCTCGCGATGCTCGCCGAAGAACACCGTGGGCATCACCAATCCGCCGCCCTGCCGCGCGGCCTGCACGCACAGCCCGTGGGCCTTGAGCCCGTCGAGCCCGATGGGGTTTTGCAGCCCGTGCCACTCCAGCGTACCCAGCGGCACGTAGGCCAGCGGGCAGGCCTTGCGCCGCGCGACAATCTGCCGAGGCCTCAACCATTCGTAGCGAACTTCTTCCTGCTGGTCCCTGTCGGTCATGCGGTTTTTCACCTCACGTCATCGCGTCCCCCTACGATGGGTGGCCCATCCCTTTAGGGATGGGGGACGCGATGATTCGGCATCCCTCGCCTCGCTACGGCGAGGCTGACCACCCCTTCTCATCGTGTACCCCGCCCTTGAAAGGGCGGGCCTCCCTTTCTTGAAAAGACGGACCACCCATTGTAGTCGCGTCCTCCCTACCGTGGGTGGCCCATCCCTTTAGGGATGGGGGACGCGATGATTCGGTTACCACTCGATCGGCCACTGCCCGCCCCAATGCATGCTCAGCGCCGACGTACCGGGACATTCGTAGTATCGATGGCTGCTCGACTCCCACTCGTCGGCACGCAGTACCAACCCACGTGTGATCGGATTAGCATGCACGTAGTCGAGTTTCTCCATCAGCGTATCGCGCCGATCGATGTTGAAATCGTGTCCGCGAACGTTCCATATCGACCCTCGCCGAAGTCCTTGGCGAGCCCACTCGTTCAACGGCTCCGACCAGAGGCATCCCCGGGAATTCATTATCTCCTCGAGCCGACGCTTGCCGTAGTAGCCAACCTGCTGCTTGAACCACTGCAATAGCCGCCGTACCGGGATGGGCGTCGAGTCACCCGGCGCGTGCGGGTACAACAGCAGGTGCACGTGATCGGGCATGACGACGTAACCGATCAAGCACACTCCAAAACGCCGGTGCAGACCGGCGAAGGCGTCGACGGCGATGCGCCTCATGACGTCGTCGTGGAAGAAACTCAAGCGTCGATAGCAGGATATCGTCCAGAAATGGACGTGGCCAGGCTCGTCGTAACGGCGAAGTTGTGAGGGCATGACGTGAGGATAAGCGACTATCCGGGTCGCTGTCCAGGGACACGTCGCGAGGTTCCGTCGCCGGCTCGGCGCGGCTGGCTGAGAGTGATGCGGTCATCGTGTCTCCCGCCCTTGAAAGAGCGGGCCACCCATCTCATCGCGTCCCCCGCCGTTAAAAGGACGGGCCACCCATCTCATCGCGTCCCCCGCCGTTAAAAGGACGGGCCACCCATCTCATCGTGTCCCCCGCCCTTAAAAGAGCGGGCCACCCCTGGTCATCGCGTCCCCCGCCCTTGAAAGGACGGGCCACCCATCTACGCCTTACCCGCCGCCGCTTCCACCTCGCCGCGAAACGCATCCATCTCGACTACACGGTTCTCTTTGCGAGCCTGCTCGGCTGCAAAGCACAGCAGGTGACCCTCCAAACCCGCCTCAGCCGAGGCCAGCACCTGCGATGGATCGTCGGACCGAACGGCTTCCACGAACGCATCGCACATACGCGGATCGCCCCCGCCGTGCCCGCCGCCGTAGCTGCCCGGACGGGTCAGACACTCCTGACCCGACGCAAAGTCGTACACGCGAAGCTCGTTTTTGCCCATGTGCCCGCAAATCTCGCCCTCGGTGCCGCTGTAGCGCATGGTCCGCGTGTTCTCGACGGTGTGCCCCTCCATCGTCAGCGACACCGTCACGTCGTCGGCGAACTCGATGGCCACCACCTGATGGTCCACCACGTCGTTGTCGCACCGATACACGCACCTTCCGTACGGCCCGGTCTCGACGGCCTCCCGCCGCGCGCTCATCGACGTATCCAGCGAGATCGTCGACACCGGCCAATCCGTATTCTCACCCAGGTACATCCTGATGGCCGAGTAGGGGCAGTCCGGCTCGATCGGACAGCCGTCGGTGCACCGCTTGGGAATGTCCGAGTTGGCCCAGTCGGCGCGGAAATGCGTCAGCGCCCCGAACGACGCCACCCGCACCGCCGGCCGATCGACCATCCACGCCAGCAGATCCATATCGTGACAGCACTTGGCCAGAATCATCGGCCCCGACCGCGCCACGTTGCCCCAGTTGCCCCGCACGAAGCTGTGCGCCATGTGCCAGTACGCCACCTTCTCGGTGTGGTTTACGTGTAGCATCTGCCCGATCCGCCCTGCGGTCAGCATCTGGTTGAGCGCCTCGAAAAACGGCGCGTACCGCAGCGTGTACCCGAGCTGGAGGATGCGCCGCTTCTGCTGCGCCTTGCGCACCAGCCGCACGCACGAGACGGCATCGACCGCCAGCGGCTTTTCCAGCAGGATGTGATAGCCTGCCTCCAGCGCGGCCATCGTCGAGTCGGCGTGCATGGGGTCCATAGTGGCGTTGATCAGGGCCGGCGCCATCTGCGGCCGGGCCACCAGATCTTCCCAACTCGGATAGGCGTGCTCGGGTGCGATGCCGTGCTCGCGGGCGAACGTTTCGCGGCGCTGGGCGTCGGGCTCGGCCACGGCTACGAACTTCAACCGGTCGGCATTCCGCAGGGCGTATTGCCCGAACGTATGACGTCCGCGTCCACCCGCTCCGAATAACACTGCCTCGACTGGTTTGGTGGCCACGATATACTGCTCCCTGTTTGTTCGCGCCCGGGCGGATCGGCGATGGGCCCATGCGTCGGGCAGCGTCAAGACAGGCATTCTCGCGTCGTGCGGGTGTCTTGGCAACGCGGGCAGAATTGCCCCCTGCTGCCCGCCCCACGCTGCAATTGACCCGATATCGCTCGGGCAAGGAAGGGAGAATCGGCCGATGGAGAAACTGGCCATCGACGGCGGCACGCCCGTCAAGACCACGCCGTTCGGCACGGGCAAGCGTTTCGGCGACCAGGAGCTTGCCAACCTTCGAGAGGCCCTCGAGACAGACTCGCTGTTCTACTGGGGCGGCAAGATGACCGAGCGGATGCTCGACCGCTTCTGCGAGTACACCGGCGCCAAGTACGCCCTCTCGTGCTCGTCGGGCTCGGCCGCCGTTCACGCAGCCGCCATGGCCGCCGGCGTGACTATGGGCGACGAGGTGATCACCGCCTCCAACACCGACGCGGGCACCGTCCTGGGCGTGCTCTACCAGAACGCCGTCCCCGTCTTCGCCGACGTGCACCCCTACAGCTACCTGATGGACCCAGCCGACGTGGAAAAGAGGATTACCCCGCGCACCAAGGCCATCATCGTCGTCCATCTGACGGGCAACCCCTGCGACATGGACGCCTACTGCGCCCTGGCCGAAAAGCACAACCTCATGCTCATCGAGGACTGCGCCCAGGCCTACGGGTGCAAGTTCAAGGGCCGCATCGTCAGCTCGTTCGGCCACCTGGGCTGCTTCTCGCTGAATCACTACAAACACATAAACTGCGGCGACGGCGGGGTCATCGTCACCAACGACAGGAAGCTCTACGAACTCGCCCACGACTTCGCCGACAAGTGCTACGACCGTCTGGCCGCCGGGCAGAATCGCCAACTGCGACGCGTGTGGACGCTGGCCCCCAACTATCGCATCACCGAGCTTCAGTCGGCCGTCGCCCTCGCCCAGCTCGACAAGGTCGAGCAAATCACCGCTCGCCGGCATGAGCTGGGCGATCGGTTCAACGAGGGCATCGCCGGGCTGCCCGGCGTGCATCCACACAAGATCACCCCCAACGCGTACGCCACGTATTGGTTCAGCGGCGTCACCATCGAGCCTGAGGCCGCTGGTGTCAGCCCGCAGCAGTTCGCCGACGCGCTGGCGGCTGAAGGGGTGGGCTCTTCGTACCTGGGCTACTTCAGCCTGCTCGACCACGAGTTGTTCACCCAACGTAACGCCTACCGCGGCACGCACTTCCCCTTCGAGGGCGGGCCACACGGCGTCAGCTACCACTACGACCTGGCCGACTACCCCAACACCGCGATGATGCAGACCCGCTTCATTCACCTGCCGATCAGCGAGTTCTTCACCAACCAGGATGTGGACGACATGATCGCCGCCGTCGGCAAGGTCTCCGCCTGGTACGCCGCCCACCCGGTGAAGGCGGCTTCGACCTGACCGACCCAAGCGTCAACCCGCCCGCATCCGTCTACGACGGCATTTCTCGTACGCCCGGCGCGGCGCCCCGTGCCTAGGGGGTGGCACTGCCGAAGAATACTTGTCCTAGGACGTCTTGACACAGGGCATGTGGGGGTATTGAATCTCTTCTTTCCGGCTTTGGCCGGACGGGTCGCAGTAGGGAGCCAATAATATGGGCGGAGACAGTGGGGCCATTACAGCTCAGGAAGTGGCTAAGGGGCTGTGTAAACTGGGTTTATCGAAAGGTGACGCGGTTCTATTCCACAGCGATCTTAAGAGCCTCGCGCCACCGCGGGAGCTGGTTAAGCTGCCCAATTGTGGGGCCGACGCAGTTATCGACGGCTTCCTTCAGGCCGTTGGCCCGGAGGGCCTGGTGGCCGTACCCACCCTCAGCGCCACCTTCGCCGACCGCAGGGGCCCGCAGCAGTATGCGTTCGATCCAGCCACCACCCCTTCGCGGGTCGGCAGTATTACCGAGCTATTCCGCAAGCGGCCCGGTACCCGGCGAAGCACCCATCCGACCCACAGTCTGACAGCCCTTGGGAATCGGGCCGCCGAGTTCGCCGAGACCCCGGCCGACGGCAGCACCTTCGACATCCGCGGGCCCTATCGCCGGCTCTACGATTGGGACGGGTATATCTGCTTTTTCGGCACGTACATGCGGACGTGCACCATGCTTCACGCCGTCGAGGACTGGATGGACCTGCCGTACATGATGGAGGCCGAGGCCCTGGTCAAGGGCCCCGACGGTGAGCCCATGACGGTCAAAGTCACCAAGAGCCCCGGCGGCCCGCGCGACTTCTACCGAATGGGCTCCAAGGCCGAGTGCTACCTGGAAGCCAAGGGCTTTATCCGCAAGCGCCGGATCGGCAACGCCGTCGTGCAATTGATGAGCGCCCGCAAGCTGATCGACTACACGTGGCAGGGCATCATCGAGGACCCGTGCCTGCTGCTTCTGACCGATCCCAACGCCGACGAATGGTCCAAGAAGATGTGCGAGGAGACGACGCATTACGTCCGCGAGCGATTCGGCTCGTAGACCTCGCCGGCGCGCCATGCGATCGATCGGTTTCACTAGCGATGTTCTCTGTCCGGTACTGGCGGCAGTACGTGCGGCCAACGGGTCGGGCGCTTTTTGCGCAAGTGATTCCGGGTACAATCAACGGCGGCGTTCGCCGGCCGGTTGCCGCGTCGACATACATGGAGCAGGATCATGACGCAGAAAAACGGCTTGATCCACGCGTTCGTCCTCGACGGTCAGGGGGGCGGTCGTCAGATAGGATGGGATGAGCTGCGCACCTGGAAGCCGGGCGACGGGGCGCTCTGGGCCCACCTGGATCGCACGGCACGGGCCAGCCAGAAGTGGCTGCAATCGCAGGCTCACCTGGACCCCTTGGTCTGCGAGGCGATGTTGCAGGAGGAGACGCGCCCTCGCAGCTTGCCGATCAACGACGGGCTGCTGGTGATTCTCCGCGGCGTGAACCTCAACCCCGGCGCCGACCCGGAGGATATGGTCTCGATCCGCATGTGGATCGACGCCGAGCGCGTCATCTCGCTACGGCGGCAGCGGGTCATCGCCGCCGACGACCTGCGCAAGCAACTGGTTGTCGGCACGGGTCCTATTAACCCGGGGAACTTTCTCGTCCGAATCGCCGACCGGCTGATGGACCGGATGGGTGCGGTCATCGCCGACATCGAGGAGCAAGCCGACGATCTCGAGGAGAGAGTCGTCACCGCCCAGAGCCACGAGCTGCGCAGCGCCCTGGCCGACCTGCGTCGGCAGGCGATCGGTCTTCGCCGATACATCGGCCCGCAGCGCGACGTGATGTCGCGCCTGCAGACCGAACAGGTGTCGTGGCTGACGCCGTCGCTTCGCGCGCAACTGCGGGAGATCGCCGACCGCGTAATGCGCTATGCCGAAGACCTCGACGCCGTCCGCGAGCACGCCGCCGTCACGCACGAGGAGCTGGTCAGCCGACTCAGCGAGCAGATGAATAGGAACGTGTACGTGCTGTCATTGGTCGCGTCGGTGTTCTTGCCGTTGGGGCTGCTGACCGGATTGTTGGGCATCAACGTAGGGGGGATTCCCGGCGCCGAGTTTCGCTGGGCGTTCGCCATCGTCTGTGCGATTCTGGGGGTGTTGGCGACGATTCAGATCATCCTGTTTCGACGCATGCGGTGGTTCTGACGGACGCCACGCGCATTTGAGCACTGGCGCGCAAGCCGCCAGTGCGAAACGACGCTGCTGGAAGTCTCACAAAGAACTCAGAACAACCAGGCCCAGAAACGCACCTGGTTCCACGAGGCCCGTTCCTCGGGCGGCACGGCGTCGAGCCAGGCGCGGTCGACTTCGATCACCCACTCGCGGGAAAAGTCGGCCTCGACCATGGTGCAAACCGCGTCGACGGCCTCGGGATCGGTGAAGATCAGCCCGTTCTCCGCGTCCCACACCAGGCTGCGGAGGTTGAGGTTGTGGGTGCTGACCATGGCCATCTTCCCGTCGACCACGATGGCCTTGGAGTGCATGGTGCGTTGGGCGCCCTGGTCCCACATGAACATCCTGACCCCGTTGTCGACCATCAAATCGAACCAGAACGCCATCATGGCGAAGGTCCCTTCGACATTCAGTGAAGCGGCCGAATTGACCAGGATGCGCACCTCGACGCCACGAGCAGCCGTTGCCAGGAGTTCTTCGGCGAGCCACTCGCTGGGATTGAAGTAGGGCGCCTCGATATCGATCGCCAGGTCAGCCGACCGTAGGGCGATCAGGATGGCGGTGTTCAGGTCGATATCGCCCTGGGTCGGACGCTGGTCGATCGCCCGGATCGCCAGATCGCCCGTTGCCTCCAGTGCGGGGAAGTATCGCTGCCGGTCGCCGATGTCGTTGCCCAACGTCCCCCAATCGCGAAGGAATTCCCGCTGGACAGAGGCCACAGCCGGCCCGGTGACGAGCACGTTGGTGTCGCGCCACTGGTTTTCGCCGAAATAGAGCCACCCGTAGTTCATGCCGCCGATGATCGCCCGCCGCCCGTCGACCAGCAGGATCTTCTTGTGCGTGCGGCGCATCAGCAGATCGTCCAGCCAATCACCCGGCAACACGAAGTCGCGGTAGTTCACCCCGCCTTCGGTCAGCACCATCACGATTTCAGGCGACGACAGAGCGAGCTGCATGACCGGATCGATGATCAGGTTCACCTCCACGCCCGACCGCGCCTTGTCGGCCAGCAACTGGGCAAACTCCATGGAGAAATCGCGAGGCTGCCCTGAATCGTCATCAAAATTCAAGGTCTCGATGTTGATGTGGTCGTCAGCCGACTCGATCAGGTCCATAAACGCCGCGTACGAGTCGGGCCCGTCGATCAGAAGCTCCATGTTCGAGTCGGAGTCGCGGTGCGAATCGGTGTATCGGTCGAGCAGTTGGTCGATCGTCTGGCCCGAGACGTCGATATCGGGCGGCGTGGTGTCGGGCCAGTGGACGCACGCGCCCAGAAGCAGCAGCCCCACCGACGCGAGCGTCAGAAGGTGCCGCTGCGACCTGGTGATACGATTGCCGCCTCGTGTGCGCCTGCGAATCATGCCGGGATTATAGCGTGAGGTTTGTGCCAGGCCATGCCCCTGGCCGACGGTTGACCGTTTGGGGGGTGGCACGGTCCGGCGAAGCCGGGCCGTGGTTCGCCAACCGGGCGCAGTGCGTCGAGCAAACACGTCCGATCCCGGTGCGCCGGCACGCAAAGAACACTGCTCAAGAGCAGTGGCACACCTGCGCCCCAATCAGTCCCCCGCTGCTGGAACCAACGGGGCACCCTCGCTTACGGCTTGGGCGGCGTGCGATCGCCCAGGTGGGCCTTGACCGCGCTGTAGTCGGCTGTGGTTACCCTGCCACTATTGTCGGCGTCGCCTTGCAGCGTGCACACGTCCAGCAGGAAGGTCTCCACCAGCAAATCCTCCCCCCGACTCAACCGATACCACGTCTGGTTGCTTAGCACCGCACCGGTTTCGCTCGCCCGCAGCGTGTCGTTCGCCTCGACCACTGTGGCCAGCTCGTACGCAAAGCTGCCGCCCATATTGTCAGCGTTCGGATCGCCGCCGATCGGCACGATCTGTAGCCCGGCCGGCCCGATCAGATAGGCCGTGTCGTCGAAGCTCAGCTCGATCGCGTTGTTTTGCGTCTTGCACAGCGTGCCGTCGGCCGCCGGATCGCTACCGGCAAAAAACGGCGCCTGCAACTCATACGCCCCCATGTCCACCCGATCCATGCTGATCCGCCGCGCGCCGCCCAGGTCGGTCGCATCAGGGCCCGGACCGTACCAGCGGCTGCCCGCGTTGATGCACGGCGAGTACGGACTGAACTGGTAAGCCGCCACAAACAACGGATCGCCAGCGACGTTGCCGAACTCGTCGTAGTCGGGCGGGACCGACGCAAACAGGTTGCGCGCCACCACCGGCTCGGCGTCCAAGAGAACCAGGTCCGGATCGTAGTTCTGCCAGAAGATGTTGCTGGCCAGTATGGTATGCCCGCCCACAATGCAAGTCACCACCGAGCCGCCCAGGGGGCCGCTGCCCGATGAGTTCCACACGATCGTGTTGTTGAGGATCAGATCGTCCGACAGCGCCAGGTAGATCGCCCCGCCCTCCTCGTACGCATAGTTATCCAGCAACAGATTGTTGCGGACGATGGCGGCCGAGTCGACCAGGTACATCCCGCCACCATACTCGGCTCGGTTGTCACGTACCGTGCAGTTTTCGATCGTCGGCCAGCCGGACATGCAGTAAACACCGCCACCTTGCCCGTCCGCATAGCTATCCATGACGCACTGCTCGATTACGCACCGGCGAATCGTCGGGCCGGCGCCGTCGATGTAGATGCCGCTGTCGCCCGCGCCGGTGATCGTCACGCCGTCCAGCACCGAGTCGGCCCCCTCGCCGTTGGCGAACACCACAGCCGAGCGATTCTCGCCGTCGGCGTCGATGATCGTAGCCGCCACCGTGCTCGGATCGGTCGGATCGGCGCTACGGATCGTGATGGCCTTGCCCTGGAAGTTCACCGGCTCGCTGTAGACCGTACTACCGAGAATAAGTACGTCCCCGTCTACAGCCGCATCGATCTTTATTTGAAGCTCCCCCCGTCGGATACCCGTGATGGCCTCTCGCACGTTGAACTCGAACAGGTAGTCCCCGCCCGCGATGCCGTTCCCATCGCCGTCGAGCTGGTTGCCCATCCGGTCGGTCACCGCGTCGCCGACCGTCACCTGGTACGTGCCCGCCGCCAGTGGCTCGTCGAACCGCAGCGAAAAGCTCGGGCCCCCGGCCTCGTACTCATAGGCGTCGGCCGTCACCGTACCGCCGTTGACGGTGACGTTGGTCTCGTTAACACTACAGCGCCGCTTAGGCTCAAGTGATTGGGCGGCGTGCGCCGATGAAGTCTTCCAAGTAACTATTACTGGAGGACTTACGGCATGGACGCAGAACAGATCAGTGCGCTGGGGAACCGGCTG
>Ga0307375_10000312_pt1 | contig 64411 bp, 73 predicted proteins | sample TR1MG_FD_202531 | JGI IMG/M metagenome (GOLD analysis project Ga0307375, IMG submission 202531) | Soil microbial communities from Risofladan, Vaasa, Finland - TR-1 | ecosystem: Environmental > Terrestrial > Soil > Coastal area > Acid sulfate soil | place: Finland: Risofladan, Vaasa | collected... | reverse complement strand
CAACTTGGGCTTTAATAAACATCGGCACTTTAGCTATTCAACAAATTCAACGTTTACAACGTTCTTAATAGATTACAGGGAAAAATTGAAAAATATTTGATTTTTCCTTGTTTCTTTTATATAATGTGTTTAGGTTTTAGTAATTATCTATAAAAACTATGGCAGTACCAAAGAAACGAACATCAAAAATGAAACGGGATTCTCGTAAAGCTAATTGGAAAAGAAAAGCAACTAAGGCTGCACAAAAATCTTTATCACTAGCAAAATCAGTTTTGCAAGGCAAACCTACGAGTTTTATTTACAGTATTTATGTAGATGAATAAATTTTTAAGTCTTACTTCAAGATTTAAAAATTTATTTTTTGAGAATGTTTCAAAATATTAAGCGGATGTGGCGGAATTGGTAGACGCGCTAGATTTAGGTCCTAGTAACTTTTGTTTTGAGAGTTCGAGTCTCTCCATCCGCAATTCTAATTTTAATCTTTTTATTATTTACTAAAATTTATTAATTGTTCAGCTTGATTATTAATAATATGATCCTTCCTTTTACATTACAACAATTACGAATTTTAAAAGCCGTTGCTAGTGAAAAAAGTTTTACTAAAGCTGCCGAAATCTTATATGTATCTCAACCATCTTTAAGTAAACAGATTAAAGTTTTAGAAAATCGATTGGGAATAATTTTATTAAACCGGGAAAATAATACAATTTCTTTAACAGAAGGAGGTAAAGTTTTCTTACAATACTCTGAACGTATTCTTGCTTTATGTGAAGAAAGCTGCCGAGCTCTAAATGATGTTAAAAATGGTGATCGAGGAAATTTAATTGTAGGAGCAAGTCAAACAATTGGCACTTATTTAATGCCAAGAGTACTAGCTCTTTTTGCTCAAAATTATCCACAGATTAATATTAACGTTCAAGTAGATTCAACAAGAGTAATTGCAAAAAAAGTTGTAAACCGTGAAATTGATATAGCCGTTGTTGGTGGGGACGTTCCTGAAGAATTAAAAAAAAATCTAGAGATTGAAAATTTTGTTGAAGATGAATTGATTTTAATTGTTCCCAAATCTCATCCATTTGCACTTAAAAAACAAAAAAAGATTAATAAAGATGACTTATATCATTTAAATTTTATAACATTAAATTCAACATCTACAATTCGAAAATTTATTGATAATATTTTAATACAAAATGATATTGAAACCAAACAGTTTAATGTCATTATGCAACTAAATTCAATTGAAGCTATTAAAACAGCTGTTAGCTTAGGATTAGGGGCAGCATTTGTCTCTTTATCAGCAATTGAAAAAGAAATTAAGTTAGAAACTGTTGAAATTGTTACTATTGAAAATATTAAAATAACGCGAACGTTATCTATTATTAGTAATAAAGAATGTTACCGTTCAAAAGCTCTTGAATTTTTTTATAATGAACTTTGGATGTTAAAAAGTATAAGTAATTAAAATACAGTTCTAAATAATTTGACTTGGCAAAAATAAGTTTAGTACAATAGCTTGTAGTTCAATTTTTGAAATATGACGGCTAGTAAAATATGAAATATGCAATTGTAGAAATTAGTGGAAGACAGTTCTGGATTGAAACGGGAAAATATTACGATTTAAATCGTATTCCAACAGAACTAGGAAAAGAAATTACATTAAATCGTGTATTATTATTAAATAACGATGGTGAAATTTTAATCGGTAAACCTTTTTTAAATGAAGTAAAAGTTACTGGCCGAGTTTTAGAGCATTTACGTGACCGTAAAAAAATCGTTTATAAAATGCGACCAAAGAAAAAAACTCGTAAAAAACAAGGTCATCGTCAAGAATTAACACGTGTGTTAATTGAAGATATTAGTATTAATTAAAAATTAAACAACAAGGAGTTTCAATATGGCTCATAAGAAAGGTGCTGGTAGTACAAAAAACGGTCGTGATTCAAATTCGAAAAGATTAGGTGTAAAAAAATTCGGTGGTCAAATAGTAAAAGCCGGAAATATTATTATACGACAACGTGGTATGAAATTTAAACCAGGTGTAAATGTTGGTTGTGGTAAAGATTTTACATTATTTGCTTTAACTGACGGGATTGTTAAATTTGATCATAAAGATACAACTCACAAACGTGTAAATATTATTGTATAGAAAGATACTTTCATACTAAATGCTAAAAAATCCATTTAAAAAAAATTCAATTGCAAACGAGTATCAAACACTAGTTACTGAAATTAATTCATTAGAATCTAAATTTCAATTATTAACCGATAGTGAAATTCGTTTAAAATCTCGTCAATTACGAAAACAATATCAACTAAACTCTGATTTAACAACAATAACTGCGGAAGCTTTTGCTTTAACTCGTGAAGCAAGTCTACGAACAATTGGTTTACGCCATTATGATGTACAACTTCTTGGAGGGTTAGTATTGAATAGTGGGAAAATTGCTGAAATGAGAACGGGCGAGGGAAAAACATTAGTTGCGACATTACCCGCTTCTTTAAATGCATTAACTAAAAAAGGTGTTCATATTGTAACCGTTAATGATTATTTAGCCAGCCGTGATCAACTTTCAATGGGTCAAGTTTATCGGTTCTTAGGTTTAAATACCGGATTGATTCAAGAAGATATGGAAGTTAGAGAACGACAAAAGAATTATGACGCAGATATTACTTATGTCACAAATAGTGAATTAGGTTTTGATTATCTTCGTGATAATATGGCCTTAAATATTAATGATGTTGTTTTAAGACCTTTTAATTATTGTATTGTTGATGAGGTTGATTCTGTTTTAATTGATGAAGCTCAAACCCCATTAATCATCTCAAACGCAGTTCAAACTTCAATTGATAAATATATCATTGCTGCCGAAGTTATTGATTACTTAGAAGTTAACATTCATTTTAAAGTTGATGAAAAAAATAAAAATGTTATTCTAAATAAAGAAGGGGCGATCCAAATAGAAGAAATTTTAGGTATTAATGATTTATACAATCCAAATGATCCTTGGATTCCTTATATTATTAATGCATTAAAAGGAACCACGTTATTTTTCCGTAATGTCCATTATATTGTTCAAAATGACCAAATTATCATTGTCGACGAATTTACTGGGCGAATTATGCCTGATAGACGTTGGAGTGATGGTTTGCATCAAGCAGTGGAAGCTAAAGAAGGGGTAACAATTCGTCAAAATAATGAAACAGCTGCGTCTGTTACTTATCAGAATTTCTTTTTATTGTACCCAAAACTTTCAGGGATGACTGGTACAGCTAAAACAGCAGAAATTGAATTTGAAAAAATTTACAATTTATCTGTTGTTGAAATTCCGACAGCAAGACCCAATTTACGAAATGATTTGCCTGATTTAATTTACAAGGATGAACTTTCTAAATGGAATGCAATTGCAAAGGAATGTGAAAAAATTTCGACAAATAGTCAACCACTCTTAATTGGTACAACTAGCGTAGAAAAATCAGAAATGTTAGGCCAGTTATTAAATGAGTACAAGTTACCTTATCAAATTCTAAATGCCAAACCAGAAAATGTAAGACGCGAGTCTGAAATTGTTGCACAAGCTGGAAATCGTAATAGTATTACTATTGCAACAAATATGGCAGGACGGGGTACTGATATTATTTTAGGAGGAAATATTAAATTTAAGGTTCTTAAACAACTTTATACAATTTTAGTATCTTATAAAACCCAAGGTAAATCAAATAAGGTCAACACAGTTTTTCCATTAACAAATCAATTAACTGGAATATCACATAAATTTTTAAGTGTTTTAACATCATTACTAAATAATTCCAAATTTAAAAGTTTATCTGATACAGATATTCTTCGAATTTTAAATGAAACAGATCAAGTTCGGATTCCAACAAATAGCTATCAACAAGCATTAAAGTTTTTAATTAATGAGTTATCAAGATTTGAAAAGAAAAATCAACGAATTGATAATATAATTGTTAAAAATCTTGGGGGTCTATATATTATCGGAACAGAACGAAATGATTCTCGTCGAATTGATAATCAATTGCGAGGTCGTTGTGCCCGTCAAGGAGATCCTGGAACATCACAATTCTTTTTAAGTTTAGAAGATCGCCTTTTACGTTTATTTGGTGGTCCAAAAATGCAAGAATTTATGAAAAATCAATTTCTAGACGATACACCGATTGAAGCAGAATTATTATCGAAAAGTTTAGATTCTGCACAACAACGATTAGAAGAAATTAGTTATGATTCTAGAAAAAATTTATTTGAGTATGATGAAATTCTTAATAAACAGCGTAAAGTAATTTATTTTGAACGCCGGAAAATTTTAGAAAGTGCCTCTGTTCAAACGAAATTATTAGCTGATGGAGAGCAAATTATTACTGAAATTATTTCGAAACTTGAAAAAAATCAACTAACGCTTTCTGAAGTTATTCCACGGCTTGAAAATCTATTCGGAACAAATTTATTATTATTAAATAAATTCAAAGATAATTTAAATAATTTTGATGTTGTAGAATTAAAAACTTATCTTTTCCAAGAGTTTTGGTTATGTTATGAAACTAAAGTTTTAGAATTAGAAATTCGTCATTTAGGTATTATTAGAGCGTTAGAACGTACTCTTATTTTAATTTATATTGATACTGAGTGGAAAGAGCACTTGCAAAAAATGTCTCTTTTACGTGATGCTGTTGGATGGCGAAGTTATGGTCAACGAAATCCTTTATTTGAATATAAAGATGAAGCTTATGAATTCTTTAAACGAAGAGCGTTAATAACTCGACATTTAGTTATTTATGATCTTATTCGATCAAGCATAATTTAGAATTAACAAAATTTCTTGATTACATTATTCAATTAATAAATCTTACTTAAAAGTATTTAAACTCAAAATATTAAATTATGACAAAACGAACGCTATCAAATAAAACTCGGACTTCAATTTTACGATTATCAGGTTTCCGTGCACGTATGGCAACAACAAGTGGCCGCAAAACAATTAAAAACCGTCGTAAGAAAGGTCGTAAGAAATTAGCATTAAATCATTAATTCTTTCTATTATTAGAGTTAGACATTTTGTTTACTCTAATAATCCATAATTTTTTAGTTATAATTAATATAATAGTAATTTAGCAACTGAATTTTCTAAACAACTATTTTATGAAATTTAATGATGAACTAACACTTTTATTAAAAGCACGATATCCTATTATTTTTATTAATACAATAGAAGAAGATCGTGTTGAATACGTTATTCGTAAACATATTAAAACTAATTTAAATCGAAGTATTTATAGTTGGGATTTTGTTGATGGTTATACAAACAACCCAAACAATGAAGGATTTGCAAAAAGAAATCCTTTACAAGCATTAGAATTAGTTGAACGTTTAACAGCTGAAACGCCTGCAATTTTTTTGTTGAAAGATTTTAATAGATTTTTAACAGATATTTCTATATCTCGAAAACTGAAAAATATCGGTAGACTATTAAAATTACAACCAAAAACAATTATTATTATTGGTTCTGATTTTAATATCCCTCCTGAGTTACAAGACTTAATTACTCTTCTTCAATTTCAATTACCAATTAAAACTGAAATTGATCAAGAATTGACACGATTGATTGAATCATTAAATATTAAAGTTGATTCAGAATTATTTGAAAATTTAACACAAGCTTGTCAAGGATTATCCTTAGAACGAATCCGTCGAGTTTTATCTAAAATTATTGCTACTTATAAAACTATTGATACTAATAGTATTAGCATTTTATTAAGTGAAAAAAAACAAATAATTAGTCAAACTGAGATTTTGGAATACTGGTCTGCTAATGAAAAAATTACAAATATTGGCGGAGTTGATAATTTAAAAGATTGGTTAAAAAAACGTAAAAGCTCATTTGGAATTCAGGCTTCTAATTATGGATTACCAACTCCACGTGGTTTATTACTTGTAGGGATTCAAGGAACTGGTAAATCATTAACAGCTAAAGCTATTGCTACTGAATGGCAATTACCATTATTGAAATTAGATGTAGGTAAACTATTTGGCGGTATTGTCGGTGAATCAGAATCAAGATTACGACAAATGATTGAGGTTTCAGAAACTTTAGCTCCATGTATTCTATGGATTGACGAAATTGATAAAGCTTTCAGTATTAATGAAAGCAATGGAGACAGTGGAACAAGTAATAGAGTCTTAGCCACTTTTATTAGTTGGTTATCAGAAAAGACGAAGCCAGTTTTTGTTGTTGCAACAGCAAATAATGTAGACCTTTTACCATTAGAAATTATTCGAAAAGGACGATTCGATGAAATTTTCTTTTTAGATTTACCTCAAAAACAAGAACGTGAACAAATTTTCAAAATTCATATTCAAGAATTTCGACCAAATAGCTGGGAGTCATTTGATTGTGATAAATTAGCGCAACTTTCTGAATCTTTTTCTGGCGCTGAAATAAAACAAAGTATTATTGAAGCGATGTATCATGCATTTTATGAACAACGTGAATTCACAACAGAAGATATCTGTTTTGCATTAAATGAATTAATTCCATTAGCTCAATTAGAAAGTAATCAAACAAAAAAATTACAAAATTGGGCATCATCAGGGCGAATCCGCTTGGCTTCAGCCAATTCAATCTATATCTAACTTAACTATATATAAATGAAACAACGATTTTTTAGATCATTAGCTGACTTAAGATTTGCTATCGCAATTTTATTAATAATTGCCTCATTTAGTATTATTGGAACTGTTATTGAACAAGATCAATCTATTGAGACTTATAAATTAAATTACCCATTAACAAACCGAGTTTTTGGTTTTTTATCCTGGGATATTATTCTTAGATTTGGATTGGATCATATTTATAAAACTTGGTGGTTCATAAGTTGTATTGTAATGTTTGGGGTCAGTTTATTGACTTGTACAATATTACAACAACTTCCTTCCTTAAAAATTTCACGACGTTGTCAATTTTTTAGAACTCCCCAACAATTTCGGAGACTAAAGATTTCAACGCAACTTAATAATTCAAATTTCCATAAATTATTATCTAAAATTAAAGAAACACAATATTCTGTATTTCATCAAAAAAATATAATTTATGCTTATAAAGGTTTAATTGGTCGAATTGCTCCGATTATTGTTCATTTCAGCATGATTTTAATTCTAATTGGAACTGTTGTTGGAGCAGTTAATGGCTTTAAAGCGCAAGAAATTATTCCCAAAACCGAAACTTTTCATATCCAAAATATTTTAAGTAATGGCCAATTTACAGTAATCCCAAAAGTGTCAACACGAGTTAATGATTTTTGGATTACATATACAAAACAAACAGCAATAAACCAATTTTATTCTGATATTTCAATTCTTAATGTTGATGGTAATGAAATTGATCGAAAAACAATCTATGTAAATTTTCCAGCACGTTATCGTGGGGTTAATTATTACCAAACTGATTGGAATTTAATTGGTTTACGAATTCAAAATGAGAATTCAAATACACTTCAATACCCATTAATAAATTTTGGAAATGCGAAAAACAAAATTTGGATAACCTGGATTCCTAAAACGTCAACTTTAGACGCTGGTGTTATTCTTTTAATGGATAATTTACAAGGTTATTGTTCAATTTATAATGAATTTGGTGAGTTTTTAGGAAATTTAGAATTAAATGAACTCGCAAATACAACTTTTCCGATTACTTTAGTTGATATTTTAAGTTCTACAGGTTTACAAATTAAAACAGACCCAGGAATTCCTCTTATTTATACTGGATTTTTCTTTTTAATGTTAAGTACTTTGATTAGTTATATTACTTACTCACAAATCTGGGTAATTCAAGATAATAAGAAAATCTTTATTGGTGGAACAACAACAAGAGCGACTTTTGATTTTGAAATTGAATTTTTTAAATTAATTAAAACTTAAACTAATTTTACTGTGATTCATTTTTAGTTCCTGTTTTATAATTGTTAATAACAAGCATAAAGCTTGGGAAGAATTTAAATTATATAAATGTTATTATGACAGCAACTTTAGAAAGACGCGAAGGCGTTTCATTATGGGAGCGCTTCTGCGCTTGGATTACAAGTACTGAAAACCGTTTATACATCGGTTGGTTTGGTTGTTTAATGTTCCCTACATTATTAACAGCTACTTCTTGTTACATCATCGCATTCATCGCAGCTCCTCCAGTAGATATCGATGGTATCCGTGAGCCTGTTGCAGGTTCTTTATTATACGGAAACAACATCATCAGTGGTGCAGTTATCCCTAGTTCAAACGCTATCGGTATGCACTTCTACCCAATTTGGGAAGCAGCTTCAATTGATGAGTGGTTATACAACGGTGGTCCTTACCAATTAATCGTTTTACACTTCTTATTAGGTGTTGCATCTTACATGGGTCGTGAATGGGAATTAAGCTACCGTTTAGGTATGCGTCCTTGGATCTTCGTAGCATTCTCTGCTCCAGTAGCAGCGGCTTCTGCAGTATTCTTAATCTACCCAATTGGTCAAGGTTCTTTCTCTGATGGTATGCCATTAGGTATCTCTGGTACTTTCAACTTCATGTTAGTATTCCAAGCTGAACACAACATTTTAATGCACCCATTCCACATGGCTGGTGTTGCTGGTGTATTCGGTGGTTCTTTATTCAGTGCTATGCACGGTTCTTTAGTTACTTCATCTTTAATCCGTGAAACAACTGAAAACGAATCTACTAACTACGGTTACAAATTCGGTCAAGAAGAAGAAACTTACAACATCGTAGCTGCACATGGTTACTTTGGTCGTTTAATCTTCCAATACGCTTCATTTAACAACTCTCGTGCTTTACACTTCTTCTTAGCTTTATGGCCAGTTTTAGGTATCTGGTTAACTGCTATGGGTGTTAGTACTATGGCGTTCAACTTAAATGGTTTCAACTTCAACCAATCAGTTGTTGATTCTCAAGGTCGTGTTATTAATACTTGGGCTGATATCATCAACCGTGCTGATTTAGGTATGGAAGTAATGCACGAACGTAACGCGCACAACTTCCCTTTAGATTTAGCTTCAGGTGATGTATTACCAGTTGCTTTAACAGCTCCAGCTGTTAACGGTTAATTTCATCTTGAATTAAAACCGAACTATATATTATAAATTTTAAAGAGATTTAAAATTTATAATATATATAAACTTTAGATTATTTCAAACTAAAGATTAATTTTTTATAGTTATAATTTTATTTATATTAATAGATATTAGTTTATCGAAAAAAAAATGTTATTTGTATACCGTTTTATAAGTTATTAGATTTATCATAAGTTCATAGAACACAATAGACTACAATTTATTTTTTTAATCTAAAAGAAATAAGCTATAATTTAAAGTAGTAATTAATAAAATTAGATATAAATTATGTCTCATACAGTTAAGATTTATGATACATGTATTGGTTGTACTCAATGTGTTCGTGCATGTCCAACTGATGTATTAGAAATGGTTCCTTGGGATGGTTGTAAAGCAGGCCAAATTGCATCTTCACCACGAGTAGAAGACTGTGTTGGGTGTAAACGCTGTGAAACAGCATGTCCAACTGATTTTTTAAGTGTACGTGTTTATTTAGGTGCAGAAACAACAAGAAGTTTAGGTTTAGCTTACTAATAAAACAAGGAATCTAAAAATTTTAAATTATTTTTTAGATTCCTTGTTTTTTAAGAGAACCAGCCGTAACTATGTAAACCTTTGCCTAAGAAATTTACGCCTAAATAACAGATCCAGATTACAAAAAAACCTAAACCTCCAAGAATAGCCGTTTTTTTACCTTCCCAGCCTTTGGTAATACGAGAATGTAAATAAGTAGCAAATACAATCCAAGTAATTAATGCCCAAGTTTCTTTCGGATCCCAACTCCAATATGAACCCCAAGCTTCATTTGCCCATACACCACCTGCAATAATTCCAATCGTTAAAAAAGGAAAACCTAAACCGATAATTCTATAACTCCAGTTATCCAGACTTTGTAATAACTTTAATTTTCCAAGTTCTGAAATTTCATCGGATGGAGAAAATAGTTTTGCTTCATAATAATCTAACATTACGTTATAAAGAGGTAATGATGATTCATCAACTATTTGTAAATCAACATCTTGGTATTTAGAAATAACTAAAAATAAAATACATAACAATGATCCCATAATTAATGTAGCATAACTTAGCATCATCATACTAACATGCATCATCAACCAATTTGATTGTAATGCTGGAACAAGCGGACTTGCTTTCTGCATATCTGGAGATAAAGTTAAATTAGCAAATCCGGTAATTAATAAGGCAACAGGTATTAAAATAGCACCCATTAATTTACTTTTTGTTTTATTTTCAATGTATAAATAAATTGTTAAAAGTGTCCAGGTTAAAAAAAGTAAAGATTCATACAAATTACTTAATGGAAAATATCCAGCTACGATCCATCTTGAGGCCAAAATTAAAAATAATAATAAATTAGCTGTAATAGAACTAATTCGACCGATTTGAACAAGATTATTAGTTCCTTTAAAAAAAGATAAACTAATCCAGTAAATAGTCATCGCAAATAATAAAATCCCAAAAACGATATTAGATGAAAAATTTTGAAGAGTATCCCAATCCATTTGATTTTTTAATAAATTTTTTATATAAATTGTTTTACATTATATAATTCTACTAAAAATCTTACTGATTTGACTAATTTTATCGATAATTTTTGTTTTCAAGTTAGAAGGCTAAATCTTTCTATACTTTAATTTATAATTTATTAATGCTATTCTAAAAAATCTGATAAAATTAAAATTGACATTGTGAATAATTTCCGAGTATTATATTTTTAATTTTGAGAAATGAGTATACTATGTCAGCAACAATGAAATATGAAATGATGATTCTTCTTACAGAAGAATTTAATGATAGTGAATTAAAAACATGGGCTTTTAACTATGCGAAAGCATTACGAAAGTTAAGTGCTTCAGAAATCTCAGTAATTTCTCGCGGGAAACGTGACTTAGCGTACATGATTAAAAATCAAAAGCGTGGTAATTTTATTCAGATTAATTTTTCAAGCCTTCCTAAAAATATTGAAAATTTTTCAAATAGTTTAAAGTTAGACTCAAATGTTTTACGGTTTTTAGTTTTAAATAAACAATTAGTATCAAAAAATTTATAATTATAATTATTATAAATTTTTCATTTATACTTGAATTAAACAAAAAGGTATGCTAATATATAATTAATTAGAATGTCCTCAGTAGCTCAGTGGTAGAGCAATCGGCTGTTAACCGATTGGTCGTAGGTTCAAATCCTACCTGGGGAGTAATAATAAAACATGAAAACATGAAAAATAATTTTGATAAATTACAAATAGGAAATAAATCTTTTAATTCTCGATTAATGTTAGGGACTGGAAAGTACCGAACTGTTGATGACGCAGTAACTAGCATTAATAGTAGTGGTTGTGAATTAGTAACGGTAGCAATTCGTCGTTTACCCACTGATTTAAAGAATGATAATACAACCTTTTTAAAGTTTTTAGATTGGGAAAAATTATGGTTGCTACCAAATACGGCGGGGTCTCAAACAGCAGAAGAAGCCATTAGAATGGCATTTCTTGGACATGAACTAGCTTGCCAATTAGGTCAAGAAGATAATTACTTTGTCAAACTTGAAGTAATTTCGGATCCAAAATATCTTCTACCAGATCCTGTTGGGACATTAAAAGCTGCTGAATTTCTCGTTAAAAAAGGGTTTACAGTTTTACCGTATATAAATGCTGATCCAATGTTAGCTTTACATTTAGAAGATTTAGGATGTGCTACAGTTATGCCTTTAGGATCACCCATCGGATCGGGGCAAGGTTTAAATAATTTAGCAAATATTCAAATTATAATTGAAAATGCTAATATTCCTGTTATTGTAGATGCAGGAATAGGAGCTCCTAGTGAAGCAACAAAAGCAATGGAAATTGGAGCTGATGGAGTATTACTCAATACAGCTGTGGCACAAGCTAAAAACCCAATGCAAATGGCTACTGCCATGAATTTAGCGGTTGAAGCAGGCCGTCTTGGTTATTTAGCAGGTCGTATGGAGAAAAAATATTATGCAAATGCCAGTTCCCCACAAACAAATATTAGTAAAATAATTTAAAAATAAAATAATAATCGAATAGTTAATATTTAAATAACTAAATTTAGTAAATACCTAAATACTTAGGCGTTTACTAAATTTAGTTATTTAAATATTAACTATTTTCATTTGCAAGATTTTCTAACGAGTTTGATTCTAAGTCTGCTTCGCTAGCTTTAATTAATTCTGGATCTACATCATTATAATCAATTTCTACAAGAACTTCATTAGTATAATCAACTAATGAACCCTCACGTTTTACTCGTTTTACAACTAATCTTGTTTTTGGATATAATGTCTTTGTTAAACATTGTTGTGCTAACGTATCTTCTAGTAATCGCATTACAGCTCTTCTTAAAGGACGAGCACCATAAACCGGATCGTACCCTTCTTCTACTAAAAGACTTCTAACCGCAACATCTACTTCCAATGTAATTTCTTTTTCTCTTAATCGTTTTTCTAATTGATTAATCATTAAACCACAAATTTCCCAAATATCGTATCTTGTTAAATGATTGAAAACGATAATTTCATCAATACGGTTTAAAAATTCTGGTCGGAAGAACTCTTTTAATTCTTCATTAACTAATTCTGTTACTCGTTCAAAGATAGAATCATCTTTAATTGGTTCTAGAGTTGGTTCCCAACCCACACATCCATCTTCGTCAATACGGAAGGCAGGTTTATTTTGTTTTGATTTTGGTTTAATACCACTTTCACGTTCAATGATTTTTGAACCTAAATTGGTTGTCATAATAATCATTGTGTTTTTAAAATCAATCACACGACCTTTGGAATCTGATAAACGTCCATCATCCAGAATTTGTAATAATAAATTAAAAACATCAGGATGTGCTTTTTCTACTTCATCAAATAAAACAACTGAATATGGTTTTGTTCGAACAGCTTCTGTTAATTGACCACCTTCGTTATAACCTACATAACCTGGAGGTGAACCGATTAATTTAGCAACCGTATGTTTTTCCATATACTCAGACATATCTAGGCGAATCATACTATCTTCGCTACTAAACATGTATTCTGATAGTGCTTTTGTTAATTCGGTTTTTCCAACCCCTGTAGGACCTGCAAAAATAAAACTTGCAATTGGACGATCTGGGTTACGTAATCCTACACGAGCACGACGAATAGCTTTAGATACAGAAACAATAGCATGGTGTTGTCCGATAAGACGTTCATGTAATGAATCTTCCATGTTTAAAAGTCGTTTTGATTCTGAATCAGAAATTTTAGTTACAGGTACACCTGTCCAACCAGCAATAACTTCTGCAACATCATTTTCTAACACTGTATCAACGTCTTTTCGTGTTAATCCAAGTGCTTCATTTGTTAAAGCAGCTTGTTTCATAATTGTAATATGAGTCCGAACTTCCATTTCGTGATCAACTAATTGCTTAGCGATATCAAAATCATGCTCTTTAATACTTTCTTCTTTATCACGTAAAGTATCTTGTAATTCTTTTAATAAACGTTTCATACCAAGTGGTAAACGACGGTTTTCTAATCGAACACGCGAACCCGCTTCATCTAAAACATCAATAGCTTTATCTGGTAAGAATCGATCAGCAATAAATTTATCAGCAAGAATCGCGGCTTGCTCAACAGCTTTGTCATGATAAGTTAATGTATGATGTTGTTCAAATTTTGATCGTAACCCACGTAAAATATCAATTGTAACAGCAACACTTGGTTCATCTACATGTACTGGCTGGAATCGACGTTCTAGAGCTGGATCACGTTCAATATATTTACGATATTCATCAATTGTTGTTGCTCCAATACATCTAAATTTACCACGTGCTAAAGCTGGTTTTAAAATATTGGCTGCATCAACAGCACCCTCTGCAGCACCTGCACCTACTAATGTATGAATTTCATCGATAACAAGAATTATAGCTGCATCATTTTGTGCTTCTTCAACAATACGTTTTAAACGTTCTTCAAATTCACCACGGTATTTAGTACCAGCTAAAATAGAACCTAAATCTAATGCCATAATTAAATGACCATCTAAAAAATCAGGAGCTTTTTCTGTTAGAATTAATTGAGCTAAGCCTTCTGCAACCGCTGTTTTACCAACCCCGGGCTCACCAATTAATACTGGGTTATTTTTACCACGTCTTGCTAAAACTTTAATAACTTCATGAATTTCTTGATCACGTCCAATTACTGGATCTAATTTACCTTCAACTGCTTCTTTAGAGATATTTTCAGAGTATTCATCCAATGTTGGTGTTTGACTACCTTTTTTCTCACGTTCCAATAAAAATTTCTCAGCTTGTGTCAATGGGCGTAAAATTTCTTCTTGATTTTCTTCAATATAGGCTAAAATTAAATTTCTTAATTTTGGAATATCAACTTTTAGTTTATCTAAAGTTCGCATTGCCACACCATCAGACTCACCAATTAAAGCAAGTAAAATATGTTCTGTACCTACGAAATTTTGACCTAAATCTTTACCTTCGTGTACAGCCATTTCTAAAACACGTTTTGCTCTTGGTGTAAAAGGGATTTCTGATGCAACAAAACCCGTACCACGCCCAATATACAATTCAATTTCTCTTCGAGCTTTCTTTAAAGTAACTTTCATTTTCTTTAAGCCTCGTGCACCGATTCCGTGTCGTTGGCCAATAACACCTAATAATAATTGCTCAGTACCAACAAAATTATGTCCCATTCGGCGAGCTTCTTCTTGGGATAACATAATTACTTTAATAGCGCCTTCTGTAAACTTTTCAAACATTTATCGTTGTTCCTTATAATTTATGATAGACTTAAGAAAGTCTAATCTATTGAGATTGGCGCCGTTTTTAGTCATTCTTTTTACTCCCAAAACTAATCTTACTAATCACTGATAAGTATTTAACTTTTCAATTCCTTGATTTATATTTTACTATATATTATACTACATGAAACGACAATTTGCAATATTAGATTGGCGGTATGGCCAAGTGGTAAGGCAGTGGATTGCAAATCCTCCATCCCCAGTTCGAATCTGGGTGCCGCCTATTATAATTTTTCTAGATTGTTGCTTTTTTGTTTTAACCAATGTATTGTTTACATATAGTAAACAATCGTTCAGGGGATGTGGTGGAATTGGTAGACACGACGGACTTAAAATCCGTTGCCTAGTGATAGTGCGTGAGGGTTCAAGTCCCTCTATCCCCAAAATATACATTATTAATATAATTCTAGATTGCTAAAATCTAGATTTTAATATTAACAAATTATTTATTTTTTTAACTTTATCTATAGTTGAATAACTATTTAATATTTCGATTTTAAAACTTAATAGGATTTTTTTTTAATTTTACTAAAAAATATTAATTTATTCTTAAACAATGTTTACTTTATAGAGACTTAAATACTTTAGTAAAAATATTTTACTAAAGTATTTAAGTCTAAATTATGATAAACAAATTCGATATAAGATCCCTGGTGGTAAATCTGATTTCGCTAAAATATCAAACATGTTTATACTAGAATCGTAAGAAATATCTAAAATTCGTTTATGAATTCGAATTTCAAAATGTTCTCTTGAATCTTTATCAACGTGTGGCGAACGTAAAACACAATAAATTCGTTTATCAGTTGGTAGTGATACCATACTAAATTTATTTACATCATGCGTTTGAATTAATTCAATAAGTTTTTTACATGATGATGTTAACAATTCGTGATTAAAAGATTCTAATCGTACACGAATTTTCTCATTTGTTTTTATTTCCATAAATTTATTTAATTATTTAACAATTTTAGAAACAACACCTGCACCAATTGTTCGACCGCCTTCACGAATTGCAAAACGCATACCTTCTTCAATCGCTACTGGGTAGATTAATTCAGCAGTCATCTTAATACGATCACCCGGCATTACCATTTCAACAATAGTACCATCATCTGCTGTAAATTGTGTGATTGAACCTGTTACATCAGTTGTTCGTACGTAGAATTGTGGACGGTAACCTGTAAAGAATGGTGTATGACGACCACCTTCTTCTTTTGTTAATACATATGTTTCAGCTTCAAAACTTGTATGTGCTAAAATTGTTCCTGGTTTAGATAAAACCATACCACGTTCAATATCTTCACGAGTAACACCACGTAATAAGATACCAACATTATCACCAGCAAAACCTTCATCTAATGTTTTTTGGAACATTTCGATACCAGTAATTGTTGTTGTTTTAGTGTCTGTAACACCAACAATTTCAACGCTTTCACCAACTTTGATAACACCACGTTCAATACGACCTGTTGCAACTGTACCTCGACCAGTAATTGAGAATACATCTTCAATTGCCATTAAGAATGTTTTTTCAACATCACGTTCAGGTGTTGGGATATATTCATCTACAGCATCCATTAATGCGAAAATTTTATCTACCCATGGGTTGTCACCACGTCTAATAGTTGGATCTGCTGAAATAGCTTCAATCGCTTGTAAAGCTGAACCTGGACAAATTGGAATATCATCACCTGGGAAATCATAAGTAGATAATAATTCACGAACTTCCATTTCTACTAATTCGATTAATTCAGCATCATCTACTTGGTCTTCTTTATTTAAGAAAACAACAATATCAGGTACACCTACTTGTTTAGATAATAAAATGTGCTCACGTGTTTGTGGCATTGGACCATCTGCAGCAGATACTACTAAGATTGCGCCATCCATTTGTGCAGCACCCGTGATCATATTTTTTACGTAATCCGCGTGACCTGGGCAATCTACGTGTGCATAGTGACGAGCTGCAGTTTGATATTCTACGTGTGCAGTATTGATTGTAATACCACGTGCGCGTTCTTCTGGTGCACCATCAATATCTTCATACGCTTTAGCTACGTTTGTACCATCTAATGCTAATGTAGCTGTAATTGCTGCTGTTAATGTTGTTTTACCATGATCTACGTGACCAATTGTACCAATATTAACATGCGGTTTCGTACGTTCAAATTTTTCGCGTGCCATTTTGTAAATTCCTTTAAAGTTTAATTTTTATAAATTAATATAATGATAAAAGCTTTTAGCGAGAAATGATATTTATAAATTAATATCTAAAATGAGCAAAAGCTTTATTTGCATCTGCCATTCTATGAGTTTCTTCTTTCTTTTTAATAGTATTACCAATATCATTAGCTGTGTCAATGATTTCACTTGCTAATTTAATTGACATACTACGTCCTACTCGTTGGTGAGCATAACTAATAAGCCAACGTAATGCTAAATTTGTAGCCCGGAATCCACTCACTTCAATAGGTACTTGGTACGTAGATCCACCAATTCGTCGAGCTTTAACTTCAACAACTGGACTAGCATTTCTAATTGCTCTTTCAAAAACTACTACTGGATCTTCGTTAGTTTTTGCTTTAATAATGTCAAACGCACCGTTTACGATGTTTTGAGCTAGATTTTTTTTACCTGATTTTAAAATCCGACTAGTTAATAAACTTACAAGGTAGCTATTATATGTAGAATCTGCTTCAGGAAATCGTTTTTTTGAAATATTTCGACGAGACATAATATCAAATATAGTTTTAAAAATAATGTACTGGTTGAATGTAGTAAGGTAATTTGAAAAATTACATTACTATATGTAAAAATTAAAAGTTTATTTTAATTATTTATCTTTTTTCGGTTTCTTAACACCGTATTTTGAACGACCTTGTGCTCGGTTTTTTACACCACCACTATCTAGAGCGCCGCGAATAATATGGTATCGTACACCTGGTAAATCTTTTACACGACCACCGCGAATTAAAACAACCGAGTGTTCTTGTAAATTATGTCCAATCCCTGGGATGTAAGCTGTCACTTCAAATCCTGATGTTAAGCGAACACGAGCAACTTTACGAATTGCTGAATTTGGTTTTTTCGGTGTTGTTGTATATACACGTGTACAAACCCCTCGTCGTTGTGGACAGCTTACTAACGCCGGACATTTTGTTTTTTTCTTAATTTGAATTCGTCTTGAACGAACTAATTGTTGAATAGTTGGCATATATCTTAAAAATTATAGATAAATAATTGTTTATTAGTTTGTTGAATTTAAGCCGTATTTTTTCATAAACCGTTCAACACGACCTTCAGTATCAACAATTGCTGATGTTGTATTATAGAATGGATGGTTTGCTAACCAAATATCTACTTGTAATTCTTTTTTTGTCGAACCTACTGTGCATAATGGTTGACCGTCACAAAGAACAGTTGCATTGGGAAACCATGTTGGATGAATTTCAGTTTTTGGCATATTTTTAAAGTTAGAAATATTAACGTTTTGAGTATTGTGGAGCTTTTCTTGCTTTTCGTAAACCGTACTTTTTACGTTCTTTAATACGAGCATCTCGTGTTAAAAAGCCAAATGGCTTTAAAGTTGAACGGTGTTGAGGATCCATTGTACAAATTAATCTTGCAACCCCTAATTGAATAGAATCGGTTTGACCTGTTAAGCCACCACCATTAACTAATGCGATAATATCAAATTGGTTTTCTAAATTTAATTTTTTTAGTGGATCCCAAATTTTATTTAAATAAGTTGAGTTATATTGTAAGTATTTTTCCCCTGCAACTTTGTTAATAACAAGATTACCTTCGCCAGGAACAAGAAATACACGTGCTACTGCTCGTTTACGCTTTCCAAGACCAATTTGATCTTTTTGTAATTTTATAGTCATAAAAATTTTTATAGATTAGTAGTAAAATTTTCAATATCATCTATGTGAATTGGGTTTTGCGCTAAATGAGGATGCTCAGAACCTTGATAAATTTTTAATCGTTTTGACAACCGTTTTTTTGCAAGTCCATTTGGCATCATTCCATAAATACATCTTTCAATGATTTGTTGTGGAAGACCATTAACAATTCGTTTTAATGATGAACCGGGACGACCTGGACGGAAAACACGTATACGCTCAATATGACGATCAACAGTAAGTGCTTCTGCATTTATTAAAATAACATAATCACCTGTGTCAAAAGCAGGATGGTAATACGACTTAATTTTTCCAGCTAATAATCCAACAATCGAAGAAGAAATTCGGCCTAATTGTTTATCTTTACAATCAATGACATACCATTTTTTTCTCGTGTAGTCAGATGCTGGAATAAATGTTTCATTCATAAAATATTTATTAATTAAATAAGTAATTACTTTAAAACTATTCCGAGTTTATTTTTCAGAGTAGTGAAAACTTCATCAGCCGATTTACGGCCGAAGTTTTTAAGTTCTTGTAATTTTTCCGGAGAGTATTCTAATAAATCACCAATAGTATTTATCTGAGCTCGTTTTAAACAATTATAAGCTCTTACAGATAACTGTAATTCTTCAATTGCAATATTGATATGTGGGTTTATTGGTGTTAAATTATTAGTATTTTCTAAGGTGTCGATTTCTTGAGTAAATTTGTTTTCCATTATTGAATTAAATAATTCAATAATAAATTTCGACGCTGAAGAAATAGCATCTTCCGGAGAAATACTTCCATTTGTCCAAATATCTAAGAATAACCGCTCTGTGATTGAATTTGAATTATCATACACGTTTTCAATTTTAAAATCTACTTTTTGAATAGGCATGAAAATTGCATCAATTTGAAGAAAATCCTCAGATTTATCACAAAATGTTTGACCTGCTAATTTATAACCAGTACCATGTTCAAACTTAAATTCAATTTCAAGAACGTTTGACGTTGAAATCGTTGCTATATAATGATTTGGATTTACAATTTCAATATTTGAGGGTAATTGGATTGAATCTGCTGTAATAACTGCAGGACCTTTAACTTTCAAACGTCCAAAAGATACATCTGTAGTCGCACTTTTGACAACAATTCCTTTTAAATTTAATAGAATTTCCAGAATATCTTCACGGACTCCTGGAATTATAGAAAATTCATCACGAACACCAGCAATACGAACAGCGGTAATTGTAGTTCCTCCTAAATCGCTAAGTAGAACACGACGTAAAAGATTTCCAATTGTTATACCTTGACCAGGACGTAAAGAATTTATTAAAAACTGTCCATACATGGATCCAGATTCAATTTTCTCTGATTTCAAACATTTAATATATAAATTATTCAGAGTCATAGTTTAAACTTATTCGAGGATTCTTAGAAATATAAAATTTTAAACTCTTCGACGTTTTGGAGGTCGACAACCATTATGAGGAACAGGGGTAATATCATGAATTGAAAGAATTTCAAATCCAGCACCTTCGATTGCTCGAATTGCTGTTTCTCTACCTGAACCTTGGCCTTTAATTAAGATCTCAACATTTTTCATGCCAGTACTAAGTGCTTGTAAAGCAGCTTTCTCTGCAGCGGTTTGAGCAGCAAATGGTGTTCCTTTTCGAGCACCTTTAAACCCAGAACTTCCTGCAGATGCCCATGAAATTGTGTCACCAGCTAAATTTGTAATTGTTACAATTGTGTTATTAAATGTTGATTGGATATGAACAACACCTGTAACTAAATTGTTTTTATCTTTTTTGAAGGTTGTTTTGCGACTTTTCTGTGCCATATTAAGTAAAATTTTTAATTATTATAACTTTCTTAAAAAACGAAATTATTTTTTCTTACCTGTTACTGTTTTTTTCGCGCCTCGACGTGAACGAGCATTTGTTCTCGTCCGTTGGCCACGAACAGGTAAACTATTCCGATGTCTTTTTCCTCTATGGCAATTAATTTCATTTAATCGTTTAATGTTTAATCCATTGAAACGTCTTAAATCACCTTCTAGGTTTAACCCACTTTCTTCTAAAACTTTACGTAATTCTACCGTTTCTTCTGTTGTTAAATCATTTGTTCGAGTTTCTGGACTAATATTTGCTGACACGATAATTTGTTTTGCAGTATTAATGCCAATTCCATGAATATAAGTTAATGCGTATGCAATTCTTTTATTCCTTGGTAAATCCACCCCTATTAATCTTACCACTTTGTTAACTCCTTAAAATTATTAACCTTGACGTTGTTTATGTTTTGGATTTTCACAAATTACCATGATTTTCCCATGTCGTTTAATTACCCGACATTTATCGCACATTTTTTTTACTGAAGGACGAACTTTCATTTTAGTTTTTACAATAATTAATTAATTTTTTACTTTATTTAATCAAACATATCATTATAAATATTTGATAGGATAATACTTCGAATTTCTCTTGATAATTCAAGAATTACCCCTACTAAAATTAGTAATGATGTTGTTCCTAATCCATTAAAACTTGAACCAGGTAATATAGTTTCGATTAAATTTGGTAACGTAGCAAGAATTGATAACATAATTGCGCCCAAATATGTTACTCGTTGCATTACTTTTTTTAAATAAAACGTTGTTTCAATACCTGGTCTTATTCCTGGAATTGAAACAGCCATTTTTTGTAAATCATTCGATATATCTTTTGGATTCAAAACAATTGTTGAATAAAATGAGCTAAATAGTAATATTAAAACAAAATAGCTAATCCAATAAATAATTGGGGATGATTTAAGAAAAGCAGGTAGCGTAAGAAATGGTAATAAGCCCAGATTACTAATATAATTGGGGATAACCAAAACAGCTGTCGTTAAAATAATTGGCATAACGCCGGCTTGATTGAATCGTAATGGAATATAATTATTTTCAAGTAGCGAAGATGTTGAAAATGAATCGGTTGTTTTTGTCAGTTGTTTTGACGATATTAATGGTACGACTCGGGTACCTTCTTGTAATAATACAATCCCATAGATTGCAATAAAAAGTAAGATACTAATAAGTAACCATGAAACAACAGAAATATTCTCACTTGCTTTGAGAAATAAATTTTTACCAAAATTGGGTAAATTTGAAACAATATTTGTATAAATCAATAATGAAGCTCCATTACCAAGTCCATACTCAGTAACAATTTCACTTAACCATAAAACAATCATCGCACCAGTTGTTAACCAAACGATAATTTGACCTGCTAAGTAAATATCCCAGTCAAATAAAGCTCTTTTTAAATAAAAAGCAATACTAAAACTTTGAATCAATGCCCAACCTAAAGTAATTAATCGTGTTAATTTATTTATAGTTCGACGTCCTTCTCCACCACCTTCTTTTTGTAATTTTGAAAGACTGGGGAAAAGACTTAGTAATAATTGCATCAAAATAGATGCATTAATGTAAGGAAATATATTTAGAGTAAATATTCCAATTACAAAAGTATCGTTTCCTGCAAACGTACTTACTAAACTTTTTGTCATTGAATGACGTTCAAGATAAAAAGCTAAATGATTATGATTTATTCCTGGAACTGGTAAAAAAGTTCCAATTCGAATAAAGATTAATATTCCTAAACTTAATAAAAGACGGTTTAAAAGAATATTTTTATCATTAGTTTGTTTAATCATACTTTAATATTTAAGTATTAAGTAGCTAATCTTAAGTTAAATTAAGGTCTCGTTTTTTTGATACTTGTGATTTTGTTGTTAAATTTTCTAACGCACAAATAGAGGCACGAGCATTATTTAATAAATTACCAGATCCTAACTGTTTTGCAATAACATTTTTAATTCCGGCAACTTCTAAAACAGTTCGAACTGCTCCACCTGCAATTACACCAGAACCTTCAATAGATGGACGCATAATAATTAAACATGCACCAAAATGACCAGTAACTCGATGAGGAATACTTAATGATTTTGTGATTGGGATTTTAATTAAATTTTTACGACCATCTGTTTTTGCTTTTTTAAAAGCATTTACAACATCATCAGCTTTGGCTACACCAACACCAACTTGTCCATTCTCATCTCCAATAACTACGATTGCACGGAAACTCATTTTTTTCCCACCTTTCGTTACCTTAGTAACACGGCTTATTTTAATTAAGCGCTCAACAAGTTTTGGCTCTCTATTATCAGGTCGTCGTGAGTTTTTTTTTAACTTATTAACTTGTTTTAAATCGGTACTCATAAAATTTATTAAACTTATATAGTTTTAATTTTCAGATTGGTTATTAAAATTGAAGACCACCTGCTCGGGCACCGTCAGCTAATGCTTTAACTCGTCCGTGGTAAAGATACGGTCCTCGATCAAATACAATTTTCGTAATATTCTTTTTTAAACTAAGTTCAGCTAACTTCTGACCCATTAATCTTGAAGCCTCACATGTTCGTCCATTTTTATTATCAAGTTGAACGTCTCGATCTAAAGTTGAACAAGAAACAAGAGTTTTTGAAGTTGTATCATCGATGATTTGCGCATAGATATTTTCGTTTGATCGAAAAACTGATAAACGTGGACGTTCTTGTGTTCCTTTAACGAAACCTCGTAAATTTTCACGTTTTAAACGCTTAAATTTTTGAGGTTTTAACTTTTTATTTTTATTTTTGAGTTTTAATAAAACTCGTTTTGATAATTTCATAAGTTGCTTTATTGTTAAGGTTAATTGTTTTAAAATATGTTGAAGATAAAAACGTTTATTTTTTACCAGATTTACCGGCTTTACGTTTTACAATTTCTCCTTCATAAATAATACCTTTACCCTTATATGGTTCCGGTACACGCCATGCGCGAATTTTTGACGCAAATAAACCTAACTGTTCTTTATCGCAAGCTTTAAGATTAATATCTGTATTTTTTTTCACTTCAATGGAAATACCTTCAGGAATTTCCATTTCAACAGGATGGCTATATCCTAAATTTAATACAATTGATTTACCTTGAACAGTTGCTCGATACCCAACACCTTTTAAAGTTAAATTTAATTGGAATTGTTCTGATACACCAATAACCATATTGTTAACTAGTGTACGGTATAAACCATGTAATGAACGTCCTTGACGTGTTTGACTTTGTAGACTCACAATTAAAGTACTATCAGTGTTTTCAATTGCTAATGAATCAGGAAGTCGGTTCTGTAATGTTCCAAATTTTCCTTTTACTGTAACGTCTAATCCATTACAAGTAACATCAACACCCGAAGGTAATTTAATTGGTAATTTTCCTATTCGTGACATATTTTTTAATTACTCCGATTACCAAATATAACATAAAACTTCACCACCAATACCAAGGTCTTTTGCTTTTAAATTTGTCATAATACCTTTCGATGTTGACATAATAGCAATGCCTAGATCATCTAAAACTTTTGGTAGTTCTTTTGAATTTGCATAAACTCTTAAACCTGGTTTACTTACACGTTCCAGTTTACAAATAACTGGTTCCCGTAATTTTCCTTTGTATTTTAAAGAAATTAATAAGTATCCATGTGAATTTTCAGTGTAAACTTCAAAATTTTCAATGAAACCTTCTTCTTTTAAAATTATTGCAATTGCGTTTGACATTTTTGTACTTGGAACTTGTACAATTTGATGTTTAACCATATTTGCATTTCTAATACGCGTTAGCATATCCGAAATTGTATCTGTTACCACAGTTCTCTCCTTATTTTTTCACGGTTTATTTTATTCTTGAGACCAGCGTTTACGACGTAAATGTTTCTTTTTATCCCAAGCTTGACTAACTTCAGCTAAAGACTCATATTTTTCATAATAACCAGAATCATTTAATGGGAATCGTAAGAATTTTAAAAGAATCATTCCGTTTAACACTTTGTCAATTGTTCGTGAACGAGTTTTCGGATTTGAAGCTGAAAATACTAAAGTGATACTAAAACCTTGTGCTTGATCAACATCTTCATAATCAATTTCTGGGAAAATTAATTGTTCTTTTAAACCTAATGTATAATTCCCAGCTTTATCAAAACTTCTAACAGATAAACCACGGAAATCACGAATTTGAGCAAAAGTAAAGAAGATAAGTTTTGTTAAAAACGCATACATTTTTTCACCACGTAGAGTTACAGTTAACCCTAACTCTAAATCTTCACGAATTTTAAATCCAGCAATTGCTTTCTTTGATTTTGTAATAAGAGGTTTTTGACCGGTGATTCTCGTAAATTCTTGAATACTTTTTTTTAAAATATTTGTATTTTGAGCAGCCAATCCTAAACCACGGTTGATTTGAATTTTTTCTAATTTTGGAATTGTGTGAACATTTCTAAAAAGATTAGGATCATCTTTTCTTAAGACACCACGGATACCTTCAGTATATTCTTTTTTAATATCTGTAAGTAAACTATGAATTTCAGCGACTTCTTCTAATGAATTTGGATTACGCATATTTTTAAGACTCTGTTACATTTAATTTTACATTTGAATGATGAATAGGAGCTTCAATTTGTTTGATTTCACCTACTTCATTATCTGTATTAGGTTTTATATGTTTAAATTTGTAATTAATTCCTTTAACAAGAATTTTTCCTGTGTTACGGTAGATTTTAGTTACTTCGCCTGTTTTATTTTTATCAAACCCTGAAATTACTGTTACATTATCACCGAGTTTAACATGCATTTTTTGTCGTTTTACCATTTATAAAACCTCCGGTGCTAATGAAACAATTTTAGAGAAATTTTTATCACGAATTTCACGTGCAACAGGTCCAAAAACTCGTGTTCCACGAGGATTGTTATCTAAATTAACAATAACTGCTGCATTATCATCAAAACGAATAAACATACCATCTTGACGACGAATAGCTTTACAAGTTCGTACGACAATAGCTCTCACAATATCCGATCTTTTAACAGGCATATTTGGACTAGCTTCTTTAACTACACCAATAATTGTATCACCAATTTTTGCATATTTTCGATTTCCACCTAAAACTCGAATACACATAATTTTTCGAGCACCGGTATTATCGGCTACTGTTAACATAGTTTGTGGATAGATCATAAAAATTCAATTTTAATTAATTAAAGATGATTTTGAAAGAATTTTGGTTAATGTCCAACGTTTTCTTTTACTTAATGGTCGAGTTTCTTGTACGACAACTTCGTCACCAATATTACATTGCTCCATTTCATCATGAGCTAAATATTTTTTTGTTTTTATAATTGTTTTCGAATAAATCGGATGTGGTAATCGACTTTCCACTTGTACAACAATGGTTTTGTCCATTTTATTACTAACAACAATCCCAACTTTTTCTTTTACTGGCATTAAAATTCCTTATATGTTTGGTTAGCTTTATTTAAAAATTTCCAGTCAAATAGTTTTGTTTTTGGATTAAATTAGCTACAGCATTGTTATTTGATTGTTCTAATGCTTCTAATCTTAACGTTAAGATTGTCTTTAATTGAGCAAGTCGACGTTTAGCAAATTTAATTTCATTTGATTTAAACGGTTGTCGAGTAGCTTTTTTGAATTTTAAATTAAATAATTCTTTTTCCGTTTTAATAATTGAGTCAGAAATTTCAGTATTTGAAAGTCCTTTAACATCATTAAATTGAGGTAAACTCATAAGTTATTCAATATTTGTTCTAATAATAAATTTTGTTTTTATTGGTAGCTTATATGCTGCTAAATTAAATGCGCCTCGAGCAACTTCTTCTGGAACTGATGCAATTTCAAATAAAATTGTACCTGGTTTAACTGTAGCTACCCAATAATCTACAGACCCTTTACCTGAACCCATTCGTGATTCAGCCGCTCTTGCAGTAACAGACTTATCTGGAAAAATACGAATCCATAATGATGCACCACGTTTTGTATAACGTGTAATAGTACGACGAGCTGCTTCAATCTGACGTGAAGTAATCCACGTTGGCTCTAAGGCTTGTAAACCGTATTCGCCGAATGAAACTTCATTACCACGTGTTGCTTTTCCACGCATACGACCACGATGAAATTTTCTATATTTTGTTCTTTTTGGACTTAACATAATAAATTAAATTTATAAAAGATATATTTTGTGTGTTTCTATTTTGCTAAAATTTCATTTTTAAATAACCAAACTTTAACACCTAATACGCCATAAATTGTATTCGCTTCTTTGGCAGAATAATCAATATCAGCTCTTAGAGTTTGTAAAGGTACACGACCTTCTCGAATCCATTCACTTCGCGCCATTTCAGCACCATTTAATCGTCCAGAAACCTGGATTTTAATACCACTTACATTATCTTCGTGTGCTGCTTGAAGAGCTTCACGAATTGCGCGTCTGAAAGCTACACGATCTTCTAATTGTTTAACAACTAAATCAGCAATTAATGAAGCATTTAAATTAACTTTTTCAACTTCAACAATATTGATTGTAATTTGGCGGTTACTTGGTAAAAGTTTTTTGATATTTTTTAATAAGTTTTCAATACCTAATCCATTTTCTCCAACTAATGCTCCTGGACGACCTGTTTCAATATTTAATTGAATCTGATCTCCTAATCCATTACGGTTAATTTTAATATCAGAAATACTAGCCGCTTTTGCTAATTTATTAAGGTATGTTCTGATTTTATCATCTTCCTCTAATAAATTAGGGTATTGATTAAAATTGGTATACCAGGCAGATCTATGTTCTTGTGTAATCCCTAACCGAAATCCTAATGGATGTGTTTTTTGTCCCACCGAAATAATCCTTTTAATTTAAATAGAGTTTATAAAGTCAATTAACTTGCTTCTTTAACAACAATTGTAATGTGACACGTTGGTTTTAAAATTTTAAATGCACGACCTTGTGAGCGTGGTCGGATACGTTTTAATTTCGGCCCTTCGTTAGCATAAACCTCATCAATAATTAATTTTTTTTTGTCTAAATCATAATTATTTTTTGCATTTGCAGCTACTGAATGAACAATTTGCCAAACAGGACCACCAGCATCATATGGTAAGAATTCTAATATCATTAATGCTTCTTGATATGAACGTCCACGAATTTGATCTAAAACTCGTCTTACTTTATGTGGCGACATCCTAATATATTTTGCTACAGCTTTTACTGATTGAACGTTAGACATAAACGATTTTTTTTAATTTTTCTTTTTGCTTATATTTTAACTTTATGAATATTTTCGAAATCTATTTCAATCTAAACTGTAAATAGAATTTAAAAAATTAAATATAAAAACATAAAATTCATGTCAGTTTATGTTTTTCGTTTAATTAATTTAATCGTTTAAATCTTACTACCAAATTGTTTCTAGTTTTTTAGGAACTGGTTTAACTTGATAAGCTAATTTAATAGTTATAGTATTTGAAATTTTAAATGATTCCGATTGTTCATTAACAAATCTATTGAATTTTGATATTTCATTTATGTTAATATCATAGATATAAATATCAAAAAAATTGACGTACAAATTATTTTGAAGAAAAATAACGCTTGAATTTAATATCTGTAAAAGGTAATCACGTTCATCTGGATTTGATTTTAAAAGATATAAGAGATCATCAATTACGTAATAATAAAGCTTAAATTTAAAACTTTGTAAAATTGTTTTTGCAAGCGGCGATAATTTATTATCACATTTCACATTAAAGGTTTTAATGTGAAAATTTGAATCTACAATCTTTTGTACCATAGAAAAGTGTCCTTAGCGTTTTGTTTTTCTATCGGTTTTAATATGTGTTTTAAATGTTCGTGTAGAAACAAATTCGCCTAACTTATGACCAACAAATTGATCTGAAATAAAAATTGGTACATGCTGTTTACCATTGTAAACGGCAATAGTGTGTCCTATCATACTTGGTAGGATTGTTGAACTACGAGACCAAGTAGTAATTGTGTCTTTTTTCCCGGCAGCGTTCATTTTATCAACTTTTTTCAATAAATGATAAGCAATAAAAGGCCCTTTTTTTAATGATCTTGGCATCTTAAGAATATTTTGATTAATTTATATTTTATTAAAATTTCAATTATGCTCTACGACGAAGAATATAAGCGTTACTTGCTTTTTTATTTTTTCGTGTTCTCATTCCTAAAGCTGGCTTACCCCAAGGTGTTACTGGACGACTACGACCAATTGGTGTACGGCCTTCACCACCACCATGTGGATGATCACAAGGGTTCATTACAGAACCACGTACAGTTGGACGTTTACCTAGCCATCGAGTACGGCCAGCTTTACCACTTTGAACTAAAAATGCTTCATTATTACTTACTTCACCAATAGTAGCAAAACATTCTTTACGAATTAATCGAACTTCTTTTGATGGTAATCTTAATGTTACGTAATCACCTTCTTTCGCTAAAATTTTCGCTGATGTTCCTGCTGAACGAACAATTTGACCACCTCTTCTAGGAATTAATTCAATGTTATGAATAGAGGTACCTAATGGAATTTCTTCCAATGGTAAAGTATTACCAATACTTAACGGTGCTCCCGAGCCAGAAATGATTTTATCACCAACACTTACATTATTCGGATGTAAAATATAACGTTTTTCACCATCTTCATAATTAACTAATGCGATAAAAGCGTTACGGTTTGGATCATATTCAATTGATGCTACTGTTGCTTCAATATTATGTTTATTACGATTAAAATCGATTAGACGATATCTTCTTTTATGACCACCACCGCGATGGCGGATTGTGATGACACCTCTATTATTTCGCCCTTTTTTACGATGATTTTTTCGAATTAAACTTTTTTCAGGTTTACTAGTTGTAATCTCTGAAAAAGTTAATAATGCGCGGTTACGTGTACCCGGTGTATATGCTTTATAAAGACGAATGCTCATAAACTTGATTAATTTCGGTTATATAACTGTTAATTTTCTGCAAATAAGTTTATTGTATCGCCTTCTGCTAAAGTCACAATTGCTTTTTTATATTGCGATTTCCAACCAAGATATTTTCCTACACGTTTTTTCTTTCTTGGAAGTTGACAAGTATTAACTTTTGTCACTTTTACATCGAATAAATATTCAATTGCTGCTTTAATTGTAATTTTATCAGATGATGGATTTACAATGAAACTATATTGATTATTTTCTAAAAGTCTTGTTGCTTTATCAGTAATAATGGGATATTTGATAATATCATTACTACTAAGATTAAAATATGAAGAATCAACCACAATAAGTCTCCTTTATCTCATTTACTGCTAGTGGTGTTAATAAAATTTGTTTCGCTTTTAAAATACTAAGGGTATTTAAATTAGAAGCAGAAATTAATTCCACATTTTTCATATTTCGAATTGATAATTTTAATGCTGGTGTTTTTTTAGAAACAACAACTAAAACTTTTTGATCCAAATCAACACCACAATTTTTACATACAGTAAAAAATGTTTTTGTTTTTGCAGAATCAATAGCATTTTCTAAATTTTCAATCACTGAAATATTATTTCGTTTATTATATAATAAAGTTTGTAAAGCTAATTTACGCTCTTTCTTATTTAATTTTAAAATGGTTTTTTTTGGTTTTGGTCCAAAAATAACCCCACCACCTTTCCATAATGGTGAACGGTTTGAACCAGCACGTGCTCGACCAGTACCCTTTTGACGCCAAGGCTTACGACCACCACCACGAACTTCACTTCGAGTTTTAGTTGAAACAGTACCTTGTCTTTGAGAAGTTTGATGTCTTAAAATATCTTTGTGAATTAAATAGTTCCCAGATTTTTCAAGGACATTTAATTCCAATTTATGTTCGTCATTTAAGACTTGTCCATTTATATCTAAAGAATTATATTTAATAAATTTTTGAACAGTCATACGTTATTTTATCTATAATCGTTTCTTTGGTAATAAAAATTAAATTATTCTGATGCAGCAATACTTAGTAAGTTCCCAGGTTTTCCTGGTACAGAACCTTTAACTACTAAAATATTTTCATCACTATTAACTTGAATAATTTTTAATTTTTTAATATGTGTAATTTTATTTCCTAATTGCCCTGCCATTTTTTTACCAGGTAAAACACGACCGGGATCTGTACCCATACCAATAGAACCTGGTGCTCTGTGGTTTTTTGAACCATGTGTCATTGGACCTCGAGCGAAGTTATAACGTTTTTGAAGACCAGAAAATCCTTTACCAGTACTTTTACCTGTAATATTAATAAGCTGACCACTAGAAAACGATTCAACGTTTAAAATTTGTCCAACTGTAAATTCTTCAGGATTCTCAATACGAAATTCTTTTAAATATTTTAAAGGTTGAATATTTGATTTTTGTAAATGACCTAATTCAGGTTGAGTCAAATATTTACTTGGAACTGCTCCATATCCGACTTGAATTGCGTTATAACCATCAGTTAAAACTGTTTTGATTTGTGTAATAACACATGGACCAATTTTTAAAATTGTTACGGGAATAATATTACCCAATTCATCAAAAATTTGAGTCATGCCAATTTTATTACCTAATAAGCCTAAAGCCACAATTTTTCTCCAAAAAATAGATTTTATATATTAACATTTTTATAAAAACAAAAATAATTAATTTGAAATTAATTAAAAAATAAATAAAACAATTGTTATTGTTAAATTACTGTTAACAATTTAAAAAATTTCCAGACATTTGTCTATATAAGGTAAATAAACACTTTTATTAAAAACTTTACGGATCTAAAACTTTCTTTTTTTTGTGAATATTTGCTATAAATAAAACTATAGAAACTTAATATATTTATAAAAATTTTATGGCTAAAGTTGTAGGGATTGATTTAGGTACAACAAATTCAGTAGTAGCTGCAATTGAAGGTGGTCAACCAAGTGTTATTCCAAATGCAGAAGGTTTACGAACAACTCCTTCAATTGTTGCTTATACAAAAAAACAAGAATTATTAGTAGGACAAATTGCAAAGCGACAAGCTGTAATTAATCCAGAAAATACATTTTATTCAGTAAAGCGTTTTATCGGTTCAAAAGAAAATGAAATTTCTGAGGGTGCAAAACAATTACCTTATAAAGTTTCAAAAGATTCAAACGGTAATATTAAAATTAAATGTTCATCTTTAGATAAAGAATTTAGTCCAGAAGAAATTTCGGCTCAAGTATTACGAAAATTAATTAGTGATGCAAGTAGTTACCTTGGACAAGATGTAACCCAAGCCGTTATTACTGTACCTGCATATTTTAATGATTCACAACGTCAAGCAACAATGGACGCGGGAAAAATTGCAGGCATCGAAGTATTAAGAATTATTAACGAACCAACAGCAGCGTCATTAGCTTATGGTTTAGATAAAAAACAAAATGAAACAATTTTAGTTTTTGATTTAGGTGGTGGTACATTTGATGTTTCAATTTTAGAAGTTGGTGACGGGATTTTTGAGGTATTATCTACTGCCGGTGATACTAATTTAGGTGGTGATGATTTTGATAAAGTTTTAGTTGATTGGTTAGTTGCTGATTTTAAAGAAAAAGAAGGTATTAACTTAACAGCTGATATTCAAGCTTTACAACGTTTAACAGAAGCTGCGGAAAAAGCAAAGATGGAATTATCAACTGTTGAAAAAACAACAATTCATTTACCATTTATTACCGCAGATAAAACAGGTCCAAAACATATTGAAACTGATTTAACACGTGAAAAATTCGAAAGTTTATGTCAGAATTTAATTCAACGTTGTCGAATTCCAGTAGAGAAATCGTTAGCAGATGCCCGTCTTGAAAAATCAGAGATTAATGAAGTAGTATTAGTAGGTGGTTCTACACGAATTCCTGCGATTCAAAATTTAGTTGAATCGTTAACTGGTAAAAAGCCAAATCAATCTGTAAACCCAGATGAGGTTGTAGCCATTGGAGCAGCTATTCAAGCTGGTATTCTTGCGGGTGAAATTAAAGATATTTTATTATTAGATGTAACTCCATTATCTTTAGGTGTTGAAACCTTAGGCGGTGTTATGACAAAAATTATTGCGCGAAACACGACTATTCCTGTTAAGAAATCTGAAATGTTTTCAACAGCTGTAGATAACCAAACAAATGTAGAAATTCATATTTTACAAGGTGAACGTGAATTAGTTAGTGGAAATAAAAGTTTAGGTAATTTCCGTTTAGATGGTATTCCAAAAGCAGACCGAGGTGTTCCACAAATTGAAGTTACATTTGATATTGATGTAGATGGTTTACTTTCAGTTAAAGCTAAAGAAGTAGAAACAGGTGTTGAGCAATCTGTAACAATTCAAGGTGCATCAAATTTAGAAGAAAATGAAATTGAGACTATGTTAGCTGATGCACAAAAATATGCAACCGCTGATCAAGAAAAACGAAAAAATATTGAAATTAAAAATCAAGCTGAAACTTTATGTTTCGAAGCTGAAAAAGAATTAGAGTTATTAAAAGATAAAGTTTCTGACGAGCAACAAACTAGTATAAACCAGCTTATTACTAATATTCGTCAGGACATTCAATCAGAAAACTTTGAGTCTTTAAATTCTGTTTTAGAAGAATTAAAACTAGCTATGAAAAACATGGCTGATGTAAATCAATCAGAAGAAGATTCAATGGGTGATTTAAATGATCTATAAATATTAAAAAAAGTTTAAACGAATTAATTATTCGTTTAAACTTTTTTCATCATCAACAATAATACATTCAGTTGTTAGAATCATACTAGCAATTGAAGTTGCATTTTGTAATCCAGATCGTGTCACTTTTGCAGGATCAACAACACCTTCTTCATACATATTCCCAAATCTATTTTCAGCAGCATTGTACCCTACTTCAAACTCTTGTTGTTGTACTTGTTCAATAATAACTGCACCATTTATACCTGCATTTTCAGCAATTCGACGCAATGGAGCAACAATTGCTCGAGCAATAATCATTGCACCAACTAATTCATCTTCTTGAAGATTATTTTTTGCCCATGTTAATAAATTATCTGATAGATGGGCCAAAGTAGCACCACCTCCTGGAACAATTCCTTCTTCAACAGCTGCTCGTGTTGCATTAATCGCATCTTCTAATCTTAATTTTTTATCTTTCATTTCAGTTTCAGTAACCGCACCAACTCTAATTACTGCAATCCCACCAGATAATTTGGCGATTCGATCTTGTAATTTTTCTTTTTCATAAGCGGTTTCCGCAACATTAACTTGTTTACGAAGTTGCTCACAACGGATTTTTATAGCCTCAAGTTCTACACCGTCACCAACAATCGTTGTACTATCTTTTGTTACAATAACTCGACGAGCTTGACCTAATAAACTTACTTGAATATTTTCTAAGCTTAATCCTGCATCTTGAGTAATTACTGTACCACCTGTTAATACTGCAATATCTTGTAACATTAATTTTCGTAATTCACCAAAACCTGGTGCACGTACCGCAACGGCATTTACAATCCCACGTAATTTATTTAAAATTAAAGTTGCTAATGCTTCTTTTTCAACATCTTCAGCAATAATCAATAAAGGACGTTTTGTTTTTGTAATTTGTTCTAGAATTGGTAATAAATCCTGTTGAACTAAGGTAATTTTTTTATCAGTTAATAAAATATATGGGTTGTCATAAGACACTTCCATTTTGTCAGTATTAGTAATGAAATAAGGTGAAATAAAACCTTTTTCAAATTTCATACCTTCAGTAATTTCTAATTCTGTCGTAATTCCTTTACCTTCTTCTAATGAAATTACACCTTCTTTTCCGACTTTTGATAATGCATCAGCAATTAATGCACCAATAACACTATCATTTCCTGCTGAAATTGTAGCAACCTGTTCAATTGATTGAATATCTTCAACAGGTTGTGCGAATTCATTTATTTGAGTAACTAAGTATTGAGTCGCTTTTTCCATCCCCAATTTAATCGAAATTGGATTAGCACCTGCTGCAACATTTTTTAAGCCTTCTTTAACCATAGCATACGCTAAAACTGTTGCAGTTGTTGTACCATCACCAGCTACATCATTTGTTTTCGCTGCTGCTTGTCGTATTAAAGAAACACCTGTGTTTTCAATATGATCTTGTAATTTAATTTCTTTAGCGATTGTTACTCCATCATTTACAATTTGTGGAGAACCATAAGCTTTTTCTAATACTACATTTCGACCTTTAGGACCTAAAGTTACTGAAACAGCCTCAACCATAATTTCCATACCACGTTCTAATGCACGGCGTGCATTGTCTTGATATAATATTTTTTTTGACATAAGTAGAATTTATTTATTTGATTAGTTTTTACAAAAAATCTTCAAAGTTCAACTTTAAAGGAAACTAGAGACTGTTTGCAAGGGAATTCGGTAATTTACTTAAAATCTTTTTTATAAAAGCTTTACTAAAAATAATATTTAATTGTATGATATTATTATGTAACACAGTTTGGGCTTGTAGCTCAGTGGACTAGAGCACGTGGCTACGAACTACGGTGTCAGGGGTTCGAATCCCTTCTTGCCCAAGAAACAAAAGTTAAACTGTGTTATGATTTTGGGGTGTCGCCAAGTGGTAAGGCTGTGGACTTTGACTCCGCCATTCGTAGGTTCGAATCCTGCCACCCCAGATTTACCGATTTTTCAACCATTCCAGAGTAGAGAATTTACATTATACTAAAAATTAGATAAACTAGAATTATTATAGACTTTTGAAAGTAAAATTATGGAAGCTAAAATTCAATTTATAAAAGGATTAAATGAAAAAGTCTTACCAGATGTACGTTTAACACGGTCACGTGATGGAAGTACAGGAACAGCGACTTTTCGATTTAAAAACCCTAATATTTTAGATAAAAGTACTGCAAAAGAAGGTGAAATTACCGGAATGTATTTAATTGATGAAGAAGGTATTTTGGAAACTCGCGATGTTAACGCAAGATTTGTCAATGGAAAACCTGAAGCAATTGAATCAATTTACATAATGAAAAGTCCTGAAGCCTGGGATCGTTTTATGAGATTTATGGAACGATATGGTCAAAGTAATGGACTCGTATTTACTAAAGCAAATTAATTATAAAAATTTTATCCTAACCTAAAAAATGTATACATCATTAGATTGGCTTAATGAACTAGTTAGCGTAAAAACTATTCAATTAGAAGACTTAATAGATAAACTTACTCTTGGTGGATTTGAGGTTGAGGAAACATTAGAAATTGATATTAATAAACAAAAACGAACGGTTTTAGATATTTCTGCGACAGCTAATCGAGCAGATAGTCTCTCAATTAAAGGAATTGCAAAAGAAATTACTGCATTACTAAATAAACCAATTCGTCCCTCAAACTATAATCATCAAAATTCCGAATACCAACAAAAAATTTTAGAGATACTTAACACTGCAGAATCAACTCCAGAATATTCAACATTTGTTGCAGTAACAATTGATAATTTAACAGATTTTACTGTCCCAAAATGGTTAACTGAAAAATTGGTTTGTTCCAAAGTAGAACCTTTAAATAATTTATTAGATTTCCAAAACTATGTTTTATTAGAAACTGGGTATCCGTTTGAATTTTATGATTTGGAAAAAATCCAAACATTTTTACAAACTTCAGAGTTTGATTTGACTTTAAAATCAGTAAAAACACCCACTACATTTGTAGGAAGCAATGATGTAACATATGAATTAACTTCAGATATTTTAATAGTAGAAGCTAATGATTACCCCATAAGTATTGGTGGGATTCTTCCAAACCAACAAGTTGCTTATACTTCAGAAACAAAATCATTATTAATTGAAGGCTCAATTTTTAGTTCTAAAAAAATTCGTCAACAATCACGTGCTTTAGGATTAAGAACAGACCGTTCTGCAAGGTATGAAAAAGGATTAAATAATAGCTATTTTATTGAAGCGTTAATCCGATTAATTACTTTACTAAAAATCACAAATCCTAAATTAATCTGTAAAATTCATACAGCTTCTGAAGTAGAACAAAATAATAACTCTAATTTAATTTTAAACTACGAAAATGTCATTGAAATTTTAGGGCCTGTTCGAAAGAATTTAACAAATGAATCTATAAATATTTCGCCAATTCAAATAACTGAATATCTAAAGCGTTTAGATTTTGAATTTAAATTTGATCAAGAAAAACAAGAATGGTATGTAAAAGTACCAAAAGCTCGAATGGATGATCTTGAACGTGAAATTGATTTAATTGAAGAAATTGGTCGCTTACATGGCTTTAATAATTTTATTACAAATTTACCAAGTGTTTATAACATTGGGAAAGAAGATTTCAGTTATCAAACCCGTAAAAAATTAACAAATTGTTTTATTAATGAAGGATTAAATGAATTAATTCAATATTCCTTAGTAAATGAAAAAACAACAAATACAATTCCATTAATTAATCCATTAATTAATGACTGTTCCACTTTACGAACAAGTTTATTACCAAATTTAATTAAAATTGTAAGCGAGAATTTAAAACAAGGTAATAGTACATTAGAAGGGTTTGAATATGGGCATATTTTTGAAGGGGACTTAAAAACTAACTATAGTGAAGAGGAAGTTGTTGCTGGTATATTTGGAGGAATTAAAACTAAACATCATTGGGATCAACCAGGTGATACCTTATCATGGTTTGAGGGAAAAGGACGGATTGAAGGGTTATTTAACAAACTAAATTTTATAGTTTCTTGGAAGTCTTCGACATTACCAAAATACCAAACATTATTACACCCATATAGAACAGCGGAATTATGGCTATCAAATAATCAATGTTTAGGAGTTTTTGGGCAAATCCATCCGGTTTTAGCAAAAAGATATAGTATTTCTAATGACCTATTTTTATTTGAATTTAATCTTGATATCATCAAAACTGAGTTCCAAAACAGAAAATTATCATTATATCAACCGTATTCAACATATCCAAAAATTACTAAAGATTTATCATTTGTAGTTGATCGAAAAATTTCTTTTAATCAAATTGAGAAAACTCTTTTAACAAATGGAACCGAATATTTAAATAATATTGAGTTATTAGATGAATATCGTGGTGATTCAATTCCTGATAATCAAACTAGTCTATGTATTCAATTAACATTCCAATCTCCTCAAAAAACTTTAGTTACAAAAGAGATTGAAGAAATTGTAAATAACTTACAAATAGTGTTAGAAAAAGAGTATAGTGTGGCTATTCGAATTTAATTAAGATAATTCTATAAAGAATTTATAGAATTATCCACCTCCAACAATTGTAATAATTTCAATGGTATCGTTTTGTTGTATTTTGATTTCTTTCCATTTATTTTTATTACAAATAAAGTGATTATGTTCAATAACGAATATGGAAGAATTATAATCAAAATAATTTAGTAAATCTTCCAAAGTTATTGATCTTTTTGTATAATACTCATTGCCATTAAAAAAAAAAGTAGTTTGATTAGACATAATCATAGTTAAAAAAGTTTTTTTTAAACTCTAGACGAACACTAATATAACCTGATAAAGTATATTTGTAAATGATATGGCGGGTGTGGCCAAGTGGTTAAGGCAGCGGGTTGTGATTCCGCCATTCGCCGGTTCAAGTCCGGTCACTCGCCCAAATCGTCACTAATTACAAGGAACATTAAGAAAACTTAGTTAAACAAAATATTATATTTTATGTCACGATACCGTGGACCTAAATTAAGAATTACAAGACGTTTAGGAACTTTACCTGGGTTAACACAAAAACAATCAAAGAAAAAAGATCGTCCAGGTCAACATGGAAAAGGTTCTGAAGGTAAGAAAAAAACAACTGAATATGGTGTACGATTAGAAGAAAAACAAAAGTTAAAATTTAACTATGGTTTAACTGAAAGTCAATTATATCGCTATATTAAAGAAGCTCGTCGACGTAATGGTGTAACAGGTTTAATTCTATTACAACTATTAGAAATGCGTTTAGACAGTCTTTGTTTCAGTCTTGGTTTTGCTTCAACTATGGCGGGAGCGCGTCAATTAGTGAATCATTGTCATATTACGGTAAATGGAAAGACTGTAAGTATTGCCAGTTTCCAATGTCGGATTAATGATGTAATTGGTGTTAAAGCAAAACAATCATCAAAAACCTTAATTGAAACTAACCTTAAAACTATTCGGTTTGCTGAACGACCAAATCACTTAAAATTTGATAGTACAAAGTTAGAAGGTACTGTTACAAATTACTGTGATCGAAATGACTTATTATTAGAACTTGATGAATTACTAGTTATTGAGTACTACTCAAGACGTTAATTAAGATCTATTTTGATTTCTTATTATCTGAATTTTATTCAGATATAAAATTAATAACTTAAATTTACAAATATATCTATAATTTCTATGTTAAAATTACGATTAACACGAATTGGTCGAAAAAAACAACCTGCATACCGACTAGTTGTTATGGAACATACAACTCGTCGCGACGGTCGACCTGTTGATTTAGTAGGCTATTACAATCCATTAACTAAAGAATCTAACTTTAAAGTTGATAAGATTCAAAAATGGTTAAAAAATGGTGCAAAACCTAGTCAAACTGTAGCTGATTTATTACGCAAAGCACAAATCATTGAAAAATAATTAACCCATATTTTAAAGCTCCTAATATCGAATACTAGGAGCTTTAAAATATAGGTTAATTATTTTTCTAATAAAACAAGAAATAGACGTTTAAAAAGTGTCGTTGTTATTATAATAAATATTAGAAAAACTATTAACTTTGATTATCTTGTAACAAATATGTCTCATTTTACAACAATGAAAACGAGTTTCCAAAATCTTGCATATTTGGAAAAAGCTTTAAACAAATTAGAAATTATCCACCAAAAACAAAACTCGATAGACAAGTCAGCAATATCCAATTTAATTATTAATCAATCTAATGGTTATGATATTGAATTTGCTTGGAATGGGCAAGAGTATGAATTAATCGTTGATATGAGTTTCTGGGAACAATCATGCCCTGTAGAAAGCTTTATTGATAAAGTTGCTCAACAATATGCGGGTGAAGTAATTGTTGGTGAAAGTCAAAAATTAGGTTTCCAACCGATTAAATATCAACAAAATAAAGATGGTTCAAATACTGTTGTATTAGAACGTTGGAATGAGAAAGTATAATAATATACACTGCTTATTAAATTTAAAATAAAAAATTATTTACCTAATGGTAACCCAAAAACTATTGTTAGGTGAATATTTTTGTACCAATATACATAACTTAAAATTTATTTTTTAACTTGAACAACAAAATATAACAAGGAAAAATCAAATATTTTTCAATTTTTCCCTGTAATCTATTAAGAACGTTGTAAACGTTGAATTTGTTGAATAGCTAAAGTGCCGATGTTTATTAAAGCCCAAGTTGCTGCTGTCAATAAAGGAAGAGCAATTACAAGTAAACGAGTATCCATAGCTGAAAATCCTCTATAAAGATTAAAAATTTAAATACAGAAAATGATATTAATGAATAATATTGTAATCCACATTATAGTTCATATTATATAATAATATTGGAAATATTTGTTATCTATCTCTTCCTATCTTATTGATTTTCTGACTAAATTTTGTTAGAAATTGATCCTAATAAAAAGTCCTTGATCCTAAAAAAGGTAGTTAGATTCTTAATTTAATTAAAACTTTGGCATTGAGCTATTTTCCCAGGAGGTCCCCCACCAAGTATTTTCGCCGATTTATAACGTTTCACAGCTGAGTTCGAGATGGATCAGCGTGGTTCCGTTCAGTACACTAGAAACACCAAAGCAAAAATCTTTAAAGCAATTGCAATTTAAAGATATAAGATATTTTTAAGAAATAATTTCTTAAAGATATCTTTTAAAAATTCAAGTCCTCGGTCTGTTAGGACATCTCAGCACATACATTACTGTACTTACACTTGATGCCTATTAAACGGTTAGTCTTACCGTGACCTTACTCACTTTCGTGATGAGAATACTCATCTCGAGGTGGGCTTCCCACTTAGATGCTTTCAGCGGTTATCCACTCCATACTTAGCTACCCAGCGTTTACCGTTGGCACGATAACTGGTACACCATAGGTATGTCCTTCTCGGTCCTCTCGTACTAAAGAAGGCTCCTCTCAATATTCTAACGCCTACACCGGATATGGACCGAACTGTCTCACGACGTTCTGAACCCAGCTCGCGTACCGCTTTCATGGGCGAACAGCCCAACCCTTGGGACGTACTACCGCCCCAGGATGCGATGAGCCGACATCGAGGTGCCAAACCTCCCCGTCGATGTGAACTCTTGGGGGAGATCAGCCTGTTATCCCTAGAGTAACTTTTATCCGTTGAGTGACGGCCTTTCCACTCAGTACCGTCAGATCACTAAGACCGACTTTCGTCCCTGTTCGACTTGTAGGTCTCACAGTCAAGCTTCCTTATGCCTTTACACTCTAGATACGATTTCTACCCGTTCAGAGGAAACCTTTGTACGCCTCCGTTACCATTTAGGAGGCGACCGCCCCAGTCAAACTGCCCGCCTGAAACTGTCCTTTGACCAGATAATGATTCAAAGTTAGAAATCTAACATTAGAAGAGTGGTATCTCACTGATAGCTCCGATATTCCCGCAAGAATACCATCAAAGCCTCCCACCTATACTGCGCGACTAAAGTCCAATTTCAATTTCAAGTTACAGTAAAGCTTCATAGGGTCTTTCTGTCCTGGTGCAGGTAGTCCGCATCTTCACAGACAAGTCTATTTCACCGAGCCCCTCTCCGAGACAGTATCCAAATCATTACGCCTTTCGTGCGGGTCGGAACTTACCCGACAAGGAATTTCGCTACCTTAGGACCGTTATAGTTACGGCCGCCGTTCACCAGGGCTTCAGTTACCAGCTTCGCTAATGCTAACCAACTTCTTTAACCTTCTGGCACTGGGCAGGCGTCAGCCCCCATACATCGTCTTGCGACTTAGCGGAGACCTGTGTTTTTGATAAACAGTTGCTTGGATCTTGTTATTGCAGCCTTACGAATAAGGCACTCCTTCTCCCGAAGTTACGGAGTTATTTTGCCGAGTTCCTTAGAGAGAGTTATCTCGCGCCCCTTAGTATACTCTACCTACCCACCTGTGTCGGTTATGGTACAGGCATTCTTTATTTATGACAGTGCAAGCTTTTCTTGGAAGTATGATATCCACCACTTCAACGCCTTAGCGTCTCGTACTCACGTCTCAACTCAAAGCGTTTTCTCCGCTTCTCAACATCTCGAACGCTTAAACCGGTAACCAATATCCGGCTGGCATAACCTTCTCCGTCCCTCGTTGTCAATAAAGAATGGTACGGGAATATTAACCCGTTGTCCATCGACTACGCTTTTCAGCCTCGCCTTAGGTCCTGACTTACCCTCCGCGGACGAGCCTTCCGGAGGAAACCTTGGGTTTTCGGGGTATAGGATTCTCACCTATATTTTCGTTACTCAAGCCGACATTCTCACTTCTGCTTCGTCCATATCCGCTTACGCTAATACTTCGACCTACAACAGAACGCTCCCCTACCGATATATTTCTATATATCGCACAGCTTCGGCAAATTACTTAGTCCCGTTCATTTTCGGCGCAGGTTTACTCGATCAGTGAGCTATTACGCACTCTTTAAAGGATTGCTGCTTCTAAGCAAACCTCCTGATTGTTTATGCACTCCCACCTCCTTTATCACTTAGTAATTATTTAAGGGCCTTAACTGGTGCTCTGGGCTGTTTCCCTCTTGACAATGGAGCTTATCCCCCACAGTCTTACTGGTAGACTGTACACTTGGTATTCTTAGTTTGCAACGATTTGGTACCGAATTACCAGCCCGCATACGTAACAGTGCTTTACCCCCAAGTTTAAACATCTACCGCTGCGCCTAAACGCATTTCGGGGAGAACCAGCTAGCTCCGAGTTCGATTGGCATTTCACCCCTAACCACAATTCATCCGCTGATTTTTCAACATCAGTCGGTTCGGTCCTCCACTTAGTATTACCTAAGCTTCAACCTGACCATGGTTAGATCACCCGGGTTCGGGTCCATAACTAGTGACAAACGCCCTATTCAGGCTCGCTTTCACTGTGGCTCCAGCATTCACTGCCTTAACCTGCCACTACCTATGAGTCGCCGGCTCATTCTTCAACAGGCACGCAGGCAGACGTTTTAGTCGTCCTTCTACTGCTTGTAAGTTTACGGTTTCATGTTCTTTTCACTCCCCTCCCGGGGTTCTTTTCACCTTTCCCTCACGGTACTGTTTCACTATCGGTCATTCAGTAATATTTAGCCTTACGAGGTGGTCCTCGCAGATTCACACGGAATTTCACGTGCTCCATGCTACTTGGGATACAATTTGATTGTTTCAATTTTCGAATACGAGACTATCACTCTCTATGGCCAAGTATTCCAAACTTGTTCTTCTAATTGTTACAGTATCATTTATAATTGTCCCACTACCCTCAATTATAAATTGAGTTTAGGCTGTTCCCGTTTCGCTCGCCGCTACTAAGGGAATCGTTTTTACTTTCTCTTCCTCCAGGTACTAAGATGTTTCAATTCCCTAGGTTTGCTCTTACTTATCTATGAATTCAATAAGCAGTTATTATTAAAGTTTCCTCATTCGGAGACCTCCGGATCGTAGCTTGTTTCCAGCTCCCCGAAGCATATCGTTGGTAACCACGTCCTTCATCGCTTCTGAATGCCAAGGTATCCCCCATAAACTCTTAGTTCCTTGAATTTAACACAGGAAACTCTTTTAGAGTTAAAATACATTTACATACCTTTAAACTAGTTAGTCTAAAGTAATTTTTAAATTATTGTGGAGGTAAGCGGAGTCGAACCGCTGACAACCGCCGTGCAAAGGCGGCGCTCTACCAACTGAGCTATACCCCCGCTGGGCCATTCTGGATTTGAACCAGAGACCTCACCCTTATCAGGGGTGCGCTCTAACCAACTGAGCTAATAGCCCTTTGAATTTTTAGATTCAAAGATTTTTGATTTTAATCGACCAAAACTTTAAAATTTATAATTTTAAAAGGAGGTGATCCAACCGCACCTTCCAGTACGGTTACCTTGTTACGACTTCACCCCAGTCACTAATTCTACCTTAGGCATCCTCCTCCAAACGGTTAGAGTAACGACTTCGGGTATAACCAGCTTCCATGGTGTGACGGGCGGTGTGTACAAGGCCCGGGAACGGATTCACCGCTGTATAGCTGACCAGCGATTACTAGCGATTCCAACTTCATGTAGGCGAGTTGCAGCCTACAATCCGAACTTAGAACGAGTTTATAGATTAGCTTGCCCTCGCAGGTTTGCATCTCATTGTCTCGTCCAATGTAGCACGTGTGTAGCCCAGGGTGTAAGGGGCATGCTGACTTGACGTCATCCCCGCCTTCCTCCGGTTTATAACCGGCAGTCTTTTTAGAGTTCCATTAAGGCAACTAAAAACAAGGGTTGCGCTCGTTGCGGGACTTAACCCAACATCTCACGACACGAGCTGACGACAGCCATGCACCACCTGTGTATACGTTCCAAACGGCACTTTCTGCTTTCACAAAAATTCGTATCATGTCAAACCCTGGTAAGGTTCTTCGCGTTGCATCGAATTAAACCACATGCTCCACCGCTTGTGCGGGCCCCCGTCAATTCCTTTGAGTTTCACCCTTGCGAGCATACTTCCCAGGCGGGATACTTAACGCGTTAGCTTTGATACTGCACAGGTCGATCTGTTCAACATCTAGTATCCATTGTTTACGGCTAGGACTACTGGGGTATCTAATCCCATTTGCTACCCTAGCTTTCGTCTCTGAGTGTCAGTAATAGCCCAGTAAAGTGCCTTCGCCATCGGTGTTCTTTCCAATATCTACGCATTTCACCGCTCCACTGGAAATTCCCTTTACCCCTACTATACTCTAGTCAAACAGTTTCGACTGCGATTTTGAAGTTGAGCCTCAAGATTTAACAGTTGACTTGTTTAACAACCTACAGACGCTTTACGCCCAGTGATTCCGGATAACACTTGCATCCTCCGTCTTACCGCGGCTGCTGGCACGGAGTTAGCCGATGCTTATTCTTCAGGTACACGTCATTGAATTCCTCCCTGAAAAAAGAAGTTTACAACCCATAGGCCGTCTTCCTTCACGCGGTATTGCTCCGTCAGGCTTTCGCCCATTGCGGAAAATTCCCCACTGCTGCCTCCCGTAGGAGTCTGGACCGTGTCTCAGTTCCAGTGTGTCTGATCGTCCTCTCAAACCAGATACTGATCGTCGCCTTGGTAGGCTCTTACCCCACCAACAAGCTAATCAGCCGCGAGCTTCTCTTTAGGCGAATAAATTCATTTCACTCGAAAGCATATGGGGTATTAGCAACCGTTTCCAGTTGTTGTCCCCCTCCTAAAGGCAAATTCTCACGTGTTACTCACCCGTCCGCCACTTGAGTTAAAAACTCTCGTACGACTTGCATGTGTTAGGCATACCGCCAGCGTTCATCCTGAGCCAGGATCAAACTCTCTTTAAATTTCCTTAAGTTTTTTTTGTAGATTTGTATTAGAAATCTATACATTGTTCTGCTTTCAATTGTATTCAATTACCAAATAGAAACATATTTAGAGCAAACAATTATAATACTAATTTAGTAAAATTTAGTATTTGTTTAATACGATTCGATATTCTAACCCACTACTTAATTTAAAAAATTTAATTAATTAAGTAGTAAATTTATCCATAAAAATATTAAACATATAATCAGAATCTGTAGAAAGTTTACAAATTAGATTTGATGATAAATCAGGTAAATGATTCAAATTATCTGCTAATGGCTTTGTTATTTGTTGATGTTGAGAGAGATCTTTTAAGATTCGATCAGGTAAGAATTCAATCTCAAGATGAGCGTAGTTCTTTTTCATAAAGTTAAGAATATCAATTCGTTCTGTATACCAAAACTCTCTTAATGAATTTGGAATCGAATTTGTATACCATAATGAGGGTAGATATCTAAATAAAATAACATCTTGAACTTCATTATCAATCATCATTTTACCAGGTTGCCCTTCACTAGGTAAAAATGGCATAGTAAATACTAAATGATTTAAAGAATCTGCAAGTTTACCAGTTAAACCTAAAATTATTGGTGCTGTTAAATCGACACCTAACATTACAGGTGAAAGACCAGTCATAAAATCTTGAATCCAATCAGTAAGCGAAATAAGATATATCCAAGGTCTTGTATATGGGTTAATTGTTAAAAACCAATATAATTTCATACGAAATTCTACCAAAAAGAAAAAACCAATTAAACCTAAAAAAACAGATTGCTGAATAATCTCTAATGGCAGAGTGTCAACTGAAATATTGAAATTAATTTGAAGCCATTGAGATAACCAATCTGGTAAAAAGAAAATATTTTTATAATTAGGAACATAGAAATTATAAAATCCATCGGATTTATGTTCATAAAATGTTCTGTCAATTCTAGACATGTCTGGAAAATTACCAAAAAAAACTTGGCTTAATGTTGCAGGAGCTGCGGGAGGTGGGAAATTTGTTTGATGAACAGGTAACTGTGATAAATAGTCTACCATTGACTGCTGTTTAGCATCGTACTCAGGAGTAAGAGGCATACCTAGATTTTGTGGATACTGAAAAATCTTAGTTGCAATTTGCTCTGTTAAGGATTCTAGTCCACTAACGAAAACTACTTTGAAGTCTAATATTTTATTTGCTAAAGTCATATGCGAGTTAAATTAATTATATTTTTAAACATATTCTCATCAATGAAAATTATACGAGAAACTTTTGAAACTAATAATTTAATCATTCAGTTAAAAACGTTTATATTTTTCGTCAGTCGTTTAACTTAAATTTTTATTTTGTCATAATTCTATATGGTTATTCGACTTTTATAAAAATAAAATTTCTTAAATAAAGAATTTTTTTAAGGATAATAAAATCAGTATCAGTAATATAAGTAAAAAAAAATAAAAAATAAAGGCTTATCCGAATCAATCAAATTTAAGTTTTAATAATAACATCGGGATAGTAGGATTTGAACCTACGGCACCCTGGTCCCAAACCAGGTACTCTACCAAGCTGAGCTATATCCCGTTCTTAATATTATTTAATTATAGATAATAAATTCAGGATCTGCAAACTCTAGAAAAACAAAAAATAAATATTTTGATTAAACCATACTACAAAGCACCTGATTTTAATTCAGTTTGAGGTTTTAGTTTATTTTCAATATAATTGACAGCATCTTGAATTGTTATAATTTCAAATGATTCTTCAAAATTGATTTCAATTTTAAATACTTTTTCAAAATCGATTAGTAATTCCAAAAATTCTCTCGAATCAGTTCCTAACTCTAGTTCAAACTTTGTTTCTAATTGAATTTGGTCTAATTGAATACTATAAGACTCATGTAAAATCTGTTTGATTTGAGAAAAAACTTTACTCATCTTTTAAAAATTTTAAAATATAAAGAAATATTATATGATATTAAATTTTTAAGGTTTAATAATCTATAATATTTCAAACTAATTTATTGATTTTTTATGATGTAATCTAAAGCATCTTGTACAGTTGCCATTTCACCAGCAACTTCATCATCAATTTCAATTTCAAATTCTTCTTCAAAAGCCATTACTAATTCAACTACATCTAAAGAATCAGCACCTAATTCTTTTGTGAAATCAGCTGATGCTATAACTTGGGCTTTGTCGATTCCTAATTGATTACTAACAATTGTTTGTAATTTTTCAAATGTTTCTGACATAAGAATGCTCCTTAATTTTTAGATATAAACAAATCACACATCTAATTATACCTAAAAAAAAAATTATAACATAATAAATTGGATTAACTTAGTAATTTGATATATACTGCTCCGGTTTACTCCATAAACCGGAATATTTTTTTGTTAAAATATAAATAAAAAAATTTTGATTAAGTTATGTAACCTAATCAAAAGATTGTTAATTGAATAAACATTAAATTCAATTGTATCTAAAAAATAACAACAAATTATTTATAAAAATTTTGTTATTATTTTGAACTATTAATAAGTTCATTAAAAGTTGGGGTATCTAATATAGCAAGTTGTGCTAACATTTTTCTGTTTAGCTCAATATTAGACTTTTTAAAGTTATGGATTACACGACTATAAGTTAATCCATTAACACGTGAAGCAGCATTAATACGACTAATCCAAAGTCTACGGAATACACGTTTTTTTTGTTTACGACCAACATATGAGTAACGTAAAGCTTTCATCACCTGTTGATTTGCCACTCTGAAAAGACGTGAGTGTGCACCACGATATCCTTTAGCTAGTTGTAATATCTTCTTGCGACGTTTTCGAGCGACATTTCCTCGTTTTACTCTAACCATTGTTGATTTTAATAAGGTAACATTAATTTAATCTGTTTACTATCACGAGTAGTAACACAAATAGTTTGTGATAATCTTCTTTTTTGAGTATTTGATTTTTTTCGTAAAAGATGACCTTTATAAGCATGACGACGTAAAAAATTACCAGCGCCTGTCTTTTTATAACGTTTTGCTGCAGCTTTTCGAGTTTTTAATTTAGGCATAAAATTTTAAATTTTTTAAGAAAAGCATAATTGTTTTCACTGGATTAAATATACCTAACTAAATTTATATCTATATATTAAAACGATCGAGTGATTAATTATACTTCTAGAATATAGTAAATGATTAAAAATATATTATGGAATTATATTTTTTTTGTCAATAAAGAATAATGATTAACTCTGTAAGTTTTAAATCTTATTTTCTTTTAATTTTTATTGAATATTCTAGAAATAAATTAAAGTATATTTTAATTACAAGTTATTTAAAAATGATAAATAAAAAATAATAAATAACCTGTTTAATTTAAATCAAAACAAGTTATTTTTATAAGAGTATTAACTTTCACTTTTTTCAACAACTTCTTTTAATTCGTTTAAAGCAAAATTATTTGAATTTGTTCCAGCATAATTAACGTTTTCAAAACGTACTAAAGCAGGATAACGGATTCCACTTTGATCTACTGTTGCAACTGTTCCAATTTGATTAAACCAGTAAGATTCTTTTCGTAAAATTCGAACTTTTGAACCACGACTAACCATAAGACATCTCTATTTAAATTTTATTATAATTATATACTTTTTTAAATAGTTTTAACAATAAAAATTTTAAAAATTCATATAGCTCAATAGAATTTCAGTTGTTTTCAGGATTTTAACTATGTTATACTTATTATTAATAAAAAATTACCACAATAAAAATGAATCGAAATACATTAAGAAATATACTTATCGCTATTATTTTATTTAGCGGTATTAGTGTAGGTATTAAGAAATTTAATTTAATGGGCTTTGAAAGTCCTGAGAATATCCGAAATACAGCGCAATTAAATCAAAACGTTGTTAGTTCAAGAATGACATATGGTCGTTTCTTAGAATATTTAGAAATGGGTTGGGTTAAACAAGTTGATTTATATGATAATAGTCGTAATGCGATCATTCAAGCATCTAGTCCTGAATTAGGCAACCGCCCACAGACTATTCGAGTAGAAATTCCAGTAGGTGCATCACAATTAATTCAAAAACTAAAAGAATATAATATTGACTTTGATGCACATCCTGCAGAACGAAAAAATCTTTTTGTAAGTGTTGCAAGTAATATATTATTACCAATTGTTTTCATTACAGGTTTAGTTTATTTCTTCCAAAATTCTGAAAACTTTGGTGGAAACAATGGACAATCACCAATGAGTTTAGGTAAATCAACAGCTCGATTTGAACGACGTCCAGATACAGGTGTTGGGTTTAATGATATTGCAGGGATTGATGAAGCAAAAGCAGAATTTGAAGAAATTGTTTCATTTTTAAAAGAACCTGAAAAATACACAATTGTAGGAGCAAAAATTCCAAAAGGTATTTTATTAGTTGGGCCACCAGGGACAGGTAAAACATTATTAGCTAAAGCTATTGCAAATGAAGCTGATGTACCATTCTTCAGTGTTGCAGGTTCAGAATTCGTGGAAATGTTTATTGGTATCGGTGCGGCTCGAGTTCGTGATTTATTTAAAAAAGCATCTGAAAATGCTCCATGTATTGTGTTTATTGATGAAATTGATGCTGTTGGTCGTGAAAGAGGAGCTGGTGTTGGTGGTGGTAATGATGAACGGGAACAAACATTAAACCAACTATTAACAGAAATGGATGGTTTCAAAGAAAATAAAGGTGTAATTGTTGTTGGTGCTACTAACCGTGTTGATATTTTAGATGCAGCATTACTACGCCCAGGTCGATTTGACCGTCAAGTAACTGTTAATTTACCAGATCGTTTAGGTCGAGTTGGGATTTTAAAAGTTCATGCACGTAACAAACCATTAAGTGACGATGTTTCATTAGTTCAATTAGCAAATCGAACACCGGGATTCTCTGGTGCAGATTTAGCCAATTTATTAAATGAAGCTGCAATTTTAGCTACACGTTATAAAAAATCAAGTATTAGTAAAAAAGAAGTAAATGAAGCTGCGGATCGGATTATTGGTGGTATTGCAGGTACACCACTTGAAGATACAAAAAATAAACGCTTAATTGCATACCATGAAGTTGGTCATGCAATTACTGGTTCAGTTTTAAAATCACATGATGAAGTAGAAAAAATTACATTAGTTCCACGTGGTGCTGCAAAAGGTTTAACATGGTTTACACCAAACGAAGAGCAAAGTTTATTATCACGATCAGCTTTATTAGCTAGAATTATTGGTACATTAGGTGGTCGAGCTGCTGAACAAGTTGTTTTTGGAGATCCAGAAGTAACAACTGGAGCTAGTAGTGATTTACAACAAGTAACGAATTTAGCTCGTCAAATGGTTACAAGATTCGGTATGTCAAACATTGGCCCAATGGCCTTAGAAGATGAAAATACGGGGCAAGTATTCCTTGGTGGTAATATGAGTCAAGGTTCAGAATATGCAGAAAATATTGCGGATCGAATTGATGATGAAGTTTGTAAGATTATTAATTATTGTGAACAAAAAGCAATTGAAATTATTTCAGATAATCGAGTAATTATTGATTTAATTGTTGAACGTTTACTTGATGTTGAAACAATGGATGGCGAAGAATTCCGTGAATTATTAAGTACTTACACTGTGTTACCACAAAAAAATGCACCATACATTTCTAAATTTAATTAAATAATTATAATTATTTTAAAAATTTAAATGTAAATATATTGCTATATACATCATCTAAATATAGAATATACTTAGAATATATATATAATAAGATTGAAAAGTTGTTTTCAATCTTATAAGTCAAATTTACTTTAAGTATTTCAAAACTAGGGAAACACTATGGCAAAAAAAAGTATGATTGAACGCGAAAAAAAGCGTATCAAATTAAATAATAAATATGAAATTAAACGTCAAAATTTATTAAAACAATACCAAACAACAGAAGATTTTAATTTAAAATTAGAAATCCATTCGAAAATTCAAAAATTACCACGTAATAGTGCAAAAATTCGAATTCGTAATAGATGTTGGAAAACTGGTAGACCTCGTGGATATTACCGTGATTTTGGTGTTTCACGCCATGTGTTACGAGAAATGGCACACCAATGTTTATTACCAGGTGTTACAAAATCAAGCTGGTAATAAAATTAAACTTAAATTAAATTGAAATGATTTCTCTTTCAATTTAATTTTAATAATAACTCAGACTCACCTATTTATCACGTATTTCTATTCCTTAGAATCAAAAAAGTTTATAAATTTAGATAAAAATAAATTAAGGGAGTATCACATGATCTATGATTCTCAAGTTTACACCGCATTAGTAATTGCTGTTGTTGCAGGTGTTTTAGCAATTCGTTTAGGGGCAACACTTTATAGTTAAAAGTTAGAATTTTTTAATAGTAAATTTGAATATAAAATTAAACTATTAATCTAAATAATAGTTAAATTAATAATTTAATTTTATATACAAATTTCTTTTAATAAAAAACTTATACAAAAATTTAACTAATTACTGTTTAAATTCGTCATACTAATTAAAAATTGGTATGACGCAATTAAACTTTAATTATACATCTTGAACAATCAATAACGAAATAAATACTCAGGAAGAAATTCTAAAATGATTAGTTTTTCGTTATTTACTATTTATAAACTTTATATATTTAATTCCAAATTATGGTAGCAGAAGATTTAAAAAAATTTAATAGCCCAGTATTTCCTTTTACAGCAATTGTAGGCCAAGAAGAAATGAAATTAGCTTTACAATTAAATGTAATCGATCCGAAAATTGGTGGGGTTATGATTATGGGTGATCGTGGTACAGGTAAATCTACAACAATTCGAGCAATTGCTGATTTATTACCAGAAATTGAAGTGGTAAAAGATGATCCATTTAATTCACACAAATCTGACTTAGATTTAATGGGTAATGAAGTAAAACGAGCTATCCAAAATGGTGTCAGTTTAGAAACTGAATTGATTAAAATCCCAATGGTAGATCTTCCTTTAGGTGCAACAGAAGATCGTGTTTGTGGAACAATTGATATTGAAAAAGCATTAACAGATGGTATAAAAGCATTTGAACCGGGTTTATTAGCCAAAGCTAATCGTGGATTACTTTATGTAGATGAAGTTAATTTATTAGATGATCATTTAGTTGATATCTTACTTGATTCAGCAGCTTCTGGTTGGAATACTGTTGAACGAGAAGGTATCTCAATTCGTCACCCAGCACGTTTTGTTTTAGTAGGATCAGGAAACCCTGAAGAAGGTGAATTAAGACCACAATTACTAGATCGTTTCGGAATGCACGCAGAAATCCGAACTGTAAAAGATCCTCTTTTACGTGTAAAAGTCGTAGAAGAACGTACATCATTTGACCAAACTCCTCAACTTTGGCTTGATAATTACGCAGAACAACAACAAGAATTACGTGACCGAATCGTTGCAGCACAAATTCTATTACCAACAGTTGAATTAGATTACGGTTTACGAGTTAAAATTTCTGAAGTATGTAGTAAATTAGATGTTGATGGATTACGTGGTGATATTGTAACAAACCGAGCAGCAAAAGCTCATGCAGCATATCATAATCGTACAAAAGTAACATTAGATGATATTGCAACAATTATTACTTTATGTTTACGTCATCGTTTAAGAAAAGATCCTTTAGAATCTATTGATTCAGGTGACAAAGTATCAAAAGTCTTTAAAGAAATTTTTGAAATTGAAGAATAAATTTTGTTATCATTATGTTAAATTTACTTTGGATAATATTAAGTATATTCTTAATTGTAATAATATTTCTTCGCGCCCCACAAAATAGTGGGCTAGCAAGTTTTGCAACAAAAAGTAACTTATTAGGATCACCAAGTTCAGCAGAGCGAACTTTAAATAATTTAACCTTAGTTGCAATTGCTGCATATTTATTCATTGCAATAGAATTAAATTTTAATAATCTTTAAGAAATTAAAGATTATTTAAAAAAAAATTAAATACATGTAGATTAAAATTTTATAGTTATTTTGAAACTTTTAAACGGGACTGACGAGACTCGAACTCGCAACGTCCGCCGTGACAGGGCGGTGCTCTAACCAATTGAACTACAATCCCATAATGTTATATTATTTTAAAGAAAACTTTAAAATGTGTCAAACTATTCTTTTATTAATAAAGGAGAAACAGGGATTCGAACCCTGGGTACAAATAATTGTACGATAGATTAGCAATCTATTGCTTTCGACCACTCAGCCATTTCTCCTAGATTAACTTTTACCTGGAAGTAGATGGCTCTGGTGGGATTTGAACCTACGACCTTGGGCTTATGAGTCCCCTGCTCTAACCACTGAGCTACAGAGCCTTTTACTACTTTTTGCTTAATTTTATTGTAACATGAAATTAACGATTCTGGAAAATTTTTTCTGGTTTTTATTGAAAAAATTTAATGAATCAGCAAAGTAAAATAGAGAAGCTTTTTTAAAGTACTAAATCTATTATATAATATTTAAAATATAAACTTTATAAAAACTATACTTTATTATGAATGATTTTTGGACAAATATTCTTCGCTATCCTCGATTCTTTATCAGTAGTTTAATAGGTTTAATTTTAGTTATTTTAACTCCTTTCCGGAACTTATTCAAAAACCCGAAATCTCGTATTATATTAATTTTTTTTAGTATTTTATTTTTTGTAGGTTTATATTTGATTTTAATTAATATGTTTGGACTATAACCTTAATTTAAATAGAATTTATTAAAATGAATCGAACTAATAAACTTGTTTTAATTAATACTTAAATAAATTAGAATTTTGTAAAAATAAATGGGCCGAGTTGGATTTGAACCAACGTAGCGAAACGCAGCGGATTTACAATCCGCCCCCTTTAACCACTCGGGCACCGACCCTTTGTTGTATACTTATAAATAATATAACAAACTATTAGAAATAAAACAATATTAAAAATAGTTTATTATACATATTGACTTAAGCTCTAGTTAATATGTATAATAGCTTTATACAGTAGCATAAATAGTTATTGGGTAATTAACTCAGCGGTAGAGTGTCTGCCTTACAAGCAGAAGGTCACAGGTTCAAATCCTGTATTACCCAAATTTCTGACAAGGGCCTATCGTCTAACGGATTAGGACAGAAACCTTCTAAGTTTCCGATGTAGGTTCGATTCCTACTGGGCCTATAATTTACATTTTTTTATAATTTAATTAATTTCTTACTACTAGGTTGTTATTCATCACTTATTTATTATAAATATTTTAAAAGCTTTAAATTAGGTTTTTTGGAGTTTTTATAGAATTATCATTTGATAAATTATTTTGTAAGCTTTAAATAAAAAATAGTTTTGTTGTTCAATAAAAAGAATAACTCCGATTTAAAATCGGAGTTATTCTAAGTGATTGAATTACTAATTAAAATTAATTAGTAACGGCCACCTTCTGCGTTACGTAAAACACTATAGCTTTTAATGCTGTAAGTGATGAAACGACCAGCACCGTCAGTACGGTCTAAGTAGAAACCTGGTTCGTTAGAAGGACGGTTTACGATGAAAGACATCGCACAACTTTCAGTACCATAGCTAGCATCGAATGCGTTAACACGGATGTAACCTGGTGCACAAGCTTTACGAGCTTCATTTAATTCGAACATTACAGAACCTGCGTCTTTAATGTCGAATAATGGTAAACCCCATAATTCCCAGTAGCTGTTACGTGGGTGCGGATCATCAGTCCACTCAACGTTCATTGCCCAACCTTTTGTGATACAGAAAGCAATTTGTTTTTCAATTTGAGCGTCAGTTAAATCAGGTAAGAAAGAGAAGCAACCTTGTGTAAGTCTCACTATTCAAATACTCCTTAAAAGTAAATTTTTATACGTTTGCTGTTGGTGTTACAGCGAAATCTGCTGTATCTGTAGAAGTATAGTTGAAAGAAATATCTTTCCATAAATCTAAAGCTGTTTGTAAAGGACCACATGTTTTAGCCGCTTCACGTAAAATTACAGGACCAACTTGTGGGTTGAAGTAATCAGCACCTTCGTTACGAGCCATAACCATTGCTTCTAAAGCAACACGGTTAGCTGTAGCACCAGCTTGGATACCATCAGGGTGACCAATTGTACCACCACCGAATTGTAAAATAACATCATCACCTAAATAGTAAAGTAATTGGTGCATTTGACCACAGTGGATACCACCAGAAGCTACTGGCATACATTTACGTAAACTAGCCCAATCCATTTCGAAGAAGATACCGAATGGTAAGTTTACATCTAAAGTTGTTAAACGTAAAACGTCGTAGAAACCTTTAATCATTAAAGGATCACCTTCTAATTTACCTACAACTGTACCAGCGTGGATATGATCTACACCAGACATACGCATCCATTTACAGATAACACGGAAGTTAATACCATGATTCTTTTGACATGCATATGTTGAGTTACCAGCACGGTGTAAATGTAAAAGCATATCGTTATCACGAGACCATAATGCGATACTTTGGATTGCAGTGTAACCCATAACTAAATCGATCATGATGATAACTGAACCAACTACTTTAGCGTACTCAGCACGTTTGTACACTTCTTCCATAGTCGCTGCAGTTACGTTTAAGTAAGAACCTTTAACTTCACCAGTAGCTGCTGAAGCACGGTTAATACCTTCCATACAGTATAAGAAACGTTCTCTCCAACGCATGAATGGTTGAGAGTTAATGTTTTCATCATCTTTTAAGAAGTCTAAACCACCTTTTAAACCTTCGAAAACTACACGACCGTAGTTTTTACCAGATAAACCTAATTTAGGTTTTACAGTAGCACCTAATAAAGGTACACCATATTTGTTTAAACGTTCACGTTCTACAACGATACCTGTAGCAGGACCTTGGAATGTTTTTAAGTAAGAATGCGGAATACGCATATCTTCTAAACGTAAAGCAGATACTGCTTTGAAACCAAATACGTTACCAATGATAGACGCAGTTAAGTTAGCTAAAGAACCTTCTTCGAATAAATCACATTCGTATGCGATGAAAGCGAAGTATTGGTCTGTAGTGTTAGGTACTGGATCTACACGGTAAGCTTTAGCACGGTAGCGTTCACAAGCCGTTAATAAATCTGTCCAAACAACAGTCCATGTTGCAGTTGAAGATTCACCAGCTACAGCAGCTGCTGCTTCTACTGGATCTACACCCGCTTGTGGAGTGATACGGAATAATGCTAAGATATCAGTATCTTTAACTGAGTATGAAGCATCCCAGTAACCCATTTTTGCGTATGGAATTACACCAGATTCGTAACGGTCACTTTTAATTCGAGTCCGTTCTGATACAGATTGAGACATGTATTTCTCCTTAAAGTAAAAAGGCAATATATAATAGATATAACTAATTTAATTAAACTAGTTCTATCGGTTGAAATCTTGGGAACAACCTTACTAATGATTATAACACGACTTTCTTATAGGTTTCATATATATACGTTAAATGTAGTATAACTTTAAAGAATATCTTTTATTTATTGAGACGTTTAATTACTTTAAATCATTTAATAATTGCTTTATAATAATAATTACAAATCATTCCATTAATAATTTTTAAATATAATTTATTTAATTACCTTACTTTGTTTAATTTTATGATTAATCAATCAAACAAAACTTTGAATACTAATATTACTAAATTAGTAAATCAACCATATAAATACGGATTTTCTACAACAATTGAAAAAGATATTATTGAGAAAGGATTAAATGAAGATGTCGTTCGTTTAATCTCTCAAAAAAAACAGGAACCAAAATTTTTACTAAAATTCCGTTTAAAAGCCTATAAAAAATGGACTCAAATGGGCTGTCCTGAATGGGCCCAGTTAAAATTTTCAGAAATTGATTACCAAGATGTTATTTATTATTCTGCTCCTAAATTAAAAAAGAAATTAAATAGTCTTGATGAAGTTGATCCTGAATTATTAGAAACTTTTGAAAAACTGGGAATTTCATTAAGTGAACAAAAACGATTAACAAACGTAGCTGTTGATGCTGTTTTTGACAGTGTTTCCATTGGAACGACATTTAAAGCAGAATTGGCCGAACAAGGAATTATTTTTTGTTCAATGTCTGAAGCAATTCAAGAGTACCCTGAACTGATTGAAAAATATTTAGGGACAGTTGTTCCAATTGGAGATAATTATTTTTCTGCTTTAAATTCTGCAGTTTTTACGGACGGTTCATTTTGTTACATTCCAAAGAATGTTAAATGCCCCTTAGATCTTTCAACGTATTTCAGAATTAATGATCAACAATCGGGGCAATTTGAACGAACATTAATTATCGCTGATAGTAATAGTCAAGTAAGTTATTTGGAAGGTTGCACAGCACCTCAATATGACACTAATCAGTTACATGCTGCAATTGTTGAATTAATTGCTTTTGATAATGCGAATATTAAATATTCAACCGTTCAAAATTGGTATGCAGGTAATGAACTTGGAAAAGGTGGTATTTATAATTTTGTTACTAAACGCGGGTTATGTGCTGGTATAAATTCGAAAATTTCTTGGACTCAAGTAGAAACTGGTTCGAATATTACTTGGAAATACCCGAGTTGTTTATTAGTTGGTGACAAAGCTCAGGGTGAATTTTATTCTGTGGCGTTAACTAATAATTATCAACAAGCTGATACTGGTTCAAAGATGATTCATGTTGGTAAAAAAACACGAAGTCGCATTGTTTCAAAAGGAATTTCAGCAGGTCAATCCAAAAATAGTTATCGTGGATTGGTAAATATTACTAGTAAAGCTTTAGGTGCTCGTAATTATTCACAATGTGATTCTTTATTAATCGGCAATTTATCAAATGCTAATACATTTCCTTTCATTTCAGTTCAAAATGCAACAAGTAAATTAGAACATGAAGCTTCAACATCAAAAATTGGAGAAGAACAAATTTTCTATTTCTTACAACGTGGAATTTCTGTTGAAAAAGGAATTGAATTAATGATTAGTGGTTTTTGTCGTGATGTCTTTACCGAGTTACCATTAGAATTTGCTGCAGAAGCAGATCGTTTATTAAGTTTAAAACTAGAAGGAAGTGTTGGTTAATGAATAATACCCCTATTTTAGAAATTAAAGATTTAAAAGCTGCAATTAATACCAATGAAATTTTAAAAAATTTAAATTTAAAAGTTCATCGGGGTGAGATCCATGCAATTATGGGCCCAAATGGATCTGGTAAAAGTACATTTTCAAAAGTTATTGCTGGACATCCTGCTTATGAAGTTTTAGGTGGTGAAATACTATTTAAAGGAACTAGTATTTTAGAATTAGATCCTGAAGAACGCTCACATTTAGGGATTTTTCTAGCTTTCCAATACCCAATCGAAATTCCAGGGGTAAGTAATGAAGATTTTTTACGTTTAGCTTATAATGCCAAACAAAAATCGAAAAACGAACCAGAAGTTGATCCATTAGAATTTCTAATGATTATAAATCAGAAATTAGAATTGGTAGATATGTCTCCAGCTTTTTTAAGCCGAAATGTTAATGAAGGCTTTTCAGGTGGTGAAAAAAAGCGAAATGAAATTTTACAAATGATCTTATTAGATTCTGAGTTATCAATTTTAGATGAAACTGATTCAGGGTTAGATATTGATGCATTAAAAATCATTTCTAATGGAATTAATACTTTTATGGATGACAATAAAGCTATTATTTTAATTACACATTATCAACGGTTACTTGATTATATAAAACCTGATTTTGTTCATGTAATGCAAAACGGTAAAATTATTAAGACTGGTAATGCTGAACTAGCAAAAGAACTAGAATTAAAAGGTTACGAATGGCTAAAATAGAGCTTTTTTATAAAAATAAACCTAAAATATATTAAAAACAGTTATACTAACTAGTGTTCCTGTATATTTTTTAATATTGGGTAATTTACTAAATTAGTTAAATTTTATGTACCCAGATAATTATTATTCAAGTACGTTTACATTATTAGCGGGGGCAGAGGTAGGAAAACATTTTTACTGGAACATTGCTGGTTATCTAGTACATGGACAAGTTTTAATAGTAATCTGGTTTGTTGTTGCAATTTTAGTAGCTTTTTCAATTCTAGGTACTCGCAATGCAGATCGTATTCCACATGGTTGGCAAAACTTTATGGAATCTGCACTTGACTTTATTACAGATATTGCTAAAAATCAACTTGGCGAAAGTTTTTATAGAGAATGGATACCATTCATTGGTACGTTGTTTTTATTTATTTTTGGTTCAAACTGGGCAGGGGCGGTTATTCCGTGGAAGTTAATTGAGCTTCCTCAAGGTGAATTTGCTGCTCCAACAAATGATATTAATACAACCGTAGCCTTAGCTTTCTTAACATCTTTTAGTTATTTTTATGCAGGCTTAAGTAAAAAAGGGTTAGGATATTTCAAACGATATGTTCAACCACTTCCACTTCTTCTACCAATTAATATTTTAGAAGATTTTACAAAACCTTTATCACTAAGCTTCCGATTATTTGGTAACGTCTTAGCTGATGAATTAACAATTACTGTATTGACCGGCTTAGTACCATTGGTAATTCCATTACCGATTATGTTATTAGGTATCTTTGCAGGTTCAGTACAAGCTTTAATTTTCTCAACTTTAGCTGCTGCATATATTGCTGAGGCTCTTGAGTAAATTAATACTATTTAGATTTTTCTAAAATTACATTTATATTTACATTTATTAATTAAGGTTTATTATGGATTCTATCGTTTCTGCTGCTTCTGTTATCGCTGCTGGTTTATCTATCGGTTTAGCTGCTATCGGTCCTGGTATTGGTCAAGGTAATGCTGCTGGTCAAGCTGTTGAAGGTATTGCTCGTCAACCTGAAGCAGAAAACAAAATTCGTGGTACTTTATTATTAAGTTTAGCTTTCATGGAAGCTTTAACAATTTACGGTCTAGTAGTAGCATTAGCATTATTATTTGCTAACCCATTCAACAACTAGTTCATTACGTAAAAAATAAATAGATCGAAATAGGGTTTTCTATTACCACTATATCGATCTATTAAAAATTTTTAATTCTATAGTAGAACATATAGATTTTATATGGTTAATCTTTCAATATTAATTTCAAGTTCAGAAGTAAGTGGTCCTGGCGGATTATTTGATTTTAATGCAACTTTACCGTTAGTAGCCATTCAATTCGTTCTATTAATGTTAGTTCTTAACACAATTTTATACAGTCCTTTATTAACTGTTATTGAAGAGCGTAAAGAATACATTTTAGGAAACCTTGCAAAAGCTTCTGGAATTTTAGCACAAGCAAACGAATTAACTACTCAATACGAACAAGAATTAAGTAACGTCCGTAAAGAAGCACAATTAGAAATTACAAATTCACAAAAAATTCATAAAGAGATTTTAGAAATTGAACTAAATATTTCTCAAAAATATATTGATAATTTATTAGATACTATTACAAAAGATCTTTTGGATAAGAAAAATACTGCACTTAATAGTTTAGATACAATCGTTCAATCTCTATGTGCAGAAATTGAAATCCGATTATCAATTTAAATTTTTTGTTAACTGTAATTTTCCTTTTTATAAGCGAACAGTTTAGACACAAACTTTAAAACATGGAAAATTTTGATCAAATTTTTACATTAGTTGCTGAACACGAAGGTATTGGGTTAAACCTTGATATTTTGGAAACTGGGCTAATTAACATTCTTACTTTAGTTGCTATTCTAGTTTATACTGGTAAAGACTTTTTAGGCTCAATACTAGAAGAGCGTAAAACAAGTATTGTCCAAGGTGTTCAAGATGCCGAAGACCGTTTAAATGAGGCAAATCGCCGCTTAAGTGAAGCCCAAAAGCAATTAAGTCAAGCTAATGTAGTTATTACTGAAATAAAGAATGAAACAATAGCGGCAAAAAAAGTTTTACTTGAAGCTGATGCTTATCAATCAAAAAAAGATTTAGCAACTCGCTTTAGTCGTGCATTAGCAACTTTCCGTTCTAAAGAACGACAAATCTTTTTAGAAGTTAAGCAACAAATCATCCTATTAGTGTTAAAACGTACTGTAATACGCGCTCAAGAAACCTTCGGGAAAAAAGATCGTGCGACAGCTCTAATTAACGATACTATTAATAAATTAGAAGGAGATTTATTGTGAGTAAAAATCCTTTAGCCGCAAAAGTTGCAGCTCCTTATGCACGTGCCTTATATGATTATTCAGTTGACCAAAATCTGATGCATCAGATTACAGCTGATTTTCAAAATTTAGAAGTATTTTTAGATCAAACGGTTGATTTAACAAACTATTTAAATAACCCTTTAATTAGTTCTAGTCAAAAACAAGAATTATTAGATAAAACATTAAAAAGTCAGTTAAATCAAGAAACATTTAAGTTTTTAAGTGTTTTAGTAAAACGCGATCGAATTAATTTATTACAACTTGTAATTACAAGTTACTTAAATTTAGTTTATGAATTAGCTTCAATTAAAATGATTGAAGTTTCAACTGCGTTTGCATTTACAAATTTACAGAAGAATACTTTAATCCAAAAATTAAAGGAATTAACAAACGCACGTGAAATTCGGTTAGTTATTAACGTAGATTCAAGCCTTATTGGCGGATTCTTAATTAAAACAAACTCAAGAGTAATTGATTTTACAGTTAAAAATCAGTTGCAACTTTTAGCTAAACATCTAGATACTATTCTAGAAATTTAAAAATAACTAAAATCTTTTATTAACTTTTTACCTTAAAAATAATACAATGATAAAAATTCGTCCAGACGAAATTAGTAGTATTATCCGCGAACAAATTGAAAAGTATGATCAAGATGTTAAAGTAGATAACATTGGTACTGTTTTACAAGTAGGTGACGGTATTGCTCGTGTATACGGTCTTGATCAAGTAATGAGTGGTGAACTTTTAGAATTTGAAGATAAGACTGTAGGTATTGCACTTAACTTAGAAAATGATAATGTTGGTGTAGTATTAATGGGTACTGGTCGTCAAATTTTAGAAGGTGGTACTGTAAAAGCTACTGGTAAAATCGCGCAAATTCCTGTTGGTGACAATTTCTTAGGTCGAGTTGTTAACCCATTAGGTGCTGCTATTGATGGTAAAGGTGATATTGTATCATCTGAAACACGTTTAGTAGAATCAATGGCGCCTGGTATTATTAGTCGTAAATCTGTATGTGAACCATTACAAACAGGTATTACTTCAATTGATGCGATGATTCCTATTGGACGAGGTCAACGAGAATTAATTATTGGTGATCGTCAAACAGGTAAAACATCAATTGCTGTAGATACTATCATTAATCAACAAACAGAAGATGTTGTTTGTGTTTACGTTGGTATTGGTCAAAAAGCATCAACAGTAGCACAAGTAGTAAATGTACTTGAAGAAAAAAATGCTATGTCTTATACAATTATTGTATTAGCAAGTGCAAATGATCCAGCTACATTACAATATATCGCTCCATATGCGGGTGCTGCATTAGCTGAGTACTTTATGTACAATGGTAAAGCAACATTAGTTGTGTATGATGATTTAACTAAACAAGCGATGGCATATCGTCAAATGTCATTATTATTACGTCGTCCTCCAGGACGTGAAGCGTACCCTGGTGATGTATTCTACTTACACTCACGTTTATTAGAACGTGCAGCTAAATTAAGTGATGCATTAGGCGGTGGTAGTATGACTGCTTTACCAATTATCGAAACACAAGCAAGTGATGTATCTGCGTACATTCCAACAAATGTAATTTCAATTACAGATGGTCAAATCTTCTTATCGAATGATTTATTTAACTCAGGTATTCGTCCAGCTATTAACGTAGGTATTTCAGTATCTCGTGTTGGTTCTGCTGCACAAACAAAAGCTATGAAAAAAGTTGCTGGTAAGTTAAAATTAGAATTAGCTCAGTTTGCTGAATTAGAAGCATTCTCTCAATTCGCATCAGATTTAGACGAAGCAACTCAAAAACAATTAGCTCGAGGTACACGTTTACGTGAGTTATTAAAACAACCTCAAAATTCACCATTATCTGTTGCTGAACAAGTTGCTTTAATTTATACTGGTATTAACGGTAAATTAGATGATTTACCAGTTAGTTCTGTTAAAAAATACTGTGCAAGTTTATTAACATATTTAAATACTTCTAAAAAATCATACATTGATATTGTAACATCAACAAATCAATTTACAGATGAAGCGGAAGCTGCATTAAATGAAGCGATTGTAGAATCAAAAGCTATATTTGCTGCGTAATTTTTGAATAAGTTAATTAGATATTTATCTAATTAACTTATTACTTTTAAAATGAAAATAATTTTTTTTAGTTTTTTAACGATATAAGTCAACAAAACAAAATTTTATTAAATTACATAATTTTTCTAATCTTCACTTATAATAGTATTGTAGCTAACTTTTTTCTAGTTTAGTTGTAAGAAAGTCAAAACCCTATTATTTAAATTTAAGGAATGAATTACTATGGCATTACCATGGTATCGTGTTCATACTGTTGTTTTAAATGACCCAGGTCGTTTAATTGCAGTACATTTAATGCACACAGCTTTAGTTGCTGGTTGGGCTGGTTCAATGGCATTATACGAACTTGCTGTTTTTGATCCATCAGATCCTGTATTAAATCCAATGTGGCGTCAAGGTATGTTTGTTATGCCTTTCATGACACGTTTAGGTATTACAGATTCTTGGGGTGGCTGGAGTATCACTGGTGAAAGTGTTTCAAATCCAGGTATTTGGAGTTTTGAAGGTGTAGCGTTATCACATATTATTTTATCTGGTATGTGTTTCTTAGCTGCAATTTGGCATTGGGTATACTGGGATTTAGAATTATTCCGTGATCCACGAACAGGTGAACCTGCTTTAGATTTACCGAAAATTTTCGGTATTCACTTATTCTTATCAGGTTTATTATGTTTTGGGTTTGGTGCATTCCACGTTACAGGTTTATTTGGACCTGGTATTTGGGTATCAGACGCATATGGTATTACTGGAAAAGTACA